>Ga0098036_1000113_pt1 | contig 40233 bp, 44 predicted proteins | sample 4_EtaG_FD_77064 | JGI IMG/M metagenome (GOLD analysis project Ga0098036, IMG submission 77064) | Marine viral communities from the Subarctic Pacific Ocean - 4_ETSP_OMZ_AT15127 metaG | ecosystem: Environmental > Aquatic > Marine > Oceanic | place: Pacific Ocean | collected 2015-01-07 | reverse complement strand
TTGGCATTGTTGTACCTGTTGGCATTGTTGTACCTGTGAAATATTCATCTCTAGTTCGACTACTAGATTTCCCCGACTGATTGTGAGCGATGGCCTTTTCCCGTGCTTTTCGTTTCTTGAGTCGAAGAGCATGTCTCAATTCTAGGTCAATACCCCAGTGTGCTTCTCTGATATTACGGGTAACTAGGTGGTTGGTTTCCTCAAAAAGATCTCCAATTCGATTTTTGGGCTGGGGGATTCCATGAATGAACTCCAGGGCCTCCTTCTCGAACATATTTTCTGTGCTGCCCCACGCTTCGTTAATTATATCTTGATCGTGAAGGCGCAGTTTTCTGTCGGCACGTTCCCAATGCCTTAACTCAGTGCGATGTATTTGTCTCCGACGGCTCGCAGTCATTTTTGATGGGAAGTCAGTGAGGTGATGAAGACCCATCCTGCCGGATTCTCGATGGACACTCCAACTGGAAGCCTCATTACGGATTTTTTTGAATGCGGCCACGGCGGCGGAATCATCGGGCCAGACGACCGGTTTCGGCACTGCTTTTTTAGCCGTACTCCCTAAAGCATCCATTAGAATCTTAGGGGGTATAACAGTGGTTGCAGCAAGACCAGCCCCTACTTTCATGAACTGTCTTCGGCCAGGATCGGTTACTCTTTCCCAACCACCAATGCCTCTACTTCTTAAAGCCTCACGACCTGCACCGGTAACAGCCTTTGCTCCCATGCCAGCCAACCGAACCATTGAAGGTACTCCAGAAGCAGCAAACAAAGTTTCCTCAATTGAAGTGTCAGTTTTCAAACCAGCATCGGGAATGTGCATTCCTGATTTTTCCCATTGCCTTTCATTCTCGGCCTGTTTGCTAATTGCTTTATTGTTTGGATGTGATAAAGAAAGTTTCCGGTAGTGATCTATATCTCTCCCTGAATAAGTATTTTCTCTTGGAGGACGAGAACCCAGGTTGCTTGGATTTGAGGGTCCAAGCCCTGGAGGAATTACTCCAAGCCTATCTTGACCTCTCTTGTCTACCATCTTTTTTCTATGTGCTGCTGCTTTTGCTGCCCAGTCAGTTGGCATTACTTCCTCCCAGGAAATCTATGTGCGCCTTTGACTTCTTGTTCTCTCCACTTTTGGACACCACGCAACCTACCTGCGCTTTTTAATTCCTTGTGTTCTTTGTCTATTTTCTTTTGGTTTTCATGTATCTCGGGAACCCCTAATAGCATGTTTGGGATAAAATTTTCATTGCTTCCTGTAGGATCGTTAGACGCACCTGGTTTTGTTCGGCGATTACCCCATGCCCCTATGAAAGCAACCCAACCCGGAGAAGTCGGATGACCCTTTGGCAATGGTCGTGATGGACCTGCTTTCCATTCTCCTGTTTTCTTATCGATAGTTCCAGAGTCCCATGTTTTCTGTGCGCCAGAAGCGTTCCAACCTGCCTGTTGCCGGAGAAAGGCTCCATATCCTGTCGTAAGATCTGGGTCATTACTACGGGGGTCGTTGGACTTAGGAATGTATGGTTTGTCTTCAGAGCCACCGGCCAGTTCTCCCCATGCTCTTCCGTGTCTTAAACCTTTACCTTCAGCCATTGCCGCAGCAGCAACAAAGGGTGCAAGTGTACCAACCAGTTCTGGGCGTATATTTCGATCACCCTTGGCTTGGCTAGTGATTGCATGTTCAAATGCCTTCGCCATTAAACGCCCCTGCTCAGGATTCCCATCCATAGTTCTGTTGAAGTGACCCTTGTCGAAAGCCACTAATTCAGGATCTCGCTTCTTGGTCAAACCTAAATTATATACATAATCTTTAGATGCCTTGTAATGTATGCCTGAATAATCCGTAACATGCGGACTGTATTCAGGCATGAACGTATAGGGTTTATATTTCTTGTCTGCCATTAATAACTCCTAAAAATCCTTGAAGAAATCCAACACTGGAAGTTTCTTAGGGATCTTTGTCTTCGCTTCTTCTGACATTGCAAATCTTAACATCATGATACCCTTGTGCATAGCATCTATAATATGATCGTCCTGACGCTTTGCAACCTTTCCGTGGTCATGCTTGTAACGTCTCTTCTCCTTCATAAACTCCTGGCAGGTCATAAAGACTCTAAAGCGACCAGTCATCATTCGGTCACATACCTCTTCGATCACCTGCATGACAGCAAAGGTCTTCTTCCCCTCTGGGTTTATGAGATGAGAAAACTCCCTTATCATATTCAAACCAAGATCCTTATACCTACTGGCAACTGTAGATCCATCAGTAAAGCCACGACCAGCATCGTGAGGCCAAGCACAAGGGATCGTTCCACCACCCATACATAGAACCCTGTGGGCATAATGATAGGACTCCTGGTTCGCCTCCTTGTACTCACCAGTCATATAGATAACATCATTGTCCTCGTCGTAGGCTAGCTTTGCTGCTGCGAAATTACCTACACTGTGAGGGAAGTCCAACCCTATGATCTTCTTCCAATGGCTTGGGATATCAAAGTCTTCTACATACAAGAGCTCATCTGGGATCGTGTAGATAAGACCAGCACCCCTCACTGGCCTTCCGTGTAGCCTCGCTTCAGCAAGTGGATGGTTCTCATACTTACTTATGAGCCTGGTCCTGTCGTCGTCCGACATATGTTGAGCATCCAGGATGTCATAGTTTAAAAGAAAACGAGCCCCCGTATCTTTACTCTCTTCAAATAATAAATAGAGCTCTGTCTCACCTTGGAGGGGGGTCATGGATATATCCATATATCCGTTAGTTGCATTGAGTCTAGCACTAAACTCATCATAGACAGGAAACGGGGGCTCTTCATCAATGCCTATCCAGTGGAGAGTATAGCCCTGTAAACGCTGCCAACCTGTAGAATAACTAAAGACGTAACACTTTGAATAACCATTGAAATGGCCTTTCGGGTCATAGTGCTTTACTCTAAAGAAATCTATCTGGTTAGTTATTCCACCTGATAAACGCTTGATGTCTTGTTCGGGGTCAAATGTAGATGCTGGAAGATAACCTGAACCCCTGTCAGTGAGCTCTCCAAGTAGTCTTTCACACAGCAAGTCACGGGTAGACTGGGCAGTCTCTCCACCTATGGCAGCATTGATAGGCTTCTCAAACCTAACTCCTACATAGTCTGGAGGATATAAACCAGTTAAATGGTATGCTGCCTTTATACACAAAGCAGTAGATTTGCCCGCTTGGTTTAAACCAGCAAATAAAGTTTCATGAGAATGTACATTGATAAAGTCCCACTGACGCTTGTTAGGTGCAAGGCGACCCAGAACGTCATATTCTTTACGACGAGCAAGTTCTTCTTCTAGCTTTAGTTCTTCAAGTATCTGTTCTCTGGTTATTTCCATCTTCGTTCTCTAGCTTCTTGATCTCTTCTATGTACTCTCCTGTATGCGTTAATCGCTTCTGGTCTGCGTTCTCTATCTCCTCTGAGTATACAATGCGCTCTTGTCTCCTTTGATACAACGCTTCTAGTAACTCTGCATCCGTAAGCTGATCATAAGAAGTCTTTTCTGAATGTTCTACCTTCGCAGCAGTTTCTTTTGGTAATATATCTTTTACTACATACCGCATGAAGAAACCTAGAACCTGCTTACCTTCTTCAGTCTCCGGGTCTGCCTGTTCAGCCATTACCGCAATCTTATCGAATAATCCAACGTCACATAGTTTGTTAATAAAGTCAGACTTTATTTGTAATGAAGTTCTAGGCTCACACTTCCTCTTGGGTTTCTTATCCACTCTCGGCCTATTCTTACTTACCTCATACCAGTTACGGAACTCTTCGTCTTTGTTGATTGCTGATATCGCTACCTCATAAGGAACACCAGCCTGTTCAGCAGCATCTGAGAAGTGCAGACCACGTTTAATCGCAGCCTCCATATCAGATCTACGCTGCTCCCTTATAAGAAAGGCTCCTACTTTCTCTTGTCTTCTTTCTTCAATCACTGGCACTTTTTGAGGAGAAGCCATTGACAGCTCTTTCACCTGTGAGTATAATCTCTAGAAGAAAGGGGGGTTCATCATGTCAGATGAAACTAATACCCAAATCATAGAATTGCTCAGGGAGATCCGTGATCTTCTCAAGCAACGTCCTGTATCTTCCCAGGGTTCCAGCCAAAGCCAAGGCGAGGCACCTGCTAAACAGTATCAAAACGAAACGGGTCAATGGGTATGGCAGTTACCCAAAGGACAGAAACCCAGCAGCTGTCGCTATTGTCAACAAGATATCTTCTGGGTCAAGTCTAAAAAAGGTAAAAACGTACCATGTGACGCAAATGGTCTTTGCCACTATGAGACTTGTCCTGATAAGAAAGACAAGAACAAGAAACCTTTTGTACCTATGCCTCGACAAGTTAAATCTGTTGGTGATGGAGTATCAGACGTAATGGCTGATCTAGAAGATAAGGTTCCTTTTTAGTGTTGACTTGTCTGAAGATCCAGTATACAACACTGGGGAGCCTCTTTTGAGGGCTACCAAGTTTGGGGTCTTCGGTAGTAGGATGACGGAACTCAGCCAACTCAGGGCGATAACGTGATCTCCTTCTTTCTCCCCCCTCCTAGTAAACCTGTTTTTCTTCTATGTCAAGAAAAATGGGGGGAGGGGGGGTTTTGAGTGGAATCAAGAATCTAACCAATCTTGGGCGATGATGAACTACATTGAAACAAAACAGAAAAGATCCTCTACCTCAGAAGATAGTAGTAATAGTCTGGAAAGACATTATCTCTAGAGCAGATTGGGTAGGGACTATTTCAGAAATAAAAGAAGAAATGGAACCAATGTCTTGTGTCTCTGTTGGCTGGATTGTCGAGAAAACAAAAGAAAAAATTACTATAGCAGACTCCTTTACAGAAGATCATAACTTTGGAGGAGTAACTTCTATACCCCTTGATGTAGTTGAAGAGATTTATGTACTTGACTCTAAATCTCCTATAAAGTATATCAAGGATAAGCCGCAAGAAAAAAAAAGTTAGGGGACTAGTTATGAACTCGGTAATAGAAATATTAATTGAAAAAAATCCAGAAGCAGTGATACTTGTAGGATTTGATGATTGTCTTATAGGTACTACTTGTACTTGTGGAGGATTACCAGTTGCTATATATTCTACCAACATGATAATTGAAAAACTCATAGATAGAGGTCTAGATGAAGATGATGCATGGACTCATTACTATCATGAGATCGAAATGGTTAATCTAGGAAAGCACACTCCTCAAATGCTCAACCTAGATCTAGAGTAACCCCTTTTAGCCGGTCCCTAGTTTCCTGGGTTATTAGGGGCCGGTTTATTATTTTTCATTGTGGATGTGGGATATATATACCCTCCGGCTCACTCGCATTGGGGGGCTCCACCCCCCTCGCTCGCTCACCTACGGCAACACCAAGCGCACCAGCAGGACCAAAATCCTTAGCCAATCGGACCAAGAACGCAAACGCAAACTCACATTGCACTGGGGGGGGGCCTAATCTCTATTTTGTATACGGGCGTGATCAACAAGACTCCCTCACATCATATACACTGTAGGTAGTATTACCCTTTCCTGCTTCGTAGTGCGTTATACAACTGCAATATTGAACTGAGAATATAACAGCCTCTGTTGCCGCCCTCGTCTACCAAGACCCTAACCATACGGGGTGATAGGGACAAGTCACCCCACTCGCTACGCTCGTACCCTCCGGGGGCCAGCAACAAAACAATAACGGGTCGCAAGCGACAAGTATTTTCAAGGGAGGCTGGTCCACCCTTCCCTCTGATTCAAGTATGGTCTTGACCTTGCGGGGGATCGGCCACGGCGGAGACAAAAGGGTCCGCCTGGAGCCGGGTCAAGCCCGGAACAGGACTCTTTTGTCTCCTTGTTCGGCCAGATCCTCCTCGGTCAATCCTCATACGAATCATTCACCCTCTCCTTCACACTGCATGTTCGTTCAGGGCGAGCATTATATCACCCAATGTTCTACCGAAGAGTCAAGTCCGCTTTTTTAAAACTATTTTCTAGTCGGCAACACGGGAAAATACTTTTAAAAAATACCCCTAACGGGGCTCCCTTGACTCTTCTCCCTCTATTTGCTGCCGAAAGTCTACTGGTACCGGGGTGATAGCAATGGGAAGGAGTATTTAAATCAGTGTGTGCCGCAAGTCTCCTCAACACCAAGTCGGTAGTTGGACAAGGCACTCTTGGGACACTGAACTCGCTTTTTTTTTGCCCACACGTTGGGCTTGAATGGATACACAATGACTGAAACACAGTACACACCTGCGGAGATCGCAGAGATGGCTGCAAAACTTGACGAATACGAGCGCACCCTTGCGGGACAGATCGGCACTCCTCCAGCACTAGCACCGCTGGTGAAGCTACCCACCTGGATTTACCCGCTTGGCTACGGAGACTTCCTCCAAGCTAGCGCAGTACAAGAAATCTGTGACCGGATCACAAACAGAGAGCACGTACTCCTGATCAGCTTTGGTGCGGATAAAGACATGATTGGACCCAAAAAAGGTCAAGGTCGCCAGACCACAGAGATCAGGCAGTTCATGAAAGATCTCCCAACTGCCCGAGAGCACGACAAAGGAACTTTCTCATACCACAATGCAACACAAAGCATTACGGAAATCACCGGAGGCATGGCGATCAACGACACCAGCGGTAACGCAGTCGCTCACCAGCAAGCACGTTGGGTAAATAACCTCTCAATGTCTTGCGACCACCTGGTCGAGCTCGTGTGTGAATATCGCACAATCGAAGGTATCACCCAGGCAGGTTACAAAGAACGTTTCAAAGAAATTGACTATATCACCCAAGCATTTGCACAACGGATCGCACCAGTGGTACCCGAAACCACACCCGGTCCGGTCGGCAAAGACTTTGGACAAAAGATCGTTGGTACGCTCCCTCATGAGAGAGATCTCAACACTGACGGAGACGCACTACCGTTCTAACTTGACAGCAAAGACCTACAGGTAACGCTCAAGCCCTGCCTAAGAGACTGGCGAATATGGTGAGAGTCTTTAAAGATTACCTCGTAGTAGTCACTGCAAGCTCCAGGTTCCTCGCGGGATCTGGAGCTTTTTTTTATGCTATACGTCAACAGCAAGACCAACCCCCAACACACCGCCCCAACCTCACGGATCGAAACTCCAGAATGGATATCTGCTCTGGCATCGCAACATCAATACAACTATCTGCTAACGCACCACAAACAGAAGTCCGGCATTGTACTGAACCAGCACTGGTGGTAAAGGGACAGTGCCTGACCAACAGAAAAAAAACCTGCGTTTCCGGTAGGTATCCGCTCTCTTGTTTCTTTTTTTTCTGTCGGTGCCCAGCCCCCCCACTACGTGGTCTTGGCGAAGTGCCCTTGACTCACCAGTGCAGGTCCAGTGGGCCGGGGGTGTGATGAGGACAGAAGAATAGAAAAGAAAGGATAGAGGAATGACAGTATCGAGAGAGACTCAAGTAAAGAAAGACCTTGAGAAATCAAGAGGCATAGAGATTGTGGATTTGAAAATCGTTAAGGGACCATTCGATTTCGACGTGGCGATGTCATTAGGTTTCGAGATTAATAGTAGTTGGGACATGTGGGGCAACGGCCACACTGGAGCAGTACTGGGTAGCGAAACAGAAATGATTGTTGAGCCATACCCTAGTCACAACCCTGATGGTGGAAGAAACAATGTTAATCCAAAAGAGTGGTTGATTATTCTCAGGAAGAAACAATAATAAGGAGAGACAATGAAGAGACAAATCAGAAGTCAACATGAACTCAAAGGAACCAAAGGATACGGTGGATTGAGAAGGGATATATGATACATTACTCCACCAATATCTAGCCAGTTAGGACTAGATAAGAGACGAGTACCAGCAGACATACAAGAAGTACCAGTCAGAGGGATCACCATTGAAGAAAGGAATGCAACAGTAGACCTAGGTATCCCACCAAGAGAGATTGATCCAGTAATAATGATGATACTGAAAGGAACCAAGTAATGCCGAGACTTCCCTTTATAGAAAATTACGCCGAGTGGTACGACTGGTACATAAGAAACCCTACCCTCAACGATTTTCCTATTACTAAAATACGTGCTAAAAGTGCAAAGAAAACAATGGGAATAAATCTACCCAACACACCAAGGGGTATTATCTGTGGTATTTATCACAAGCCATGTCAGTTTTTATTCTGGAAATATACTAGAGTTATTATCAACAGCTATCACAAAATAAACGGATCAATAACACAAATAGAAAACAAATTCAAACCAAATGAAATAATTAAGGTGGTGCTACAACATGACCATGTCAGACGAACTACCAGTTGAATGCAAGAGACATAACAAAGCAAGCGGAGGGATACCTATGTATGACAGCAAAGGTATCTTCCTCTTCTATTACTGTAATGACTGCTATGAAATAAAGAAAAGCAGATACAATCCATGGGTGTTCAGTGGCTACACTCAAGCAGATTGTGACGAACCTATTGAACCAGACGATATCTATCCAGAGCAATACTACTACGACGATTAGAGAGGAGGACAATAAATGAATGAAGAAGACAGCAACGTGTACGAATGGGTTACTGTATTAGCAGTAGTCGCAATGTTAATGTTAATAATCTTGACAACATAGAGAGATAATAATGAATATAAATGACACAGTTAAATACATAGACACTGCATTGACTGGTGAAATCGTTGAGGGTAGGAGAAGAGATCAGGTAATCGATATGATAGCAAGGCAATTGCAATCAATATCAGAAAGAGTTGCAGTCCTTGAGGATTGCCAAGAAGGTACTGACAATCTGCTTGATCAAATGAATAAAGAAGAGAACCATATGGTAGTAACCGAGCACCCAGAAATGAAAGAAAATAATAAGAATGGATAATGATCAAGACTTATATGTAGTAGAATATGATTTCGAGGTCGAGCTCCATCCATTAATTGATCACACCGTAATGATACATGTTGACATAAAGGAAGACGGAGAGTCTTGGTATGACGAGACAGGCCCTGGTCACATGGATTATTCATATGAATTAAAAGGATTCTCAATCCAATTTATAAATGAAAAAAACGGAATAGAATTTGTAGACTGGTGGTATCACAAATATAATCCTACGTCTGTTAAAGATTACCGTCCTGATATTCCAGCTGTACTTAAAGCAAGAATACAAGATGAAGTAGTGAATCATTTCGAAGAAAAAACAAGAGAAGAAATAGAATTAATCATACATGGAAATGATTATTAAATGAGAGACATAAGAAGAGAAATAATTAAAAAGAATTCAAAGACCTCATCGAAATTCAAAGGAGAACGTACTGAAAAACTAAAGAGACACCCAGAAGAATTGAGAATATTCATACAAGAATGCAAGAATAAAATGCAAAGAGAAGACAAATCATTCCTCTGCATGAAAGATTACTTTGACGTAATGATTGAGCTTGGATACAAGAAGGAGCGTGAATGAGTATCTATGAAGAGATTACCAAGATAGTAACAGATGCTATAGATAGTGGTGAGGTTATGAAATGGGATAGCCCTTGGACTCCCAGTATAAAGCTACCAAGAAATTGGGAAGGTACTAAGTACAAAGGAATCAATTCACTCATATTAAACATAAAAAGATATGATAAAAAATATGAGAGTGTCCATTGGGTCACGGCTAAAAGGTGTAGGCTTATGTGCCCTGAAGATACAGAGAGATCTAAAAGACCTTCAGTAATAAAGGGTGAGAAGGCGACCAAGATAATAGCATGGAAACCAATAACAAATGAAGATCTAAATACAGGAAAAACACATGAGATTTTCATTCCAATAGTGTGGAATGTATTCAATTCAGAACAAGTAGACTGGAAAGAGTTCCCTCAAGAGCAGTTCAAAGAGACAGGCGGGAAAACATATGATACAAATAAAGAAACAGATGAAGTAAAAATTATACATGATTTTATAAATGCGTATCTTAATGAATACAAAATTGATTTCTATACTAAAGGACAAGAGGCTTACTATAGTCCATCCCATGATCATATATACCTACCAGATATAAAGTATTTTAAAAACGGTATTGGATATGCTGCAACAGCGGCGCATGAAACAGTACACAGTACCGGACACTCCACGAGACTCAAAAGAATAAAGAAAGGACACGGAAGAGATAAAGAAAAATACTCTCAAGAAGAGCTTGTCGCTGAAATGGGAGCGGCTGCTATCATGGCAGAGCTAGGACTCGTAGACATAAAAAACAATAAGAACACCATAGAATATCTCCGAGGCTGGAGCAGTATACTTAAAGATAAGAAGGATTGGCTTATCTATGCAGGGCAACGAGCAGGAAAAGCGTTAGACATGATCAAGAAATCACTAGAGAAAGCAACAAAAGCAGGGAAAGATTACAGCATTACTTCTATTGCTGAGTCTAAAAAAATAGTTCAAAAATTAACGGAGAAATTAAATGACAAGTGAAAACAATTCAAAGGAAGCCATATCCAAGGAGCTACCCATCGAGGAGTTGATTGGGCAATTATTGCAAAACCATGCAGTACTTACATATCAATTAACAACAGCGATTGCGGCAAAGCTGTTAGTTCATAATGAAATGAAGGGTGGCATTAAAACAGTAGAAGATTTTCTTAAAGAAGTACAAGGAGAAAATGAAGATGCAACCACTGAAGTGTAAGACATGCAACACTAAAGCCAACGCAGCAGCAGAAGTAATAGTAACTATGTTTGCTACCATAGCTAACAGAGATAACTTTGAATGCATGAAATGTTTCCAAAAAAGATCTGAAAAAGAGAAACTTGCTGAAGAGGAATCAAAAGATTATAGACAAGAAGAAACTATGAGAGGAATGGAAGACTATGAATCGGAATGTACCTATCGGGAATCACAAAGGTAAAAGCTATAGAGAATTAAAATCAGAAGAACTTGAAAGTATTGCATTGGATTTAGAATCTAATTCAATGAGCCTGGATGAGCAGGAGAATTTAATTAGAATGCTTAAAAGATCTGCTATGAACTTAATCGAAACTGATAACAAATGGATGCTAAAAGAAAAAACATTAAATGAAATGACTGAGAGTTTGACTGAAGCATTCTTTCACTTACAAGATGTCCTTGAATTAATAGACGAGGATGGATTTAAAAACGAATGGAGGTGTGATTTCAGTAACAGAATAATGCATAAGAGTATGAGATTACAGAACTTTAGAAAGACTTTAATTCAAGTACAGAAATCTCTTTACAATTTACTAGGAGAATTGGTAGACGATTCATTCTTATATATCGTAGAGAAATCAGGAAGGGAAATGGATCTCAAAGACTTTAGGTTCTATGTAAAATTAAATTAATAGAAAGAAATCAATGCTGGAATGGAAAAAGAACTGGTTAAGCACGCATGAAATGGTAATGGAATATCTAAAGAGAGAAGAGATGGATCCTATAGAACTGGGTCTGCCCTTTAATTGGATAATGGATATGATATCTACTGTAGAGAAACATTTTAAAAAAGAAAAAGAGAAGGAGAATCCAGTGGAACTCAAAGAAGAATTCGAATTTAAAAGAAGAGGACTTCAAGAATACCCAGCGACGGAAAGGTACGCCAAGCTACTCAAGGAGAAGGAGGAGCTTGGAGAGTACCCATACGACCCAGCTGTCTATGAGCCTGGACCAGAACCATATGAGCCAAACCCATACGATGGAACATACTCGGAGGAGTAACAATGAGTGAAGAAGAAGAAAGAATGAGCAAAGTGAGACTGCACTGGAAACTCGTTGCTTATAGAGAATGGAAAGAACTTGGTGTTCAGCTAGAATTGTTAGCTGAAATGGTACAGACTCAATCAGAGAGAGGGTATGCGCTACAAAAGACATTAAAAGAACTAATAAAAGAACAAAGTGAAACTCATACCTTGTTATTTATACAAGCAGATAAATTGAGAGATAGATTTAATATTAAATCTGAACAACTTGAAGCATTGATAGGAGATGATTGGGACAGGGTAAGTGAAATGCCAATAGACAGCAGTGGTGAAGAACTACTCTCATGTGCAATGAAAGAAGAACAGTAATGGAATACGTACCGAACGAAATTCTGTATGAGAAAGCATTAGCTATCTTTAAAGAACTAAAGACATTAGACAAGTGGAGGTCGAGTGGTACTAAAAATCTAAAGAAAGACATAGATAAATTGAAAGATGAATTAGATTCAATGATATCCATACAGCGTTCATCAGAGAGAGTAATAATGACTAAGATACATGCTATCATGGATCAAACAGATCCGGAAGGACTATAAATGACAGAACAAAACTCAGACCCAGCGTTCGCCTACGGTTGGAGAATCACTGGAGCAGAACTTGACAACCTTGTTGCAGACGGACTTGATATCAATGCTCGCAAAGAGATAGGAACAGGTGTGAACTTATTTTCCGAAGAAACTATCGGAGACCAGAACAGAGAATTCTGGAGAGTACTTGACGATGATGGGTATGAATATTTTAGAGGAGTTATTTGGGGAGACCATTTCTCTATAGAACCTCTAGAGGATTGGGCCATGGCTGACTCTGGGTGTACCAGGATCGAATGCCGATCCGCCGTAACCGAAAAATGGAAGCCAGTCAACTAAAAGGAGAAAGATTAAATGACAATATGGAAATTAATATACGAACATGATCATAGTATTGAATACTATACAACCAAGAAGAATCTGCTTAAGGATCTTAACAGAAAATCTAATGCAAAGAGAGCAGAAGAAGGTCACAAAGTACAGAAAGTATTAGTAAAAAATTCAGATGATCTAGTATTTCAATTGAAGATTGCTCAAAGATCTTCTCCAGGTATCTGGTGAATCTTTCTAAGGGAGAGCGGATCACATTAGGCGACCTTGCCTGTGTGGTTCGCTCTGCTTTCCATCCTATTAGAAAATTAAGATTACTGAAAGGCTATACTTTACGGTCATTATCTGCTAAAACAGGTCTTACTTGGATAGGCATTCACTACATAGAAATCCAAAAACGTAACCCACTTCCTGAAACTGTATATAAATTAGCAAAGGCATTAGGGGTAAACCCTGCTGAGTTATATGTTAAGTGTTTGGAGTACAATATGGAAACCGTAAGCCATGCTAGTAAGAAAACATTAAGAATAGTAGCAAAGAAAGGAGAGACACCTAACCAAATGCTGGCAAGATTGGTACATAGACAACTACATCCTTTTAATATACACCTAGATAAGACAGGGAAATCTGCTGCTGATTTTCTTAAAGAGAATAATGTAAGTCGAGCGACATTAAAAAACTGGCTTGATATGAAGAATACTCCTAGTGCAAAAGCATTAAGAAAAATATCAGAGGGATTTGGGATCACCTTGGATGATCTGCTCTATAGCATTGAAGAATGGATGAGTGAGGATCTTTCTGATTCAGTTGGTTACATTGAACAGAACATTAATAGATTGGATTAGCGATGGCTTTAACTGAGAAGCAGAGAACGGCAAGGCAACGATCAGTAGGTGGATCAGATATCCCTGCGATCTTAGGAATATCACCCTTCAAATCTGCTGCCGATGTATTCCTTGAGAAGACACACTCAATGGAAAACCAAACAACTGTAGCGATGGAAGCGGGCCACATGCTTGAGCCTGCCGTCATTGACTGGGCAATAAAGAGAATAAGTCCTGAATTCACTTGGTCTAGTGTTAATGTAAGACGTACTAAAACATTAGAAAGTTCTAGTGGGATAATTCTACCAGCCCATGCTAATTTAGACTTCATGTTTACAGCGTGGGTTGATGGAAAGATCGAATCCCGATGTGCTATTGAGGCTAAAACTACTGGTATGCCTCAGTACTGGGGGAAAGAAGGGAGTGACGAAGTACCTGATCATGTTCTTGTTCAATGTTTATGGCAAGCATTGGTTGCTAATCTTGATATAGTACACGTTGCTGTATTATTTGGTGATCGAGGATTTACTTTAAAGATGTATGAAATAAAAACAACTGAATACGAAGAACAAACAAAGGAGATCATTGATAGGGTAGCAGAATTCTGGAATAAAAATGTCATGGAAGGAGTTGCACCAACAGAGACAGCCCCTAAAATAGACACGATCAAGAAGGTGATTCGTGTCCCCAAGAAAAGTGTGGAGATGCCTGATATAATGGTTCAGTCTTGGTTGACTGCCAAAGAGGAACTTTCTACAGCTAGACGCAAAGAAGCAGAACTTAAAGCAAAAATACTTTCAAATCTTTCAGACGCAGAAGAAGGTAAAGCTGCCAGTGGTACTGTAACTTACTACAAATATGACCGTAGAGAATACACGGTACCTACTACGAGTTATAGACAAATGAAATGGTGCCCCAGAAAGGACAAACCATGACGGAATCTTCTGTCCCGGTTACAATTGAAACATGGTTGGAATCTAAAAGAGATGAGTTGTTCGGCTTACTGCCCAGCAATATCCATAAAGAAAGATTCCTCCGTAACATTATCATGCAAATCAAAATGAATGAGAACTTAAAGAACTGCTCAATCACTTCGATAGCCAAGGCTTGCGTCCAGGCTAGTACATTGGGCCTTGATATCGGAGTGTTAGGATCTGCCTATCTTGTACCTTATGGTAACGAAGCCCAGCTATCTGTCGGGTATCAGGGATACATAGATCTGGCCTACAGATCAGGTATGAAAGCACTACATACTGGTATCGTCCGGGAGCTTGATTCCTATAAGGCTACTCATGAAGACTTTAAACATGAGTATGATCCCTTTGGTACTGAAGAAGAGCGTGGCCCTGTAGTGGGCGTGTATGCCCTTATAGTCCTCCCGACTGGTACGTCCTACTCCGAGCTCATGTCTGTCTCTGAGATCGATCAGATCAGGCGTGGGAGCCGTTCAGCCAACTCACCAGCATGGCGTGACCACTGGGGAGAAATGGCTAAGAAGGTAGTGATTCGTAGAGCGTTGAAGAGAGCTCCAATGTCCACTGAGACCAAGGAGATTATCCAGAGCAGTGACAATGCAGAGTTTGGCTTTAACACACCTTCTAAGCCACTGGGTAAAGAAGGACTGATGAGCTCCCTGGAGGCCACCAAACCAACCATTGAAGCGAATACAATCAGCAAAGAGCTAAGTTCAGTCTGGGATAAACATAAAGAGTACGCCAATAAACTTGCCAATATTCTTGTTGTGCCTAAATGGAACAAGATTTCGAACCTTCGCCAGTCTCTATTGATCCGAAGAATAAAAGCAGAATCCTTCACGATTGATCAGGTTGAAGAATTCTGGAATCAAACATTAGATATCTTTAATTTACAAGAAGATAGCTGGAAATCGACAATGCCTGAGCCTCATACCCTGGAAGAATACTTAAAATTCCCAGCAGACGAAGGCTATGACTACTACGAAGCAGCGAGCCGACACCTTCTTGAAGCAACAAAAGAAAAAAGTAAAGACTAAAATGCAAGGATCCAGAAAGCAATTTACCCTAAAGCCCGGACAATACTTCCAAGCATTTCGTGGAGAAATGGAACTGGATGTTTACCATGGCGACGGACAATGGAAAATCGTTACCGACCAAGAAGTCATCCTCCTACAAGAGAAGCAAATTAGAACTAAAGGCTGCAACTGCGCTAAAAAAAGCGGGGCTGAAACAGTATGAAGAAGAGTATAGATTTTGCGAACGTAGGTGGAGATTCGATTTTGCTTTTGTAGAAGAAAAGATAGCCTTGGAAATAGAAGGTGGTATCTGGAAAGGCAGTGTCGGAGGACACACCTCTGGCACAGGGTACACAAAGGACTGTGAGAAATACAACACAGCTCTAGTGCTAGGCTGGAAAGTTGTAAGGGTAGTTCGATCTCAGATAGACAGTGGAGAAATGGTCAATTGGGTAAGGGATCTTCTTGGATATCACAATGAAGAAGATCCCTTCCCAGTTGATAACCCTATTGAATTTATTTAATTACTTATTACTTAGACCATTATCATGGATAGCACGACCTAGAATGTAGGCCATGAGACCCTCTGCGGTAAGCGTAACCTGATCGCCTGTCAACCCGACCCGATCACCAAGAAGAACTACAAAGACAAGGAGCAAGAGCCCCTGTGCCTTACGACTAGCAAAAATATCTTGAATAAAACTCATTCTTCTTTTCCTTTTCTAGTAGCAGCGGACCATCCTGTAACACCAGAGATCAAAGCAATCAAGATCTCCTTCCAAGGTGAAGGAAAGAAATCTACACTATCAACAACAGCATAACCAGCAACCTCACCAACAGACTCGACTGTAACTGTTGCTGATGACTCTCCTCCAGATAACCCCCTTGTAAATCCATCCCAGAATGCACAACCTGAAAGAGTAACAACCAACACTGCAATGAAAACAATTCTCATTTTTTCCTACAATCTTGGACAGCATCCTTTATCTGCTGCCTCGTTTCTGTGACATCATACTGTATTTTATGCAGTACGTTTGTCATGGTTTGTGTGTTTTGATTTATTGTATGGGTAAGTTTTTTAATAGATTCTGATAAACTTATTAAACTTTTCTCGACCTCTGTCCAGCGTTTGATGTCGGTGTACTTCACGCCGTTACTATCTACCTTTCTATCTCTCACGAAAGAAAATACTTCCCTGAGAATCAGTAATACTAACGCCGTGGATGCTAACCCGGTTTCGAAAATAGGCAAGTCCATTATTCTCCAGCCATTCTTTGTTGGATAGTTTTGAAACCAGAAGGAGATTCTCCTTTGGCAAAGTAATTTCCTTCTCCCATTAGAGTTGTATCTATCCAACTAGGTGCAACATCGAAAAGGAGTTTTGTCCAGATAAGATTCTGTGCTGGAATCATTCTTCTTAAAGCACTGAGCTCCCCGACTGTAGGTTCTAAAGGATGCTTTAATGTTCTTAATGATTCAATAGCACTGAAGACACCACCAACTGTAGGGCCACCAACCAAGTCAACAGCAGACCTAGCCTTATATTTAGTATCTAAATTTCCAGCAAGCAAACTATGGAAACCGAAACCAAATATTCTTTCAAAGGTATTCTGTGCTTCAAATAGTAATGCAAACATTCCTGCTCTATCCATACCCTGCGTTAACATTACTCTTGACCAATGGACTTCATCAACATTGCCGTCGTCATCAGTAACCTTTTTGTTTTCAAAAGGATTGATACCTTTCATAGTTTCATAGATTGCATAAGACATAGATCCCAGTAATGCAGTCATAAGAACTTGCATGGCTTGATTGGGATCTTTATACAGCACTCCACGTTGAACAAACGGAAGAAATGTCATATCAAATGAAGCAGATAGGAAAGATTTAAACTGCCAGAAGTGATTAAGATAAGGATTAGATGTCCATTTAGGATTACTACCAGCACCAGGAGTCACAATAATTGAATCTACTGTACCCTTTATGCGAGCCTGATAATTAAAAGCAAACAAATCATCAGTCCATCTTTCTGATTGTGCTAAGTAAAACTCTCTACCAAATATTGAATCCTTCTTGCCACCAAAACGCTCATGCATTTGACCAATACGAATCAGGTCACTCTCACCGAAGCCCATTGACTGAGCAATGCCACGGTCCCGCTCGCTGATTTCCCTTGGTTTGCCCCCACCATTCCATCTGGCAATGCCCAATTCAGCAACCATATCTTCAACACCCAGAGTTACGATTCTCTTTTGGAATCCATTCCACTTGTTCAACATATGCCCGATATTAAACGCACCCATTAGTTTGCTATCTGAGTTTGTCCATCTGTCTATCGTTTTAAGTTTGCCTTGAGGACTTGTATCAACTCTTTGTTGAGTGATTGGATCATAAACATCCTGTTCGAAATCCAAGCCACCGTATTTGTTCGCACGATTCTCCAAAGAAGCAACCTCAAAAGCATCATTAAGCCTAGAGAAATGACTTAGGTTCTTCCTGTCGGGTGTACCCAGGTACGTCCACATAGTCCTGACATACCGAGCCATACCAAGTGTACCAATAGCATTACCAAGATCAGACAACGAGGCAATCGTCACCATGCCCATGTAACGCATGAAGTTCAAGTTCTTTAGAATGCTAATAGCAGTCTGGACTCCATGCTGATCACCTGCCCATACGTTCCTGTTGAGCAATTGGTTGTAAATGTATGTGATATCCTTCTTTACTTCTTCGAATTCTTTTTTGCTACCCACTTGATTTGGATCTTCAAGATTTCTTTTAGCTTCCGATATCACTTGAGCAGGATCAGTAGCAAAGTAGGCAGCATTCTTTCTTGATCTTTCAATTCTGAGCATGGCATATTCATACTCACTCATATAATTCTTACGTTCAACTACTCTATCTATCCTATCTGCCCCAATAATCAATCGGCGATAAGGATTGTACTTGAGTCTTCTTCTTTCAAATAAACTATTTGTAGAACTGAAACCAATAAAGTTAGAAGGTGAATCACCCTCCTTCATATTATCTATATGATCCTTAGCAAGATGTTCCCACCCACTATACTTGTGAGTCTTTATAGTTATATCTTTGGCAATTCCATTTAGGTTGTCTGTTAGCTTGGAGAATGTAGCCTCTTTATCTTTGAACTTTTTATAAGCCTTCAGTGTTTTGTCGTTCATCTCTCTAGCTCGGCTCTGATTTTCAATAGAGGGATCTGTACCTCTCCCTCTCATCAATTCTTTCATGTCGTCTATTTCTTTTACAATCAATTCATTTAATTCTCCAAGTCTTTTCTTTGCCAGAGCCTCCCGTCTAGCTTCATGTTCTTTAATTCTTTCTTTGAACATGACCATCTCCCCCTTGCCGGGGACTATTGGAGGAACGTCAGTCTGTTTAATTGCATCATGTAATTTATTTAATTCTTTAATTGCTTGTGGTGTTAACTTAGTTCTATCCCAATCAAATGATTTTATTTCTGTCTTCCCACCTTCGGTAGATACAACCATATCCGAGCGGGTTCCTGCCACTCTTTCTTTATTTATTGCTAGTAATGATTTCTCTTTTATTTCTACAGGATTAATCCAGAGGAATTTATCTTTGATTTGTAAGTAGGTTCCCTCTCTGCCAGTTTCTTCTTCGAACTTGATTACTTCCCCTTCAGAATTCTTTGCTGTCTTGACTTTCTTTATTGATCCCTTACCAGTAGCACCACTCAGTATATGAACATAGAGTTTACCTTTTTTGTTTATTCGGTATTCCCAATCAATCTTACTAGCTTGCTTCTTTGAGAACTCTGAGAGGGCATAGGATTCTTTTCCAGGTTCAGCTTTCTTATATGTTATCTGTTCATATTGACTAAATCTTTTTCCGGCAGTCCAGTTATCTTTCGCTGATTTTGTATCATAACCTTCTAGTCTCGCCCATTCAGTAGGGGTTATCGTGTTTGCTTTTCTTTTCCCAGTGACAATAACATTTACTTCCCCCCCCTTCCCATTTGTAAAGGTTATCATATCACCAATGTTTATATTTTCTAATTGTCCTGGATTTCTGCTTGTTGCTGTTCTTTCCCCAGCCAAGATTGCATCAAATGTATTTTTAGATTTAACATTCTTACCAGCAGGTAGCGCACCTCCCCGTCCATAAACAAATGTCATTGGTAAACTTGCTTTTGGTTTAGTAGGTGTTGCGGTTGCCCCTCTTGGTTTATATATAATGCGTTCACCCTTGGCACTTACTGGGGTGAAGTCCTGACCCTTTAATACTGTATCGTAATTGAGTTCCCTCGATGGCACTCCATATATATCACCGTATAAAATAGCATTGCGTTGATAGGACAATGACAGAAATCGTGTACCTTCTATCCACATTCCCGCTTCATCTAAATGATGAATATCCCATGTAGACATTTGGAAATCGCCGAGTGCTTCATCTTGTTCAGATCGGATCCGTTCACGAGAGCTTACCGTCTCATGAATCCAATCATTTATATCTTCAATTGTTTCAAATATTTCAGAACGACCTGCATCCTTTTCCGCCTGTGTTATTGGTCTTTTTATTTGGTGTCCGGTATCGCCTTCTGTTCTGTTTGTATCAATGAGCCTTAGCTGTGTTGTTACATCTGATTCATCAGCAAGATCTATAGCTCTATCTTTTGCCTTTCCCCAGAGTTTCAAATCATTCCATTCTTTATTTTCTCCGTCGGCATTTTCTAATTTCTTTTTCAATTTCTCAATATGAGCAGCAGCATTTTTCAATCTCAGTGTAAGATTAAACTTCTCAAAGTTATCAATCTGCTTTGTTGCCATTACAATTTGCGGAATCAAATGCGTTTGCATCTGCTTGCGTATTACAATTATGTTCTTCTCCATTAGAGGAGCAAGGAACCTATCATCTATGAATACCTTACGAGACATTAATTCTTTTGCGCTACTGGTATGTACTGCTCCACCATGCGCTTGGCTATCTATTCTCCTGTACTGGTGATCAAGTCGTTGTGCTGTAGTAAGTCTTGCTTTTTCCCAGTCGTCACCTGTTTTTGAGAAGTCTTCTAGCATATCATATGCAGCATCACGCCTTTCTTTTGCAACTGCCATCTCCCATTCTGCTTCTCTTTTTACACTCCGACTGGTAGTACCTTTTAATTTTCTTTCTGCAAGAGCAATAGCCTCATCTTGCTCACGAACTATCGCACCAAACAAATCCAAGTTAGCTTGCTTACCATGCTCAAGTCCGTCCTCTAAACCCTTTATAACCAGACTCGTACCGTCTGTAGCAACAGCAAGATCAGCCCTCTCGTGGTTCACAAAGCGAGGTAGGTGTGCTGTTTGGTCTATGGTCTTCTTAACAATATGAAGTAGATCTGATTGCTTTGTAGTGAATCCAGCATCGTCCAGGGCTTCCTTAATAATTTTCCCTGTCAGCCTACTTTCTGCTGTCATAGCCTCAATTGTTTTTACAGTTTCGGGATCATTCCTTATAGCAAGGAAGGGATCTTGATATTCAAACCCATGAGATTCCTCTGAAGGAGAGACCCTAAATGTATCATCAACTTCAGCAATGGTGCGCTTGCCAGTGATATATAAATCACCAACTAATCTATACAAATCATCGTCAGGCAGCTTCTTCTCTAGAGTTGTTTCAACTTCTTTACTGTTATATTTCTTTTTCATATCTACTAATACTTTGTTACTCATAGTTAATCTTTGTTGAACAACCGCTAGTACTTCCTCAACAGCAGAGTCACCCAATCCTATCTCTCGAACCAGATTGTTTCTTAATAACATTACCCCGATTGATTTCACATTGTCATTAGGGTGTGTAAGTATTCTTTGAGTGGGATTAAGAACAAGCCAGTTGGCTAGGTACTTACCAAATTTGTTATCTTTTGCTATGCCAAGGATTACAGAAGAACCCTCTTTGACTTCTTCCATTGCTCTACCTAAGTAAGTACTCTCCTTAGTGAAATCACTAGGCATTGGAATTAACTTAGGATTCTTTATACGATCAAAGACTGCTGCGGCTTCAGGATCTTCCGCTATCTGTCTATTCATGCTTTTACTTAATGCATCTGCATGAAGTTCTACAAAATCCTCTGGAGTCTTCCCACCAAGTATCTTCTTTGTTGTACCAATCTTTGCCTTATTCACCCCCTTCTTTATCACAGCACCCACACCCGGCATTATCCCACCTAGCAGCATTGAACCAATCATGTCCGCTGTAGTGTGGGCGGATGTCCTAGTTAAATCGTGGTCCCTCATAAGAGGTTCTACTACTCCAGTAAGAACTAGATTCTCCAAGGAGTTCAACGCCATTCTTGTCTTAACTAATTTCGCAGTTGCTCTTGTCATTCCACCAGCCTTGAAGAGAGGGCCAGCAAAAGGAATAAAGTTTACAGGATCAAACAAGGCAGCAGGTATAGCAGCGAATATATTTCCGACCAGGCCACCCTCTTGGAGAGTCATGTTTACGGAATGATTCTCTATGATTCGGTTAATCTTACGAGCAGATGAAAGAGTACTGGTAGATTCTTGAATACTGTCCCAAGATTGAGGATAGAAATCTTTTATCCATTCATTTTCAAGTACATAGTTATCCGCTGAAGGAGTGTAACCTGCTTCTATATACCCCCATGCATTTGGGTCTTCACCAAATAAAGAACCATTAGCCAACCTTAAAGTATTAAAGTTCCATGCCATTGTCCCAATACGAGTAAACCAATTAGAACCCTTGGGATCTACAGGAGCACCGGGTATTGGAGAATCCATAAAGGCAATTCTCTCACCCGGAGTCATGTGTCGAAGGGCTTTAACCGTACCAGAAGAAAGATCAATCATTACCCGACCCCTTCTTACCAACTAAAGACCAAAGGAACTTAGAGAACCTGCTATCTGACATTGCAAAGACAAGATACTCATCATCTTCATGGAATAGATCAATACTTGCAGCTCTCACCAAATCAAATAATTCAATAGGAGTAGAAGAGTACTCATCACTGAAAGCGTAAATACTTTTAATTAGTTTTGATTTCGGTATAGGCTTGAAATCATTCTGCCTATAGAGCTCTCTGAGATTAAACCATGGTCCTTCAGCCTCATTAAAATCAATTGGTTCTTTTATTCTATCAGCAATTGCATCATTGCTAAAAAATGCGGGGAGTTGTTTAGTGCCCCCAACCAATTCGAAGTAGTGCCTGTTAGGATTCTTCTTATCTCCCACTGGAGACATAGTACCATTCAGCTCGGGTCGGTTTTTTCTTTCTTCGATGATACTTAAGACTTCCTCTATTACTTTATGATCATTTCCCTGTGTAGAAACAGGAATTTCTATACCCATTTCTACAGAAGAAACCACTCTCTTGATAATACTATCTGTAGTAAAAGATCCATAATAAAGATCTTCAATCTCGAACTTTGTTGTTCCTTCTCTTATCTCTTTTAACAGTGCTCCTCTATCGAAAGAAGTTGAAGGTTTACGTTCTCTACCTTCGCCAACCATATTAACTCTTTCGTCAAGGTATTTTTCTCTTGCACGATTGTAAGCAATTGCTACATCTTTTTCACTCCATATAGAAACTGGTCTTTCATTGTCAGACCATACTGTATTTCCAACAATTGATCGTTGTGATTCTATTCGAGCCTTGTTTTCTCCTGCTATATTCCTAACTTCTTTTACGAAATATGGTCTAGTAACAGGGTTCCCAATAAACGAAGGCTGACTTACTTTGTCTTGATAATTTGCAACAAGTTGTTTAAGAACCACAAGTCTATCTTCATCAGGAAGGTCATTGAATCCTTTTAGTTCAGTGATGCTAGATAACGATTCTTCGCTAAGAGGATTAGGATCTCCTGTTCCAGAGATAAGGAAATCTTCAATAACCTGGATCTGTTGAGGTACAGGAAGACCCGCATAGTATCCTGTATTATCTGTAGCAAGGATATCCCCAATATGGTACTTACCAGCCTCTAGTATATCTCCATTAGAAAGGTTCTCGGGTCGTGCTGTAGCAATCCTCATTACTTCATCTGCATCGGCCACTTCATCTGAATGGATTTTATATACAATAGCCTGATTGAAATTGAAATAAATCGGGTTGCCTGATCTATCTCTAGCAACCTTAAGTACATCATTCTCCATTATTCCTATTTGATAAGTGCCACCACTCATTGGGATAAGTTTACCATTTGCAGCCAGCTTGTTAATCCATCTCAATGGTGTAGCCTTTTGAGTATCAGGAAGTTCAACATCAGTAAGAACATCTCTTATAAGATCAGGTACATTAGGATTTAATTTAATAGATTCATTCTTGGAATTCTTAATGGTTAAGTCTTGTGGACGTATTAACCATATCTTTACTTTATCTCCTCTGTCATCTACAACCATAGATGCCTTTAGATTATTAATAGCTGGATTGTAAACCATACCAAATGCTTCCTGGTCGGTTACAGTCTTATCTTTCAATGTTAAGCTCTTGGCTAAATATCCAAATTGCTTTGATAGTGCATTCGCTATTGTTTGTTTATCTTCTTCGCTAGGTTCTTTGAAACTTTTCGATTCGGTGAGTGGTAGTGCCCAACGCATTGCTCGATCTTTTGCCGCCCCAGTCTTCCTTGATCCTTCGGACCACCAAGAAGCACTGGGTAGCAATTCAGTCCATTGTTCTGGACCCCAACCATTTACCATTGCCTTAACTTGACTCGAATACTCGGCTGTATCAGTAAAATAACCAGAGCCATCAATCTCTACCTCAGCAGTTGTAGAAAACTCAGCAGGGTTTACCACTTCTTCACTAGAAGCATTTATTAAAGCCGCCGTTGGATTCCTAGTTCCAAGATTAAATACAGTAAGGAAGTTCTTTAGTTTTGTTTTATACTCTTTACTTATACCCTCTACTTCTAGATTGTTCTGGATATAAAGTTCTGCAACTTTCGCAAAATGATTCCACTCTTGGCCCTCATGGGTATTCGTCTTCAAGTAGTTAGAAAGTATCTTCCCAAACCTAGGAGGTACTTCAATACTATTGTTTAATGTACTGTAAGTTGAGAACCATCTCCAAATACCCTCTCCTTTAATATTATTATAAGAACCTGAAGCAAAAAGAGACTTATCTATCTGATCAATACCTGCTTTACCTATATCTTTATCCGATAATGCTTCTAATTCTCGATGGAAATCTTCTTCGGTTATAGCATCCTGAGCTGATATTGCTTCAGCAGCAGTACTACTCATTTTATTATCAGCAGTTCTTTTGTCATAAGCAAACTGTATGTGAGGTTTTAAATCTTCTGGTGCTAAAAGTTTTAATTCTTCAAGCATTTCAAATTGTTCTGGGGTAGTAGCTTGCATTGAGTTAATAATGGATTCGCTTGAGGATTTAGCAGTGGAACCCCCTGCCGAAGAGGTACCAGATAGATTCCCGACAACTACATCAAGTGTATTCCTTAAGGCGGGTGTTGACTCCCCCATAACTCCACTAACAATATCTAAAGAAAGTTCTAGTTGACCTTCAGTGCTTCTCGGATAGGAAGAAACCCAAAGCCTTCTTGCCTCGTTAGTCCTAGACCGTGCTTTTGATATTAGTTCTGGATCATTTAATTCTTCAGATGCCCTATCTCCTACAAAGACTGCTTGTTTTATTAAATTCGAACCTTCGCCAGCAGATACCTGCTGGAGGCCGTCCTCGATCATTTGAAGAAGCTCTTTATAGAAGTAGTTATCTCTTTCTATTCTTTCTACAGCAATTTTGTTAGACTTATCTGTAACATATTCATCCATCTGACCCATGGAAACTGAGAGTAGGGAAGATTTAAGTTTATCATTTACTGGCAAACCATTAATTAATTGTTGAATTTCATTTGCAGCAATAGGAACAATAGTATCCCAACTGGAACGTATAGTATCTGATTTCTCCATTGAAGCATTGTAATCTACAGACCCATCTTCAAGAGTTACCATTGAATTAAAGTAGTTATCAAGTATGCCTTCTATTTGCCCCGGTAGGTTTAACCTGGACAGAGTTTCCATATCTTGACGTTCATTCTCTTTCTCTTCAAATTTAGCATACTCTTTAAGAGCAGTGCCTAAGCCACGAAGAGCAAGACCTACATATTCAGAACTATCAGGAGTGGGACTCTCTGGTGAGTCTTGGATATATCCAATTGCAGAACCAGATCTAGGTAGTTTTATCTTTGCCATTTGTAATTATTACCTTAACTCATACGGAGACTTTTTGGAGATTCCGCTTTGATAGGTGAAACTTGTAGTGGGATCATACGCTGTTGGGTTGCTACCAAATCCCTTATACTTTGCAGGTGCTGTTCCATAACCAAGAGCAGCCTCCCCAACATTCAAAACCATACCAAGATCCGCTTCTTTGATAGAAGTCCTCCTTGACTGTCTTGCTTCTTTGATTGCTGAGTCTTCCCACTGCAATATTCGTTCTCTTCTCATTCCGTATTTGTCTTGTTCGTTTTCGGTAACAGAACCTACCGAACTGCTACCCATCCTCATTCCAGTTGCACCAACATTACCAAGAATTTCACCTATTAATGTCTGTGTTTCCAAAAGGAGATCCTCCTGGAGCGCACCAGAACGCTGTCTGATATTCTTTTTGGCTGCCCTGTAAGCTCTCTTGGCTGCTTTCTTTTTACCATAGCCGCCAATGACGCTACCTATTGTTTGTAATGCAAACGCTGCTTCTGCTAACACCATGTTAATCTCCAAAATCATATTCGGCGTTATAGCCGCTAACTTCAAAACCATACGGTGCGCTTTGAGTTATGTTTATTGTAGGTTGGGATCCGAATTCACCAACAACGGGAACAGAATAGAAACCAGAAGCCTCTGGGATTACTGCGTATGTAGGTATATCAGGGACAGCCAATATATCGTAACCTGCTGCCTTGGCACCCCTAGCCTGATTAAAAAGAATCCTTAACCTACTTATATTTTTATTCCTACCAAGCGTAGATCCCTTACCAGGAACCATAAGTTCAGGAATATTAGGAGCCAACGTCATAGCATAAGGATAACCAACAACCACCTTCGTTGGAGCATCTTCAAAGGTATGCCCAAAGGCCACGCTTGTACCAGAAACAGTAATATCGCCAATATAAACTTCGTCACCACTGTCGAGAGTTAATATCACTGAAACTGATTTAGTATCAAAGGAAACAGGAACAGTACAACCACTCGTAGTAATAGAAGTACCATCAACAGCACCATCTACATGGTAATTATCTCTAGTATCATCAGAAGTAATCAAGACAGCGTTCGATGCAGAAGTTTTTACCCATAATGCTGGATTACCAGAAGAATCTGAGGTTGCAACAATGTCTTTAATGGCTGTATATTCTGGATTGCTCCACTCATTCCACCCAAATACTGCATTACCTTCATTTATAGTTAAACAATAGAGTTTCCCAGCAGTAGTAAGAGCAAAAAGTCTCTGTGTGGAAGTACCAATTACTTCAACTCTCTTTATTGTATCATTTTTTGTTAAATGTCTGGCGAATTGAAGTAGATCTCTACTCTCAAATCTATTCCCACGCTCTGAGAAGTTCATCCCTCGTACTGTTTTGCCATCTGCTTGCACATATACGATCATACTACCAAATGAAACGGAATTAGCACCAGCTCTTCCACCATATTCAGATTGAATAGATATATTTATAGAAGTTGGTGTAATTGGAGTGTCAGTTATTACAAATTCTTCTTCTTCTGAACCAAGAAAGAGTGTATTGAATTGACTTTTTACCCATCGGATCATGCCACCCTTCTTTGAAGAGATCTGGAAGGAGATGCCATCGTCAGATGAAGCATCGCCTGGATCAAAGTTGGTAGTAGATCCAGTCTTGCTCATGAATACAGTAAGACCTAAATTCTGAGCAGACGGTAAGAACCTAAGACTACTACCAGCAATATCAGAATTCAATCCAGCAATAACAACTCTCTCCTGGTGGACTGTAACTCTTTCAGGGATAACTATAACATTGGGAGTTGTACCTTCTGGAGCAATTGGATCTATTGCCTGACCAGTCAATTTCCAATAAGCAGAAGGTCCAGGACTAGCAGTTGAAGAAGAAGCCTTATTACTTTCACCACTTATTTCATCTGCACCGACACGGAACACCGTAGAATCCTCTATAGGATTAGTATCTCCAACAACCCTTGTATGTCTAACGGTATTGGTAAAAGAAGTTGTAGCAGTAACAAGGGCACCAGGGACAAAAGTTGGTTTGTAACTTGTAATATCTGTAGAAACACCAGGACAACCAACCATTCCTACACGTTGAACATCGTCCGACCCACTACGAACTAAAAGCTCTGGTAGCCATCCTTCTTTAGATGCTGACCTTCCATCTGAAAACAGTTTTGCATCTGTTGCTATTGTGGGTTGTGCTTCACTAGAAGCCAACTCCATAATCAATACGTTTTCATATGTACAATCATTATCAGTAGGTGATGATGCGCCCACTAAAGGATTACCCATTACAGGACAAATATAAACGGGGTTACTTCCAGAACCAGAAGTAGTTCCATTACTTAAATATTTATCTACAACATAAAACCATGTAGTTCTATAAAGTATTCCATCTCTGTAATGTTTGAATCTTCCAACCTGCCCTAGATCTAATCCTTTTGTATGATCGGACTCCCAATCAGCACTAACGCCAGCATTAAGAGTAACCACTTCTCCCAAGGCAACTGCATTCCAAGTTGCATCTTCGATCATGCCTGTAACAGTACTAGCACTTGTCTTTAAAGCCTTGCCTACCTGTGTCCAGTTTTTATAGGGACCAACCCAATCACTCGATGGGCTGTCATATACAAGATCATCTCTTTGTACTTGAGTCTGGAATAAACTAAGATCACTAAAATGTTCTCTACCTAAATCATACCAGGCACCATCATCTGGATCTTGATTCGAGTATCCTCTAAATTCAAAGGTATATCTTGTATCTTGTGTTCCACTAATTGTAACTGTCGCCCCGGCTTCAGTTTTTAATTCTATTACATTAGTCCCAGCATCATACAATCTAACTATATCACCATCATTTATAGTTGGAGAGAAAGATAAAGTATCTGCCCCATTAAAATTTATCTTTGCAAAAACAGGCAGAGAAGGAGAACTCAATGTCAGACCGGTAGTATTTAATTCAGTACTACTTGGTAAGGCCCCTCCATCTATGTATCCTAATTTTCCATATTCCTCAAAGACATCCACTCTTGTCTCACTAATAACATTTGGAATATAACTAAAAAACGGAATATTCTTTGTGTCATCTTCTGTGCCAGTATAATTCGGTTGTCTTATTTTCCAAATTGAATCAGTAAAGAGGGTTGGTATATCTTTCCACTCATCTGGAACGGTAGTAGTTGATGACATTGGTACCAAATTGTAATCTTGATCATCTCGTTTATTCCAAAATGGAGCATTTGAAATAAACTTGTACTGCCTATTTACAACTTCTCCAGATTCAATAGTTATAGAAACTGGAGGAGTGCTAGTTATCAAGTCAGCATTAATACGATCAAGTTTCCTTCTAGTAATTCCGTATGAGTTATCTAATTCCTTGCTAAATGTATGGATATACAATCCATCTCTAGTAAGTAAGATTAATTCATTGCCAGTACTTGCTGCGTCTTTTAATTCAATACCTTCAGGAACTTCTGGAGAAGTATATAAAACAGTACCATTTTGAGTAATGGTATATTTAGTAACATCTCCTAGCACAAGAAACGTATCACCGTATCCATTAATGAATTCAAAGGCTTTATCTGCTATCGCCCCAGGAGACGCTGTATCAAAGATTGAACCCCACCGCTTCTCAGCAGACCCAGTATCAGACAATAGAGCATTAGAGAGCGTCCTACAGCCCCTCTGGTACTGCTGAGACTCATACTGTGCCCTGAGATTAGGGTCGATTTCTCCGAAACCAAAGGATTGTTGTGCTATATAAACCATTAGTATCCTAAAGATCTAACGCCCAAGAGGCTGGTATTACCAAACATCTGCGGCGTACCCTCCTGACCGTCTACGCCCTTTGCCGCCAAAATAGCATCTTTAGCCATACCTTCAAGTTGTGCTATCTCACTTGTAGATTTCCCGAAATTCGTTGCTACATAGACTGCTAAAGAAATCCCCATAGCATGTTGAGTTAACGGTCCCAGCAAGTCAAGATTACTACCTACGTCAAACGCATATTCTATAGTTGCAGAACTTTGATTTGTAAGCAAGGTTCTATGATTAACTGAAGAAATACTAAGGATCTCGATTTCCCATAGATTTGTATAGATATTAGGATTGCCACCAATGTGGTCTGGCCTATTCTCTAATCCATTTAATCGCCAAACTCTCAATACATCACTAGGTAATTGAAATGCCTTATCCCAACGATCCAGAACACAATTCTCAGTAGCATCTGTACTGAAAGCAGTAAGACAGGCAGTCTTCTTTGCCCCATTCCACATATGGTCCGCTAAGAATTGTTGTCTGAATAAAGGGAATATGTTTGAAAGTAATGTTTGCTGGGGATTACTTCCTTCTGTTGTAGTAAGGGTGCTAATCCCCAGAGTATTTAATGCCGTATTCCATACATCTAAAATTGCCAAGGCTTGTACCTCCGTTAAAAGTTCTGAGGAAACCGTACCAATTCCTGGAATCGTTAGGTCTAGTCCTCTAGTTGTTGCTGTAGAAACAGAATCACTTGCTGTCCCTGTATCTAAAAATCCTCTAATCTCGTCTATCTCATCTGAAGCAGTGGCACTGTCTGACACATCTGCTGTCTTTGCTGTCTGCTCTGCCGAAGAATCAGAAGCTGCTACAAGATCAGAAACAGTAAGGAATACAACCTTGAATAGGGAATCACTAGCAGTCGCTGTGTCAGAAGGACTGGAAGCTCTACCAAGTATATCGTCAACGGAATCCGAAGCAGCAGCAGTATCAGAAGCCTCAATGCTAGGAGCAACAGAATCAGATGCCGATGCCGAACTAGAAACTGAAACAATAACATCAAAGCCAACACTGTCAGAAGCCCCTGCTGTATCCCCAGGATCTACAGAACGGGATTCCTGAACACTTACAGAATCAGAGGCAGCAGCAGTATCTGATGCCTGAAGGGATATCGATGCTGCATCAGTTGCGGCAGCTGTATCTGACACATCTTCCGTTAATGCTTTTTCTGTACTTACCGAATCAGAAGCACTGGAAGGATCCGAAACATTCTCTGTGTAGTCTACTGAACCAGCGGATTCTTTTGTTGCTTCTACCGAATCGGATACGGTAGCCGAATCTGAAACCTGAATAGATATAGAATGATCATCAGTAGCCGCAGCAGAATCAGAAACAGAAAGAACAAGAACTAGAGATATGGAATCAGAAGCGGATGCTGAATCGCTAACATCTTCATTCTCGGATTCAGTTTCAGAAACAGAATCACTAGCAACGGCAGAGTCCGATACAGCCAGTGCTATATCTATAGAAACGGAATCACTAGAATCAGACTCGTCTGATACATCTTCCTGTTGATCACCACTGCTAGAAACGCTGTCACTGGCAGCAGACGTATCCTCTATAGAAAGAACTACATCTACTGAGGTTGAGTCACTAACATCCGCAGTGTCAGTTGGGGAAACGTTGGTGGACTCATCAGCATCAACAGAATCTGAAGCAGTGGCTGTATCAGAACTAGAAACTACTATATCCCTAGATACCTGATCAGTCGAATTTGCTGTATCCTCTACCGAAAGAACCGCATCTATAGAAATAGAATCACTGGAAGTGGATGCATCAGATAGAGACTTAGAAACCGCAGAACCTACAGAGTCATCAGCAGTGGCTGAATCAGAACTTCCGATTACTAATCCAGTAAAGACTGAATCAGAAGCGGATGCCGAATCAGTTACCTCTCTACTCAAGACGGATACAGGATCAACAGAGTCCGTTGCTGCTGCTGAATCACTAATACCTAATACTGAATCTGTTTTTACCGAATCAGAAGTAGCTGCTGTATCCGATACATCTTTAGCGTACCCCACTAAGGGATCTACATCATCGCTTGCAGCCGCTGAATCATCGATGCCAAGGACTATAGAAAACTCTACTGAATCACTGGCGGCAGCGGAGTCTGAAACATCTGATGACAGGGCTACGGTTGGGGATACAGAATCGGAAGCTGTTGCTGTATCTACAACTCCAAGAACTGTAGAGACTGAATCAGTTGCGACTGCTACATCTTCTGGATTAGCAAATTTATCTTCACCAGTCGCAGGATCTTCTTGAACCCAACAACTTTGTGTGTGCCAGTTCCTTCCTGGACCAGACCCCTGGTTATTTGCTGGGGCAGACCCGGTGACAGGGAAAATATCCCAGACAGTCATTGATGTTCTTGATCCGTCTGTGGGAGTGTTACCGTCGAATGGGTCTCCCCAACCAGTCGGATCGGTTAGATTTTCATCCTTTTCTTCTTCTACAACACCAGCAACAATAAGAGTATTTTGAGTGTATCCTGCTGTTAGACCGTCAAGGTTAACATCTATGGTTGCTGATGACCCACCTTCTTGCGTTAAGATACCGCTAGTCGGCAACGGTTCATTGGATCCGATATAGGAATAAACAACAGCAATGCCTATAGAGTCTCCACTTAGTCCAGATATAGAGGGTGCTGATCCAGCATCAGATGAGTCATATAAGCGATAAAACATAGACAGGCTAGGATTACCTGTTATGTTTGAACCAATCTCTGTAAATGAAACACCACCAACGGTTACGTCAGATCCCGCTGTTGGTATATCACCATCACTACTTCTACCAGCACCACAGATAACAATACACAGTTCACCCTCATTGGGAGAAACTGGTATGCTTCCAGAACCACCTTGGATACTGGCAGAATCTACTCTGTTAATTGCCATTAGCTAGGCACATAAGTAACTTTAATAGTTACCGTTCCTGGTTCGTCAATATCAGTATATATAAATTGAAGGGGAACTTTCGGATCTAGTCTTTTTAAATCAATATCCCAATCAGTAAAGGAAGTACTTAAAACTTTATCTGGGGTTTGTAAAACTTCATCGTAGTCAGAACCTCTTGGGTCCGTTCCTTTATATGGGTGAAGGGCTGCTAGGGATCCTTCTAGTCCGTACTTCCATGCGAGGTATCCTTCGATTTCTTGCCTCTCATCGGTGCCCATTGTGTCAAAGCCATCGCTATAGGCTATGAGTTCAACGATTCCAAGTTCCCCGGATCCTTCGACTCCTGAACGAGTAGCGGTTTTATTTATCCAGTCAAAATCAAAATCACCACCAAAAGAATTCCAGGTATCCAACTCAGCACCATCGAGCCATTCTGTGACCCTTCCATTTGTGTACCTGGATAACATTCTTATTTGACCACTAGCCCATGCATGGTCATTCTCTTTTTCTTCATCCCCATCTAGGTCACAAACAATCCGCCTACCACCCTGGACTCCCCAAACCCCAGTTGCGCTAGTGCTTCCTGTATTTGTTGATCCCAGTACATATAAATCATCATCGCCATCGGTATCAAATGTTCCTTTTGTTACTACAAATATAGTGAATTCTCCACTACCGAAGTGCATAGCATCTGGAAGTTCAAGGTTGTCATCGTCGCTGAATTGCACACCAGCCAGACCCGTGACTGCACCGTGATCGCCCATGTCGTAATCCACTACTGGCCTTGCCGAGGCACTATCGGGATTTGCTGAAATCCTGCCTGATGGAGTACCACCAGAAAGTGATTTCCATGACTGGACATCACCACCGGGAATAGGATTTCCCATTAGACCTGTTAGATCACCTACCAAACTAAATACAGGATTGGTGCCAAATATAGATCGTTTTTTCAAACCACTTGTCATGTTTAATTTGCAAGTAGAAGCATCAGCTGTCTTTACTTCAACAGAATATATTGCAAACCCTCTTACCGTAGATATAGCTACGGCTTGTTGTATACCACTAGACCCACCAGCAGCCGTCCCATCAAAGGTTATTTCTATTTGTTTTGGCATAGTGGTCTCCAAAGTTTAGGGGGGACAGTAGCCCGATCAAAACTGCCCCCCCCTCCAGAAAGGCCAAGGTTAAGAAATACTTAGTGTGTATGTTGATGTTAACGTATCACCACTTGCAAGTGTTACAGTAATATCAGCGGCACAAAAAGCCTTGTTGCTAGTAGCAGCACTAGAAGAATCTACAAGAACAATTGATCGCAATGCTCCACTTCCAGCAGAACCACAAGTAACTTTGATAGGACTTGAATCAATTGTTTTGGCAGTAGCACCGATAGTCACACCAAAGATATCTAGTTGTTGTGAACCAGTACCCCTGAGATAAATCGTTCTGGCTGTTTGCCCGGTAAGAAGTTCGGTATCACCAGTTCCGGAACCCGTAGCAGCAGACAAACCATTAGCAGCAGCAGTCGTGGCAGTAGTAAAATCAGTAAGATCTTGTTCACTCGTATCGTCGCTTGGTGCTGCTGTGAGTGAGATATACATTCCTGTTTTGGGTGTACTAGCATATGAAGTTCCAGATCGAGCAATGCCATGAATCAATGCTTGCTTACCATATTTCAAAACAGTATTTTGAACTGAAAACTTTTCTAATAAACCACCTGCACGTTCAATTACACAATCAAATCTACCAAAGGCATTTAATGTTACTGGCTCTGGGTAAACAACTGGGTTCCGAACGACGTTGATCTTTGCCGAATCGGAAGCAGACGCATTAGAACTCATCTTATTGCTCCGTTATCTTTATGCCCCCCGTGAGGAAGACGACGGCCTCTTGTTCGGAAACCGTTTTTGAAGAAGTAAAAGTATTCCAATAAATCAAATCAGAAAGACTGTCAGGAACTCCAGCGGTGTAGCTTGTCGAAGCAGTTGTGAAAACTCCTGCACCGAGAATTACTTGGCTATCATCTAACAATGTAGTTGTGTCAGACGAACTCCATGAAAGACCATTTATGTTATGGGTTTCATAGGTGTCACCTTCAGAAGCTGGAGGAGACCAATAAGGAGTGCCATCGCTAGGGTCTGTACTGAAAACTCTGATTCGATCTATTGGAGTATTTTCGGCCTCTCTCCACTCTACCCAACCTGTAGGATTACTGGCTGTAGGCATAGCAGTCAAAAGACCAACATATGTTGTAGATATAGCAGGAGCAGGAGCACCAGTAAATCGTAACAGTACAGCATTAGACTGACCATGTGACTTACTCATACTACTGCCCCTACTAACTAATTACTAAAACGTATCAACACAAGCACCACGCACAATGCAGTCACCATCCATACGAATAGCATTCATACCAATGGAGTGCCACATTTGTAGCGAGTAACCACGTTCTGGAATCTCATCAAAACGAACGTCCATATTCTGGTTCATTCCAATGATTCCGCAAGGTGGCGAGTAGAAGTAAACCCAACGAACTGCCTTGGCCCCTGCCGCATCAGCCCCCTGATATACAGGTACACGCTCAACTTTAGTATCCAAACCAGCAGTAGTTTCAAAAGCAATGTCATAACTCATATCTACTTGCGTAGACAGACGGAATTCAAAGCCCATGTATACAAATGCCTGACCACCAACAAGCGGCTTACCTTCATTGAAGTCAATGCTATTGAAACGACTATCAGTTGAATCTTCCATTAATTGATAGAACGAATTCGGGTGAAGTACACAAAGGTACGGCATACCCGGCATCAAAGCATTGTTTGCATCTAACTTGGCCCTGGCTACCAGCATCTTATTAACGCTGAATGGAGTAATATCAGGAGTGGTTGAAGTATCTGTATCAATTAAAAGACCACCACCAGTGGGGGCACCAACGATACCAGTAGTTCTTGGATCCTCTTCCTCCGCACCACCACCAGTATCAATAAATTGAATACCATTAATTGCAAATTTTGCAGTCCCAGACGCACCAGCGGTAACGGCAACATCCATTACAGTACTACCAGTAATTGTTGCACCACTGGTATTAATGTCTCGTCCGATTTCGGTACCTTCGGTCGCCGCTGGAACAGCATATTCATATAGATCTCCAGCAGTAGCAATCGTAAACTCATTCGTGTAACCAGTAGTAGTGTTGGCAGTGATGCCATTACCAGTACGGGTCTGAACAAGAACCTCACCCTTGAGTGCGTCAAGAATGATTCGGTCTCTACGCTGATTGAAGATTGCAGCGATGTTGGCAAGGTATTGCCCATCGGGTGCAATCGCTCTCAGTAGACCTACTTCATCACGGGGATCAAACAGTTCGGCATATTCAAACCACTCAGGTTCGATCAGCCTACGTTCACTGTCAGTCGCTCCGTACTTTTGACCACCATCGGCGACCACTCCACCCCACTCACCAAAACGTCCCCTAGTGACGAGTTGGTCTTGGTTGTGCTTCATGTACTTATCGAAGGACTTTACTTCACCTTCAATAGTTTCCTGTAGGAGAGTATCAGAAAGTTCAGAATCAAATTGTTGAATCTGGAGTCGTACCAGATCCGTATATACCTGCTTGTACAGGTTAGAAACTGCATAGGCATCGGCTGGATCAAATAGATTCCCACCTGCGCCAGTCAGATTACCAAGATCAGTCATTGCCATGACAAAACCCTTTCAAGACAATGTTAACATTATCGAAGAGTTGTCGGCCATCCGGCTCTTCTTGGCTTATACGCAAGCCCTCTGTCGGCAGTCTTTCCCGCTGTCAATCCGGCCTTTCGGTTATCGGACATGACAAGTAGTGATCATAGAAAACTACTTGTCAAGCTATTTCTTCTTTTTTTTCTTCTTTGGTGTAGCGTTAACTGCTTTTTGTATCTTAGCTTCCTTGAGTAGTTTCTGTATCTTTGTATCCTGTATCAGATCGTCTACTCTTGTGCCTTGTATCAGCTTGTCTGTTTTCGTTTCTTTTATCAGATTCTCTTTCCTCATTTGGTTTATAAGTTCTTGTGCTCTAGTGGATTCGAATAGTTCTTCAACCCTTTGTCGGTAAGGGGTTTCTGGACCTTTTTCTTTTCTGATCTCTGGAGCTTTTTCTCCTGTTAAGACAGGCCATAGTTCCCGGGGGGGCTTACTACCCGATGCTCTTCCACCACCAGATGGCATATCCAAAGGACCACCTTGCCATTGACCAGTTCCTTCAGTGGGAGTTTGTCTAAGTGGTGTTCTTACTGTACCAAATCTTTTTCCTGCTTGGTGTTCTTCAAATGTAGGTGGTGTATATGTTGCACGATCAGTTCCGGCTGGTGTAAGTGCCCCCGCTTTTACTGCTTCATCATAAATACGACGAGCATTATCTCGCCCTGAGGCGATTCTTCCACCAGGAGGAGTTGGCTCCGGATAGTAATTCCTTTTGCCATCAATGTAATCTGGTCGCTGGAACGGTGTAGCAGATGAGGCGGCAGTTGGTGCGGCAGTAGCCTTTGGTCCTTTAGGTTCTGATAGATTAGGACCAGTAGTGCTGTCCGTCCAGAAGCGAGCTGGATGGGATTGTCCGAGTTGGACTCGACGGACAGCTCTTTCTTTCTCTGGATCTTTCCCTCCTGTCCTGACAGGCCATAGTTCCCGAGCCTTTGGTCCTTTACCCTGGCCTGGATATTCTAATTGCTTATCTGAATGTACGGATCTGGGTGCTTCGGCTATTCTCTTTGCAGCATTAACCTGACCAACAGAAATGTTTCTTTCTGCTGCTGCCTTAGTTTTCGCAACATCTCTTCGTGTTATTTTTGCTGTCATAAAGTCGGATAAGGGTTGGGTTTCTCCTCCGGTAATGGTTGAAAGAACATTTCGAACTGCGCCAATAGATGCTCCGAATATGTTTAATCCTGCTGCACCTGCCACCTGTGTGACCTCACCAGCAGCACCTATAGTTGTCCGTAACGCTTCTGCTCCTGGTCCCTTGTAAAGACCAGTGTGCTTCTTTTCCCTTGGCATTATTTACCTCTTATCCAATCTGTGCTTGGTTGCAGACGACTGTCGTCCATTCCTTGATAACCTTCTTCATGTAATTGCTTTTGAATAGTCATGAATTCGTTAATATGCTCTTCGTATTCTGGATGGCGTTTGTTATTAATAGCACCCAATTTCGCTAGCTTCCTTGCTCTTGCAGCGAGACTGGCGAAATCAGTTCCCAAACCACCACTACCAACACTACTAGGCGTTGCTTCGTCAGACATATTTAGCCCCATTCTTACCATGAAATCCATGACTTCAGGATTGTGACCCATACCCGTAACCTTGAATATCTTGTCAAGTTCCGGGTTTTCTTTGATTATATTAGCATAAGCACGTTCTGCAAGAGCCGCTTTGTTTTCATATTCATTACCATATTTACTTTGGGCCTCCTGTTTCCATTTACCAATAGTCTCCTCTTGGAGTTTACTATCCATTTCAGAACGACTCTTCTCTAAATCCACAACAGGTTGCATCATTTGATTCCATTGGTCTTTAGTTACACCCTTGTTATATGCTGCTTTCCTTGAGGATTGTAGAGTTTCTGACAGGTCTTCATTAAGTCCTTCTGGGATCTCATAGCCCTCATGGGAAGCAGGAGCACCTAGACTCTGATAGAAGCCAGACCATTCCTCTTCACCAGCATCCGAATTGGGTACCCTTGTTGACTCCCCCATCTTCTTACTTAGATTCTGATAAGAAGTCGCTAAGTCCTCTACAGAGTTAAACTTACTAATAATAGAATCTCTACCATCCATTTCAACAGGAAGGTTTTCATCGAGATTACTCATTAGGATCCTCTTCTCTCATTCTTCTGCCTTGACGAATCAAAGCCTCGATTTTGAAGTAGGCTGCTCTTGCACCCTGTCTCTTTGCGAATGCGATTGGGTCAATAGGAACTCTTTCTGGATTCCCTGCTGCCTCTAAGTCTCTATTTAGTTTCTCTTCTGGTTCAAGGGTGTCTTCAACATGAAGAACTCTTCGTAGGTATTCAAGGACTCTTTGTCCCTTTTCGCTTTTAAAGAGCTCTTCAGTCTCAACAAAGAAAACCTTCTCTTCCTTATTGAACATTAGACTCCTTCTGCCGGTGCAGGTTCCTGTACAGCTTCCTGCTGCGGTGCCATTTGGGCCATCTGTTGCATCTGTTCCATTCTATTCTGAATCATTTGCTGCTCTGCTCTAGCATTTCTTATAGCAGATACTTCCTCTTGACTACGAAGGATCAGGGCAGGTATGTCACTTGACCTAGCATCATAGTTCGCTACCTCGCTTGCGTTTATATCATCTAGATAAACAGGGTCTTGAGTTACTTGGAATAGGGCTAACCTTCTTTCCATGAATGCCTGAACCCTGTTTACACCACTCTGCCTTTGAGCAGTGAAGAATGGGGATTGATATATAATTTCAAATTCAGCATCTGGAGCCAGTTGTTGTAAGTAATCCAATTCAGGAAGTGCTCCACCACGGTGCATTATTTCAATAATAGATTGAATAAGAGGGTCTAGGAATTCGTAGTTAACTGTATCAGCCGAAGCACTCAGTCTTGCAAGAGCTCTGCTTTGACGCTGACGGCTCTCCTCTGCCGATCTCGGTTGGGTATCCGGTTCTTCGAGAATGTCCCCAAGGAATGCTTTCTGTATTTGATCCCTGTCTTGACGGGCAATCAAATCAGCAACTCCGTAGTCAGTGTCACTCTTTAAGTACTGTGGGCCCATTTTAACAGGTGGCCTTGTTACCATTAAACCATTAGGGGTAATGTCCAATTCTACTACAGTATCGTGCTCTACCATTAATGGAGGATTCAAATCTTTACCAGCAGCAATGAGGATCTGCCTACGCAGTTCATTGATACCCATTGCGTCGGCTCTAGCTAAGTGACCCCTGCCTCTTCCGTACTCTTCACCATCAACAACCATCCATCGAGCAACGATGTAAGGACAGGTATCATAAGCAGACTTACGAATTATCTGAGGACTACTACCAGCACCTCCGCCAGCAGAATCTCCAGCACCAGCAACATAGACACCAACAAACTTACGGTTCTCAGGAGAAACAATTCCATTAGGAATAAAGTCTTCATTTTCAAAACAATAATGAAGGAATGAAACTTCACCCATGGGATCATTCATAGCAAGTTTACGATCAACATCCACACCCGCTACCCCACCAAAGAATCTAAAAGCATCAATCGCAGTCATTGTAACTTGACGAATAAGGAAGTCAGGTCTACCCATGTTTCCTACTTGCCACCACATATGACCAATAGGAACAGCCTCGAAGATTAAACCACCAAAGGTTTCATTCTTCTTTCCCAACTGGGGAGTAGCTTCTCTTACATGAATGGTTGCATTACCTAGTACAGCAAAATCTCTAAGGAAACCAGCACTCTCTTTATAGAAGTTACTGTCTGCTAAAGCACCAAGGATTCTTTCTGCAACATAATCCAAAACCTGACGTACCTCTAATACATCAGAGAAGGGAGGCTTTGCTCTCAGTCTTACCCAGTCATTGCCAGAAGGAATGATTGCGCCTTTAATAAAGTTGACGAATGAATCAGCAGCGTTCATTGCTGTAGTATCAAAGACACCCCTTACCCTTCTTTTACCTTGAGTTTTAGTTGTAGTTATATCACCACGATAAGGCATCATTAGATCTGAAATATCTTGCCATGCTCTTTCATGGGGGCTTCTTCGGCCCTTAAGATAATTAAATCTTTTTATTAGTTCATTTTCTTCTGTGAGGTGTGGCATTACTTACGCTTCCTTTTTTTAAGGAATTCCTGGTATTCCTCTACAGCCCTTTGTTTGCGAGTTCTACTTCGTCTTCCAGGTCT
>Ga0098036_1000110_pt1 | contig 40663 bp, 37 predicted proteins | sample 4_EtaG_FD_77064 | JGI IMG/M metagenome (GOLD analysis project Ga0098036, IMG submission 77064) | Marine viral communities from the Subarctic Pacific Ocean - 4_ETSP_OMZ_AT15127 metaG | ecosystem: Environmental > Aquatic > Marine > Oceanic | place: Pacific Ocean | collected 2015-01-07 | reverse complement strand
TAAGTAAGCCCTTTCAATTTCTCCTAATTCATTTTTTCTCTTCATGGGAAGAAAAATAATAAAATTATTTCTTTTTACATATGGAGAAATTTTATCATAATCAAAAATTATATTTCCTTCTTCATCTTCATCTTTAAAGCTTAAATTATAAGAAGTTAACCCACTAGCCATAGCCATAACTTGAACTCCTTTAAATAAAAATGTCTTTGGATTTTCTTTTACATAATTAGCTGCTACCCTAAATGCTTGCATTGAAGCATTAAAATATGGTATAAAGTTGTCAACAGCTTTTGATAAAACTCCTCCCTGTGAAAAGTCCATATACTCTCTAGCTTTATGAGTTGCCTTTTTACCTAACTCTTTTAAAACATCAGCTGATATTTCAGATTCATTTTCTAAGCCATTATCTTCAACATATTGTTTTCTTAATTTATTTAGATGTCTTCTCCTAACAGCTAACCTAGTAATTATCTCACTAGTTTCATTTATATATCCTAATGCATTATATACAGCATCAACTCCTTTTTCAAACTCTGTTTCTCTCGCATATAAACCTTTATCCTCTAATTGTTTTTTACGAGCTTGATAAAACTTAGTTCCTCCTTCTCTTATAGGCCTCCCCTGTATGCTTAATAAATCCATACCACCTCCTTCATTTATATAATCCTCATACTGACCTGTTCTTCTAACAGAATCAGTTATAATGTTTTTATAATCAAACCCTAATTGAGCTAAAGCAACAGGTAAAAACTTACTATAATTATCTGTAAATGTCAATACATGAGCTATATCTCTTGGCAAGTTAGCAAAAGCAAACGCTATATTAATACCTGTAGCCATTGTCCTTAAAACAAAACCACCCATAGCAATTCTAATATAATGAGCAACTCCTTGTTTTATTAAAGGATCTTGAGTATTCCAGTATGCAGAAACTTCATCTTTTAAACCAACTCTCTTTTCAACTCCATTTTCGTAGTACCTTAATATACTATAGCCTTCTTTAACTGGATTAAATTTTCCTTGTTTTGTAACTGGAATAACATAACCTAAGTCACCCATTTTTTCAGGGTTTGAAGCTATTAAATTAGCTAGTGCTTTATTAGCATCATTTGCAAAAACAGATTTATTTACAGAAAGAATAGATGTTTGAAGAAGCCACCTTGAATCATTAAATAAATTATCTATGCTTCCCTTATCAAGTTTCTTTAAAGTTTCTACAGTCATACCACGACCCAAACTATTATCTTGCTCGTTTTCAAACATGTGCTCCATAAAAAATCTAGGACTATAATCTAGCTTTGACAGTCTATCATAAGCTGTTTTTGAAATTAATCCATTATCATATTTTATTTGCAATATTTTTCCAAATTCTGAAAAGTATAAATCTGCTCTTCTATTTAAGTCATTAAACTTTTCTTCCCCAAGGTTATTTTTTAATTCATTTAAATAAACTGTAGCTCCTTCCGATGTCTGATTATTTGGGTGTTTTAATCTTTTTTCACCTCTTTCATCGTAATCTTTGTCTAGTTGTTGTATTCTTCTAATTTCTATTATTTGATTTAAATACATTTCATCTTTTGTGCTAATGCTTCTTCTACCAAACTTAGTAGGTGATTTATATATAGCATCAAAAGCTTTTTTAATTTCTTTTTTAGCTGATGGTGTAGCTCCTGCAACTAAGTTTCTTTTAATTATGGCTTGTGTTGCAGTTTCCATAATCTGTGATTTTTCTTCTTTTGATAAGTTTCTACCCATTGCACTCTCAGCACTTTTAATTATTGCTTTATATGTTGGAGCTTGAGCACTAAAAAACAAATGCTCAGTCTTTGTAATAAGAGCAGCAACTCTAGAACCAAATGACATTTTTACATCGTTTCTTTTAAATCTATTTTCAAAAGATTCCCATGTTTTATGTGATTCTGGATTCTCTGGTAATGGTATACCCTTCTGAAAGTCAATCTCATTAAATACTTCACCTGGTATTTGTATATCAAGGTCTGTAGACCTATCTGGATTTATACCAGCTTTTTGGAACATAGGGCTATCTATATCTGAAAAGTCTTCTCTATAAACAGACCTAACTTGCTGTGGTTCAAATATAGCTATATTTTTAGTTGCTTTAACACCAGCTGATATTTGTTCTGCTGTTAGACTTAATCTGTTTTCAGAAATAAACATAGCATCAAACCCTAATTTTTTTATAGCCTCTACAACATTATTGTCTTCAAGAGTCATCCAGTCTCCTGTTGATAATTTTTTTACAGGAATGTTTACTTCTTTTAAAAGAGCTTTTACATGATTTTTATTTTCAAAATCAAATGGATTGTCTGCTTTTAAATAAACAGGTATTATATTACCACCACTATAATAACCAGCTTTAGAAAAGTTATAAGTTTTAGTGTAGTCCTCTGCAAACAAAGGATCTGGTGAAAAGAACTTTAATCCACTTTCTTTAAATGCTTTGAAAGCGTGAGATGTTCCATGGTAAAAAACTTTTGGTGTTCCATCTTTTTCTATTAATTTAGAATCACCAAACCATTCGTAAAAACCTGTAGGTTCTTTTTGGAAATCAACATCATTTTGAGCATCATTAATATTTGACCCTAAAACTGTAGATTGCTTTGCTAAAGCCCCTTCTGTAAAGTCAGCTTTTGGTTCTCCTTTTTTGAGTTTCTTGCCTGGTATATTAATTAAGTCTTTTATATTAAATACCCTACCATCTGTTGTTTCAAACTGCACCCCAGATATTACCTCATTAAAGAATGATTCATATGTAGCTGGTTTTAAATTTGAATCTGAAGCTCTAATACCAAACCATATAGCTGCTTGAAGCTCAGCTGGTTTTATATTTCTTTTTTCAGCTTCTTGTTTTATCATTGTTTCAAACAATCTATAATCAGAGCTTGTAAGATTAGATCTGTTTTCTGTATCAAATCCAAATGCCCTCATCATCCACACATCTAAAACAACAGCATCTAAATTGCCACCAATAGCTTTTCTAAAGTTTTGAAGTTTTTCATTTCCATAAGGCTCCCCTTTAAATGCTTTTATAAACTTAGGGTCTGTTAGCTTTATGTCTGTAGTCATGCCAGGATTTATCATAGCTGACTTATCAACTCTAACTTTTGTTTTTGTTTTATTCCACTCGTTTTTTCCTTTGTTCATTTTATACATAATGACCTGTCTGCCATTTCTGCTGTGCCCTATAAGGATACCTCTGTGTTTTTTATTTTTACCACTTTTGTTTGGTAAAGCATATTGTATTTCACTACCAGGCTCAACCTTTAACCAATCATCAATAGAAGCAACTTCAAATGGTGTGTGTCTACCTAAAAGTGGCTCACCTAATTTATAAGATATATAAGTTTGAAAAGCCATTTTAATGTTAGTGTCAAGTTTATTGTTAGCAGATAGTATAGTTACTATATCTAAAAATGTATCTATGTCCTCACCAAAAAATGGTTCAAAATAATCTTTAATATTATTATACCATTGTGAAGCAGGAATCTTACTACCTCTACCAAATCCATCAGGAACATTTACATCTGAACCTAACCCATAAAGCATATCAAGATTTTGAGGTGTTAAGAAGTACCCATCTACAACCCTTTGATAAGAGTTTCTAAGCTGATCAACAGCAATCTCATATGCACGATCTAAATGTGTTTTACCTTTGTGCGTGCCTGTATTTATTTTTTTCTTTATATCACTACCAAAAAGATTAACCATATCTTGATTAAACTTTCGTTTTTTAAGATTAGAAAAGTTAGCATAAGATTTAAGGCCATCTATCATACCTTTAAATCCTTTTCTTTTTGGTGTTTTTGTTTCTTTCCAAAGATCAGGTTGAGACCAAAGTAAATGAGAAGCATATGGTCCAACATATTGATTCATGTATATATTTAAGTCACTACCTGTTTTTATTTCAAAAGGTAATTTTTGCTTATTGTCTTGTGCTTCTTTTGCTATTCTAGCTGCTTTTTGATTAACAAGTCCTTTTGTTACATTTAACTCTTGTCCTGCTAATAAAGACTTTGCAGAATAATCTAAGAATGTTTCAAGGTTTACATTTTGAATATCTACTTCTGGTCTTATTCCCATCATAGATTTTATGTAATTCATAAGTTCATTGACATATGAAGTAACTAAATTCTTTTTTTGAGCATCAAATATATTAGCACCTCTTTCTCCTATGGCTTGTACCAAAGCTTCTTCTAGCTGCTTATCTCTTGATTTTTCTGAATAAAATTGTTTTACATAGTCATCGTACTCTGTACCTTCAATAAGGTCAATGCCTTTTTGATATAATGCTTTATCTTGTTCGTTTTCAGAAACTCTTAAAGCAGATACATATATGTGTCCAAACTCATGCACAGCTGTATCTTTTGTTACAGTTGATGGGTTTAAATATATAACTCCACCTTTTGCAACAAACCCTCTATCAAGCTGAGTTCCACCTTCTTTTTCTGATACCTTATTAAATTCATCTTGATTATAAATAACTTTTACATTAGGTATGGCTTGCTTTAGTCTAGAAACCATAGACATAACATAACTTCTGTTTGCTTTTTCGGCTGGCCTTAAAAGATCTTTTATTTTATCTACATCTCCTTTTGCCTGTAGCCTTTGTTCTTCAAGTCTATTAGATAACATTTTGCCAACATAGTAATGTTTTAAAGAAACACTTCTATTTACAAAAGACATTGTAGTCGGATCAAAGTTAAGACCCTCCATAAATCCCATTTGGCTAACACCTATTAGTTCCTCAAGTGTTGGGTCAAGCTCACCATGAATTTCTTCTATGTTTGTAAAAGGTACTCTATTTGTAAAATCAATAGGAATTTTAAATGCTTGTTTTTTCCCATCAATAGTAGCAACAGAAAATGTTTGTTCTTCTAATACTGGATTACCATACTCTATACCTTTATCCATTCTAGGATTAACAGTGCCATCCATATATAAAAGACCATGTTTATTAGACACAACAGACTCTTGCTGCAAGTCTTTTCCTAATTGTAAAGCCTGATCAATAGTTAACCCTTCTACTATAAAAGATTGTTCTTCTTGAAAATAATAACCAGGTACTGTTGTGAACTTTAAATTTGGATTTCCTTGCTGTAATAATTCTAGTTGAGAAACAAGACCTTGGTTTCTTTTAACATTTTCCTCCTTAGATAAATTTACTGCTCCTGGGTTTTCTGCTGTTAATATATAATAGTCTCCATCTTCAATAAAGTTTCTTTCTATATTTTCACCTGGGACTGAACTCTCATAAAAAGCCAAACTTTTTTGTTTGCCTTCTAATAAACCTATTTTTTCAGAAATATCTTCCCTGTTAGGGTCTTGTTCCTCTAGTTTATTTAAGTTATCTTGCTCTTGTTTTAGCTGTATAGATATATCCTCTTTTGTTTTATTAAGTTCATTTTCATCAACTTCTTTATATGAGTCTTTTTGTTCTTGTGTTATTTTTGTTACATCAACCTGTTTACCAAGTTTTTCGTTTATTAAATTATTTACTAAATCATCTTTACCATAAACTTGAACATCAAACTCTTTATCTCCCCTTTTTACAGCACCAATATATTCATCGTTATTTAACAATTCAACAACTTCTTGCTTAGTAGCAACCCTGTCTCCTATAGAATAATTAACTATATCTGTTTTAGAACCCAAAACATTACTTAATTGTTTTTCTAAATCTTGTATTTCTCCCTGAAGCTGAAGAACAACTGCTGCATTTTTGCCTTCTTTTTGTTTTTCTAGTTTGTCAATCTCTACCTGTAAAGCAGTAGCTTCCATTTTTAAATCATCAGGAATACCTGTGGGTATTTTTTTAGCTGCTATTTTATAAGCAAAAACATTAGCCATTAAATCAAAACCTGTCTGTGCATCATACAACCCATTTTCAATATCAAGGGCCACTTGATTTTCTAATTTATCATAATTGCTTGCTGCATAATCCCACCAAGACCTACTATTTTTTGTATCCTTTAAAGATGATGCTATATTCCCACTTCTAGCTACTATCACTGCACCTGCTGTTAAAACAGCTGTTTCTGCAAATTCATCAGATGATATGGCTGGGTCAAAAACATCTTTACCTGTAGCCTCTCTAAATAATATTTCGTTAGCAGACTCAGATATTGTTTGAGATAATTCTTGAGCAACCTCTAATGGAACACTTCTAAATATAACATCAGACACTTCTTTTTTAGCATTTACTAAACTTGTTTTATAATCAAACTTTAGCTTTGCTCCTTTTTTTGTTTCTTTTGTTAAGCTAATTAAGTTTTTACTTCCCTTAGATCTAGCTTTGGTAAAAGCAGCTAAAGCATTATTTACCACTTGATTATCAGCACCCCCTAATATTTTATAGTTAGGGTTTATAAGTTCTAATAAAGCTATAGATAAACTAGCACTAGTTGAAAAAGCATTAGCTTCTGTTTCGCTTAATCCTTCTTCTACTGCTCTTCTATATAAATCATTTTCAGTTAGCAGGTAACTAGAAACAATAAGTCCTGAGTTTTTACTTATAGCTTTGCTAAAAGTTTTTTCAAGCCCTTTTTGAAATACTCTACCAGTATACATTAAATAAAATAAAGTACCTGCTGCTTCTATACTATTAGGCACAGTAGCAAACCAATCTCTTTTACCAATTAAAGGTTCTTTGTTAAATTCTTTTAAAGCATACCCTTCTGAAAGTTCTTTCATTAAATCTTTACCAACAAATCTTTCAACTTTATTTGGGTCATAAGCTCTTATCTCTCCTTGTTTGTTTTCAGAAACATAATACTGATTCCCATCAGAACCTGTTATCATATGACCCCTTTGAAACATTTTTTGAGATGGCTCCATAAAAATATTTTTTTCTGCTTGCCTAGTAAATAAATCACTAAAAAACTCACCAGAGCTATAAAGTCCATCATCAAAAGAAGCACCAACCCCCCCTAGTCCAAGTGACTCTGTTGTAGAACCATATAGCTTCTGAAGATAAGTAGCAGCATTTGTTATTGCTGCTGCTGTACTAAAAACACTTCTATTTAAACTTTCTCCAAGAGCACCTATACCCCTTTTAAAATTATAAAACTTTTGTTTAACTAAACTGCCATTTTCTTTTATGTCAGCATACTTTCTATCTACAGCTAATTGATTTTGTGTTTCCTTATAGTATAATGGGAACTCCTGTATATTTACATTTTGCCACCCTGACTTAACATCATTTTCTTCTGTCTCATTAGTTAATAAAGAATTATATAGTTTTGGTATATTTTTATTTGGATCTATTTCATTTAATCTGTTTACAGTCTCATTATATATGTTTGATGTCTTTTCAAATAAAGCAATATCATTTGGGTCAATAACTGTATCAGGATTTGTTGCAACTAACATACCCTGATCATCTGGAGTGAGATTGTATTTTTTTATAATACCTTGTATGGTCTGATTTAAATTATCTAATGAATCTAGTTTTTCTGTATATTCTTCTATGTTTGGAGTTAACTCAAGTCTAGCATTTAAAATGTTTCTGTCGTTATCTACAACCTGCATTTTTGAACCTAAAAATTCATTAACTAACTCATATTTCTTTTTATCATCAACAAAAACTGATTTATCAAATAAAATTCCTTTTTCGCTAAAACCTTTTCTATCTAGGAAAAAAGAAAATTCTCTTAAGTCTATTCCCTTTAGTTGCCCCTCTGTAAAGTTTTCGCTAATAAAATCATCTACTATTTTCTTTTTAGATGGTGGTAAGGTAATCTCAGGTGCATCTACTCCTGGGTTTGTTTCTTTATTCCACCAGTTAGAACCTTCATCCTCAAACTCTTTTATTTCTTGTGAAGAATATGTTCTATTAATATAACCTTTAACTTGGTCTTGATATGTTGTCCAGTTTTCTCTTGCAAGAAAATTAGAAAATTCTTGTCTTTCTGAAGATGTAACTTGATTAGATAAATCTATTTTTTTCTTTTCTTCTTCCTCTTCTTTTTTTGTTTCTTTTTCTTCATCTCTTTCTTCTTTACCTATATTATAACTAACTTCTAATAAGTCAGGGTCTTGAGAGTTTTCTTCTACGAACATCATGCCATCGTCAAAAATAGCACCTGATGCACCACCACCTGGTGTAATAAATCCACCTATTTGAAACTTCTTTACAACTTTTGTGTTAAATAAAGATTCATCTATGTCTTGTGGTTTTATAGGTATAGCGTTATCTGGGGCAACTTCAAACACCTCTACTCCAAGCATGTTGTATATCTTGTTGCCTTGTTGTATATATTTACCTGGTGCTAGACTATATGGATTAGAGGGGTCAAGAAACATAACCTTTGTTACACCTCCCTTAAAAGTTGGACCAGCTTCTGCTATAATCTCTTTTGATGACTGAAACCTAGGACCTGATTGCTCCGATCCTCCAGCTACCAATCCAGATGTAGAGCCATCCAAATCTTTTTTTTTTACATCTGAGAAGAAAGCATTAAAATCTCCTCTAGTAAAAGTTGTGTAGTCTTTGTTTGTTTCAATAGCATTATAAATGCTTCTTGCATTTTCTGCATCAGTTAAAAAATCTCTAAACTGAGACAAAGTTCCTACATCAGAGTAGTTAGGGTCTAACGAAAGCTTTTCATGTAACTTATCTACCATTGTTATAAATTATTATTTTATTCCTAAACTAACTGGGATTATTCCACCCATTCTAAAGTTTGTTTTTTGTAAAAATTCTTTTCTATTCTTAGCAAAGTCTGGATTTTGAACTAATTTAAGTAAAGCTAATGCATCAGCTTTATTTTCTTTAGAAAAACTATCCACATCACCCTCTGTGAAAACCATAAATCCATTATAACTATCAGAGGCTACAGAGTCAGTCATTTCAGCTATACCAAACTTTAGTGGTCTACTTTCTTTTGTATTTATAGTCCCACCTAAAACAGCTTTATATGTAACATTTTGATTGTTTGTTAATAACTGATCTTCTTGCTGAGGTGTTAGTGGGTTTCCACTATCATCAAATGCTAGTATTGTCATTTGCTGTGCACTAAATGGTACATTGTTAATGGCCCCAATATCATTGCTTCCAGGTACCAAACCAAAAGATCCTCCTATGTTATAATAATATTTTTCTGACTTGTAACCTGTATCTATTGTCTTTTTAGTTACAGCTGTGTTGTATATAGATGTAACTTCATTACCACCAACACTCTGTGTATCTGCTGTCATATTATCAAAGAACCAGCTTGAGTCTCTATTACCATAGGCACCTGTTGTTCCTGGTCCTGGTCCTTTTTGCTCAGATATAGTTTCAGAAACTTTAATTGCTTGATATTCATCATATGTCTTTACACCTAGATTTCTTTTAACTAATTCATATTCATCGTTTATCATATTATTAGTTAAAAATAATATTTCTTCACCCAGAGTTGTCCCTGTGCCAAGTTTTTTCCAAGCTTCAGAGTTCATTGCTGGGTTTATTAATTCCCCACTATCTAAAAGCCCTTTTGCGTGAACAGCTAAATAGGTTTTTATATCTTGATCTATATCACTACCATTAGAAAGTTTTGTAGATGGCTTCCTAATATAATTATCAAAAGAAAAGTAACCAGATGGATTAAAAGAAAAATTAGTTAAATCTCCTGAAAAATCATAACCACTTATAGCATTTCCCTCTGCATCAACTCTGGATGGGTCAGCAACATAAAAATCAGAAAGTATTGGAAAGTTATCCTCATCGCTAAAAATTTCATTTTTTTCTGTTACTCTGTCTCCACCTTCTAAATCACTTTCAGAAACCATTGTAGTTATATATGATAAATTATCTCTAGCATCATTAAAATTTGCAGATTTTATTAGTTTAGTCTTATCAAACCTATATAGCTCTGAGTAAGATAAATACTGCTGCTGTTGACCTTCTGGTGCATCAGGGTTAAAAACTTCAAATTTTATTTGACCATTGTCATCTAAAACAATTTGACCTGTAGCATTGTTTCTTCTTTTATTAAAGTCATCATATAAAGATTGATTATATGTGTTATTATACTCACTATCTGAAACACTAGTAATCTGTTGAAAAATTTCATTAACTTTAGAAAAATCAGTATTAGTTGCAGAAAATATACTATTAGCCTGTCTTAAAACACTACTTAAATTTTGCTGATAATTAGTTGTAGCATCTCTTAATATTTTATTATCTGTTATTGATTGTGGTTGCAAAGAAGCAAGCTGATAGTTGTCAACAGTAGTTCCATCCTCTAAAACAGTAGTTCCATCTAAATAACTTTCATATAGTTTTGTTATTTCATTAGCAGCAAGCTCAAAGTTTGGATCGTAAATAGATTGTTTTAACCTACCAATCTCAGAAGATAAATTATTTTGTCTGTAACTTGGTGCTTGTTTTCTGTTCGCTGCTTCTTGTGCTAACAAAATCTCAGAAGTAGGCATAGCCTTATTCAAATCTGGTGTAGCCAGAGTAAGTGGATTTACTGCTTTTGCCATTATAGTTTAACTATTAAAAGACCATCCATTCCTTTTTCTCCTCCTTTGTTCATCATCATTCCCCCATGTCCATATTTTTCTGCTAGGTCTTTGTCCATTTTTTGTTGTACCTTTTCTGGTAGTTTAGCAAAGCCTTTAAACTTATCAGGAACCATTGCCCCCTTTTCAGCTTTTGCTTGTTTTCTTTCTTGTTCTTGCATTTTAAATCTTGTAAACAAAGCTGATAAGAATGACATTAAACCATCTTTATCTTCGTTATCTATAAAAGATTGTATTTCTTCAACATCGCCTGGTGCGATGATAGCTTCATTACCTGTAGCTTCACCTATCTTTTCTCCATCCTGAACTATATCTATTGGGTTTTCTTCATGTGAAAACTTACCTGGTGTTACATCTGGTGTTCCTTCTTCTGCTTTAATAAAAGCACCATCATCAGCATCAAAAGCCCCTGCTTTAACCGAACCCCCTAAACCAGTCATCAAATCAGTTACACCACCAGCTATGTTTTCTTGAGCTGCTGTTTTAGCTTCCCCTATAGCTGTTGCTTCAGCTGTATATAAATCTAAATTTCTTTGAGTTTCAGCATCTTGAAATTGCCCAACTGTTTGTGCAGTTTCTATTCCTCTTTGACCACGACCTGATGCAAATTGACTTGCTAGCTTTGAAGTATCTTGTTGAGATTTTAAAAAAGCACCACTGCCAGAAGCAGTTGGGTCATATTTTGTTACATCAGCTGCTGTTGTGCTTATATTTGATAAAACATCTTCTTCAAATTCTCTTTGTGATACTGAAGTTCCTTCTGTTAAACCTAGTTCTTTTATGCTAGATGGTATATCTGTAGATGGCTCCTGCAAGTTTTCTGCTGCTTTGTTAGCTTGCCTTAATGCAACACCACCCATTATACCTTTAGTTAACGCTGAAGCTCCTCCAATAATAAGTGGCAGAAATGGAACTATTGCCTGTTGGGAACCTACTCCTACATCAAATGTTAATATTTCGTATATAAATTGTAGTATTTCCATATTCAGTTATTTTTTACAAATATAATAAATTATGTTGACTTTCGTTTAGAGGGTGTTGACTTTTCTATAGGAGTAAAACTTAAAGAAGCACTATAAAGCTCTGCTTTTTCATTAGTGTCATTCTCCATATTTACTCTAGCATAGTATCCTTTATACTTATCTCCCTCTGCAATATTGTTTCTTTCTACATACCCAAAGAAAGTTCCTGATGCATCTGGATAAGCAGATTCTAAAACTATAGTAGTATTATTTGTTACAGATGCCACAGTCCCAACTAAGTCTCCACCATCTTTTCTTATTATGTCTCCTTGTCTAACTACGCTATCTTGAGCTGTAGTTAAAGTAACAGTTGTGCTTGCATTTGTTAAAGTTATAAACCCTAAGCCAAGAATATTAGTACCCTTATTATTTTTTTGATTAGGGTTTGCTACATCTGCTCTTTTTAATTCAGCATAGTATCTTCCTTCTCTTTCGTCAAACTCTGTCCCATTTATGCTATCCTGACTTGATAATAATTCTTGGAGAGTTTGTGTTTGTGTTTCCCCAATAAAATTAACACTACCTTGCACATAAGCAAATACATTAGATAATGTAACAGTGGCATTATCTTGGAGAGATATACTTACATCACCAGATGTTATAGGGTCTGGAACAGTTCCTGTATATGCATCAAATATTCCTAGTATTGAACCATCATCATATTTTATAATATCTCCCTTTTTTAATGTAACTCCATCTGTCCTAACCCCTGTAATAGTTGTGCTACCAGCTGTTGATGATATATTACCCAATCCAAAAATAGAATTAGTTGTAGATCCATTATCTAAAAATATACCTCTTTCTGTATCTATAACAGGATGCCCCATATTAAAAGCCCTGCTTTCAACTAAGTTTGTAATTATATCATTTACTCTCCATGGGTGGCTACCCTCTAGTTTAATTGCATGATATGCTTTGTTTACATTTGGGCTAAGATTAGATATAAAATCTACCTTACACTTGTATTGCATACCATAAAAAACATTTCTTAACTCATTTTCATCATGTATGTATAAGTTTCCAGCTGTAAAAGTAAACATTCTACTGTTCATTTTTGCCATATAATCTGGTGCATAAGAATAAAAAGAGGTCCATTTATTTGCAACTACACTAAATGCTAGTGTATCAGAAGCTATTATGTTATCCCTAACTAAAGCATAAGTATCTCCACCTGGAGTAAATGTTTCTTCAACAGGGTCGTATGTTCCAGGTATTGTTGTTAAAGTCCCACCTATATCAATTTTTATTTCTAAAGGAAACTCATTGCCATTTATTAATTGAGCAAATGATATAAACAACATCATCCCCTCTTTATATCTTTTTATTTGAAGTGCTTGAGAATCTACTTGCATGCCTCCTCTTTCATCTGTTGCATAGCCTACCTTACCAGAAAAAGCATTAGAACCATTAGCAGTTAACACAGCAGTTGTGTTATTTGTTATGCTTGAAACTTCTCCTATTTTACCCTCTGGAGTTCTAACAGTATCTCCTACATTTAATTCAGTTTCAAAAGCAGTTCCACTTCCTGTTAAGGCTGTAGAAGATGTAGAAGATGTTACACTACCTGTTAACTTTTTAGAACTCCTAGCTTTAGACCTTGGATCAACTTCATAAGATAATTTAAATCCAGATAGTGAGTTTTCTTTAGGAGGAACAACTCTACCTATTTCCTCATTTCTAGTTCCAAATGGTATTTCTGTAACTACCTTTCCAGTATCTAAAAATTCTATTTCATCTGGAGATGGAGAAAACATAATAGGTGTAGGGTCACTAGGTATAGGCTCTGTTGGTATAGTAGGATTATTGTCTGTACCTGTGCCTCCTGTTCCCCCTGGTATTGTAGGGTCTGTATCATCAGGTGGTAAAGTAGCAGAGTCACCTGTAGATTGATTTACTAAACTAGATGCTAATAAATTTTGAAAACTAACTATATATTCATCATATCTTGAATCATACCCACCAACAATTTTAAGTTTTGCTGAACTAGATAAAGACAAATATTTATCTGACTTTCTTCTAAAAAAACTTTTCATGCCTCTGTCAGATATAACATCAAATTTATTGCCCCCCATAACACAAACAGCTCCTCTTTTTATATCAACAAAAAAGTCCATGTCCCCAACCTGAACATGACTTTCTGGATTTTCACATATACCATAATTAGAAGTTATAGGTGTTTGAACATTAGCCAAAAACAAAGTAGATTGTGTTATTATTTCATCAGCTGAAGCTGACTGTAAAACAGATTTATTAACTAAAACTTTTGAAACTTGATTTTCTTGAAAAACAATTAAATCTGTTCCTTGTTTAACAATTTTTTGTATGCTCCCCATACTAACATCATAATCTTTTACAGGGGATAATATAGGATTAAAAGAACTTAATCCATTAAATGTTAATAAAGAATTTACAGGCTCAGAAGAAACCATAGAAGATATTCTTCTTACCCTTCTTGCATCTTCAACATATAAATGAGGCCTTCCTAAACCTGGAGTATCAGACTTGAAAAAATCATTAAACATATAGTCTTCAACATGAAAAGGTCCTTTTAAATCACTTACATTTGTACCACCAACTGTATCTGAACTATCACTAACATCTCTAGCATCTCCACCTAATAGTTGTTTTCTTTGCTTAAAATAAACATCACCACTTGTAAAAATACCATTTGCTTGCCTAACTCTTCTAACATTCCCACCTGCTTCTTGTGTAAAGTCAGCCCACACTCTTGTTGCTGTCACATATATGGCTCTACTTGAATCTGCTATTCCCCCAGAACCTGTTTCATCTGCTGATATAATTGTATGAAGTTTATTTACTCTTACTTGGTACCCTGTTGAGTTGTTAGCATCCCAACTATCTATTTCAACTACATCACCGACATTATATCTTGCATTGTTAGTAGCGTTATCTACCACCTCAAAAGCTAACCTTCCATCTACCTTTAAAACCATTCCCATAGTATTGGCAGTATCAGTGTCTGTATTTTGATCTCTGTATCCAGAATCTCCCTTATGATATCTTGTTCCTGTTCCAGCATCGCCTATCTCTTTTTTAGTTCCTATTTCAAAATAAGTTCTTGTTTTATTAGCTGTTTTTTTAGGCCTATAAACTTCAATTAAAGAGTTTAGATACTTATCATTACTAAAATGCATTATTGAACTACCAGCTGGAGCTGTTCCAGATGGGTTTAAATCATCTCTATTGTATCCAGATATACCTGGTTCTTTTATTTTTATATAAAAATCAACTAAAGAACCTGTTTTGTCGTTTACACTTGGGGCTGGGGAATAAAAAGCATTGTTTTCTGCATCTGCATTAAAAGAACTACTTGGCTTTTCAGGAAAGTCAATAGTTGGGTCTGTTAAAAAATCAACAACCTCAATATCAATTAATTCATCAGTAAATTCAAAATCATTTACTAGATCATGAACTGTATTTGCATCTATTACTCCACTTGTCCTTTTTTCGTTAATTCTACCTATAAACCTAACCCTATCTCCTTTTGTTGGAACAAAATCTAATACTGCTCCTTCACCTTCCTTATAAGTGTTTGTAGCATTATCACCAGTACCTGAGTAGGACCTTAAACCTAAATATATATTTCCATGTCTATCACAAAATCTTTTACTAATTATAAATTGAAGAAATTCATCTATACTTGTATTTTTAGAATAAACCCATTGATAATGAGTTGCCCATTCAGGTGGTTGATGCAATATAGACCAATACATATCAATATCTCCTAATTCATTATTATTTTGACCCACAGACAAACCTATTCTTTCTGAATAAAATTGAGTTAAAATCTCACAGTCTTTAGATTTATTTACAAAAGAGCTTCTACCAACTTGATCATAATAAACTATTCCAAACTCGTGAGAAGCACCTGATTTAAAAGACCCTTTACCAGGAGCTATACCAGAAGAAGCAGAAGCATTTTGTTTATCGTGAAGGCCATCAGATGTTAGTAAAACATCATCTGAATCTCTATTTTCATTTCTTCCCAAAATATTATATTCAAAACTTTCAAAATGTTTTATGGACCAAACTATTTTTATCCTGTTGTTTGATGACTGAGCTGTAGCCACCATAGAGCACTCAGGGTTATCTAAAACATAAGCATTTAAATCAGAAGTTAAGTTATCTAAAACAGTTGAAAAAGTTGTAGCACTATTATATGTTCTTTCTACTGTTACATTTATATTAAATTCTCTTGTATGTTCAGTATTGTTTACTCCTACCTTTCTATCTATATCTATTTTTTCTGTTGATCCAAAATTTATAAAAAACGATGAACCTTCTTTTACTTTTGATGTATCTGTAACATCAGGTTCGTAAGCCAAATCATTAGGAGCTAAAGTTTGTATTGGATTACCTATGTCATCAAAAGCTTTAAAATCTATAAAAGTTGTTAGCTCTGTTTTAGAATAGTTTGCATAAGACTCTGTAGAAACAAGAAAAAATGTATCACTTGTATACAAAGCCCATGGCGAAGTAATATCCCATTTTACAGCAACTTCTGATATAGGACTAGAGCTATTGTTGTTTTGATGTATAAAAGTAGAGTTTGGTGAATCATTTGAAAAATCACCTATAAATATTCTTTGATAAGAAGCTGCTTCTTTATCATTATAAAAAGGGTTTATCCTAACATGTAAATCATCATAAAAATAATTTGAATTAGCATCAGAAGTTGTAGGAGTTGTTGATTTAACAGGTAGCAAATCAAACCCTTCTTCTATGTTGCCATAAACCATTCTTTTATCTATTATTTTTTGTGTCTTAGCTTTTAATGGTAGATTGTCAAATAATTTAACATCATCCATTTCTGAAACCCCTGGATAATTACCATTATTATCAAAAACATAATCTTGTGTGCTTGGAGTGGAAGTGGCACCAGTATACCATGTATTAATATTTGGAATAGATGCTATTAAAACAAAATTAGGTGTATCATCTCTACCATCTCTAGCAACTATTTCTATATCTTTAACTGTGTCAATCCAATTCTCAACAGTAATTGTTATTTGATTGTCCTTTGTTGGAGATACATATGAGCCATCTAAAGAATTATTCCTAGCAACTATATCGGACTTAGCAACATCACTTATTGATGAAAATGCAGACCTTTCACCATCATCGTAAACATATCTGTATTTAAACTGAAACATGTGGTCTCTGACATTATTAATAGGATTGTTTTCATCACTACTAAAAGCAACAGTAGGAGCTAACCTAGGTGCATATTTAGCAGCTCCAATATACCTATCAATAGTTGTATCTAAAGCATTATTATTAGCTAGATTGTTTAATGGTTGCCCATAAGAATCTAGTGGGAAAGAACCACCAGAAAAGTTATCTCCATCATTTTCTTCTTGATGATTAAAACATTTATCTATATTTATTTTTCTTGGTGGATTTAAATTATCTGTAAAGTATAATAATCTTTGTCTAGGGCCTAATGAGTTTTCATCAGGGTCTGATAAAGATGTTTTAATTATATCAGCAGATACTATATAATGAGACCTTGAAAAACGAAGTCCAGAGTTTTGTAATATTTTTCTAGCTTCATTTGTTACGCTGTTATATTCATATATAGCATGATTGCTATTTGAGTTATATACAAAATAAAAAAAACTATTTTCTGATATATCCTCACAAATACCTATTACTTGATTTACCCCACCAGGCAAAGCAACATCTATTTTTTTGTTACCCTTAACATTTTGTAAAACACCTACATCACTACCATCACTAGTTATGTTTCTAACATTAAGTGCATATCTGTAATCACCCTGATCTACAAGCCTTTCATCACTATCTTGATTAAGACCCCCAATAAATAGTTTACTATCTTCCATGTTTTATATTTTAGGGGATTGCTTAAATCCTCTTCTTGATGTTTGATAAGCTTCATCAATAGTAAATTTACTAAGTCTTGCTCTAGCTAGTCTTTTTTCATTGTAGAAGTCTCGTCTAGCTGATTCTTTTTCAAACTGTGGTATGCCTCTTTTTCTTTGAACACTTTTCCAAAATATATAAGACCTTAGTGCTTCCTCAGCATATGGATGAACTTTTATCTCATCACCATCAAGTCCTGTTATTCCATCACTAATATATTCTAAAACTATTTGGTCCCCTTGTGCAAGAGATTTAAATAGTATTCTATTGTTGTTTCTATCTTCTTTATATAGTCCATTACCATTATTTCCTCCACCAATACCATACATTTCTCCTTCCACACCTTTAAACATAAAGTTTCTAAAGATATAATAATCATCAGAAGTTGATTCTATGCTTGTGGCAGCATCTGTCCCAAGGTATCTTTTATTATCCAATCCTAAAACATGAACTCTATTATCATCTTTATGTATTCCTATTTTAGTATACCCAACATAATCTGCTGGTAAAGAAACACTTAAACTGCTATCCACATTTAATTTAACACTTTTTATATTTTTAAGTATATCAAAGTTAAGTTCTTTTAATCCTTGAACTCCAAGCTGTATAAATCTTTGATAATCATTTTCTGAAGATTTACCTGTTTCAATAATTAAACTTCTTATTACTTCGTCTAGCGTTACATTTGTGTTCATAATTAATTATCTTTTGAGTCGTTAGCGTTATCTTGCTCTACAGCATCCATAACTTTTAATAACTGTAATACATTCTTTATTACAGCTTGTTCTTGTTCAGCAGGTATTGGAAATGGTTCATCATCTCCTATATCCTTAGACGATACAACTAATTTTAATAAAAGATTAGTTCCTGTTGTAACACCATTAGGTAAGTTTTTAAGAAAAGCTCTTGACCCTTCAACATAAAAACCAGCTCTACCTAAAAGGTTATCTGCTTTCATGCCTCTATATAAACTAGAAGCTGTTGCAGTTCTTCTAACAAAAGAAATACTTTGGTCAGAAAGCAAAACTAAACTTTGAAACCCAGCATCATTTGGTAAAGATACTGGAGTATATGGAACATCAACATAACTTTCATTTCTAACAGCATCATTTTTTATTTCCTCTTTATATGTGCTTAAAAGGTCTCCATTTATTTCATGCTCTCCTATTGACTTACTTTCAAAAATAGTCTTTCTTACAAAGGCATCTCTTTCCTGTTCTATGAATAAAATAACTTCTCTAGAGTCTATATCTACATCATCTGATATATAACCACCTTTGGCTACCCTTAATATTTGTTCTGCTAATCTTGCTTTAGTTGTTGCCATTACATACTTTGTTTTTGTTTAAGTCCACTAACACTAACCACATCAGCATCTTTAATATTAACTCCAGCATACTCAAGTATTCTTATAGCTATCTCATTATGAGTTTGATCTGGTAAATCAAACTGAGTGCTAATACTTGGATTATAAACAGGATTGTTGTTAATCATTTGGTACCCCCATATTGGCCTAGTAGGCCTTTTTATATAAGAACACCTAGCTCCTACTGTTAGTATGCTATCTTGTTGTGGTCCTGTATATATTCTAATACCTTCATTAAGTAAAACAGCTACTGGTCTTGTAGTTGTAGGTGCAACTATGCTGCTACCTAATATAGAATATAACTTATCTTCATTTACAACTTTAACATTATTGCCTTGAAAGCTCAAAGAAGTTAAGTGTAAATAATCTGTAGGATAATCAAAAACTTCATTTGTCCCATCAAACTCTAAGGTAACATTATGATTTATAAGCGTTCTTAAATCATCTGTATTTTTTTGATGTGTAGCATACTGCATCCCAGGACCAGACTTAACCATGCCTGACTTAACCTTGCTTGTAGTATATTTAGATATATCAGAATACCTGTTGTTTACCACCTCTAACTGCACCCTATCTGCTAATAAATTAAACTCTGATGGCTTTATAAAACCTCTTTGCTCTTTATTGCAAATAAATTGCACAAACCTATATATTTCGTCAATCGTCATTGTTTGTAATTTAATAACAAATATACGAAAAATAAAAAAACCCCTGGGTTTAACCAAGGGTTCTTAAAAAAATAATTAGGGTTTTTCTATGCGAATTTTTCTAATCTCTTGTTTATTTCCTCCATAATATGAGATCCTTCGTCACTCATACAAAAGTCTACCATTTTATCAATAGCATCTACACCAATAGGAACTGCTGTTATAATAGGTCTTTCTGTGCCTACAATCCAACATACTTTATTCCTTTGTAAATCTAATATGCTATACTCCTCTGCTTTTAATATAACCTCTCTAACCTCTGTTCTTGGGTCACTTAATCCATCTATAAAAGCTGTTGGGTCTTTTTGTGCTAACACTTTCATATCCCATCTAATTTCCTCTGTGCTTTTATTTATATTAACACCTAATACTTTAGCATATCCAACTAACTTATCTATAGGCATAGTTAGTGCTAATTGCAAAGCATCAACTTCTGATCTAACTTTTTCAATGTTTTTCTTAGCATTTACTTCGTTATCTACTTTTCTATATATGTTAGCCCTGTTCATTTTTCTATTTGGATTAGAAGCATTTCCATTATGCATATCTAAAAACTTTTTTAAGTTTGGATCTTGCTTAGAAACTACTAATAAACCATTTGTAAACATAATGGGCTCTTTTAGTTTAGCTTCTTTACTTTGCTCATCTTTAAATATAGATGTTTCTCCAGGAATATATCTAATAGTTCTTTCTAAATTTGTTTCTGGATCATATACAATATCCTCAGCTTTTATCATATAAGTTACAGGAAAATTTCTGTCTTGCCCTCCCCTTAAAGAAAGAGTATAAACAGATGGTTTTTCAACTTTGTTTCTACCAAAACTAGGAATCTTATAAGGTTTTTTTGGAGTTGTTTTTGGTTGTGCAACTGGGGCTGCTTGTGCAGCTTGTGCTTTAGGCTCAACCTGAGCCTTTTGAGTTTTTGTTTTTGTTGTCATTTTATTAAATATTAAATTAAATTAAAAATAAAAAAAGGGGATGGGGTTAACCACCCCCTTTCAAGTTTATACTATCTATATATCATTTCAAGATAGTTGGTAATTAGCTATGATTAGTCAGTAACATCATCATTTGCACCAGCAGTCTCCAACTCAACAGCAGTAATTTTAGCATTTAAAGCTATACTATTGTTACCATCAAACACAGTAATAATACCACCATCTCTAGATACTGGCTCATTTATTGCGTCTATAATAGATGTCATAACAGCTTTAAAATCACCATCGCCAATAGTAAGAGCAACGATAGCAAATGTACCAGTAGTACCATCTGCATCATCATTCGTATTTAACTTTGGTTGCTTAAAGTACATATTCATTAGAGTAGCACTTACTGGTTCAGCAAATTTAAACATACTTACTGGGTAAACACCTGCCTCTAAAGCTGAATTAGCTCCTGCACTATTTGCAAAATATAAGAATTTTTCCATTTTTCTATTTTTTAAAGGTTAATAATTATGATTTCTTAATTAACAAGAATCTATTAGCTGCGAAACCTTCAAATCCTCTTTCAGTTCTATAGTGAGACTTTAGCACATCAGAAGTTTCTGTTTTGTTTTGCAACACAGCAGAACCAGTCAACCAGTGCTCCATTTCACGAGAATAACCAGGAACAGCTTTATATCGGATTCTCAATGAAGGAATCTTCTCTCCACTTCTAGCATCTCTACGAGAGTCCATAGGAATACAAATACCATACCCAGGGTAGTTTAAACTATCCATTCCAAGAAGCTTAGGATGATTAAATAAATCATAAGTTTTCTTATGGAATGTATATCCACCACGAGTAAATGAATTAAAACCTAAATTAACTGCTAAGTTTACATCATTGTTAAAAGTACCATAGTTAGCACCACCTGCTGATACAGCAGTTTGAGAAGCTAATAAATCATCAATATCTAATGATAAATTAATTCCTGCATATAATGCATTTTCCATAGAACCTCTATACTTATCTAAAGACTTAACAATCGCATCAAAGTCAGCCATTGTAATTGAAGCAGAACCTAAATCCATTGACTGTCCATTGTTAGATATAAAAGGAATAAGTCCTTCAGAACCTGTTAATGTAGCAGTATTTGAATCAGGAGATCCAGCTGCTGTCTGTATTGACAAGTTATTACTAGAAGAACCTGTAAGGTTAGTATTAGCTACTTTATCTCCAACTACCATCATAATTTCAGCGTAGTCTAAGAATCTGCGATAAGTATCTTGCTCACCTTTTAGGTACCACATATAACCAGAACCTAAATGCTCGTTATCTACTTTAAAATAAGTAACATTTGTTGCTTCAGAACCTGAAACTTCAAATGATTCTTTCATAATCATTACACTATTTTTATAAGTGTGAACACGAGGTAATAAAGATAAAGGTTGAACTGTAGCTTCTGGAAACATATTACCTATAATAGAAACTTTAAAAGCAGTTCCTGCTGTTGGATAACCTGTTAAAGCAGATGCTGTATTTAAAGGTAAAACTTTGATTGCACTTGTTGAACCAGGTGTTGTACTTAATACATATAACTGATCATTTTTATCAGTTAATAATACATCACCAGGTCTAAAAGGCATATCCTCGTTAGCACCATCAATGTGATTATTACCATTAAGTTGATCTGTATTATCACCATCAACTAAGTTTAATGTTTCTGCTGTTGCAGCATCTATTGCTGTACCTGAAGCTAATGTTACGCTTACAGAGTTGTGAATAAATGCTTCTTCGTAGTGCTCAAAGTTAGTCTGAGAAGTCTCAGCTTTTGCACCAACCATTTCTAAAAGACCAGTGATTCCTTGATCACCATATCTTTTTACTAATTCTTCATGAACATCTCTCTTATGTAAAGAAAGAGCAGCTGTAGTTAACGCACTAACATAATTGTTTTGCGTAGCTAAAGCAGTGCTAGTAGGTGTTAATGTTAAACCACCAGTAGCCATTGTAGTTGTCCCTGAAGAAGGTATACTTACTGTTGCCATTTTTGTATAATTTTAAATTTATAAATATTAATTGTCAAATAAAGTGCTATCTAGAACTTATTTCATCCCTCATAGCTTCTAAAATCTGATCTCCCAATGTATTTGGTTGATCTTGTGATGTGGTCTGTCTTGCACCCATATTTACATTTTTCATGTCTTTAACAACACTTTCTGTTTTTTTACTAGCAAAAGCAGATACAGCACTATTAATTATTTTATCCATGTTATCTATAACATGCATATCTATAGCTAATTTTTCCATATCCCATTTACCAGATTCGTTAATGTATCTATCGGTAAAAAACTTTTCACCCAAAGAAGAGTTAGTTTCTATGATTTGATTCCGATCATCATCACTTAAATTATACTGCCAAGTATCATTACCAACCTCAAATTCTATAGCTCCTATATCTTGGACCTCATTTTTCATCTCTCCTAGCCAATTAGTTCTGAGGTTATTATACTCTTCCATATCAACTTGTTGAGAATCAGATTGAGTTTGATTCTGTTCAGTAGGTGTAGCATACTTTTCTTTTTGTTCATTAAAGTATTTTACAGCATCCTGGGCAGCTTGTTTAAGCTTTACATGACCTACAGAAATCTCTCCTTCCTCAAGGTCGTCATCTATTTTATATGTATCCCCAAACAATAAATCAACTTCTTTTGAAGATAACTTTGGATTATTAGCTTTCATAAATTCCTTTACGATTGCTTTTTCATCCATCTTCTCAAAGTCTGTAGCTTGAGTTTTCATATAATCATCAATACTTCTACCTGTGCTTGACACATACTCATTAATCTTAGCTAACTGCTCGTTTGCAAAATTAACACTAGTTGATGATTTTTCAAGATTACTTTTAAGTTCATCAAATGAATTAAAACTTTTACCAAGCCTTTCGCTAAGTTTTTTAAGCATTGATTCTTCTGATGAATCTTGATCCTGAACTAAGGGTTCTTCCTTGGTTTGTTCACTATTTAAAGAACGATCTGTATTCTGTTGCTCCTCTTGAGTTACCTCTGCTGGAGCAGCACTTTCTTGTTGTTGTTGTGGTTGTTCTTGTTGTGGTTCTTCAACATTAATCATCTCTTTACTACCACCACTTTTTTCTACTTCAACCAATTTTGAGCCTGTTGCAGCTGCAAATGTTTCTTCTATTCCTGACATAGTTATTAAATTAAATTAGACTTCCCTGCAAATATAAGAATTTTTTTTTATTTCATAAACTTTGGCATAGGCATTTCGTCTTCTGGATTTGGTATAGTTCCTGACCTGCCTTTTCTTTGCTCAATCATTTTAGATTGATTGTGTGCAGCCTTGTCTATTCTTTTATCTTTTCGGTTTTCTTTTTCGGTTTCTGTTTGTTTTTTTGTACCTGAAGACATTTGTAATTCTTCTAATCTTCTTTGATGTTGCCTTTGCTCAAATTGTTCTTTTAACTGAAACTCCATTTGCATTTTTTCCATTTCTAGTTTCTGAGCTGTTCCTAGCTTAGCACCATCAGCTTGAGCCTGCATTGCAAACTCTTGCTGTTTAATTTGAGCTGCTTGAGCAGCTGATTGTTGTTGAGCTTGTGCATTCATCTGAGCATTTTGTTGTGCTATCATTTGTTGCTCTTGCATATATTTCTTTCTCCTTATATTAAGCATTCTATTAGCAAGCTTTGTATTTTTTATTTCTCTTATAGATATTGCATCTTCTAAACGAAGTTCTTTTTGCCCTAAAGAAATTTGAATGTTTTGCTCTAGCATTGCTCTTTGTTCTGCATCAGGTGCAACCTCTATAAATAAACCAAACTCATGTAAACTTATTTCTTTATTTAGCTCTATAACTTTCATATTAGCAGAGCCTAAAGCTGAAACATATCCCTTCATAGGTTTGTCAAACTCTAATATATCTTGTATTCTTAATAAACTATCTTCTGCTGTATTCCTAACTATATTTAAAAAAGCATCATTTATATATCTTGTTGCGTTGTTAGATGCTAACAGTGCTAACTTTTGCACACCAACTAAAGCTTCGCTTGATGGTTGAGAAGCATCTCTAACTTCATTAACACCAGTAACATCTCTAATCATTTGTAAATTATGATTGTAAATATTTATAAACTGTATAACATCTCTACTTAAACCATTTTCTAATTCTTGTATAGGTGGAAAATTAGTTTGTGCACCATCATCTGCTTGTCTGCGATAATAGTAGTTACCAGTTTGATCGTATACAGCTTGTAGTTCTAATGGTGTCATCTCTCCACCATCTCCTTTCATTACTCCCTCTAGTCCACCAACTTCTATCATTAATCCTTTCGGTCTAGCTTTTGCTATTAACTGCTGTATTTTATAGTGAGATAATTGTATTTGGTCTGCAAAAGGCATCATTCTTTCAACCATTGACTTGTTATTCATCCTATATAAATTAGGAGAATATATTTTATAAGATAATTTTGTTTCTGGCAAATTAGATTTAGGTCTAATCATATTTTCTGCCATTTTATAGTTAAATATATAATCAGTGTCTATAACCCATTTACCCTGGTAAACAACCTTTATATCTTTTTCAATTAACTCTCTTTCAGTTTTACTATTTTTTGGCTGCTTGTAGTTTGTTGGTTTTTTATTAAATGTTGCACCACCAAAAATATTTTCTTTTTTCTCAAACTTCATTTTGTTAGTTGACAAAAACTCAAAGTCAAAAACAGATATAGTAAAGTCATCGTATGAATAAGAATAAGATTCTGTTGATGGGTCATATAAATAGTTGCTATTAAATGTAGTTGGATTATTATATTTACCTGAATATTTTTTAGCTATTTTTTCATACTCATCTTCTGTGAAGCTATCCCCTGCTATTCTTTTTAACTCTGATATTGACATTTGAACTATCTCTCCAGCGTGTTGAATATCTCTATAATCTGGATGATTAGAGTATGATGTAACTAAATTTAGAGGGTCTACATAGTTAACCTTAACACCATGCTCTGGGTCAGTATAAACTTTTACAGCTCCAGTATTTAGTGAAACTAAATCTCTAACAACTCTCTTTTTAGTTTCATCAAACTCATTTTTATTCATTACAAAATTTACTCCATTTTCTATAGCTATCTCATATTGTTGTTTGTAATTTAAAGACATATGAAGCTCTACCTCTTCCATTGACTCCATTGGTTGCTGTTCTCCCATTAAAGGTATTCCTGACATTTCCTCCATTTTTCTTATTTGTGGAGCAGCCATCATCTTAGCTATAAGTTTATTTTGATCTTTTCTTTTTTGGTCCTGTGCTATTGGATCTATAGCTGTGCATTTAATATCATAATCTTGATTTAAAATACCACCAACTACAACATCTACAAACTTAGGGATTATAGCCACTTGACTCCAATCTAAATTAAGATAAGATGTATCACCCTGTGCATCAAGTAAATCTTTATACTTACTAACATCTTGGAGACCTTCTGCATATCTTCTAGATTTCATAAACTTCCTTTTTCTTTCATCGTACTTGGCACCTGTCTTTCCAGCCCATTCATAATACATAGCTTTACAATAGGATAAACCATACTCATTTTTATTCTTTATAGAATCATCTACAAGTGAACTAGGATACCTTCCTATTTTTTCTATTTTGTCTGTGTTATATTTCATATTTTCGTTGATATAATTCCTTTATTACTATATGTTTTTATTAATGGTATAAATCTTTTAACTTTCTTTTGAGCTATGTGTTTTTGAGAGCCTAACAATGCCATACCTGAAGCCATAGTGCAGTCATATTTAGTTCTGTTATCTATTTCAAAACTAACCCAGTCTTTTAATAATCTTTTAAAAAAACAATTACCTATATCTCCAGTCTCTTCATTATAACCAACATTATCATATATATAAGCTTGTATAGCATCTGCCATAGAATTTATTACAGCAGCACCAGATGTTGGTATCCCAGGTGTTTTTTGTCTTCTAGAGTAATCTGTATGTGTAGATTCAGGTCTGTCCATCAGGTAGTTTGAGTATCCTCTGGTTTGAAAATACTTAATAACTCCTATTTTATTGTTTTCAACAAGTATCTGACACCCATAATAAAAACATTGTTTTATCATGTCTTCATAAAACATTTCGGCTTTTGGTGGCCTAGCTACATACTCACACACAAAAGCATTTACAAAATCATCTTTCATGCTAAACTTTCTAAATACATATGAGGCAGCATCTGATCTTCTACCATCTGTAGTAGTATCGTGATCGTATGGATCAACCCCTGCAACCAACTCCAAACAATTAGATGGATATTTTCCATTTCCTTTTTTTGAAAAGCTGTTTTGCATTTCTTTATCTGGAGACCAAGCTAACTCCCATCTTCCTTTTATATCTGGCTGCCAAATAACTTTTGTGTCTTTTATGCCATTAGCCCACACAAAATTACCTCTAGTTGTTACATCATAATTAGACTCTAAAAAATCTAGTTGTTGATATATTTTTTCTACATCAAATATACTTGTGTTAGCATCACTCCTAAAGGCTTCTTCCACAGTAAATGGCCTTTGTCTTTTTTCTTCTGACAGTTTATTAGTATCACTTTTTAACGAATCTCTTCTATTTTTTAAAAATGTTTTTGCTTCGTTTATCATACTATTACCATAGTCATCTATAAAACCCTCATACCCATCATAAGCTGGAGTAAAGTAAGAGTAAAGACCAGATTGAGTTCTACCATTAGCATCTCTATCTTCTATGTTACTCATATCCCAAAGCTTCTTAAACTTATCTCCACCACCTGAACTTAATTCATTTACAGTTGATGGCATAAAACATTTACCCACTACATTTATACCTAATGTTAAACAAGGTGCTACAACTTGCCAGTTTTTATCTACTGAGGCCTCTGTCCATTTACCTGCCTCATCACTCATAAAAAACTTTAGTTTTGCAGAGTCATAAGAATTTTCTCTAGTGTTTCTCCAATCTATTTTACTGTTAAGTGCATGAGATTTCGTAATCTTTTTAAAGTTCTTGGTAATTTTTTGACCAGGAGTATTAAAAGATAACCTAGACTTTGGATTATCAGAGCCATCAATAATAGGTTGAAAGAAATCAGGTAAACCACGAAACATATAAACAACTTTTTCAAATAGGTCTTTAGCATCTTGTCCTGTTTTTGATAATAATCCACCATGAGAGTTATAGGAACTAGTTATTTCATACAGAGACATACAAGCTCCTTTCCATGAAGCACCCTCTCTTCTATGCTTCACCATTATCATTCCATAACTATTTGGGTCTTTTTTACAAGCTTCCCAAAATGTAAAGAATCTTCTGTCTCTATCTCTATAGTCTGGGTATCCAATATCTATCTTACCCCACTGTAAATAATAATAATGATTTCCAGTTATGTAAGTTGGCTTACCATTATTCATAAACCAAACACCATTTGCCCTTCTTTCAAATTCTTTTGATATAAATTTATTTCTGTTAGATGGTGACAGCATAGACCAATCTGTTTCATCTCTCGTCCAACTCTGATCTTTTTTCTTTTTTTCTGAAAACAATATACCTTTCTTGGGTGGTCTTTTTGGAAGTTGAATATCAAGACCACATATTACTTCTTTTGATCCTTTTGAGTTTTTATCTAAAGATATAACAGCCATTTAAATACAGGTATAACAATCTACAAATATACTAAATTTTGACGAAAAGCCTAAGAGTTGCTTTTTGCGAACTGCTCTGCATGACCTGCCTCAAAACCAGATTCTTGTTTTTCATCTGACATTGTTTCTTTTCCATTCATTATATCTTCTAGTTTTTGAACTTCAGCTATGAGCTCTTTAGCATCCATAAAGCATTCTTTTTTTGACTTAAAAGCATTACGAGCTTTGTCATCCTGAAGGTCTTCATCAACAGGTTTTTTTATCTCATCTGTTAATAAATCTATAGCTTCTTTTGCAGAAGATATTAATTTTTCAAATCTTTTTTTAGTTGGATCATCCATGGTATGTAGCTAAAACATCTTCATTCCTCATCCTCATTAATTCTTCACCTTCTATCTTCATTACATATTCTGAGTTTGTACTAAATATAATTCTATCCCCTATTTTTGCTCCTTGTTCAATAAGCTCCTCATTAGAATGTCTTAATATACCATGTAGCTCCTCTTCCTCTGGATTTGCCTTAAAAAATATTCCAGAATCTGTTTTGCAATCTTCTTCAGTTTCTTTTACCTGCTCTACAAAAACCCAGTTGTTTAACATTTTTAATTTTCCATTTCTAACTATAGCATAAATAAAAGGCTCTTGTATTTTATAGACAAGTTTGTCTTCAATAAATTTAACCCTATTAGCTTCTGTTACTAAAAAATGATGACAATAAATTTTATCTCCAGGTTTAACTCCTTTCACTTTATCGCTAACAGCGTAAACAGTTCCATATTGCCTAGCATTAAATTCAGGTTCGTAAGACGAATCTAAGTATAATTCTATTTTTTCGTTATTTTTTCCTTTTATATAGGTAGAGTTTTCATGTGATTTTTCTACTTCAACCCATATGTAATTAAGTAGTGGCTTCATACTCTTCATAATTTAAATTATATTCTATTGATGTTGGTTGGTTTTTAAAATCTTTCCAAAGATAAGTGTAACCATCACTAAATTTTTTAACATAAACATTATACCTTAAAACATTATATTCTCTAAAGTAGGCTTCATCTTCTATTATATCTGTAATTTTTGCACCACCACCCATAACAGTTTGACCTACAATATAGTTCATGCCATTTTTTAAATCTCCTATGGTTAACTTTCTTATTAGTCCCTTTGTAATATGCTCTTTCATTTTATGCTATATTCTTTTCCCAACCATCAAAATATCCTTCACAATCACATTCACCACACCATGGTTTACCACAGCCATATTCTTTTTTCATTGCTACTTTTAATAATATAAGGTATCCTATTAAATCAGTAACAGTATCTTCTGTTTTATCAGTAATACCTTTGTTGGCTATACGAGATAGCTTATCATCAATACGAGCACATAAAGAATCTACTGAGCTTCCTTTTGAAAAAATTTTTTTTGGGTTTGTTGCTGAATCACCATAGGTAATATTCTTTTCTATTAGTAAGTCCCTAACAGAATTAGCAACCTCTTTGATTAAGTCGGTTGTTTCCATTAAATTTAATTTTAGTTATTTGACAAATATACAATTATACTTGTTCAAATCCAAATCTAATAATCATTGGTGAGCCTCCTTCTACTCCAACAGTATCTCCTATTGCATCTGCATTATTTGCATTTAAAACAATGCGTGTAGCTATTACTGATTTTATTGTTCCTAGTGTTGTCCCATCTCCACCATTATATAATTCATCACCAACTTCAAAAGCAGTTGTAGCATCTATAGTACCAACACTTAATTCTGCATCACTTGTATCTTCGCCACTGCCATTATCAATTAAAACACCAGAACCAAAATCAAAAGCACCTCTAGCAATAGCAGCTACATATAAAGAAGATGTTCCTGCTCTTGCTTGCATAACAGCACCAATAGCTCCATCTCCAGTAGCTGTATGTGCAATAGCCATAACATCATGTCCTGCTCCATAATCTCCACTAACAACTGGTATATATCCACATATTTCAGAGCCAGCATGCTGTATTGTTCCAACTGTTTGATTAACAGTACCTAAAGCAGTTTCATTAGGATTGCTTGAAAAATAAAGTTCAAATGCTAATTTTTGTTGTGTAGCACTTTCAGCACCCCTAACTGTTGTTGTTATGGAAGTTAGTCTAGTTCCACCCCCTGCTGTAAAAGCTGCATTTGGAATCTCTGTCCAATTAAACAAAACATCAGCATTTGCAAATGCTGTATATGAATTAGTTCCAGTAAAAGCAGGTTTAACTGTTACCTGATGAAATTTCCTTGAAGCCATATCTTAATTATTTTATATTTGTATATATTGCAACCACAAAGATAATAAATTTTTTTGTATCTTTGTCTGGATAATTATTAATAAACAAATATTTAGATATGGCTTTATCAACTGCAACATTAACAGTTAAAATAACAGAGTCTATAACATTGAATGGTGTAGATCAGGGAGGAACTGTTACAAAAACAATAAGTTCATTAAATCAAGTTACAAAAAGAATTGTAAATGTACCTACATCACAAATAACTGTATACACAACTGGTTCTGATAATGACTCAGGGCAACATGACTTGTCTGAAGTTAAGTACGCTAGAATAACAAACCTAGATGGCTCTAACTTTTGCTTCATAAGAGTAGCAGAAACAAATAATGATGAGTTTGTATACAAGCTTGAAGCAGGTCATTCTTTTATACTAGGAACACATTCAGTTTCTCTGTCTGCTGCTGATGCTGCTACTGCTGGGACTTCTGGTAGTTTTGGTTCTATAGCTAGTGTTAAGCTACAGGCTGACACTGCTGCTATAGCTGCTGAAGTATTTTTAGCTTCTGCTACAGACTAATATAACTCAAACATAATGAATGGATCTTGTAATAAAGAAAATAAGGAACTCTTATATATTTAAGGTAGAAAAAGCTACCCCATTACAAGTATCTACATCAAATAGGAAAATAGGAATTGGTTTTACTGGTAGGTCTCCTATAAAGCATGGTGTTCATGTTTTTAGGGACCTAGGAGTAAACGAAGGGGCTACAATAAATAGAAATCAAAAAAACAACAGATTTATAGTACATGGGAAAAGTAGAAATTTAATTTTTACAGATCCTGTAAATAATAGAATAGGTATAGGTGAAGATTCTCCTGATGAAAAATTATCCATAAAGGATGGTGAGATAGAAATATATTCTACAGATACTCAGTTCTTGAGTTCAGAAATAATAACTGATAATGATTTTGATGATGATAGCAAGTTTAAAGTTCAGGGTGGTTTTACGATAACAGCAGATGAAACATTAACTTTTTCTGTTCCTACTCAACCTGAGTTTTTCCCATCAATGGACAAAGACAATCCTAAAAACATTTTAGCTAATGGTAATTTTAGAGAAGGATCTGGTGGAACTGCTTCTAATTATATTTGGACTGCAACCAATGACTGGGCTATAAAATCAGATTTTTTAAATGGGGGTAAAGCTAGTTATGAGTACAGTTCTGGTAGTGCTTCTGTTTTAGCTCAAGTTGTAATAAATAAAGCTACAACTCCTAACTTTGAATATTTTTTAGTTCTTAGGTATACCATATCTAATTCAAACATAACTACTGCTGCAAAAGAAACTAATTATAAAATAGGTGGTGCTAATCAAGTTCCACTTAGATTAACTGGTATATTAGGTAATTATAATCTACCAACAGACAATGGTGATCATACTGTTTATGTTAGAGCTGCATTTGGTCAAGGTAATCAAAGTGCTGGGACAAATCATACAGTTAGCTTAACTATGGCTAATACTCTTGCTGATGCAATACCTTTAGCTAGTGGTAGTAAATTAGATATTAGTAATGTATCACTAGAAGAAATACCTGGGGCCTTAATACAAGAAACAAATGATCTTAATGTTACAGCAGCAGAATTTGATCAAGATGAAAAATATAAATTTGCTTATACTATAAGCTCTTCCTCTGGTAATCCAAGTCTTTTGGTTGGGGCAGCAGATCTTTCTGGAACACTTTTGGGTAGTGACTCTATTCCATTTGAAGATGGAACATCAAGTGTTTTATTTGATAAGTTTTATGTAGCTGGAAATCACTTTATATTTTTAGTAACTGAGGTAGGTAGCAACCAGGATTCCTTTACTATGGATGATATATCCTTAAAAAAATTACATGCTAGAATAAGAACAGATAATGGTGATTTGCATATAGGTGGAAACCTTAATATAGGTAGTGGTAAAGATGCAACAGACTATACGCTAACATTTGATGGGCAAACAAATGATGGTGTAATTACCTGGATGGAAGATGAAGATTATTTTAAGTTTGGGGATGATGTTTCTGCTGGATGGCATGGTGATGCTGATACTATTAAAGTTCTTCCAAGAGATTTTGTAGGTAATGAGGATGCAGCTGGAGCTGCTATTCATTTTGATGATACAGGTACAATAGGTATTATACCTAGTGATGCTGCTATGGAGTTATACGCATTTGTTCCAATACCTGTTGGGAAAAAAGCTACCCATGTTAGTGTTTTTGGTAATAATACTAGACCTGTAAATGTATTTGAAAGTAATGTTAATAGTGGAACACATACATCTAAAGGAAGTGGAAATGTAGGGACAGAAATAGATATAACAGACTTTAACCATTCTGCAACTAATTATTTGTCAATAAAAATAAACACCAATGCTGTAACAAATGTTATTTATGGTGCTACAATAACAATAGCAGATATTGTTTAATTTTATTATCTTTGTATGATGGAATTAGAAGTGCTTAGAATATCGTCTGGAGAAGACTCAACATCAGGATTATTATTTGAAACAACCGACAATAAGCGTAAGTTTTTATGCTATACATTAGAAGATGAATATAGAGAAGAAAAAATTATGGGGGAGACTCGTATTCCTAGTGGGACTTACGAAGTGGTGCTTAGGAAATCTGGTGGATTCCACAATAAGTATGTTAAGCGATATGGTGAAATGCATCTTGGTATGCTGCATATTATTAATGTACCTGGTTTTGAGTACATTCTTATTCATACTGGTAACACTGATGAGCACACTGCTGGGTGTTTACTATTGGGTGATACGCAGACGAACAACCAAATTGCCAAAGATGGATTCATCGGCAGTTCTGGACAGGCCTATAAGCGACTTTATCCGAAAATAGCAAAAGCTATAGAAAAAGGTGATTGTGTAAAAATAACTTATATAGACTACGATGCAGTTAAATAAAAACAAATCAGGAAGTATGTTTCTTAGATCAATACAAGATTTAGTATTTTTATTTATTATTATATTTCTTATTCTATTTAGTTCTTTTAGTTCACAAGCACAAGTTAAAAATCTTTTTAAATATTCTACATTTTATGCAAGTGCATCTATGGCTTCACCATTTGCTGTTAGTCAACAGTTTTATGTTGATGGTGTTGCAGGTTCTGGTCAGCTAGTTGAAATAACAGAACAAATAGAATCTAACTATGTATTTAGTATTGGGTTAAGAAAAGTTGCTAGATTTGACTACCAAGTTAAAAAGGGAAGATTTTATGATGGTTCTGAAAATGAAATATCAGATTATGCTACTATATCTAATGCACCAGGTTTGGAATACTTATTTGAATATAGTGCTGTCAGAAACAGAGGTGATGTATTTACTCAACAAGAATATAAAGTTCGTTACATACATAATAGATTTGCTATAAAAGCAGCATATGTAAACGATGGCCTTATTAATCTTAAATATACTTTAGGGGAAATAAGATATAGACAGAAGTTAGGTAATTTAGATTTAACAGCAGGTATCGCACATAGAAGTCATCCTGTATATGGTTATAGCCCAGTAAATGCATGGTTTGCTATACCAGCTAATAAACATTGGTGGCAGTTAGCAAATGAGTTTGGATACTTTAGTGATCCTAATCAACACTGGACTAAAGATGGTGAGCTTATTGCAAAAACAGATAGAGAGTTTTATACTTACCATTTTGGTAGAGCAGTAACCGAATATAATAACAGAGAACTAGAAGCATTAGGATTAGTTCAAGAATTATCTGCTGTATTTGGTTTTGACTACTATTATAATAAAGAAAACTTTTGGATTCATGGATGGAGTTCTTTCTATCCAATTCACAAAGGTCTCAACGATTTTTCGTATATTTACCCAGATAAAAAGTTTGAGTGGGATGCTGGTTTAATTTTAGGTTCTAAGATAAATAAACATCTCGGTCTTTTTATAGAAGGTAGGCACCTTAAATTCTGGGATATTAAATCCTACCAAATGAAAGCAGGTGTAAACTATTTAATATTTTAAAAATGAAAGAACTATCCGAAGAAAGTAAATTTAATATCAGTGTTAAAACATTAATAAGCATTGGAGTTGGTTTGTCGGTAGTAATAGGAATGTATTTTACTTTACAAGCAGATATAGCAGAAGCAAAAGAATTACCTATCCCAGAAGTTTCTAGAACAGAGTATGATTTAAAAGACCAGCTTATTAGAGAAACTATTATGAACACCCAATCGGATGTTGAAGAAATTAAAGAAGACATTGAAGGAATGGATGAAAAGCTTGATGAGCTTCAAGAAATGATATTTGAATTAAAGTAATGAAAAAATTATTATTCATATTGTTATTTATTTGTCTATCTGCCTATGGCAGCGTAGAGTTTTTAAATAATGGTAATTTTAATAATAAAATATCTAAAGGTATTGTAGTTGTAGAATATTGGGCAGATTGGAATAATACTAATAAATTTAAGGAACTAAAAGATTTAAAAGATTGTACAGTTTATAGAGCTTGTATAGCAAAGTGTAGTGATGCAGCTAGTGAATATGGAATAAAAGCTGTACCTACTGTTATAATATATGATAATGGAGAAGAAGTAGAAAGATTTACTCCTAATATTATGTTACAATTACAGGCAAGTAAATCAGATGTTCAATCAGCTATTGATGAAATAGTATTAAATAAGTTTCAATAATGAAAAAAATAAAATTACTTATAGCTTTATTAGCTTTTTGTGTTGGGGTGTCAGCACAAATACCTATACCAAAATTTATTTATTGTACAGAGGGAATATATCCAGATGAAATATCTTGGAATATAAAAAACTGTAGTGGTACAGAGTTGATTAGTGGTTATGCTGGTGACTCAACTGCTGCATTAATACCAGATGTATTTACTATATGTATGGAAGATAATTATGGAGATGGATGGAATGGTGCTTATTTATATATTGTAACAGATCCATTTTTACCAACAGAACAAGTAGATTCTTTTGGTTTCTTATCTGATATTGATTGGATAGATTCTATAGGTGATTGGCCACAAGTATATACAGATACTGTTGTGGATGTAGGATGTATAACATTAAGCACTGGCACTGGAACAGCAATGATTGAAACAAATTTAGAAAAAGAATTTATACCTACTGAATATTATAATATAGCAGGGCAAAAAGTTATACCTAGCTCAACAGGTATTTACATAGCTTCTGATGGTTATATCAGAAAGCTAATTTATATAACTAAAAAATAATAAAATGAAAGAAAAACTTTTATCATTTGGAAAAAAAGTATTAGCTCGTTTAGTATCTCATGCACATTGTGCATTATTAATACTTGCTGGTACACTATTATGTGGTGCTAACTTTTTTAAATTTGCATTAGTAATACTTGTTTGGCTTTTTGTTGACTTCTACAGAAACGATTAATGTCAAAGATCTGGGAAGAATATAAACATATAAAATGTGGAGACTTCCTTAGATGGTGGAGTAAAAAAACAGTTGAAGAAAAACAAAAGTGGAATGACAAAAAAGAAAAATTAGATTTAGAGATAGAACAACAACTCTGGGAAAGAGAACTCAGAAGAAAATTTTAATTATGGCAAAGGCAATAAAAAACAAAATTAAAGGTGTTAATTTAGATGGTCTAACCAATAGACAAAAAGAAACAATGGCTAGACATTCTGTTCACCACACAAAAAAACATATGCAGGTTATGGCTGACGCAATGAGAGATGGTAAAACATTTGGGGAGGCTCACGATATAGCAATGAAAAAAGTAGGTAAGTAATTATGGCTAAGGCACTAGATAAAAAAAATATGCCTTGCAATAAACCTAGGAGATCCCCTAACCCTAAAAAGAAAAAGGTAGTTAAAGCTTGTAGTGGTGGTAAGGAAAAAATTATACACTATGGTGCTACTGGATATGGTCACAATTATTCAAAAGCTGCTAGGAAGTCATTTAGAGCTAGACATAAATGTGATCAAGCTAAAGATAAACTTTCAGCTCGTTACTGGGCTTGTAAGGATCTTTGGGCTGGTAAAGGTGGTTCTAAAAAATCTTCCCCAAAAAACAGACGAGGTAAATATGATGCAGGTGGTCTTTTAATTGTTAAAATGAAAGATAGCTGTGGATGTGGATGTGGACCAGAAAAATTTAAAAAAGGGGGAACTGTAAAAGATGCTTGTTATCATAAAGTAAAAAGGAGAGAGATAGCTGCTGGTAATACATGGCCTTCTGCATATGCTTCTGGTAGGGTAGCAAAATGTAGAAAGGTTGGTGCAGCTAATTATGGTAAATCTTCTAAAAAGAAAAAGTAGTATGGCTAGGGCTGTAAAAAGAAAAGACCCAAAGGTCGGCACTGGTAAGAAGCCAAAAGGTTCTGGTCGTAGATTATACACCGATGAGAACCCAAAAGATACTGTAAGTATTAAGTTTGCTACACCTGCTGATGCTAGGGCTACTGTAGCTAAAGTAAAAAGGATAAATAAACCTTACGCTAGAAAAATACAAATATTAACTGTTCTTGAACAAAGAGCAAAAGCAGCAGGTAAAAGAGAACAAGCTGCTATTGCAAAAAGAGGTAAAGAAGCAATAAGAAAACAACATGGCAAGGGTTAGGAAAACAAAAAAAGGATTGGCACTTAAACGATGGTTTAAGGAAGACTGGAGAACACCTAGTGGTGATAAGGATTATTCAAAAGGTGAAAAAACTTTTAGACCAACTAAGCGTATAAGTAAAGACACACCAGTTACCTGGAGTGAACTTACCCCTGCTGAAAAAAGAGCAGCTAGAAAAGAAAAGAGACAAAAAGGTAGAGTAGCTAGATATAAAAAAAATAGAAGAAAAAAGAAGAAAAAATAATGCCTAAGGCAATTAAAAAATATGAAAATGGGGGTGAAATTATTTTACCTAGAAAAGTTATTTCTGCTTCTGGTGGGCCACCAAGAATATCTTGCCCTGAGGGATATGAACTAAGAGGAGGGAAATGTGTTGTTAAACCAAAAACACAGCCATTTATACCAGAAGTATTTGATCGTGCATATGCTCATATATCAAGCGAAGAGGACAAAGAGTTGGCTAAAAAAGATATAGAAAGATTTAGACCTGTAGTAGAATGGTTTGGGGATTATGTAAAATCTCCTTACTATAATAAGTTAATAGGTGAATACACTGAATCTAAAGGTGAGATATTAGACGAAGGTGTTGGTGCAAAACTAAAACCTATTGAAAAAAATTTATTAGATGTAACTACAAAAAACCAAATATATTATTCAGAAAACTATCCTTATATGAATGCAAGTGTAGCAGATGAAAATAAACGATTTTCTATTTTTCCTCATACAGTTGCACAATACATAGCTTATCCTGGGGGAGGAAGAAGAATAGCTATTAGCTCTAGAAATATAGATGATTTAAATAGATATAAAAAAATGGGATTTTATGGTCCAGGTCTGGCTAAGCAAGGTGGGGTAGGTGATCCAGAAGGAGTTATGGCACATGAATTGGGTCATGCTGAAATTCTTGGAGCTGCTGTTGCTGTCCCTGGGGTTGGAGAGGGAGATATAAAACCACCTAGTTTTAGATTTGAAAATTGGGTTAGAAAAAATAATAAGTATTGGACAGGGGAAGCTGATACTGAAGGTATGTCGGAATCATGGATAGCCCATCAAAAAGATGTAAAAGAAACTAGGGCTGACATGATAAGGTTTCGTTATAACCTAGAAACAAAAGGTGTATTTAAATCAACTGGTGAATTTAAAGAGTTTACCGAAAAAGATTATGAAAAAGCTATTAAAGAGGACCCTAATAATAGGATTTTTAAAAAGTATGACAAAGAAGGAGTTATTTTCTTAATGAATAATATGGCTGATGCTGGAGACCCATCTGACTTAAATATAGATGACATGCCACAAGGTGATGTAAAGACAGCTAGTAAGGGTATGAAAATAGTTAAAAGAAAAATAAAAAATGCCTAGGGCCATAAAGAAAAAATTAATTGAAGCTGCTAAGAAGAAATTCCCTGCTGATAAGAAAAAACAAAATGCCTATATTTATGGTACTCTAAGAAAAATAGAGCAAAAATCAAATAAATAATGTATATTTACAAAGCAAAGTTAGATAGGGTGGTTGATGGAGATACCATTGATGTTCACATAGATCTAGGATTTAGCGTATCTGTTAAAAAAAGGGTGAGGTTTGTAGGCATCAATGCACCAGAATCAAGAACAAGAGACTTAAAAGAGAAAGCCAGAGGATTGGCAGCAAAGGATAGGGTGAAAGCTATACTCGCTGAGAATCCCAGCTTTACTCTTGAATCTACAGAGATAGGGAAGTATGGTAGAGTATTAGGAAAAATACATCTTAATGTTTTAGATGGAGTAGAATGTCTAACACAAATATGTTTAAACGAACAACTAGTAAAAGAAAATCACGCAGTGGAATATTGGGGAGGGAAAAGAAAGTAATTATGTTAGAAGATTATATATTAATAGAGGAAGCAATGTATAATGGTTATAAAATAGCTACTGGTAAAATGACTATTGAAGACCTTCTTGACGAAGACGAAAATATGGTTTCTGCTTTTTATCCTGATATGCAAAGAAAAAGAAAGATCACCTCCATAGAAAACATGATCGGTTATTTTGAATACGAAGAGCAATACGAAAAATGTGCTGAGCTATTGTTAATCAAAGAAAAAATTGAATCTTGAAATATTTGGTTATACACAATACAGGTTGTGAGGGGCTAGACAGAGATATACTAGCATCCAAAGGATTTCACTCCATCATTGAAAGAGATGGATCACTTACTATATTAGAAGCAGAAACAGAAACACCATATACCCTTGATACTTTTTCAGGCCCATCACGACATATATTATATGAAGGGTCTTGTGAGGAGAATGATATGTCCTACAAGCAATATGATGCTCTGGAAGTTTATGTCAACTATATGATACTAAGATATCCCAAAATAAAGATACTTGGGCACTACAAAATAGACTGGACAGAATGTCCATCTTTTGATGTTGATTTATGGCTTGACGACATAGGCGTTTCAAGCAAAAACATGTACTGCTCTTAATAAGCTAATTTAAAGCGTTCTAATGGACAAAACCTACCTCAAACTATATAGGCCTACTATGTTCTATTTTATGCAAAATTATGGCCTAAAACAGCAAGATATTGAAGTTTTAATGTTTAGTTATGACCTTTTATGGTTCACAAAAGGCTATTTAAAGGAGCATTTCCACCTAGGAAATAAGTATTTAGTGCATAAGTTTCCTGATCTAATAAAGAAGAATTATATCAATATATACCAGCCTAGGGCACATAATAGAGCTGAGAAATATACTATCTCTCAAAGAGGTAAGTTACTGGTTTCCAGATACTATAGGGTACTTGAGAGGGAAGAATATTTGCCAGGGTGTGATATATAGAGGTTTGGGGTTATATATATACACAGGGGGTAGGGTGTCGCCTACCGAAACGCAAACCGAAAATGGGGTATGTCTCTGATTTACAACTACTTACATAATTTTTTGGCATTTTTGCTGGGACATATCTCTTACTCGTTCAAACCAATATCTCTTTTCTTTGATTATAACTAATTGATTTCCAATAAGTTGGGTGTTTACTTAACATAATAATTATTATATGACATTTTCTTTGCGAGAAGCATACGAAACTGCAAAAGCACCTATGCTAATATTACCACATCCCAAAGGGTAAAATTGACACATCCCAAATAACATCGTTTTTAAGCGATTTAAGAGCATATCTCTTTTCTTTAGTATATACACATTGAAAAAAAAAGTTATGCAATTTACTAGGAGTGAAATAAATAAAATTTAAAAAAAATATATACTTTGCACAATAAAATAAATATACCTGCGTTATCATTATATATTAACTTAAAAACATAAAAACTATGACTATTCAAGACAAGCTAACAATCAGATTCCTATCAAGAAGATTCGGTAAAACTTTTCCAGCATCTAGCAGTGACTACATAAACTTAATGCAACTGCCTTACTTTCAAGAATGGAAAGATAGATTAACTTCAGATGATACAAGAAGTATGGATGATGAAAGTTTAAGAATTTACTTATCATTGAGGTGGTATTTTGTAATATCAACTGCACAATAAAAACAATAATCAAGCGTTATATATATAAACTTAAAAACCAATAAAATTATGAATGAGCAAAAAGAATTACAAATGAGATTAAAAATTCAATTACCTATGAGTTTT
>Ga0098036_1000102_pt1 | contig 42170 bp, 31 predicted proteins | sample 4_EtaG_FD_77064 | JGI IMG/M metagenome (GOLD analysis project Ga0098036, IMG submission 77064) | Marine viral communities from the Subarctic Pacific Ocean - 4_ETSP_OMZ_AT15127 metaG | ecosystem: Environmental > Aquatic > Marine > Oceanic | place: Pacific Ocean | collected 2015-01-07 | reverse complement strand
TGTTCTTATTATATTATATATATCGGCTATTGTCAAGAGCAATCTTTAATAATTCTCAGAAATATTCCAAACTTTTATTTGACGCATCTTAGTAACAAAGAACCATTGACCGTCAACCTCTTGCAGCTGCTCAGCTCTGAATTGTGTTCTTACTTCTTGGCCGTCTAGAATCATTGTTGCGTATTTCATTTCGTTTTCCTTTGTTGTTTCGTTCTCTTGTATGTTCTTATTATACTATATATATCGGCATTTGTCAAGGGTAACTTTAGTAATTACCAAACTTTTCTTTCTTTATTTTCTTCTCTGTGTTTCTTGCTCATCTCAATAGAAGACTCAAGTCTTTTGATGATTGTCTCCATCCGTTCAACGGTGAAGTACTTGTCACCCTTGCGAGTGTTGACTTCAACCTTCCAGTAGGCCAACTGCTTTTCTTCTTCACTGATAAGGGCGTCTAAAGCTGTTCGTTTGTGTGTCATGTTTAACCTCTTTCATTAATTGTTATACTACTAGTATATACTATATATCGTCATTTGTCAATAGCTACATGAGATAATTTTGAGAAAAACCCAAAGTATTTTTTACCCCCCTCATGGGTGGCGCGACGGCCCCGGCCTGCTCACCCCCTATCAGTAGGGATTACCCTTAGCCATTGATATAAGCTGAAAGGATAGCTTTCTTAGCCCACAGCTTTTCTAGTTCACGTTCAACGATATCGGTATTGTGTTTACCCAATTCGTTAACGTGTTGTTCAATCTTCTTTTCGATCCGTCGATCAGTCTTGAATAGTTCTAGTTTAGCCTGACTCTTGCTTGTGATTTTAGTAACGATCATTTTGTGTTCCTTTCAAGAACGTTGTTTGTTATGTCTCTATTATAACTTATCGGCTATAAATGTCAATAGCCTTTAACCATTTTTAAGAAATAATTCTAATTAATTCTGATACATAAAAGTAGCCTGCATATACTACTATTGTTACTAATGTTGTCTTACCTATAACGTCGATTACTTTATCTACCATTGTTGTTTCCTTTTTTATTTCGTTTATTAACTTAACTACTATAGTATAATATATATCGTCCATAAGTCAAGTAATACTTTAAGATAATATCAAAATAATATTATATTTCTTACTAGTGGTATTTACTGCCATAACGACAGTCCATTGCTGCCATATTGACATATTGTTACTTTGGCATGTCACCTCTGTCATTTTGGCAGGGCAGTTATTTGTTCTGTCATCTTGGCATCTGTCACTGCCATTTTGTCCGGGGTGGTACAAACACAACCAAGACACACAGAATTAAATGTCTAACCCAATCTACTCTAACCGCCCCTATCGGTAGTATTGGCGCCCTCCTCCTTCTTTTGGTTGATTCAACAGGGTCATATTCGCCTCTTCTGGAGTCCGCCCACCCTTTTTAGAGTTGCACTTGAAACAGGCGCATACAAGATTTTCCCATGTATCTTTTCCGCCCTGCCATTTTGGTTTTACATGATCCAGAGTCAATTTATCTGGATTCTTTATGCCACAGTACTGACATGTATAATCATCGCGCAAAAATATATTTCTTCGACTCGGACCCGCCTTATATGTAAACAATATAAACTTTTTGACCATCGCCACCTTGGGTAGTGGATAATACTCTCCATTCGCCCCCAATATTCTTCTCTCATGGAATTCTATTGGTATAATCGCCCCCTTAAGCATAAGTGTGATACCTTTTTGCCAAGACAGCTTAGTTAGTATACTGTAGTCCATATTTAATATTAGTGTTGTTTCCATACAGATATATATAATACTCCACAATGACTTCAAGTTTACTTTTAATACACACCCAAAATCGCCCTTTTCTTTTTTTTGCTAATTATAATTCGTATCCAAAAACTTCAAATTCTTCCTTGTAGCCCTCGTACATATAGTCTAAAGTATCTTTTGTATAGAATTTGTCATATAGTTCCTCAGTAGCACCTTTCATTACATTTATTTTAGGAAGGTTAGGGGCGATTCCGATTCTTTCACAAACCATTTTCCAATCTTCTTCCATGTTTTCCTGCTTTCCTACCATGTCAGCTAGTATCCTCCCGTCTAGGTAACTTGATAACATTTTGATTTGACCAAAACTGCCACTGCCAGAACAATATTGTTTCAAAAAGAATTCAAAGTCAAAAATGTATTCTACCGGAGCTATATATTTCCCTTCGTCACTTACTGTAATTTTGAATCTGTCTGGGGCGCTATTTAGTATATCTTCTACCGTTTCGTGTTTTTCTATGAATTCCTTGAGCTGCTGCATGTACAGTGCGACTATTCTATACTTAGGATTCCTCACAAAAGCGAACTTAAACATTTTCTGAAACATTTCACTAGGTACGTATGCCTCCATGAGGGCGAGTCTAGTGTGCAGATTAGGGTACTCTCCTATTTTGGTTAGCTTTTTTAATTCGATAGGCTCTCTTTGTGATGTTCTGTGTGTGTGAAGTTGATTCCCTACATAATATAAGTTTCCAAGATGGTTCTGCTGTAGAGTTTTAGAAATACTACTGCCTCCCGTCTTTTCAATATGGGTAAACAGGTACTTGTCCTGAAGGTTAATTAACATGTGTTTTGTATTCCTTTTTTTAAAAAATGGGTTTTTTTGTGTATACTTTTTTACATAACCCTATTATATTATAGGTAAAATTTTAATTTCTAGCATTTTGAAACATGGAGAATAACATGCCCAATAGCAAAGATGAACCTACAAAGGTTGAAGCATCTGAGGAATTTGTAACGAAAGCTTCAGAAGAATTGGAAGAAGCAGTTGCTGAAGAGGTTGAAGTCGAAGATCCGACTCCCGAAGAGGCCGAAGCTGTAATCGAAGAGCTGACTGAAGAAGTAGCAGAAGAGATTCCTGCCGAAGACACTCCAGATGAAGAAGCTTCTGCTGAAGAAACCCCTATCAGACATAGAGGACCTCGGTCTTAATGAAAATACCTAGTAACATGTCAGAACAGGAAGTTATTGACACGATTACTAAAGTATGCGAAAGACTGTCCAACAAGTTTACATTTGCGTTCTACACCTCTGATGACATCATGCAAGAAGCCTTTATACTGGGTATGGAGGCCTTGGAAAGATATAATGAAGGAAAGCCTCTTGAGAACTTTTTGTTTGTCCATATTGGCAACAGACTTAAAAACTTCAAGAGGGACAATTATTTTAGACATGATGAGGGCAAAGCCGAAAAGGTACAGAAGAGAAAGCGTAACCTGTTGGAACCAGCAAACCTCGAAGACTTTAGCATAGCGAAGGGGGACAAGGACTTAAGTTCCAAGATTTCTGACGAAGAAATTATAGATTTAGTTAAAAGAAATATTCCGGCGAATATGCGTTCGGATTTTCTAAGGCTATGTGCTGGAGTGAGTCTCCCCAAAGCTAGAAGACTTGAAATCATGAGCACGGTTAGGAGGATTGTAGAAGAATGAAGAAACGAGGTAGATTCTCAGTAGAAGAGGTGCAATTTATCGAGCAGAATTGCGAGGCTCTTTCTCCACAGGCAATAGCGGATCAGTTAGATCGAGATGTTTCATCTATCACGAAGCATATCGAAGAGAATATAGGTTTCTCCGCGAAACAAAAAAGAGAGGTGGAGGCTCATCAAGAGCTAAAACGGAAGCCTTATTATAAGGAACTTGAAAAACAGTTTTCCGAGGCTGAATTAGAGATGTTTCAGTTTCACTTCAAAAAAATGTGGGCTCAGTTCAAGGACGATGTGTTTCATACAGAAGAAATTCAAATCGTCGATACTATCAAGCTCGAAATTCTAATGAACAGAATCCTAACGTCTCAACATGATAGTATTATAAACATAGAAAACACCGAGATGCTCATATCCGTTGAGAAACAGCGGGATAAAGAGGATCAAGACCGTGACTATATCTCGTCGTTAGAGCGACAGATCGCGATGTTCAGAGCGGCTCAAGAGACGCTATCTAAGGATTATAAAGATCTGCAAGCACGCAAAGCAACAATGCTCAAGGACCTAAAAGGTACGCGTGAGCAGCGAATCAAAGCTATTGAAGACTCTAAGCTTACGTTTGCATCGCTGGTGAAAAAGATTGCATCAGATCCTACTTTTAGGACACAAATAGGACTAGAGATGGAAAAAATGCGATTAGCTACCGAGGCAGAGAAAGAGCGATTATCAGAATACATGAAATATGAAGATGGGCAAGTTGACCAGCCCTTTCTTTCAGCAGATACTGTTAAAGGAGATTAAATGAAGACTGCAGTAATTTTTGGTGTTACCGGACAAGATGGTTCTTACTTAACTGACTTGCTAATTACAGAAAACTATAAAGTGATTGGCGTTGCTCGAAGAAGTAGCGTGGATACAACTGAACGGATTGATCAGCATGCAAAAAATAGTTCTTTTACGCTAGTTGAAGGAGACATTACAGATGGATTTTGTGTGTCTGACATTATTAATAAATTCAATCCCGATGAAGTATATAATCTAGCGGCTCAGTCTCATGTTGGGACCTCGTTTAAACAGCCAACTCTAACTTGGGATGTTACCGCAGCTGGTTGCCTAAATATACTAGAGGCTATTCGTGTTTCACCTCGAAGTCAAGAAATAAAGTTCTATCAAGCATCTTCTAGCGAAATGTTTGGCAAAAATTTTACTATTGTTGCTGAGACAGAAAAAAGTGTGGGTGATAGCCTTATTGCTGGCATCACCGAAGGTTCGACAGCGACATATAAAAAATATCAAGACGAAGATACAGCCTTTATGCCTCAGTCTCCATATGCTATAGCTAAGCTAGCTGCACACCACTTAGTTAGAAACTATCGAGATAGCTATGGAATTCACGCTTCTAGCGGTATTCTATTTAATCATGAAAGTGAAAGGCGAGGCGAAAATTTTGTTACCCGAAAGATTACCAAGTGGATCGGAGAATTCGTAGCTTGGCTAAATAGTAATAACTTAGAGTCACGCCATCTTACGAAAACTACAGACGCAGATGAAAGAATTTACGCTTCTGGACACCAAGAAGCATTTAACAAATTAAGATTAGGAAATTTATATGCAAGGAGAGACTGGGGACATGCGAAAGACTATGTACGAGCAATGTGGCTCATGCTCCAACAAGGAGAGCCAGACGATTATGTCGTTGCTACTGGAGAAACACACAGTGTTGAGGAATTTTTGGAATACGCTTTTGAGTACGCTGGTCTTGGTGATTGGAGCCAGTACGTGTACATTGACCCTGAGTTCTTTAGACCCGCTGAAGTTGATTACCTACTTGGTAACCCAACCAAGGCAGCAGAGAAGCTTGGATGGCGACCAGAAATAAAATTTGAAGAATTGGCTCAATTAATGACAGAGGCTGACATAAATGAGAAATTACGACGACCCGGCTTACAAGAAGTTTAGAATGGATGTCTTGAAGCGAGATAAATTTACTTGCAAGATGTGTAAGACAAGTGGCAAGAAAAGAAAAATGTATGTTCACCATATTAGAAAATGGGCGAGCGCATCTTCTCTTAGATTTGATGTTAATAATGGCATTACACTTTGTTACGATTGCCACAAAGAGGTAACCGGGAAAGAAGCACATTATGAATATTATCTATTAGGACTTATTAGTTAAGAGAATACAAATGAAAATAGAACTACCTGCATGTCCTATCGGCGGACAGATGACCGATTTTGAAAGAAAAAAACTTTTTACTTGGGTTTATGAGTCCGAGCCTTCAACTGTCGTCGAGATAGGAGGCGGAGAAGGTGGAGGTTCTACCTTTTACATGATTGAGGCTATGGCTCAATTAAAAGATAGTGGCAAATCCGAAGAATCCGTCTTTCTTTCTGCCGACCCTCTTAATGGCCCAGCTCAAATGTTTTTTGGAACAAATGACAGATATAAATACTTTACCAAATTTTTCCCTTTATCTGATCATATTAAATATGTATTCACCCATCCCGAAGCGCCTTCTCCTGATTTTATATTTTTTGATGGCCCTGATGACGAGAATTTTAATCTACAAGAATTTTTACACTTTGATAACATAGCGAAGTCTGGATGTAAATTTGTATGTCACGACTGGGAAACGCAACGCCGAGCTCTTGATGGACACGTCTGCCCCAAAGTTAATTTGTTGAGACCTTATCTTGAGCAGTTAGATACTTGGGAAACTATAGAGTGTCTTTCAGGTATTGATAATGTTTGGCCTAATGAACTTGAAACTAAATCTGTGGGCTTAATTTACATGCAGAAAAAATAGTGTGCGGAGATAACAATGGCTAAGAAAAAGATACCAAATTATACAGTTATAAAAGACACCAGAGAACAGCGAGGTTGGATTTTTAACAAAGTTGACCGTTGTAGTGGAATGCTAACTGAAACACTTAAAACTGGAGACTATACATTAAAGGGTTTTGAGGATATGGTTTGTATTGAAAGAAAATTTTCTGTAGAGGAGATTGCAAATAATCTAGGCAAAAAGAAGAAAGCTTTTGATGCGGAAATGAAAAGAATGAATGAGTTTGCTTTTAAATATATCATTTGTGAATTTTCTATGTCAGATTTGATTAATTACCCAAATTCTATTTTTAGTGATAGCATGAAAACTCGAAGACCTGACTATGTACAGGCACAAATCAGCAAGAGAAGAATAACTGGAAAATATTTACTTAAGGCACTCATGGAGTATCAAACATGGTATGGCGTTAATATTCTTTTTTGTGACAACAAAACAAACGCCTTCAAGGTTACCGATAGTATATTTAAGAGGTTGAATGAGATGTTTCATGGTCAAGAATAATAGAACCCAAATATATTCCGCACTGTCGAATTGGCACGACTATGGTGTTCTTAGTCAAACAAGAGAAATATTTCTTGGATCTGGAGACGATGGCTTAGATTCTAAAGATTCAGCTACCTTCCTGAAGAATCTTATAATGCTTGAGTCTCTGGGTCCAAACCCTATAATTATTCACCAGTACAACATTGGTGGAGATCAAGCTGCTGGGTTCGCTATTTATGATGCGATCAAGGCCAGCAAATGCAAATTTTTGTTTATGTGTTACGGGGCAGCATCTTCTATGGGTAGCATTATACCGCAGGCAGTTATAGGTAAAGGCTTAAGGGTCACACACCCTCACACAGAGTGGTTAATACATGAAGGGTCTTGTGAGGCCAGTGGAACAACAAAACAGTTTATATCGAACGCTGAGGCCCTTAAAAGGTCAAAAGAGTTAATGTATGACATATTTGTAAATTCATGTAAGAAAGGATCTGCCTTCAAAGGGAAAAAACCCGTAGAGATCAAGGCAATCCTAAAACGCAGACTGAATGTAAAAGAAGACTGGATACTTGACGGTGGACAAGCTGTAGAATATGGCTTCGCTGACATATTATTTGGCAGAGGGCAAAATACATCCATAGAAAATATACTCAAGAGATTGTAATGAAAAAAGAAAATATCGAAAAAGTTTTGCAAGACGCATGGCTTGGTATAAACGTAAAAGATGAAGATTTATTTAATCCGATTGATTTTATATTTCACGATGGCGATAACGACAGAATCCTAGAAAGAATAGCTTGGCTCTTTATGCAGCCAGAGTATTTTTCGTTCGCATGTAAATACATATTAAATATAGAAATATCTCCGTTTCAAGCACTGCTGTTAAAAGAAATATGGAATAAGAAATTTCCAATGCTTGTTGGTAGTCGTGGTATGGGTAAGTCGTTTATACTTTCTGTTTATCCTCTCCTTCGAGCACTGTTCATGCCACGAAGAAAAATCATCGTTGTTGGTGCGGCATTTAGGCAGTCGAAAGTGCTTTTTGAATACATGGACACTATTTGGAAGAACGCGCCCGTCTTAAGGGATCTGTGCGGCTCTAGGAGTGGACCAAGAAGAGATGTCGATAGATGTATAATGCATATTGGCGATAGTACAATTACATGCCTTCCTTTAGGCGACGGAAGTAAGATTCGTGGTCAGCGAGCAAATGATATTATTGCTGACGAGTTTGCTTCTATTCCTAGAGACATTTTTGAAAATGTTGTAGCTGGTTTTGCTGCGGTGGCAGCTTCACCTATAGAAAAAGTAAAACAAAGAGCGCAAGAGAAAAAAGCAAAAGAATTAGGTGTTGTAATCGAAGACCCTAGTCAACAATCTGGTGTAGTTGAGAAGTCAAACCAAATTATTTTATCTGGTACGGCATATTACGACTTCAATCACTTTGCAGATTATTGGAAGAGGTATCGCTCAATCATAAACAGTAAGGGTGACAAGTTCAAATTACAAGAAGTATTTGGCCAGAATGTTCCAGATGATTTTGCTTGGAATGAATATTCAGTAATCCGTATGCCTGTCACATCTTTGCCTGATGGCTTTATGGATGAGGGACAAATTGAAAGAGCGAGAGCTACCATACACTCTGGTATTTTTCAAATGGAATATGGGGCATGTTTTACTACGGATAGTCAGGGCTTCTTCAAGAGGTCATTAATAGAAAACTGTATAGCTTCAGAAGAGAACGGATTAAAAATAAAAGGCGAAGAAGTACAATTTGAATCAATGCTTAAAGGTGACCCGAATAAAAAATATATATTTGGCGTTGACCCGGCATCGGAAGTTGATAATTTTAGCATTGTGGTTCTTGAATTAAATGGAACACACCGAAGAGTTGTTCATGTATGGACCACCAATAGGAGTCAACACAGAGACCAATTAAAGGCACATCTCGTAGATGAAGATGATTTTTATTCCTATTGCGCTAGAAAGATTAGAAATCTTATGAGAGTATTTCCTTGTGTAGAAATTGCACTAGATGCTCAGGGTGGTGGTATAGCTGTCATGGAAGCCTTACATGATAAGGACAAGGTCCAAGAAGATGAGATCAAGATATGGCCTGTCATAGACTGGGACAAGCCAAAAGATACAGACAACGAACAAGGACTCCATATCCTTAGAATGTGCCAGTTCGCAAAGTATGACTGGTTAGCTGAAGCCAATCATGGGTTAAGAAAAGATTTTGAAGACAAGCTTGTACTATTTCCTGCTTTTGATGCAGTGAGCTTGGGTCTTTCTGCAGAAGAAGATAACAGAACTGGCAGAATTTATGACACGCTAGAGGATTGTGTTATGGAGATAGAAGAACTCAAGAACGAACTTTCTATGATCGTGATGACCCAAACATCTACCGGGAGAGAAAGATGGGACACGCCTCAAATAAAAGTAGCTGCAGGCAAAAAGAGCAGACTCAGGAAAGACCGTTACTCATCTTTAATTATGGCAAACATGAGTGCTAGACATTATGGAGCTGAACAATCAGTCACAAAGTACGATCACTACGGCGGCTTTGCTAATAAAAGTCAAGGAGAACAATCCAAAGATGACGGCCCCCTTTACAATGGTCCGTCTTGGTTTACAGAAAATATAGGCGATATCTATTAATTGTGTGTATAATCATTTACAATACAATTAACAATACCATTGATTGGAGAGCAATATAAATGTCAGATGATCTATACTTAACATGGGGCGATGAGCAAGAGCGAAGTAAGGCATATGAAAAGGCATCGGACAACGTCAATGCTTACGATGGTATACAGAAGTCTTTTGCGTATGACTATAGAACATTCATTGATGTTGAATCAAATCGTTCTGTAAGACCCTCTTTTTATCGTAGTGACTATACCGCTTTCCGTCCGGGAGAAGCTGTACCCAAGCACCAGAAACGAATTATCAAAATGTGTATGCAGGCATACGATAAGGTCGGAATTATTAGAAACGTCATTGACCTAATGGGTGATTTTGCGGCTCAGGGTCTTACTTTGGTACACCCTAATCGGGCAGTAGAAAGATTTTATCGCAAGTGGTTTGAGAATGTAAATGGTCATGATCGTTCTGAAAGGTTTTTGAATTATTTATATAGGTGTGGTAATGTTGTAGTAAAAAGACGAACGGCTCGTCTGAATAAAAATAAAGAGTCCGAGCTTAAGAGAAGCACTGCGGCTCCAGATATGAAGATAGAAAATATTCCAGTGGAACGAAGAGTTATTCCTTGGAAATATGACTTTCTCAACCCTTTAGCTGTTGACGTAAAGAATAGTGGAGCAGCGTTTACAGGTGATATAGAATATGTACTTAAAGTCTCAAAAAATACCATGAACTCAATGATGACCTATCAGGGCAGAAAGGGTGTCAACAAACAGCTACCCACGGATATCATCAACAAGTTCAAAAAGGGTGAGAGAGAAGTAGAATTAGACCAAAATAAGCTTTCAGTATTCCATTATAAAAAAGACGACTGGAATCTTTGGGCAAACCCAATGATCTATGCTATTCTTGATGACATTATTATGTTAGAGAAGATGAAGCTTGCTGACCTAGCCGCCCTAGATGGAGCAATCTCAAATGTCCGCCTATGGACTATCGGTGACTTAGATCATAAAATCATTCCGACGAAAGCAGCCATTAACAGATTAAGAGATATTTTAGCTAGTAATGTCGGTGGCGGTACAATGGATTTGGTTTGGGGTCCAGAAATTAATTTCAAAGAAAGTAGTACGCAAGTTTACAAGTTCTTGGGTGGAGAAAAGTATCAGCCTGTACTTACTAGTGTTTATGCTGGACTTGGTATTCCTCCTACTCTTACAGGCGCATCAGGAGCAAGTGGAGGATACACTAATAACTATGTTAGTCTTAAGACCTTAATTGAGAGACTAGAGTATGGAAGAGAAATATTAAAAGAGTTCTGGTCTCAAGAAATCAAAATTGTTCAAAAGGCTATGGGCTTTAGGTTTCCTGCTGAAATGCATTTTGATTCAATCATATTGTCTGATGAAGCCGCACAAAAGCAGTTATTAATGCAGCTTGCAGATAGAGACATTATATCCCAAGAAACTTTATTAGAAAGATTTAGAGAGATTCCTAATATTGAGAGGATTAGAGTTAGACGAGAAACTAGAGAAAGAGCTAAAGATTCTGCAGCCCCAAGAAAGGCTGGTCCTTTCCATAATCCACAACATTCAGATGATGTTGCAAAGTTAGCCATTACAAAAGACTTGCTTGATAGTGAAGAATATCTAGAAACTCTTGGTTTGCCTCCTGCGGAAAATCAAACCGAAGTGGAGACAGAACAAGTCAAAAGAGTAGAAGATAGCCCATCCCCTCAGCAAGAGGAAGAATATGGTCCAGTTAGTGAAAACCCTGATGGTGGTAGACCCATGCACTCCAGAGATTCTGGGCCAAGGAAACAGAAGCGAGTTCTACCCAAAAGTGGAGAAGGTGTGGCTAAAACTTTATGGGCTTACGAGGCTCAAAAGGCGATTGCTGACTTGGTTATGCCTATGGCTTTAGAACATTATAATAAGAAAAGTGCTAGAAGTCTTACAAAATCAGAGTTTGATGAGCTAGAATATCTTAAATTATGTATTCTTACAGGCATGAAACCTTATATGGAAATAGATGCAGATGTTATAAAGTCAATTATTGATTCGAGCACAAAGCCATCTAAAGATTTCACTCAAGCTATTGAAAGCTCCGTTGCATCTTTCGTAGATACTCAGAATAGAAAACCAAGTGTTGATGAAATGCGTTATATCTACGCTTCAACGTTTGCAAGCTATAGCTAGTTTTACGGCAAAAAATTAACTATTATATTTTTTTTGTGTATTATGATGTAAGGAGATCTTCATTATGAAAATATATGCACAAGAAATACAAGATGGTCTTGAGCAAGTAATTAAAGAGAACAACACAATTGCGTATTGTTCCGATATTATTTGTCAGGATGATACTTTAAATACTAGCGAAGCGTCAGTTGCCGCTGATAGGGCTGTCGCTAGGTCTTTCTTTGAGCTTCAAGAATCACATGCAGAAAACAAAGACCAAATAGATCTATATTATTTGAGTTCAGTCTTAGTCAGTAGTGGCTGGAATAAGAACGACGATGTTTTCGACGCTAAAGAGATGTGGGAGGCTCGCTCTACTCCAGAAGATAAGCAGTTCAATTACATGCACAATGAAAAAGATATCATTGGCCATATTACAGGTAATTATGTTACTGACTTTAGTGGAAATAAGTTAGATGATAAATTGTCTTGGGAAGAAGCTGGATCACCAACAGACTTTAATATTATATCAACCGGAGTGTTGTATAAGTCTTGGAGTGATATGGATCTTCGTGAGAGAATGCACAATATAATCGAGGAAATTGAAGAAGGAAAATGGTTTGTCTCGATGGAATGTATGTTCCCAAACTTTGATTACGCTTTGCAAAATTCGCAAGGTGGAACTAAAGTTGTGAGAAGAGAAGACGCTTCGGCATTTTTGACGAAACATCTTCGAGCTTACGGGGGAACAGGAAAGTACGAGGGTTACACAGTGGGTCGTTTATTAAGAAATATATCTTTCTCTGGCAAGGGCTTGGTTTCTAAACCTGCTAATCCTCGGAGTGTCATTTTGAATGACAACCAAAGTTTTAGTGAATTTGAAAGTGAATTAGTTACTGTTTCATCTATAAAGGAGAATAAGATGTCTGATATCTTACAGAAACAGTTGGATGATGTGAAAGCTGAACTTAATGAAGCTCGCGCAACCAACGAAACTATGAAGCAGGAAATGGAAGCACAGAAGTCTGAAGCTATTGAAAGTCAGCTTAAAACTTTTGAAGCCGAAATTACTGCCAAGGACGAAGCTATTGCTGAAGTCCAAGCTAAAGCTGATGAAGCTTTGGCAAAAATTGCTGAACTAGAAGAAAATCTTTCTACTAGTGAAGCTGCTAAAGAAGAAGCAATCGCTAAGGTTGCAGAAATCGAAAAAGCCGCCGCTCTTGAAAAGAGAGTTGCTACTTTGACGGAAGCCGGACTTGAGGGTGAAGAACTTGACGAAGCTATCGCTAAGTTTGAAAGTCTTGACGACGAAACTTTTGACTTTGTTGTTGCAACAGTAAAAAGAAATGCAACTATGAAGAAAGAAAATCCTTTTGCAAAAAAGGATAAAGAAGAAGAAGAAGAAGATAAAGAAAAGGCACAGAAAAAAGTTAAAGCTGATGAAGTTCTTGAAGAAGAAGTAGAAGAAGCAGAAGCAAGTGTCGAAGTTCTTGAAGAAGTCGAAGAAGAAGCTGATTTAGCTATGGCTGAGGCTATTGACGAAGAAGATCCCGCAGAGGAACTTCGTTCTACCGCTAGCCAATGGTTTGGATCTCTTCTGAAGTCAACTGCAAACCTTAAGTAATTTTACAAGGAGAAATATATAATGGCTCTTAAATCAGATAGAAATGAAGTACAAACCGACATTAGCTTCTTCATGAATGAAGCAGCTACTAGAGGTGGTGTAGTTTCTTTAAGCACTGGTGGTAGTGGCGCGGCTATGGATCAAGGTACAGCCTTGGTTAGTTATGCAGCACAAGGCCCCGGAGCATCCGGTAAAGTCCCAATGGGCATTTTGTTGAATGATATGGTCAGTCTTGATCTTACTCGTCAGCACATTAATCAACATAAAGATGAAGTAGCAAAGGGTGGCAAAGTCACAATTTTGCGAAAAGGTTATGTTGTGACTAATAGCGTTGAAGGTGCCGAGCCTAGTGCCGGTGACCTTGTTTATCCTGCTCATAGTGGTAATATTGCTAAAGCTGATATTATCGACGATAGCGCAGGAACACCTACTATTGGTCGCTTTTTGTCTGGCAAAGATGAAGATGGCTACTACAAAGTAGAAGTCAACCTACCTTAATTATAGCCCTCTAAAGGAGAATAAGATAATGAATATTAAAGAACGTCCTTCTGATGAATTCATCGCATTGCTAAAGCAATCCGGTAGTTCAGATAAAGCAGTGGCTATTGAAGCTCAGCGCGAAATCGCTAAAGCTTTGGAATTACCACTTCGTAAAGGTGTTTTATTCGGTGATGTCGTGACTTCCATTTATGAAGCTATGCCACTTGAACCGGGTACTACTCCCGAATTTCCACTTGACCTTCTTGCTCCGGGAACTGAAAGCGAACATGTCGCTTACACCAATCCGGGTCATGGTCGTATTCCAGAACGTAGCGTCGAAGGCGATTACGTTATGGTCAACACTTACGGAATTACTAGCTCGATTGATTTCTTGCTAAAGTATGCCCGTGAAGCTAACTGGAACGTTGTTGCTCGCGCAATGCAAGTTCTAGAAGCATCTTTTGTAAAGAAAATCAACGACGACGGATGGCACACTTTGTTAGCCGCTGCTGTTGATAGAAATATCTTAGTCTATGATGCTGATGCAGCTGCTGGTCAGTTCACAAAGCGTCTTGTATCTTTGTTGAAGACTGTAATGCGTCGTAACGGTGGCGGTAATAGCGTCACTGCAAACGGTCGTTTGACTGATTTGTACATGTCGCCAGAAGCAATCGAAGACATTCGTAACTGGGGTGTTGATCAGCTTGACGAAGTTTCACGTCGTGAAATTTACGTGGCAGGTGACGACGGAGCTCCATTGACTCGTATCTTCGGTGTTAACCTTCACGACCTGTTTGAATTTGGCGATAGCCAAGAATATCAAAACTACTTCACTAGCGATCTAAGCGGTTCTATTCAGACCGATGACGTAGAGTTGGTAATTGGTTTGGATCAAGCTGCTAATGACAGCTTTGTAATGCCAGTCAAGAAAGAGGTTGAAGTTTATGAAGACGAAGCTCTTCACAGACATCAGCGTCAAGGTTACTACGGCTGGGCTGAGATTGGATTTGGTGTTCTTGACAATAGAAGAGTGCTCGCTGGCTCATTCTAATTTAGAACCTAATTCTAGAAGAAACCGTCCTATTGTCATGATAGGGCGGTTTTTTTATTTGCTATTACTATTTATTGTGTATACTAATACAGAAGCAACAGCTTTATAATTAATATAAGGGAAAAATAAAATGGCTTGGACAACAGATTTATTATTATTTGTTAGAACCTTGATCGGTGACTTGGATAGCTCTAAGTATACTGATTCGAGGCTTGAACAAATTATCACGGTTGGAGCCTATAATGTTAATGATGCATCTGATTTTGATTACACTTATACAGTAGATATCGCAGCAAAAACAATAAGTCCTGATCCTGTCGATAACAAGGACACAGATTTCACTGTCTTAACCGCTTATAAATCAGCATGTATAATCATAGGCAGCGAAGTTAAAACAGAAGCAGCTAATTCTTTATCTTTGAGGGACGGTCCTTCTGCAATTGATCTTAGGGGGGTCGCTACAACACTGAATGCTCTCTATAAAGATCTTTGCGAAAAGTATGAAGAACTTTTAGATTCATATAAAGCAGGTAATAGAATCTACGGTCAGGCAATTCTTGGCCCTTACAGTCCGGGAAGCGCTGTTGTTAATTCACAATTCCAATACGGGTACAGTAGGTCTGGTACTGTATTTGAAAATCAATAAAGGAGATAAAAAATGGCGATTGTAACAAAAATCAAAGATGGTGACGATCAGCCCAATGGCGGCGCAGGTATCGTCAGTATGAGCTCTAAAGGTCTAAGTGCTGCAGATAAAATAGGTGCTGACGTTAGCATAAGCCCTTTTCCTCCACATACGGCTGGTCAGCTTGATAATTCTAATGATGTAACGAACACAGCCCTTAATCATAAATTTGATTCCGATAATGTGAACTTTGCCCCAATCGGGTTAGGTTTGGCTGGAGGAGAAAATGCTACAGGCGTTGTTGTTAGCGCTATTACAGGTAGAAGCATCGAAGTGGTGGACTATGTGATTGTTGCAGAAAAAGCAACTACGATTGAGTTTTTAGGTGGTTCAACTCCATTAGTTAGTGGTGTACACCTTGCTGCAAATGGTGGTGTATCCGCAAACAGTGTTGATGGACTGTTTGAAACTACTCAAGGCGTTGCCTTACAAGTAAGCACTTCATCTGGTGTTATAGGTGGACACATATCATATAGGGTTGTATAAATGCCTATTATAATACCAACCGGAGTTTTCAATGTATACAATGAGGCGGTACAGCTTTTTGAGCGTACCGTCAAAGTGGTGTATCCAGAAAAAAAAGAGCAGTGCCCTAACTGTTACTTAGACACAATGGGTACGCGCACTCGTTCTGTCAGCGTGTACAAGTCTGGCGGTCCATATCCATTTACTAGGGGTATGCCATGTCCCTACTGTAATGGTAAAGGTTATAAGGCCGTCGAGACGGAAGAAACGTTGAATGTTAGAATATATTGGGATCAGAGAAGCTTCAAGGATATTGGCATACCAATCGACCTTCCTGAAGGATCAATACAGGTCATATCAAGGATGACAGATATGCCCAAACTTGAAAAGGCAAAATATTTGATTCCTCAAAGTTATGGAAATATTTCTAATTATACTACTATGAAATTTGTTAGGTCGGGAGCCGCTTATCCTCAAGGCTTTAAGCAAAATCCTGAAAAATATGCTGTCACCTTTTGGGAAAGAAACGGATAATAGAAATGCTCAGAGGTCAAATTAAAATACTAGAAACAAATAAGCAGATCGAAAAAATGATCATGCAGTCTTTAGCTGTTGATTTGAATAAGTATTATGGCCAAAGGGCCTCTAAAGTTTTAATTCCTATACAGCAAGCTTTGAGAGTAGAGCTAATGAGAAGTCCAACATTGAACTCTTTATCTGGAGCAGGTAAGCTCAGAGCTGATTTTGGCATACCTTCTGGCGCAGATGTTGTATCGCCAATAGTCGAAGCGATTGTTAACTCTTGCAAAGTTTCTATGCAAAAAATAACGCATAGCTCAGGTGGATTTAAGGGAGGGTTAGTTATCAATGTTCAGCCTTCCAGTTTTGCCAATTTGCTAGGCCTCTCTTCCGGGAGTGTAAAAACGCTCAAGGGTCACAACATACCTTGGCTCTCTTGGTTGCTAGAAGCAGGATCTTCTGTAATTATAGCAAACTTTGGTGTAAAATATAAGATGGGCACTGGTAGAAGTGGTCAAGCGACTATGACTTCCGGCAAGAGGCCCTTTTCTGTAGACCCCACTTATTCCGGTACTCCTACCAGTAACTTTGTTACCAAAGCTGTGGAGAACATTCAAGATGATTTGATAAGTATTATTAAGGGAGTATTATAAGATGCCAGAAGATTATAAATCATTAAAGGGTGTTCTCAATACTCAAGATGTAAGCTTTTCCAATAACTTATTAGAAAACTTTATAGTTTTTTATGATTGGGGATTTACTAATGCGGGCGGCTTTTATAACATAGATATTCCTGAATCCGGCTTATATGGTGGAGACAAACACAAACTAAGAGTTGTAGATGATCCAAATTATAACGATGGTCAAATTTGGGAGGGTTATAGAAGTAATTGGGTCTGGGAAACCGGTGTAGCAAATACTGAACAGCCAATTAGAATTTCTGGAGTGTTTATAGGGGATACTTTTAGAGCGACAGGAAATATTGAGCAGCCATTTCATGTGAATTACCCTGACGGCAGAGTTGTGTTTGATTCTGCTATTGCTACTACTTCTGAGGTAAAACTAGAATATGCACATAAACTAGTAAGCGTTATCCCGGCGGAAGGTGTACCTTGGTTTAGAGAAATACAACAAGGTTCAATGAGATTGGACGATGATACATTTACACAGTTTGGCTCAGGAAACTGGGCGCAACTTGGTCAGAGTAGAGTGCAAATGCCTGCTGTTGCTATTGATGTTATTGGAGGAGCGTCTTTGAACGGCTTTCAGCTTGGTGGTGGGCAAAATGTAAATTCCGATATGCTATTTTACGTGGTAGCTGAAAACCACTGGGAATGCACTAACATCATGGACCAAATTATAACTCAAAACGATAGGTCGATATGGCTTTTCGATTCAAATAAGATTGCAGTCTCTGGTGTTTACCCTTTTGATTACAGGGGAGAAATAAATGAAAATGCCTTACCAAGCGGTCTTTACCCACAATTGGTAGACGACCATAGAAATAAAAGGTGTTATATTAATTCTAGTCAGGGGCAAGGCGTAACCCAAATTTCGCCCGACTTATATATAGGTGTCGTTCGCTGTTCTGCTGAAATAACTAATGGAATATAGGTTGTTTTTCGTTTTTTTGTGTATATAGTTATAACCAAGCCAGAGATAGATACAATATATATATACGTATATTAACAAGGAGTTAACTTATGGGCACTAATAATAGAATTTTCTATGCATGCCAAGCAGTTGCTATTACCAAACGAGGACACGCACCGTCAGGTGGGGCAGGCGCTAATGTTTGTTTCCTAAAAGGTGTGCAGTCGGTTGGTATCACAACAAACTTTACGTTAGAGCAAGCATTTGAAATGGGGCAAGTAGAAATCTACGAAAACGCAGAAGATATTGCCGATATAGAAGTAACTATTGAAAAACTTATTGACGGTGAAAAACTTGCTTACCTAGCTGCAGTAGGTAATATTGGTAAGACCAACGTGGTTTCCGCCTCAAATTCAATTTGTGATGTTTACTTAGCAGTGTATGCAGATACTGTTTCATCTACATCAGGAGAAACCCCACAAGAAGTAGTGATGTGTTCTGGTATGTATGTCAGTTCTGTCGCTTATTCTTATCCAGTGGATGGTAATGCAACAGAGTCAGTCACTCTTGTTGGTAACGACAAGTTTTGGAATGCCGTTGCTGATCAAGCAGCTGCTCCATTGACTTCATTCGGTAGTCCAAACAGCGGTCTTAGTGGTGTTGACGAACCTGCAAGTGGTCTTGTTAGAAGAACAGACATAAACTTAGCTGGTTCTACATTACCTGCAGAAGTCATCACTCAAGGACCTTCTGACAGTAGACACATCCAGAACATCAGCGTTAGTGCTGACTTTGGACGTGAAAACATTCTTGAGCTAGGTAGACACGGACCTTACTTCAAGTATGCTACATTCCCATTTGAAGTCACTTGCGAATTTGAAGTTATCGCTACTAGCGGTGACCTAGTAAATGTTTCTGGTGCAGGCACTAACCTAACAGACAGAACCATTGTTATCAAAGACAACGCTGGTACAATTATTGACTTGGGAACTAAAAATAAACTTACTTCAGTTTCTTACTCCGGTGGAGACACTGGTGGTGGTAATGCAACAGTTTCGTTCTCTTACTCGACATTTAATGATATTAAAGTTAATGGTGGTGGAACTTACTGGTAATGTTTTGCGCGATAGTCGATTTAAACATATAATGTATTAGGACATTTTCGGCAAGCGTATAGGTTGGTTTAGGATTTTAAGGATGGAATGATGGAATGATGTCGAATATCGAGATCGAAAAAACTTTATATAGAATAATACAGGGTCGCTTGCGCTATAAGGTGCATGACGACCTTGTTCTATACATACACGAGCCCACGCCAGAGCTGATATTCGAGTCATATGAAATTTATGACGACGCTTACGAAATGGCCTACAAAAAAGGTGCTTATGTAGAAGCTGAAATATTACCTGTGCTCTTAGAAAATGATTTCTGGTCTCCTCTTGATGACAAAGAAGCTGATAAGGTACAGAAGGAAATTGAAGACATTAAAGTCGAATGTTTCAAAAACTTCTTTAGAAAAAAAGAGCTAGTAAAATTCAAGAGAAAGCTCATGTCGCTAGAAAAAAACTACGTTAAGTTAGTCTCAAAAAAAACTTCTCTCCATAGCGTTACATGTGAAGGCGCGGCAGATCTAGCTAGAGTAAACTGGCTAATATCAAAAACTACTAAATTTGAAGACGGTGCTGATTATGACTGGAGCCAAGCTTCACTTTTAGACACAGTGTCTTTCTGGCAATATAATCAAATATCAGTTCCTCTTCTAAGACAAATAGCTAGAAGCGATCTATGGAAAGGTATGTGGAGCGGAGGTAAAGGTACTGAGATTTTTGGTGTGCCATTCACTAGGATAAGTCAAAATCAAGCTAGACTCTGCATGTTTTCTAAGATGTATGATAGTGTCTATGAGCATCCAGAATCTCCAAAAGAGGTAATCATACAAGACGATGTTTGTCTGGATGGATGGTTTATATTCCAAAGAAGAAAATCTGAGAAGGAAAAGAAACAGCAGGAAATTGATGGAATGATAGGCAATGACAAAATAAAAAATTCCGATGAAATATATGTTATGGCCCACGACAAGGAAGATGCCTCAGCAATACAAGATATAAATGACCCAACATCAAGAAACATAGCCAGAGAAAGAAGTAATTTATTAAAAGAAAAGGAGGAAGGTGAAGGTGTGAAATTTACGGAGTTTGCGGACATTAAACGCGAACTTCAAATGGAAAGAAACAAGAAGTTTAAAGAGTCCCGTGGTGGGAGATAATTTTTAAAGGAAATAAGATGGGAAGTGATTATAACAGCTTATTAAAGCAGTCTCTTGACCTTAAGAGGAAAAGAGATGATAAGTATAAGGAGGTATCAAAAGATCGTTTATTTCAGATTTCTAAGAAAAAAATTCAAACAACAATGATTGGTGCTTTGGATAGTATAGAAAAACATTTTGGATTTTTGTGGAGTACAGAAGAAGAGCTGACTTCAGAACAAACCCAATTAAAATCTATATTTGAACAAGCGCGCGCAGAAATTTTAGATCGAGGAAATACGCAGATTAGAAACCTGCAGAATGAAATGACACACTATGATATTTCATGGAAAAGATATAAACTAAGTCTACCTATGGTAGAAAGAAAACAAGAAGATAAAGAAGGAGGAATTGAAGATGGTAAGTAAAGAAGAACTTGAACAGGGCCTTGTGACAGAAAAAGATTTAGATGGTAACGAAGTTACTGTTTTTGTCAAAAAGCCTACAACTAAAGAGTATCGTGAATCTCAGGCTGAATATAATAGAGCTTTTAGAGCCGCACTTGAAAGTGGTGCAGTCCTGAAGAAGAAGCTAAATCAGTTTATGAGAGATCAAGGACTTTGGGATGATGAGAAAGACGCTCAAGAGCAGAAGTTGCTCAACGAAGTTGCAAACTCGGAAAAAGCCTTGAAGAAGGGCGGTATTCCTTTATCTGAAGCCAAGCAAATTGCTTTGGACCTTAGAAAGACTCGCGCTAAGTTTAGAAATTTAGTAGCAGAAAGAACCATTTTAGACTCCAATACAGTTGAAGGGCAAGCAGATAACTCTAGGTTTAATGCATTGGTTACGTTGTGTGTCATGAAACAAGACAGAGTTACACCATTGTTCAGCACACTGGAAGAATATGAGAAAGCTGATGTTCACCCGTACATCACAAAGGCAGCTTCTCTTCTTGCTAATTTTATGTATGATTTAGATCCTAACTATGATAAGAATTTGACAGAAAACAAATTTCTTAAAACATATAATTTTGCCAATGAGGATGATGTTCTTACAAATACAGATGGACATACTATTTCTTTAGGTGAAGATGGAGTAGAGCGTCTCATTAACAGTGATGGTCGTTTTGTTGCATATAAAACCGATGAAGGTTATCAAAACCAAGATCCTGAAGATGCTTATTTTGTCAACACAGATGGAGATGAAATAGATGAAAAAGGCGAACTGGTTACAGATTTTGCTCCGTTTTTAGATGATTCTGGTAAACCTGTAGAAGTCCCTGAAGACGAAGTTGATTCTGAAGAAGTGGCTGAAGATACTGAAATTGAAGAAGAAGTACCAAAAAAACGCGGTAGACCAAAAAAGACCGAGGAAATCGCATAATTTTGTGTATATAATTTTGGACAGTCTTAAAGGGGTAGTATCAATGTTAGCGCATTTGCTACCCTTTTTTTATTACACGTAATAGGCGAGAACAAGATATGGCAGGAAAATTTGTACTGACAGCACAGATGCAATTACAAGCACCGACCAATACTGGTCAGGTGATTAGTCAGCTGCGCTCCCAGATGAATAAAGCTAATATAAGTATTAACCCACAGGTAAATACAAAAAGTATTTCTAGTGCCAATAAGCAAATGACAAACCTCGGCACTAGTGCAATTACTGCATCCAACTCTTTAGGAAAAGCCAGCAAAAGCGCACAAAGCCTTGGGGCATCTTTAGGTGCTGCTGCTAGAAGGTTTGCTTCTATTACAATAGCCACAGGATTTTTCTTAGGTCTCACTAGAGCAATTGGGGATTCTGTCAGATCTGCGGTTGAGTTTGAGAAAGAAATGATCAAAATTTCTCAAGTTACAGGAAAGAGTGTTGCCCAACTTGGTGGATTACAATCAACAATTACTAAGTTATCAACAACACTTGGTGTTTCGTCTCAAGAACTTGCAACCGTTTCTAGAACATTATTACAAGCTGGTTTTTCTGCTGACGTTGCCAGAAAGTCATTGAACATATTAGCTAAGACTGATTTAGCTGCAACCTTTGACAATTTACAAGATACGACGGAAGGTGCTGTTGCATTATTAAGACAGTTTAGTAAAGAGGCGGCAGCTGCTGGTGGCCCAGTTAAGTTTCTAGAGCAGTCTATTGATGCCATAAATTCGGTCTCTAAGAATTTCGCTGTTGAATCTAAAGACTTGATCTCCGCCATAAGAAGAACTGGGGGTGTGTTTGAAGCGTCTGGAGGTAAGCTTAATGAGCTTATTGCTTTGTTCACATCAGTTAGATCAACTACTCGTGAAACAGCAGAAACAATTGCTACGGGTTTTAGAACAATCTTTACTCGTATTCAACGTACTGAGACTGTGGATCAGCTTAGAGAATTAGGGGTTGTCTTACAAGATTCGACTGGTAAGTTTGTTGGCCCACTTGAAGCTATAAAAAGATTATCTGTAGGTCTATCTTCACTAGACCCAAGAGACTTTAGGTTTAATCAAATAGTCGAACAGCTTGGTGGTTTTAGACAAGTCGGTAAAGTTATTCCTCTTATCAAACAATACACTACATCTACAGAAGCTTTAGCGATAGCTAACAATGCTGCAGGTTCTACTGCAGAAGACGCCAAAAAAGCGCAACAAGGTCTGGGAAATCAGGTAGCTCAGCTAGGTGAAAAGTTCGCGGCATTATTCAGGTCAATTGTGGACAGTGAAACATTTAGGTCTTTTGCTGAGGGTGCCATTAAATTGGCTGAAGCCTTTATAAGGATAGTAGACTCACTTAAACCATTGCTTCCAATGTTAGCTCAGTTTGCGGCTTTTAGATTAGGAAAAATAGCAATACCTGCGATAGGAAAGTTTGCTGGTGTCGGGGGCAAGAATCAGGGTGGTAGGATTCACGCATTTAATTCTGGAGGTCTAGTACCCGGATCAGGCAATAGAGATACAGTTCCTGCGATGTTGAGTCCGGGAGAATTCGTTATTAGAAAATCTTCAGTAAATAGTATTGGTTCTGGAAATTTAGCTAAAATGAATGGTTATGCCGGTGGCGGTAAGGTAAAAGAATTTGGCGCTGCAATCTTGTCTAGAGCTGGAGCACTAGATGGTTATTCAGCCATGATAGGACCCAAGGATAAGTTTACTTATCAACCCCTTGTTAAACGAATACAACAGGGAGATAAAAACTCTAAAGCAAAACCGGGATCAACGGAAAAAAAGTTGATGGGAATGATTATGGGAGACTACCAAGTTAAGAGATCTGGTCCCAGTAAAGAACTTAAACAGTCTTTTGATAAGCACTTAGACACTGGCATTATTGCTGGTATGGAAAAATCAGCCCAATTAGTAGGTAGCGATATGGGGCTGGGATACAAGAAGATGGGTAAGTCAGGTCAACAAAATTTCCTCAATTCTATAAATGATGGTGCAGTTGGAAACCTCTTTGAGCAGGTTTTAGACGCTTTAGCTGGAGAACCATTTGACAATAGAGCAACTGATCCACGAAGACCGTTTGACTTTGTTGGCGGTCTTGGCAAGTTGGCCGATGACTTCCCCGCAGTTTCTAAGTTAAAATACGTTGATGCTAAGGCAAGTTTTGAAAAGTCTGCACGCGCTCAAATGAAACCAAAAATTGTTAACCAACTTGGTTTATTAAGTGTCGCAGACGCTGTAGCTAAAGTGAAAACTGAGACTAAGAAAAAACCAGTAGGAAAAAAAGGTCCTACGGCTGCAGCGGGGGGAGTAAACTTCAATTCAGGAGGTAGAGTCGATACTGTTCCTGCGATGCTAACTCCCGGCGAGTATGTTATTAATAAATCTGCCGCACAGAGTATTGGCTATGGCAATCTTAACACGATGAACAAAGGTGGTGTTGCTAAGTTTGCTGCTGGAGGAGGTGTTGGTCCGATGACATCCGCTTTAGGTTCTGGCGGAGGGGGAGCTAGAATAATGACCGGAGGGGGTCAGGGTCGCACGAAAGCGATAATGAAATTCCAACAGGAAAACATGAAAGCTTCTAATGCACTAGCGAGAATGAATTTAAGTCTTACAGAAGCGAATACAGCCATCATCGCTTATTCCAGAGCTATAGTTCAAGGTGCCAGTCATTCTCAGGCATTAGGTAGAGCAGAAGCTGCATTAGCGGCTCCAATGTTGAATCTAAACACATCAACTTCGATGAATGCCAATTCACAGAAAAAGGTTGCTGGCTTAGTTGCTGAATCTATAGCTCACGAAAAGAGATTGAATCAGGCAAGAATTGAACAGACTAAAAAACTACGATCACAGGGTTTTAAGGCGGGCATGGCCGGGGGCGGAGGCAAAGGTGTTGCCATGGCAGGTAAGGCAGTTGGAAGCGTAGGTCAAGGAGCTATGTTTGCGGCTATGTTTGCTCCTATGGCAATAGAACTGATGGGTTTTAAGGGAGCACTGGCCGACACAGCTGCTCAGTTTTTAATGATGTCTTCTATGGTACTCATGGTCGTAGCTCCCCTTATTGAGATGGCTGCTACAGCTTATGCTAATATAGCTAGTAAAGTAGGAGAGATCGCAATCACTAAAACTCTTATCGCAACCAAGATGGGGGAAATTGCTGCGATGACTCTAATAATCGCACCGATCCTCGTTTTGGTGGGCATTTTAGGGTATTTTGCTTTTGATATGATGCTTGCTGGCAACAAAGCAAAAGAAGCAGCTAAAGAGCTTGACGGCTTTACTAAAAGTTTAATGGATGAAGGTGGTTCTGGCAACGTAATGCAGGACTTTTCTAACATGTCCAGAAGATTAGGCAAGAGCGCTGAAGCTTCATTTAATGCTGAAGTTAACAATCTTGGTTCCCATGCTCTTAACGCTATGATGGGAGACTTTGACAACTCTGCAGCAACAGACGCCTTTATGGGCATGCTGGGCCCCGCAGAGAGAGCTGGTGATGGTTTTGCTATGGTTATAGCTAAAGGGGCTAATGGCGTAAGTAAATTTAATGAGACAATGGGCGACATACAGACCATGAATTTGGAGGGCGCAGAAAAAGCAAATGCTGTAGCGGATGCAACCTTGGCTCTTGTTGGAGATGTTGGTGGAAATGCAGCCCTATTTGCAAAGGCTCAAAAAGATCTTGAAGAGGCGCAGAAAAGACGTGGAGAGGCAGGATTTAGTGAAGAAGCCTTAAAAGGCTTTGAGGATGCGGCAAAAAATGCTAAGGCTCAAGTAGAGAAAGATTTCCAAGTGATATCGCAGGCAAGGGCTCAGTCTGTTGCCTCCATGAACGAAGAAGCTAAACGAAGAATGAATGCAGGTGAAGATCTTGGTTCAATTGAAAGTTCTGCTGAGCACCAAAAACTCCAAAAGGCCGCTATAGCTGCCATTAGAGAAGAAGTTGTGGCAAGGGCGGAGAGTAAAGGAGAAGAGCTTACAAAGGGTCAAATTACAGGCAGAGTGAACAAAATAATGTCTGCCAACGCACAGCACTTGGAAGACGTTAACGCCCAAATAAGAGAAAACAAAATACGCGAAATGGAAGCTGCCGATGCTGCTCAAGCTATGGCAGAAGCTGCGATCCGTGCGGCGAGAGCAATGAATGCAATGGAGGTGATAGGCATAAAAACACAAGCTACCCTTTCTGCTTTTGATTCTCAGCTTGCGGCTGCGACTGGAGGCTTTCAAGCCGTAGACCATAAACTTGGAGAATTCATAGGAACTCTAAGTGGTGGTATAACTTCAGCTGGAGCTGGAGCTTTAATGAGTACGGCAGGTTCTATTGGTGCAGCAGGACAGGGTTCAGCACTATTATCGCAGATATCAACTGCTGAAAAAATGAGAAGCCGTCTAGCTCAAGAAAGAGGTGTTGGAGGTAAGTTTAGAGGTACACTTGATCAGGCTTCGGGAAGAGGTGTTGCAGAGGACTTCTTAAAAGAATTTGATTTGAGTGGTCTTGACAAAAAGGTTCAAGATAAAATACTCACGATGCTGTCTGACGGCTTAGAAGAGGGTGAAATAGAAGAAATATTTGAGATGATGCAGGCTGGAGTTGAAGACCAAGTCTCGGCTTTCCAAAAGGTTGCAGAAATACAAAAACAATATGCTGATGCATATCAGAAGGGCGTAACAGCTTTATTGGCTGCCAAAGACAAAGAGAGGGCGGCTGTTAAGAAATTTATAGACATTCAGTTCAAAGGCGCTGAAAGACTGAGAAAAGCCCGAGGAGAAGAGGGCGATGGAGCCGCTATAGCTAGGGCAAAACGTGGTGCTGCTGTCGGTAATCTTGGGTTTGGAACTGCAGACTCAAAAAGAATTGGCGCTATGATGACTAAGTTCACAGCAATGGCTCAGAATTTTGCAGCACAGGCTTCCCAGACTACAGATCCGGGTAAACGATCTGAATTAAATGCCGCGCAACAAGTAATGGCTGATAAAGCAAAAAGAGCTGGCGAGGCGCTTAAGATTTTGGCTGACAGGTCTGATGAAGCTGCCGGAGTCATGAAAGAGATAGAGAAAGAAAAACAGGGTCGTGAAGCCATGCAGGATGAACTCAAAAAGTTCACCTTCTCTAGTAATGAACAAAGAGCTGGAATTAAACAGGCTTATGCAGCTTTAGAAAAGGTATTGGTCACCGGAGAACTAAATTCTATACCTGACAATATGAGAGCTACTGTAGGGCAGCTTTTAGACAAGTTTAAGAACGTTCCGGTATTTGGGGGTATGACAGGAGATACAGTTTCTAAACAGTTGCAAGTTAAAGAACTAGATAGGCAGTTTGGTGGTCGGGCTCCAGAAGAACTTGTAAAAGCTATATTTATGTCAACTAGCAAAGAAGACCAACTTATTGAAGAGCTAAAAGCTATTAATCAGGCAGAGGCTACAGCTCAGGCGGAACTAGCCAAATCGATGGCAGATAATTCAAATTCTGTAGCTAACAGTATCAAACAGCTACAAAATGCTTTGAAACCTACACTTGAAAAGTTAACGAATGTGATCAATGCATTTCCTCGACCTAAAGGTGCTGCAAGTGGAGGGTTAATATATAGAGCTGACGGCGGATCAATATTTAAGCCCAAAGGTACAGACACTGTCCCTGCCATGCTAACTCCCGGAGAATTTGTTATACGCAAAAGCGCCGTAGATAAGATCGGTGTTGGAGCTTTATCTGCTCTTAATAATGGAAATGCTAGTCCTGTTTATAGGGCTCAGGGTGGTGTCATTGGATCGGAAGCTGTTAAAAAGTACATCCAAGCTGGCATCTTCACCGCAGACACGAGAGACCAATTGACCGACAGGAACATATTTTGGCAAGCTTTGCCAAAAGAAATAAAAGACGACATGCTACAGATCGCTCGCCAGCAGGATATGGCACTTGTTGATCAGTATTTTCCTAATACAGTTGCGGCTATGGGGTTATTCAGTAATGTGGCTAATACTGGTAGGATGGCCAATCCGGGATTCCGAGGTCTTGGTAAGCGGATGTTCGAGTTCAAGCAGGGCAAAGGCATGCCTGAAATCAAGTTTAATGGAGACCTAAATAAAGGCGGCGGAGCAGGACTCGGGGTTAATAGTCAAGAGTATTTCAATACGCATTTGCCCAACTTGGAGAGTGGTACGACCCTCCCTAACTGGTTAAGAAATGCCGGTCCTACATTCTATAACGGTGTCGGCAAAAACTTCAAGCCCGTTGGTGATAGCATGCCTGCAGTATTTTGGAAGGGTTTATGGGAGAACGGAAAAAACGCACAAAAAGGAGATCCGAAGAGGGGGATAATGGGTTGGAATCCATCATTCTTAGGAAATGAGAACACAATGCGATGGCGAAAAAGCTGGACTTGGAATCAAGCTAAGGTGCTTTCCGGTTTTGGTCCCAATTTTATCCATCATTTAGGAGGCCTTTTCCATCGTTCGATGACCGACAATCCAGAAGCGTATCTTTTAGGAATCTTTAATAGGCAATACCTCGCTGACGCCGAGGTAGCAAAAGGAGCATTGGCAGACGTTTTGGCTGGGCAATCAAAATTCGTAAAACGCCAGCGTCAACAAACCATGGCAGCAGCAGTACGAGATGCTGGAGGGATTAAAGCGGCACAAAATTTTGCTACAGGTGGTGGCGTTGACACTGTGCCCGCCATGCTGACTCCCGGCGAGTTTGTTATGAACTCATCTGCAGTCAAAAAACATGGTCTTGGCTTTATGTCTGCTCTTAATAAAGGAGAGGTTCCCGGATTTAACAAGGGTGGATATGTTGGGTATAGACAGGCTGGAGGTCCAATTTATTCTCAAGGCATAAGCGCTGATGCAATGAATGCTGCTAGTATTGATAACCAAAATAAACAACTCAACGATATTGAGAAGATGGGCAAAATCTCTGTAGAAGGTGTTACTCGCATTGTTTCAGGTTTGCGAAAACAATTTGGTCAAAATAAATTTTATAAAGGTGGATATGTAGGAGGCGGCGCCGTCCAATATAAACAAGGAGGGGGAATGATTGGGAGAAAAGAAAATATTATGGATGGTATTGCAAATGCGCTCTCTGCCTTCAATAATATAGCAGTGCTATTAAATAACATTGCTGTAATGTTCTCTAACCTCAATATACATCACACGATACAAGTTGATGGAACTTTGAATATTCCGGGATTCTCACAGCAAGCAATTAATAACATAGTCGGTACAATTGGCCAGCAGGTTGTTATGCAGACTGAAGAAAAGATCAACGTTGCACTGAATGAATTCAATAGAAAACTAAACCAGCGAGCAGACTAAGGATTAAAAATGGCGAAAAGTAGAACTAGCAGAAATAATTTAGGCTTAACATGCAGGCAGGATATAGATGCTGGCATGGACTTATTCATGCAGTCGCCTGAAAACATAAGGCAGTTTAATAACTGGCAAAGCAAGAATTCTGCGTTGGAGGTCAGTAGATCCAGAGCTTTTGGAAAAACCCCTTTTGATGTTAGCCAAGATACCATCACTTCATATGATCAAATAGAAATTGGTGGAGACTATGCGATAGCATCAGTTCCTGACTACGATGTGGTTCAGATATTAGGTTATATAGGTCTTCAGGAAGGGATTCGTGTCAGAACAACAAAGAAAAAAAATGACACTTATATAGAACCTTCAGAAACTGAGGCTCTCGCCACTTCCGCAATACTTTTTGAAGTCAACAGTCGTGCTGGAGAGAATCAGCTTGCATATGACTCGTGCAATTCAGGACTGAATGCGCGTAAACTTAATTTCTTGATTCATTCTAATAATTGGCCAAATGATAATTTGGCTCTGTTTCCCGGAAGAGATGTCGTAACAGATAGTGACGGTGATCCTGTTATTGATGAGGCCTTTAAAAACGAATTTAATTTTTTTGGTTACAGATTTACTGGCCCAAACGATTGGGCGAGGCGGCTTGATAAAGATGCAATGACTCCCACATACACCAAATATACTCAATATGTTTGCGGTGGTGAATATACTGGCATCCCAGATATTCTCGGGGGCTCAACGGGCTGGATGGGAAGACCTCAGATATTTGTGCCTGTACCAAATCAAGATTATGATCCTCCTCCATCCGAAGAGAAAAAGAGTCCCGGCTATGCAGCTGCCGTTCCACCAAACGCAAATTCGACCGCGAATATGCCTATCTATATGTCGGTGCCTTTTAATAGTAATTATACCAATTATACGCAGTTTTACGAATCAGAGGGGGAGCTGGGCAGTTTCGAGTATATAGTGAAAGAAGTTGAAAAGGAATTTACTCATTCGTTGGATGATGAAGGAAATTCAGTAACAACAGAAGAAGAAGTTGAAGTTGAGTATACATACAAAGTAATATTAGAAAGGTGGGTTATAAAAGATGGCTTTTCTGCATATGGCATCGACCTAGCAGTTCACGAGGGAGCCGGAAGAGTTGACATTTTTACTCGCACTAGTGGGAAAATTACAAGTGTACAAACTTCGGGAAGCGATATAGACAAAGTTACTCTTAGTCTAGATGGAGATTTGTCTGATGGGACTACCTTCTCTTTAAATACAGGGGATTACATAAAGGTTACTTCTGCACTAGATGGCGTTGGTAAAGATAACATTAGCAATCTAAATGGTCTTTTTTATTACAAGGACAACAGGTTGTACAGAGACAAAGATTTCAGAGATGTAGTCAGATTTTCACAACTAGATTCAAGGTATGATCCTGACGACATTAAGGACATTACTTGGACTTTACTTGACTCGGCAGAAACATCAGATTACAATATCACAGACTTGATTTCTGTTGAAGACCCGATTACTTCTAGGTGGACTTGGCAGAGAAGTTATGCAGGATTAAATGAACCCGGTAATATACTTACTTATAATTCAGTATTCAATCAGCTAAACGACGCTTCTTGGCTACTCAGGACCGACATGACAAATAGCTTTTTGGCTCCATTTGGTGACATTTATTCTTGGTCGCAATTTTACCAGTTGTCTAAGTTTGCTTTTTCCACCTATGGTGACGAGCTAGTGCTGAGAGCAAGTAATTTTAATCTCGGAGCGGATATTGATATAAATGAAAATGGAGATATTGCCTTTTCTCAACCTGCTAGTAATTACAGGGCGCCTTCATCTATTTTAAAAATAAACGAAAGTCCATCTGACAATTTTATGCTGGAGCCTTTACGTCAGCACCTCGACATATTTGACAGATTGAGCCCTAAGCGCAACAATCTTGTAACAAGCGTTGTTATTGGGAGAGATGAAGAAGGCAAACCCATCACAAAGCGGACAGCATGGCTTAAGGGTAGAAGTGAACAATATGGTTCTACTCTTAGTATTGACATTGCACCTTATTATTTCGACGACAATGGAATGCTCAAAAAATTAGAGCCTATGGGGTCAGACGTATGCAAAGACGTTTCAGAGGGGGATACTACTACTGATTTTGATGACCCTACAGGGGCGACCTACGGAGAAGGTGACATTTTTGATAGTCCTACTAGTGAGCCCGTCGTTTCTACTGACGGCGACAATGTGGACTTTTATGACTATGGAGAGGCTGCAGATTTTGATGAGCCTGACTATTTTGATGATTCATCTTTCTCGGCTGGTGGCGGTGAATTAAATTGTATGGTTAATTTCAGAAACGTATTTACGTTTCCAGAAACTGCCGTAACGTGCCCTATTAATTTTGGGTGTGTCTTCTTACTTAAATCTGGAGACCCAGACATAAAGATAATTGATGCCTCTAGCGGTAATAGTCTGATAGCCTCTCCACTAGCTGCTTCAACAGGCGGATGCAGTTTTATAACGCAGCTTCACTGGAGAAAGTCCTTTGCTCAAAACTCAGGATCATTCTATTCAATGCCCGAGTATCGTGACTTTAATGATGACACTAAAGTTGGAGGAATTTTTAGGGGTCTTGGATTTTCAAATCAATTTAATGGCACTTACTATGGTAACGAAGTTAGCAGTGGTACATTTTCTCAGTTTGATATGTTAATACAGCAAGGACAAGGAGGCGCAGAAAATCCGTGGAGACATCATGCTGAACACCAAAAGTTAATTAGGCCATACTTGACAGTAAGCTTTTCTCCTTTCGAGAGGTACACTGATGGGTTTGGCACATCCATTGCACTATCAAAAGACGGTACACTTTTTGTTGAAGATCGCGTCACTCATGAAACTCCATCGGCTTCATTTTTTACTGATGCATTGTTTTTTGATTATAACCATGTCCGCCCCAAAAAGGGGCCATTGGCATATGAGGATAATAATCCAGATAAGTTTTTAGAGTTAGGGCCTGAAGAGACTCTAACCCATAGACTCACAGGCAATAAAGCTTTAGATGATTACATAAAAAAGAATGTATCTTATACTGAATTTTTATCCAAAGTAGGCAACAGTTCTATTCATATAAAATTAGACACGGGCTCGGACATTTTAGAACCTCAAGAATTTACATATAGAAGTAGTCGCAAAATTAAAACTGTCGAGGACCCTGTATTCAATTCGCAAACATTACTTATTCAGTCTCCAAGTACCGGCAGAAGAAGTATGCATGTAGATAATGGTAACCTATATGTGGAGGAAGGAAATCAGATAAAGATTTTTAAACTATCTGACACTAACCCTAAAGACGTCTTTGGTCTTCGCCGTAATTTTGTTTCTAGTAAGAGTCCTAGATTGCATAATTTGGTTTATGATGGCAATAGGTCTACTGCATCATCCTATGCATGGCATGGACCCTTATGGATTCCAGATATTGTAGAAAGTTCACAGTGTCAAATATGGCCTCCTAGCCAATATTCTAACCTTAAATCATATGGTAACTGGTGGCACGGTATAAACTCGGAAGGTTTGGCTATTGGAGGAATGAACACTCCTCTTGGTTTCATACTAGACAAAGCACTAGAAAAACAATTAATTGATCCTGAGTATGGCGGAGGCTCTTCTTCTTCCAGTGATACTGATTATGGCGCAGGAACAATGTCTATTTCGGATTCTGCACCTTACGCGCCCTCAGACTATGGTTATAGTGATAGTTATGATCCATTTGATCCGTCTGGTGGAGGAGCCAGCACTGTGCCAGAAAAATCCTATCCTGCAGCCTTTTACAAGGGCAGATTTAAAATATCTCCATTTACAATGTCTTATTTGTCTGGCCTGTCTATTCCTAACCTTAACGTTGCTCAAGAATTTGGACATTTTAATTTTTTAATTATTACCTCTGTAGACAGCAGTTTTCAAGACCTTCAAGACTTTTTCTATGTACCTGTTGACATGGATATGTTTATAGTTGATCGCCACACTAAGCCATATGTAGACGAATTCTCTTCTCATACCCATTATTTGACACATAATTCTTGGTTTCGTGGAGGCATTGGTTTTGGTTTACAAAATACAAAGTTTGAAGACCCTCGCTACGCGTTTTTGAACTTTTCTGAATCTTATCTAACTCCCGGCCAATATGGTAGCGTCAAGAGCTTTAGAGTTTCAGAGAATATTTTAGTTCATTTGGAAAGTAATACCACTGATGATTTAGGGAATGAAATTCTTGATTATAGAGGTGATCCAATCGAAGGAGATGCATCAGCGAAGCTTATAGTTTACGATACATCTACAGATATTCCAGAAAAAATTCAAAGCATATCGGCAAATTTGCCGTCACTAAACAAAAGCATAGTTAATTACTCTAACTCCATGAGGATGTTTAATTTCGACGACAGTCTCACTCCGGGTGTTCTATTTGATTTTATTTCATTTGATGTTGTTAAAGGAAAAATTTTCGCATCGTTTTCTACTCGCCATGATAATAGAGGTACTAGCTATTTACCTTCGGTCACACAAGAAAGAGACATGCCGTACTTCTTTGGCTCAAGCAGGTACACTAGAAACGGGATGGGGTTTTGCATATTCACCGACTCTTATGCTAATCCCTTAATGAGAGCTGAGCACACTCCTGAGTTCACCGAGATGGCATTGCCGTTCTTTGGCTTCTCTGAGACTTTTGATCCAGATGCTACCCCTTTCGACTTGAACAGCATGTATGAATATAATAAAAATGAAGGATCTTTAGTGGATGCTGCAATTTTTGATGTAAATAATTCTCATAAGATTCCATGCAACTTTTATAGTGTGAAGAGTTTTGGTAGACGAGGCAGGACCATGACCGTTCCCGAAAGTTTTACCATAAAAGTTGAAGTCTCCTCAAATGTAACTTCTGGCCATCCTAGAAATCGCCCAACGGTACTGCCCGTGATTCAGGTGTTGGGTGGAGATCCTCGCTTAGAAATTAACCAAATGTATGGAAGCACAAATGCTAGTTTTGATGACAGACTCAGAAATGGAAAGCTAGCTTATGGTGACAAATATACCAACGAAAATGTTGGCCCATTGTATGTTCAAGGGTTAGCAAATAAAACTAAAGCTGATAGACGCAATACTGTTATTCCTAGTTATCAGCTACTTGGCGATAAATATGTCGGCACAGCAACAGTTCCAATATCAGCACTTTTTGATTATACCCCTCTTTCTTCCGATGACAACAGGACAATAAAATTTAATGACGGAAATGGGGTAGTGTTTTCATCAGACCTTGATGGGTATGGGCAAAGAAAACCTAATAGTTACACAGTTGAGTTTGATGATGCAAACAAAGAAAGTTATATAGCTTCTAGAAAAATCAGTAACACCACATTGGGCATAGCGATTGTTAATGATGACGGTTCTTATTTTAGGACCGCAATGGCTGGCGATTGGGACAGAGAAAGAGCGGTTCCATACACCTATTTAGAGGAGAACGAGTCTTCTCCACATGCTTATATTAATTATGCAAAAGTATTTGTAGAAATAAATTACAAAGAGATTGATATTGCTAAGGTTAGAAGGTTTACTTGTGGAGGAAATTACCATTTCTTTGGCAATGTAGAAGGCTATAATGATACTGATTACAACTTGTCTACATTTCCTACTCCTGCAGAACTTGCTCCAGATGAAACAGCTTTTAGGGAAGGAACTCAAGAAAGAAAAGAACAAGATATTCGTCGAAGCAGAGGCCTTGCAAGAACTTGGCAATATGATACACTTCCCACAATAAGAGCAAATAGGTCTGGGGCACAATCTTATTTGAACTTGGATAGTGAGGTACTTCTAGGTACGTCGAATCAAAGTATTCAGGTTGTAGCACCTCAATTAGGTTTTGATACACCGTACCCTGATTTTATGGCATTACATATGATTTCCATACCATCAAAATCTAACGACTTAAACCTTAGAACCGTTGGACACATAGAAGCCTCTGGTCAAACAACCCTTAAGACTGAAGGTGTTGTACATGTATTTAGGGGGACTAGCTTGTTTGTGGGAGGAGGCGTGGCTGACGAGGATATGAACCTCAGCATGCCTGAAGTCTTTGGTTTTGAGTGTACAAGCATAGGGCTTTCTATGTTACCTCCTCGTGGTACTAGGATCACAGAATTCCAAAGGCTGGCTTTTGCTGGAGGAGAAGGAATAAATAAACCTTTATCTCTTGGAATCAATACGAACTACATGAGTGGAGGTATGGACTTTAACATCTTAGGTAGTGTCGGTAGTGGAGTCATGAATGTATCTATGTCTGGAGTCCATGGATTCAATAATTCAATGCCTTGTGTTGATGGGAATTTATTTGTAGGAGCTATGGCGGGCACAGGGAATTCTACTATGCCTCTGCAAATGGGAAGATTTGACAAAGATGTTACCATGAATTTGACAATGGAAGACGGTGGAGCGTCAAAAGCTATGACGTTTGCATTAAATACAAAGCCGATAAATACTAACATGGACATGTTCCAAGAGGGTAAAGCGGTTTCAACCAGTGGATGGCCTTTGTTTATTGGTAGACAGTTTGACGAGAAAACTATAGGTCTTAACACAACAGGCCCTATTCCTCTTGGGTCTGCAGTCGATGGAGATACTGGGGGAATAACCGCAATTGACATACAAATATCTGGCGGTATAATTCCTACAGCTAATTCGATTGATAACAATTACTCAGGAAAATGTGACTTAGGACGAATAGAACAAAGGTTTGATCTTAGTCTTGACTCAGAACAAGTAATAGAAAAAACAAAAACTAATTCAATATCTAAAAATGTTTATCTACCTAATAGCAATAAGAGATATGGTTATTATGCTCCGACTGATGTCAAGACATATTTACGATCATTTAGTCCTGACAACTCAATAAGATTTTATGATGCAGTAACCCCCAGATCTGCTACAGCTTCTAATGAGCGTTATTTGGTAGTAGCTAGCAATACATCTTCGATTGCACTAGCTCCTAAATCAGTGCAAATATTTGAATTTAAAGATGAGAACAGTCTAGAGTTGAAGTATACTTATGACAATTTGGCTGAAGACTTAATAAGGTTGGGAATAACTAAGCCTGATGAAGCTACAGTGTCTGCAAGATATAAGTCTGTCGATATTTCTGAAAATGGGCGAATCGCGATATCCATTAGGTTCAGGACTACAACAGGTTTGAGAGATGGTGTATTCATATTGCAGCCAGCTCAAATAACTACAGTGAGAGAAGGTGGCGTTATAGAATATGATCTGTGTGCGATTGACTCTCCAGTAAGTGTGGGAGCCCCTACGTTTGAAACCGTAGATGGATGGTTCATAACGCACGGATTAGCTGGAGGCTACATTGATGAAGAAGACAATGAAAAAAGAGCTGATAATTATTTAGGTACAAACGTTCAATGGAGCGAAGAAGATCTTTTCTACGATAAACAGACTTTTAATTTTGCTGATATCTGTAAGGTTTCCCTGTCTGACAATTACGCATCTTCTGAAGTGCAAATGTCGTTTAGAACCACTGTTGATGGTGTAGGTTATCAGGCCAACAGATATGCAATACCTGCTGGAACGAAAGTTGGTTTTGGGTCAGCATTCAAAATTCATGGCGATTATGCTGCTGTAAGTGCCCCTCTACTCGATGCATATGTTTCTCGCAAGAAATTTTCCGTGACACATGCGCCTTCACCTGATGGAGCTGTATTTGTATACAAAAATAATGGTAGCACTTGGGATTTAATCGAAACACTTTATTCTCAAGGCTATAATTCGTCAAACATTTCAGATGTTGATAAGTGTAGCTATGACCCAAGATTGTTTGGGTATTCATTAGACCTGAATTCTGATAGTGGGTTTTTAGCTATATCAGAGCCTATAAAATCAAAAGTATACAAATATTCTGTACATGGTAATGACACAGTTAGCTCTATAGATGCTTTCACAAACACTTCTGCGGTCGGGTTTGGTAAGAGTCTCAATATTTGCTCAAACAGTATTTTGACTAATGGAAATAGCAGTATAATAGATCCTGTTTATGATGCTAGTTTCTCCTATACTGATGAAGAAAATGTTTCTGAGGTAGAGCAGTACGTAAGATTCGGCGCTAAGATAAAATCTGTATCTTCTCAATTTACATTTATTAAAGACGCTCGTCCTTTTGGAAGCGAAAAGATTTTGGTTGGAAGGATATTTAAAGTCATTGCGGCAGGACAAGAACCAATTCAAATAGAAAAGATTTCTATATTAGATGTAAAATATGAATCTACTAGCCCTCCACTGTTTATCTCTGGCCCAGTTGAGGTGGAAGGGACTAGAAGTCTTTCTCTTAGACCAAAACAGACAGCAAGTGGATCTATGAAGCTACAGTTTGCTTCTATAGGTGTGACAAACACAACACCTTTACATGTTCACGTTCCTGATCCTGCAAGCGGAGATATGCCTTTCCACTTAAGGGTTGGTGAAGAATTAACTAGAACTTTATTTATTGATTCTCAATATATTCCGGTTAGCGGTGACATCTCGATAGATATCAGCGGTCCAGAATCAGGTATTTCCGATGCTCCACTGTATGTTGGCGCTAATGAACCGGAAGAGCTTAAGTTTCCAACATCCATCTATGGGCACGTTACTCCGACAGCGTTTGGTAATTCATTCCTAACAATTAAACAAGATGACCCAATTGGCGCATCTGGGGCATTTAGTATCTCGCAGTTCGGAATCGCAGCGGATGCTGGGAGTTACACTTCGGGCACTTCGCTGTTCCTGCCTGCTGGTAATTTTGGTCCTTCTAGTGGAACCTCATTCTTGTACACTAAGGTTCAGGAATTTGGAGATGCTAGTGGTACAGCATTCTTAGCTCTTAAGACAGATCCAGCTAGTGGTATTGGGGAGAATATCATAAACGTTGCCATATCTGGGCAAGGCACAAATGCATCAAGAATTGATAAGGCTACAAGCACATTAATGGTATCCTCGACTGCTCCAGTTGCTTCTGGTGTCGATCTAGTGTTGTATCGAAAAGGAATTGGCGGAGGCCAAGAACTTGATGCAAACAACAACCTAATTGTGTATAATCTTACAGAGGCTTCAGATGTCAACTTGGCTGTTTCGGGTGCAAATATAGCTACAGGAGATATGAATATAGCTATATCAGGAGTTATAGGATTGGGTACAGGGATTATACCCACATTTGTTAGAGGTTATCAAGACTAAGGAGTTATAAATGGCAGTAACATTTAATTCAATCGGAGGCGGCAGCATTACCATAGGTGGTAGTGGGTCAGACCCCTTTCCGAAATATTCGATAAGCACTGAGGGGGTTCAGAGTGGCGATGGAACCTTAATAGATATTACTTATAATGTCAGTATCACTGGTCAAGTTTTAGCATCCGGCGATATCACGTCTGCCGGATCAAGGCAAAGTAGTTTGTTAGGTCGTATTAAAACGATGCTACAGACCGCAGAAAACGCAATACCTGTCGGTACTCTTGAGATTGTTCCTTATGGAGGTTTATCGGGCGTCGTTAGTTTTAGTGATGCGACTCTTATGGCTGTCGAAATAGCTGAACAAGATGATTCCGGTTCTGTTCAATACCAAGACTACACGTTTACCTTTACTGCTCATAAAAGAGATGGAGCAAAAATCGGCAACACCTATTCCCTTGCTTCTGCGGAAGAGACATGGGAGGTAACTGAAAATGATACTAGGGTGTTTGAAAGCAATACCCTTAGTAACACACCTACAAAAACATATACTATTACACACACAGTTAGCGCAACCGGATATAATAGAACTACTGATACTGCATTTAATAAAGCTGGTTGGTCCGAAGCTAAAGATTGGGTTTTGAGTAGATTGGTTGCTACTCCTGATACAGCTATTGCCGAAAATATGGCTGATAACTCCACGTATTTCACCACCTTCAACGGGGTGTATATGGGCGAAAGCTCTGCCGACTTCATTGATTTATCGACCGATGAGTATTATAATCACAAACGTGTAGCTAATTCTGATCTATCTGGTGGAGCTTATTCTGTAACTGAGACTTGGTTTATTTCTAAAGAGTCTGTTACACATGATATAGAAATGAGTTATGACTTAAACGAGGAACAGATAGGATCAGTTACTGTGAACGGGACTATATCAGGTTTGAGTACTTCTAGCTTTTCCTCTAAGAAGGACAACAAGGTTACACAGGCTGAGGCTGTTTTAACTACAGTTCTTGATCAGGGTTATAGTCTAGCAAGTACCTTTTTTAATACAGTCAAAGAGCCTGATGCTGGAGCACTAACAAATAATATCCTAACAAAGAGTGTTGCAAAAAATCCTGTAGCAGGTACTATAACATATAGTATAAACTTTAATGATAAGACAAAAGAAGACGAGGATACAATTTCCGAAACCTTGACGGTGTCAGATGACAATGAAGACAGAAGCAACAAGGTGATCGCTATCATAGCGATAATTGGTAAGGCTGATGGTCCGATATTTCAAGATATGGGTACTACACCAGAAAGAAAGAGAAGTGTTTCTGTTGACTGGACAATGAAAAAAGATAAAAGAGAAACAAAGCCCACAGCTAGAGCTACAACAGCCGCTGATGTATATAAACCAACTGGAGCATACCAGATGTCTAAAAGTGAATCTTGGACACCGGCTACTGGGGCATACACACTAAATATAGAATGGGTTTACTAAAATGGCGCAACTGACAAAACCTATAGAGATGTTCAACGCTTATGTGTCTAGCTTCAGTTCTAGTGTAGGTTACGGCGCTGAATCTAGCACTATGCAAATGACACTTGTAGAAGATCCAGACAATGTGGATTCTAATGGTAGAAGCGTACCTAAAACTATAAAACACAAGAAGGTTAGACTTGATGAAAATGGTAAACTTATTCCTGACGGGAACGGAAGTGTTGAGTTTGATCTTGTAGATGGCTTTCCAGAAGTTGGAACTTGTTGCCAGTTTAGGTTTCAGGGTTTTGAGTTTGTGGGCATTCTGCAGAGATACAGCTACAGTCAAGGTCTTAGCGGAAATACATATGATGTCACATTTGAATCTCCTTCAAAGGCTCTCGATGGAGTTCAAGTTATCTTAGATAAGTTTGAGGGTACTGTTTTCACAGAGGGAAATAGATACTTTCCATCAGAAGGTGAAAATTTTACTAGTCAAATAAACAACATTTATAATCCATTTGGCATTAAAGAAAATTATGCCTTTGGTGGTCTATTCGGAGGGTCTGGTAGAAATGAATTTGGGTTTAACGCTAAGGAGCTACTTGAGCTCATAGAGCTAATTTCACAGTCTAAGAAGACTTATGATAACCCAAGCGGACCATCTACTAACACCTCCACAAACGAAGATGATGAAGAGATAATAGGCGGTCCAATACATTTTGGACAGTCTAAGTTTACTATTGACTTTGGCGATCTAAAAAATCTTATTCCTAATTTTCTAAGGATAAAAGGTGATTTTCAAAGCATCAATGCTATATTACAAGAGTGTACTGAAATTATAGTGCATGATTATGTAACATATATTAAACCTACCACTTCACGAACGCTTGTTGGTTATGGCACTGGAATTGTACCAAGCCCTATATACCGAGATGAAGTTGCAAACGGCGTTGCGCTGCCTGTTTTAGATGATGAAGAAAATATTACCGGGCCGACAATAGCATTTAAGTACCTTGATAAATCTGTGCAGCCTGTTACGGGTGCTGTAGCGTCTTTGGTAGAAGGAGCAAAGAAGGGCAATACCCTTATTTCTGCTACTAATGGTAAAGAATTAGCGGATGTAGTCACTCAAAAACTCATTGTTGGAGGTAAGGCTAGTAGGGTCTGGCATGCTGGCATGCAATATCTGATACCAGTTTATGGAAAAGATCATAGTGGAAATTGGTTAGTTGGAACTGGCTTCAATGATACTGATATCGCTCCCGTTGCCACATCTACTGGAGGAATATATTATCCTTATATAGCTGAATTGAGAGCTGCGCTCTCTGGTTTTGATGTGTGGTGTTGGTATCATACTGTCGGTGCCGCTTATGGGTATACAAATGTGACTAACCCACTTTATGGTAGTTTTGCTAGGATAGGCACATCTGTTTTTAATAGGCTTATACAAAACACTGCGAGTCCTTATTCTTTCACTGCGGGATTTTCAGGCGATATGATGTTGGCTTATGCGCAACAGGAAGCTGCAAATGGACGGAGAAATCCTCGAGATTTTGGGCCAGATGGCACTGAGATTTTTAGTTCAGTGTTGAATACCGCAGAGAATTATTATGGAAAAACTTACTTTGTCCTTCTGCCAGTCGAGCCCGGCGGAATTGACAACAATATTAGATTTGTACAACAAAAATCGGAATCAGCTTGGCAGATAAGTAGTTCGGCTTGGGACCCTGATTTCACAATAAAAGATATTGAAGGATATGACGACCAAGGTAGATTAAAGGCGTGTGCAGGATTCTTCCCCTCCTACACAACTAGCCAAGGTTTTAGAGAAAGAGATTTTAGTGCTATAGAGCACACTTTGCCTTATGTAGTACCCGGACTATCAACAACACTTGTTGGGACTACAGATATTGACATTGACGATAAAATTTATTGGCGATATAATCCATATCATCAGCACAACTCGAATCCATACGATGACGTTAGCGCGATGGTTCATGTAACCGTTCCACGGGTTCACGAGCTCTGTGATGCAGCAATTAGGCCAGAACATGAAAGTGGGCCCGGCTTGGATAACGATACCGAGATCATCCAAGGTGGACCAAGAGCTGCAATGGGTGGAGCTCTGAATCATTTTGCCACAATTGGAGCCAATGGGCCTGCAGCCGCTCTAGCTGGATGTCCTACATGGTCAAGTTATAGCGCAGGAGTTGCTAACTTTGCTACTATGGAAAATGCCGCGCTAGCATTAAAATATATGGGTAGATCGGTAAGGCCTTTTGAAATATCCATACCTCAAGACAGCTCAAGATACACTTGGGGACCTTGGTACAATTTTAGTACAAAAATAGGTAAAGCGCATATAGAACAAAATTCACAACTTCGACCAGAAGTTTTTGGTAACGTTGCAGTAATGGATGATGCTGCATTT
>Ga0098036_1000097_pt1 | contig 42811 bp, 41 predicted proteins | sample 4_EtaG_FD_77064 | JGI IMG/M metagenome (GOLD analysis project Ga0098036, IMG submission 77064) | Marine viral communities from the Subarctic Pacific Ocean - 4_ETSP_OMZ_AT15127 metaG | ecosystem: Environmental > Aquatic > Marine > Oceanic | place: Pacific Ocean | collected 2015-01-07 | reverse complement strand
GAAAACGAGAAATTCAGAAATAAATATGGCAAAGCCAAGACTTGTTCAGTTAATAGCTGAGAGTAGTCATGGGCTCTGCAAGGTCTGTGGAGGAAATAAACGTACTGCGATATATAGGTTTAGGCATCAACAATATGTCCCTACATATATGCCTCCCACACTCAATCCTGTGTGTCGTCAGTGCGTTTATAAAGAAGTATATGGAAATAAGAATTTTAGAAAAAAAATGAAAGAAAGGTCTTTAGATGGCAAAGAATAAAGTTAGAAAAAAACCGACAGCCAAAGAAATGGCTAGCGCTATAATAGAAATTAACACAAAAGTTAATGATGTTTATAGAATAGTAACAGACTTAGATAATATACTAGGTTTATATATGAAAATGAAAGGCGATTTAAAGGAATTTAATGCCTTTTTAGAAAAGAAAGTTAAGGAAAGAAATGACGCAACAAAAAATGAAACAACTGATAAACCAAATCTTCAAGGAGATACAGGAGACGAGGGAAGCGGGGCAGAAGGAGTACGCGAGAAAGCAGAATAATGCATTCGCTAACTTCGAGCGAGTAGCGGAGCATATAGGCACCAGTAAGGAAAAAGTATTAATGGTGTACTTATTAAAGCATATAGACGGCATAACTTCGTTTGTCAATGGTCATCAGTCTCAAAGAGAAGACGTAAGAGGCCGAATAACAGATGTAATAGTATACTTATGCTTATTATGGGGGATGATAGAAAATGATAAAATGTCCTAAATGTAAAGAGTTAATAGGGCCTTCAGCACCTATATATAAAGCATCAAGAGGATTTATAGATGCAGATGGAATTTTCTTTGAAGATGAATCTGTTGTAGTGCATATAGAATGCAGCTATGATTATACTGTAAATCCGTTCGATATTTTAGAGACAAGAATCAAAGAAAGTTAATACATACTTAAACCTGGTACAGAAGATTTATACTTAGGTTCTTTTTTTAGTTTCTTAGATAGTTTAGCCATTCCAGTTAATGGTAGTCCAAGTAATTTCTCAGGAGCTCTCATTGGGTTTTCAATTATATTTTTATCAGGTTGCACCCAATCTCTTATTTGTCTTCCAAAAGGAAACATAGTATATACATAATAATCAGCTAACCTAGTATAATCATCCTCAGCAAATTCCCTTATAATAGAAATAGGGATTCTAGCAATAGGAGGAGTTATCATCTGAAGAGGAGCAAGATGTCCGGGATATTGTCCAAAAAATGCTCTATTTCTTTCTTCTTCATCACCAAATACCCATTCAGCAGTATCTTGCAACCAATTATATGGAGCAGGGATTGCTTGTCCAAATAGTGAGTACATAAATAAAGAACCTAAAGCTAAAACCATCATATCAGCTGTCATCATTCTTTCAAATTTTTTCATAGCCTCTGTATTAGGCCTATATCCATATAATTTTGCAGCTTTCCTGACATCATTTCTAAATCTAACAGCATTCCAAGCCCATACTTGAAATCTCGACATTACTTTACCTAAACCAGAACGAGAAAATCCAGGCCTATAAGGAGCAGAATATAAAAACTGTGTAGCCTTAACACCTTTCTTACCTATTTCTATTAAAAATGGATGTTCTGGATTCTCAATAGCTCCTCCAAATCTTTCCCAAGCTTTAATATAATGAGATACAAATGCATCTTTTCTAAGCATTCTTTCTGGAACAGACATATATTTACCAGCTACATTCATAATTTTATCAATAACACCATGTTTCTTAGCAACATCTACTAAAACTTCATTAGGTAATTCTTTATCCCCTTTTACTTTACTAGATAATTCATCTATAAAAGCTTTGTTTTTTCTACCTCTTTCACTATTAGGTTGAAAATTTTTGTCAAATCCATACTCATGTTTTAATAGTTCAACTTGTATTCCAAATTTATCCATAGATTCATAGACATCTTTAGCTGTTTTCCAATTAGGATTAATTGTTTGTAAGTAAGTATAATCTCTTGCTTTTCTTAAAGCTGCACCTCCTACAGATTGATATGTATGTAAAGTTCCACCAAATATATTATTAATAGGAGTTTTAGGATGAGTTAATAGAGTTCCTAATTGAAATTTGGCTTCTAATTTAGACCATTCTTGCATATTAATAGCTTTTGTCCCTCTTAATTCAGCAGGTAAATCTTTATCACCAAGTCCTAATTTCTCTCCAATTTTATTAACTTGGTCAGATACTATGTTATCAGCAAACCAACCTGCTGGAGTATCGCTATAATGCAATTTAGGATTATTCCACATTTTAGTTGTTACAACACTAGGTAAACCTTGAGCTTCTCTAGCGTATTGATGCCAAAATGTTAACCAATTATCAGCTAATTCCTTGCCATCTGCTTTATCTTTTTTATTTTTAGCTTTATGAACCCATTTATCATACATATGGTCTTGCATTTCTTTTAATGTAACTCTAGACATAAAATTACTTACTTGCCTATAAAAGTTATTAACAGTATTGCTTATATAAGTAGCATTTACAGCAGGGTCTATAATCCATCCAGGATTATGCTCTTCTCTAGCGAATTGATGCCCCACTCTTTGATTTATAGAAGGTAAGTGAGCTGTATCTCTTCTTTCTAATTCTCGTTTTGACAAAAGTTTCTTAACTTGTGGAAATATCATAGCATCTAATGCATCTGTCATGTCTACATCGGAAAAATCCATATCGCCTTGTAATTTAGAATATTTCTCCTCTAACTTAGTCCATTCTTGTATATAAGATTCTTCTGTGATTTGTTTGTCTTTATACTTTTTTCTTAAAATTTCTAATTCTGCTGTTTTACCTTTTACAACTTTACTTAAAGTATTAAAATAATGAGGAAAATATCCTTTTCTTACTCCTGTATTAAATATCTTAATCTTTTCTAACCTTTTATAATTAATATCTTTATCTGATTTCCAACCTTTTTTTTCTTTTTTAGGAAGAGCTAAATAATCCTTTCTTGATATTTTTTTAGTAATTGTTTTTCCTTTTTCATAAAATGTTTTTGAGTATTCAGAAACTGGCATTGTTTCTGCAACAAAAGATTTCATCATATGTCGCATTCCATCAGCACCAATATCTAAGTTTATAGTTGCATTATTATTATAAGCATCTATAACATCATCTCTAAAAGCTTTCCAATCAAGTTTAGGCTGTGTTTTATCACCTAACCAATAACCATAAGTATATTTTTTTAAAGCTATATTTTCTCCATTTTTATCAAGTTTTCCTGTTTGTATTTCACTAAAAAAATCATAATTTGCTTTATGTCTTTCTTGTAAAACATTAAGTATATCCATTCCAGTAACAGTTTTCCTTCCTTTACCATCACCAAAATCTACAATATATTTACTATCTTTAATTTTATTCCAATCATTTTTCTTTGCCAAATAATCCCAATTTTCTTGATACCAATCTTTCGCTAAGTTTCTTCTATCTGGAGTTTGTAATTCCCATCTAGACATAGCTAATTGATATATATCTAAAGGCTGCAGTCCTTGTTTTTCTAATTGGTCTAAAAATCTTAAATCTTGAACATATCTATTATTTAGTTCAGCAATTTTACCTTCAGATAAACTTTGAGCCCTACCTATCCAATTTTGTAAAACTTCTCCATAAAATGTAGGTTTTTGAACAGTAGTAAACTTACCAGTACCTGCTCCTATAGTTTTAAAAAATCCTGATGCAGGTAAAAATATCATATGCTCTCTCATCATTTCTTGATTAACCATTTTAACAAATTGCATTTGATGTCTTGCTTTTAAAGAAGCTCCTTGTATTGCATTATCATATTTTTTCATTGCATCTTCTAGTCTTTGATGAAAGTTACCACCTTTTATAAACTTAAAATAATTGTCAATTAATTCAAAATCTCTTATAGTTAATTGGTCTAATGTTTTTGACATACCTTCAGGATTTATTCTTTGATATATACCCATAATAGTTTCATTAAGCTTAGTTTTATCAAAAGCTGGTTCATTTTTAAGCCAATTAAAGGTCTCAAGTACAATCGCTTTTTGCTTTGTGTCGAGGTCAGATTTCTTAAGATTGTCAAATCCTGTTACCTCTATTTTCTTTTCTCCTACAAGTCTTATATCTAAATCGTTTTGAATTACTTCAAATTCTTTAGTCTTTTTAAGATTTTCAACTATTGTTTTAGCTTTCTTAGAATCTTTTTGTTGCATACCTGTAAATAATTTATTCTTTTCTGCTAAAAATCTTTTAATATTTTTTGAATTTACTGCCCTAGAATCATAAGCTACTTTAGTTGTATTACTTTTAGTACCGTCTCTCTTTAATGCATAAACTACATCTCTAATTAATTTAGTTTTATTACCACTTTGTAAATATTGATTTATTTTATCAACAGCTTTTTTACTTCTTAATGAGCCAAGTAATCTTAAATCATAATAATCTCTAGCATAGTCAGAAGATAAACCTTCTTTAAATTTAGCTATTGAAGCATCATGTCTTGTTTGGTCTAGCAATTTAGTAGGCTTTGCCTTAAATACATCAGGATACCATATTTTATAAAGTTCTTGAGCAGATTCATCCAGTCTACTTAAATTCACATTATCAATATCAGTTTCATAAACAGACGCTTTTCTTTTTTTATATTGCATTGCTGCCTGAGCTTTATCAAGCTCCATTCTTTCAGCTATTTTTGCCATCTCAGCATCAGATATTTTTTGATTATTTTTAATAGCTTCAGAGTATACTTCTAAGCTTGTATTTAATGAAGCTATTTCATCTACACTATTAGACAAATAATCTTTAGTAACTTCTTCTAACACTTTAATTTTAGCTAATGCTTCTCGTGGAGTATCTTCTATAGTTATTTTAGGAAATTGTTTACCATCATTTTTTATACCTGTTTTGAATCCTGCTCTAGGCTTTTCTAGTTCTTTTAAAAATTCTGGTATATTTTCAGAATATTGTTCACGCTTAAAAGGATTCCTTAAATCCATATCAAAAGCAAACTTAATATACTTACTTTGTGGTCTATATAAAATAGTTCTATCTAGTAATTTCTTATATTCAGTATTTTTACTAAGAGACTTGCCAATTATTTTTTGCTTTTCCATCATTTTATTATAGGCTTGCTCATTTATCTTGTCATAAATAGAAACACGCATATCGACATCTTTAAGCATATGCCCAACCTTAGGTAAAGCAGTTGATAATTCAGCATCACTTAAGTTTTCTAAGTTTTTTATCATTTCTTGCTTTTGTTCATATGTAAAGTTTTTATTAAGATTATAATCATAACCAAAGAAAGCTCTATTAATACCATCTATTAAATCGTATCTACTTTCTTGCTGATAATCCTTTGTCATTTTTTCTTTCCAAATAGGTTGGAGTTGTAAAAACCAATTAAATTTCTTTTTATCAGCAGGTTCCCAAACTTCAGTTTTTTTATTAAAAATTTCTAATTCAGCAGGAGTAAAATAAGAATCTTGTAATAATTTTTTCATTTGAGGATAATCTATAGTACCAAGTTCATTTGCTGGGTCAGCTGTATATCTTACTAGCGCTGAAGAAAGCCAAACTTGTTCTTTCGAAGGCTCTTTTGCATATCTAGATACTCTATACTGCCATTGTTTATCTTCAGGTAAATCTGTATATATATATTTATTCTTCTTTTTGTCCCATTTACGACTTTTATTTACTGTTCCAGACTCTGTTACTTCACGTTGAGATTCTTTTGCCCTAATACTGCTCCATGCAGCTCTCATATTTTGAGTCGTTGACACAATTGGTCCCATAGTATTTCTAGTTTGAGCAGTTTTTTGACCTGAATAAAGCCTCATAGCAGGAGTAAATTGCATATAAGGAAACTTATTATCAGTATTATGAGCCCAATCAAAGACGTGGTAATCTATTCCTTGTTCTGCAATATTGTCTTTAGTTAATACTATTTCTTTTTTATATGCTTTTTTAGGGTCTATTAATTCTTTTCCTTCAACAAACTCATTCTTTTGATTCTTGAACATTTTAATCCATTCTGGCTTCATACCTTCACCAGTTCCATCTGCTTTCCTACCACCAAAGAAAACAAATGTACTATCAATGTCCGCATCAGCACCACCTTCAGCTTCCATAGTTCTACCGTGTAATAAAATACCATGTCCTTTAACTTTAGTAAAACCTCCGAATCTTAATCCTTGAGCACCTGATAAAGCATCTAAGGGAACTCTTATACTAAGTGAATCTAAAACTTCTAAGTACTTATCTCTAAGTTTTTTATTCTTAGAATCATTAAAATTCTTTCCTTTAATTTTTTGATATTCTCTCCAAATTGTTTTTAAATCTGTTTTACGAGGCAAACCTGGTAAATCAACGAACATTTCAGGATTCATATATTGGTCTGCAAAGAATAATTCGTCAGACTTAACTCCGTGTTTCTTCATAGCTATTGCATCATCATATCCTTCAGGAAGGTCTTTTTGTAAACCTTTATCGAAAATTCTTATTCTTCCTTTCATAGAGTTTTTTAGTTTAGGTTTTAAAACTCTTTCAGCAATAAACTTATTAATAGCTCTTTCAACATAAGGCCTAGGATATTTGTCAAATAATAAGGAAACAGCTGGTTTTTTTAAAGCAGCAGCATGTTTTATAATATTATCAGCAGTTCCATTAAAATCAATAGAAGCTCTAACTTCCTCCATTGATTCATTTCCACTCATTTCACCTTCCCCTTTAAGAGATTCTATAGCAGTTTTATTAGTCTTTAATATCTCAAGTAAAACTTTTTCAGCTAAAGGTTCAGCCCCTGGTTCTTTTAATATATTTTGAATTTGAGGTATTCCTATATCATCAAAATTTCTCATTATTTCATTAATAAGCTTAGGGTCTTTTGTACTAATATACTTAGATACTTGTTCATTAATAGTATCTTTTCCTCTAAAAGATTTGCCAGACAATGTATCTACATAATCATTTATAATATCTTGATTTCCAAGATTCATATCTTTATTAGGAGCCATCATCATTTGCTTAGGAACAGATGTTCCAATAGTTTTGCCAGCATCATTTTTCCCTATTGAATGAGGACCATCATAAACTCCAGTATTATATCTAAAATCATTTGGACTTACTTTAAATATCTTAGCCCCTTCTGTTAATTCTAATTTACCAGTTCCGATTTCATAGTTACCTACAGGAAAATCTCCTATTTGTTTTCCAGAAGTGTTATAAACTAGCATATTAATTCCCTTTTCCTTTGTTACAGGGTCTACATATTCCTCCATCATCTTAGATAATTCTGGGGTAGTATCATGTAAAGCATATTTAAGAACCTTAGTACCATCTTTACTTTTAACAAGTAAAATTGACTTTTCTTGCCCTGAATCTGGGACTCCTTTATCAGCTCTAGCTACTTTTCCTGTATTCCTAGTTGTTACTATACCTCCATCAAATGGTTGCTTAAGGTCTAAATTTGATGCATTTAATATATTATCTGGACCTTCTGGAGCTTTTACAAATGCAGCTTTTAAATTACCATTAGCATCTAAGAAGTCAGGATTATTAACTCCATGATTCCTAGGGTCTTTCCAGAATTCTGCATCACCTCTCCAACCATTAGACATCCATAAAGGATTTCTTTTATTATCTTCTACAGAATTTTTAATAAAACCTTCTTGTCCTGCTATTTTATCTATAGGTCTTCCATCATTTAAATCTTCTATATATTTTATAGTAGATTTAGTCATTTTATCATTAGTCTTTTTATCTATCCCATACATATCTTTAGCAAATTGATAATATCCTTTAGGTAAAGAAGGCATTTTAACTGTATCTAATTTAGGGTGATACTTAACAAAGGTGATTTTATCTTTATCGCCTTCACCTCCCCATATTTGGAAACCTTTTTTATCCATTTCCTTTACTAATGTCTCAATATGAAGTTTAGTCATTGTTTTAGCAGTTTCAACGGCATTTGAATACTTGTCGAATTTAGGAGCTATATCTTTAGTTATAACTTGTTCTAACCTAGACAAGTCAACATCTCTAATATTTCCATTTCTATCTTTATATGTTATATCTGTAAAATTAACTACTATAGGGTCTTTACCAGGAGTAACTTCTTTACTTCTTCTTTCATTAACAAAGTCTTGTAATTCATTAGCATGACTTCTATATCCTTTTGCAAAATAAAGTAAATTTTTATTATCTAAAGTGCCCTTATCGATTTGGTCTAATATCCATTGCCTTCTCTGAGGCTCTACATTTTGATATGCTGTACCTTCTAGCCATGCTCTATAATTTGCAATTGAAGTAGGAATGTCTTTGGCTTTTATTGTTCCTTGATACCCTTTAGATGACCATGGATTACCAAAATTATTAATTTCATTAACTAAAGGAATATTATCTCCCTTATTAGGACGCATTACATAAACACCCTCACCTCTTCTTGCGGCCGCTTTAGTATTAGAAGTTCCTTCTACAATCTTTACTTCAGATTCTACAGGGACAAAAGTACCTTTTTTAGCCTTCAAATAAGCTTCTTCTATTGCTTTTATAGGACCTTGTTCTTGTTTGAGTGCTCCAGATTTACTAAATGGAGATTCTGGAGTAATAATATCAACCTCTCCTTCATAATAAGAACCAGTAAATAAAGGATAGGATTGGTTTTGCATTACTAACCATTGCCTTAAATCCCTCTTTAATTGATTTGGCAATGTCTTTTTATCTTCAGCTTTATCAATTCCTAAGTTTTTATTTAATTGCTCTTCAATTGCTTCTATCCATTCCCTAGAACGGGTTGTACTTCCTTTGACTAAAAAAGGACCTTTTGCATCCCCAGAAACAACTATTTCTCCAGCTTTTTTTGCAACTTTACTTATATTGTCAAATCTCTCTAAAGTTTCAGGATAATCTTTTTCAAGAAACTTATCTAGGTTTCTTTCAAATATAGATGATAATCTGAAGTCCATTTTAGATTGAGCGACAGTAGCATCATCATATTCTATATTTTCAACAGTATCCATTTCTTCAGTTTTCTCTGTTTTTGCTAGCATTTCATCCTTAAAGCCCTTAGAAGCATGTTTTTTGAAGATATTCTCTATTTGACCTACTTCTTTAGTGTTAGGGTCAATAGTGCCGAAAAAGGCCGTTCTACGAGCTAATTCAGGCACCTCACTAGTTTGGTCAAATTTATTTGTCTTAAAATTGTATTTATGCCAACCCCCTATCTTACTATCAAAAGCATATATTTCTTTTACATTTGGATTGTCAATAGCCATTTGAGTTTGGATTCTAGATAAACCCTTTGTTTCTGTCACATGTCCATTTAAAGGGTCTATAATTATAACCTTTTCTGCATAATCAATTCTAGCTGCATCTCTTCTTAATGAATTTAAATAGTTTTCGGAATACTTACTTACATCTATTTTATTACCATATCCTGTTTCTTCAACTCTATTATTAAGAACTTCAACTGCATCTGCTATTTTTCTATTTCCTAATACCATAGTCTCTGGAAATAGAATAATCTGGTCTGTAGAAGAGGTTTTTGTATTTTCAATTTGCCCTTTAAATAGAGGTTGAACTTCAGTTAATCCTGCTTTATGAGATTCTTGAGAGACAACCGCTTCTATTCCTTTTTGACTAGAAGTTAAAATAAAAGTATCTCTTCTACTTTTTTCTATTTTTCCCTCTGGAGTTGAGGGTTTAACTTTTATTTTTTTAATAGGAGGTCTATCTTTAGCTTTTGCTTTATTTATAACATCGTAAATATTTTTTTCAGCATGTAATGCTCCTTCTGGGGTTCCACTTTTTTTAGCAGCACCAATTCTTTGCATTATAAAATATAAGTGCCGACCAAATCGTTCACCTTTTTTTCCTAAGCTAGTATCATTTAATATTTCCTTCCAAGATAATCCTTGATTAGAAAGTTTTTTAATATGATTTATAAGTCTTACTACGTTATTATCACACCATTTGTGATATATTTCTCTGTTATCAGCTAAGCCTTCATTAAATTGTAATCTTTCTTTTTCACTATAACCTTGTTCTTTAGCTTCCTTTTTAGTCATATCTTTATGAAGATACGTAATTCTATTATAAGTAAGTGCCACAACACCCAAATAATCTTCTTCAGTTTTACCTGGATTTTTAGCAAGCCATTCATCTCTTGTCTCTTCATAAGCCTTATCTATATCTAAAACCGTTTTTTTCTTTGTCTTAATATGTTCAACTTCAAATGTATTATCTTGTTTTTCAGGCCTCTGTTTTACTATATTATCATAAAATTCTATTATTTCTTTATATTTTTTATCATATTCCTTTTTAGAGATTCCCCCTGCTTTATACTGGGCAAATAATCTAGCTCTATCACGCCCTTTGCTTTTCTCTATTACATCAGCGGCATCTTCTTTTTTACCTCTTCTCATAAGAAATTCATATAATTTTGGAATATCTGTAAGAATACTTCTTTCATAATCTGATAGTAATTGTTTGTCCTTTAATTTGGCAGCTTGTTCTGGAGATAATTCTCTTAAAGCTTCTGAACGAATTTTATCAAGTCGTTTTCCATGTTTCATTATCAAATCAAGTTGCTGAGGAGTATATCTATCTCTAATTCTTTGTGCAAGACTTTCTGCAATAGGGTCACTAATACGCGGTACTAATTGACTATATGTATGCATTAGACTGTTCGCAGTCCCAGGAACACCAGCGTCCTCTAATTCTTTAATCATATCAACTACTTCTTTGTCAAGTTCTCCTGGGAGCTCTTCTTGATATTTTTTTTCTAAAATCTCTTTCTTTTCTTTAATTGTAAGTTCTTTTACACCTAATTCTTCTTTTAGGTACTCTATACCATCTTTTTCACCTTCGGGTTTCTTAGGTTTTTTACCTATTTTATCACCTGGTTTTAATCCAAGGCGTTCAGCTAATTCATATCCTGGCATACCTGCTTGATGAGGTCTTTGTAAAACATGTTTTGCAGCCATTTCTCTTAATTCTACTCTAACTTCTTGAGGGATATCTGGCCAACGTGTAAACATTTCAGGGTCAAGCGTTCTTTCAAACTGAGCATCTGGATTTTCTCTAGCTTCTTTTATACCTCTTGTTAGCTCTTTAGCTGCTCTTTTTGTAGTCCAAGGTTTTTCTTTACCACCAAAATAAGCTCCCATTAAATATTCATATATTAGTTCAGGAGTAGTAGCCCCCCTTATAGAAGCAGGTAGCCCCATAAGCAAAGAACCTGATAAAGTTCTAGCAAATTTCTCTGCCTTTTCAGATTCTACTGAAAATTTATAAGGTCTTTGTCCTTTAACATTCTTACCTATTAGATTTCCTATAGATGTGAAGGCACCACCATAGAAAGCTCCACTACCAAAGCTACGCATCATTTCATCTACGCCGCCCTGCCAACTAGAAATACCACTAGCAGCACCTAATTTAAAAGCACCTGAAGCTACATCCCTTAAAGCTCCACCTTTACTAGGATGAAGAAGATACTTACTAAAAGTATCGAAAGCATCAGTTCTTTTTAAATAAGAAGATTTTAAAGCCTTTGTTGCAAGTTTTGCTGCTCTTGGTTGTAAGATATCTTCAGCTATTTTTAACGGAATACCTCTAGCACCTTTTAACATATGAGATGCAGCTTGAAGAGAATTTATTTTACCAATCTTACCTAACCAACCTAATGGGCCTGATAATATACCAGGAGCAAAGCCAATTAAATGTCCTAAACTTCTAGCTACAGCTTCCCATTCATTATCAGGATGCTTTTTCCCGATGTCAAGTGTTGTAAACCCTTGAATAAATCCAACGCCAGCTTGCGTTATAGCATCTGCAATACTGAAATCTCCTTCGTAGAAAGGTATATTATGATAGTGTGCGTGTTGTCTTAAAGCGTTAATTGAATCCCCGCCAAAACCTCTGGGATTCTTGTTGTATCGATTTATAAGCTCTCTTGTTTGCTTATAGCTAAGGTTTGGCGACCATTGTTGTTCAGCCATAATGCCCCTAATTATCGTCTAATGCCAGTAATATTAACTTTTGATGCTTCTAATACTTGATTTAGATTTGCTTTTTGTGCTTGTTTGTATCTACCTTTATCTTGAGTTGCTATTTTGTAAATTGCCCACATCATTAACATAGGTAGATTACCTTTAACTAAATTCCCCACAAGCCTTACAGCTCCTGCTCTTCCTAAACTAGGAGTCAAGTTCTTAAGGAGCTTAGTTTTTCCACCTGTTTGCTGTAATACAGTTTTTGCTTGACTTTTAGAAATTTTAGCACCTTGACCAGCTCCTCCTCCTCCGCCGCCCCAACCTTTAGGCATTTTACCTTTTAAATATTTATATGCACCAGGAAGGTATTTGCCTCCATATTTATAAGCTGCATAACCTGCTATAGCAGATGGAATAGGGTAATCCCAGACTGTATCCCAAGCCTTGCCAAAAAAACCTTTTCCTTCTGTAAGCCAAGGATATATAGGATTAGCTTGTTCTCCAAACATCTCTGCCCCATATCCAGTTCTGATTAATAATTCTTTTAAGCCTTTAGTCGTTCCAATCAGTTCTCTCATTTTATCATCAGATGCACCTGTCATTTGCTGATGCGTAATCATTTGTTGTGCTATCTCAGGAACCATTTGAGTAATTTGTTCATCATAAGCTTTCTTAAAAGCAATAGGATTTAGAAGATTATTTTTCTTAGCATACTTCAATCCTCTTCCTCCATCTTCCGTTAATTGTGTCTTCCAATCTAAATAAGCCTTACCAGAAGAGTCAATTAAATTGAAATCTATCCCGCTTGCTCCTTTCCCTGCCCAATCTCTAAAAGGGGTTGAATAAGCAGTTTCTATAGGTGCCATAGAGGCTGAGAGTTCTGTATTTATAGAATCATTATACTTATCTTCGGGAGATTTTATAAGGGACATCAAACTAGACATTCCTTGGTTTTGTTGTTGCATACTCGTTTGCATTGCTTGACCATATCCATGACCAAATCCTTGGGGTACATTTATTGCCATTTAATTATCCTGTTCATTATCCTAATTGGTTACCTAAAGCTGTCATAAAACTTGCTGCTGGATTATAAGGATTTCTATTGCTCATGTCTGTATTAGCCATAGAAACATTCGCTAAATTATCTCCTAATTGTTGTTGCACTTGAGTCATATTCTGCATTTGACCCATACCTTTATATCTTTGATTCATTAAAGCTTGAAGCCATTGTTGGTTTACATTACCCATAGCTCCTACAGTTCCAAATTGAGAAGCCATCATAGCTTGAGCGGGATTAACACCTCTCATAGCAGCTATTTTCATAGATTGTGAACCTGCTTGTGCGCCTGATTCAGCAGCTTTTTGTGCTAAAAATTTCTTAAGTTGTAGATTAATGTCAGAACCAGGGTCTATATGCTCTTCAGCCATACTAAGTTGCCTGTCAACTAAGTCTTGAGTTGGTTGTTGGAATTCTCTTATTTGGTCTAAATCTATAGGCTTAGGTCTAGAACCTCTCCCACCTAAAAGTCCTCCTAGTCCACTTGCTATTGCTCCCCAAAAGGGTTGAACTAATGTTCTTAATATAGGTTGAATAAATACTCTACTAAAGTTATTCATTATCATTATATATATATCTCCTTATAATCCATCACTATAATTTACACTATTTAAATCATTAAAACAAGTTATTTCCATAATAGTATCCTTACATCCATCCTGTCCCAATCCCTATGGCCATTATCACCATCATAAGTATGAAAAATATTATGAGTTGAATTGAGCCAAACTTTTAATTCTGTTTCTAATATTTCATAATAAAATCCATCCCAACCTCTTGAATCATTGTCTTGAAGTCTAAAATAAGGAAAAACAGCATTTGTTGCAGCTGTACCATCGCTTTCTCCGTAAGCATCTCTAACAAAGCATTGGGCAGTTACTATACTTGTCGTTGACAAACCGTGAGTATGGGTAAGTTCTCTTTTAGCCGCATCAGTTCTATCCATATCAACCCATCCAGTATCATAATCAGGCCTAGGAAGAACAAATTTTTTTGCTTTTTCATCAAATATAGTCTTTTTAGCTTTAGAAGCACCTGTGCTAGTATCCTCTGTTTCTATCTCATCTATAGATTTTTTAGGTTGATTAGCTTGCCTAGGCTTATCTTTAAAAGTTATTATATTCTCTTGGAATATAGGTGTTTTCCACCCTGTATCAGTTTTAAATTCAAAGGTATAGGACTTATCTGTATTCATAGTGACTTGCAAATCTCCTGTTTTACCTTCTCTATCTGTTATTTCTGACTCTGCTTTAGAGTTAACAGACTTTGTCAAATCATTAAACATCTTCTCTATCTCTCTTAAAGATTTCTCAACATCTTGAAAAGATGATATTTTAGACTGCAATTTTATAATCTTTTCCATTATTTCACAGCTTTTTTTCTAAATATTATACCAACAGAATCTAAATCTTCAGTCATATTTTCTAATTTGAATTGTAACCATCTACCTCTTTTATTACTGCTACTAATTTTATACTCAGAATGATTAGAATCTTTAGATGTATAAGATACATCACTTGAAGCTATAGTACCTTCATTAGTTGCTAGCAATAATCTATCACTGCTTTCCATATTAGAACCACCTAAATTAACATTATTTGATATAGCATTTAATTTGATTCTATTGAATACTTTGACTACTGAATCTTCTCCTGCTGTTATCTTTTTACTTACCCAAGTATAATCTCGTTTTTCTGAGCCACCTCTATGTTTAAATATGGCATTATTTATAGGTATATATATTGAACCATCATCACCATGAAAAGGTTTGCCTATCATAGAGTTTTCTGATAATTCCCATAAATCCCACCTTTTATATAAAACATGGTAAGACCATATATATTGAATTGATTTAGAGGTTCCATCTGTTTCTGTTCCAAGATAGTTTATTATAAATAAAATAGAAGACATATTGGAGTCATAAGTAACTTTAATATCATTGAAATCTGATTTTGATACTATATTATCCCAACTAACATCTTTTATATTATCAGTACCTCCAAAAGTAGTACTAACATCTCCTCCTCTATGTATAGGTTGAGATATCTTAATAGGCTGGCTTCCATCATGAAAGTAAGCACCATTTTTATCAGCAAAAAACATACCATATTCTGTCACAATAATAGCATCTTTATTGATGCAACCAACTCCCTCATAAAAGTCTTCAATAGCTAAATTCTGTTGATTTATTCTATATATAGTATTCGCATCAAACGCATATAATCTACCATTAAAGTTTGCTAAAGCAGTAGGTTTAGAGTCTAATGTAAGATAATCCCTAACATAGTCAAATACACTAAACATTCCAGGTCTTGACCTAAATATTAAATTACTTGATTTTTTAATTCTTTTATGAGAGCAATCAGCAGCAAATAAATATCCGTCTATTTTAGTAGACATCCCGTATTTTAATTGTATTGTATCTAGTAATTCAGACATTCCAGTTCTTGCTTCATAACTAGCTCCTAATTCTCCATCATCATTAACAGTCACCTTATAAGCACCATCGCTAAAAGACCAAGCTGTATCTGTTTTAATTTCTTTGACTAATTTATATAAATCAAATCCAGAATCTTTTCTATATATACAAACGTGAGATAGTCTTTTGCTATATTGAGCTAATTTTATAGATACTGATAATAAACTTCTTGTTACACTATCATTGTAAATCCATGTACCATCGGATAAAGGACCTTCTTGATAACCATCATATATTAGAGATATCTTGTAATGGTAATTATTATTTGACAAGAAATAATCACCAGAATCAGCAGTTTCAGATGCTGCTTTTATTTCCACGAATGAATCACCGACAGCAAGAAAAGATGAAGCATCTTCATCAGTATCATATCTCGCTATATTCCCTGCTATATTTCCTTTGTCCCAAGAGTTAAATCCACTTCTTATTTCACCTAATTTAGACTGATTGCCTCTCTCCATTACAACTGATTCCCATTGATTAGTAGTCCAATCTCCAGGTGTATTAGTAGAAGTAGTATTTGCTACATCAAACGTATCTTCAGTAGCACTAGGTAATGCTCCTGCTCCTACCTTAACTATATATGTACCATCTTGAGCTGCCGTACTATCACTTTTATGAGTAATACTATCTCCTGCAGAAAGTCTATGGTTAGCACTAGTTAGTCTGATATCATCAGTATCATCAGCTATGGCGCTAACTTCCCCACCTCTTAATTTTCTCATGTCAAGTCCACCAAAAGTTGTCTTAATAGTTGGAGTATATATATCAAGCAACATTGGATTAGCAGCAGAAGATTCTCCAGTAGGTAATAATTTCCAATTTCCTATAGTCTCACTAGGAGTTACTGTACTAGCAAATCTAAATATTTTAGGATTCACTACTGTAACTTTATAAGAAGCTTCATTGTAATTAACTGTATCAGAGATTTCAACGTAATCATTACTAGTTAAAAAATGTATATTATCAGTAGTAACTGTAACTAAACTACCACTTCCGCTTATAGAAGCAATAGTCCCTGATTTAGGATACATAGGAGCACCTAATGTAGGGTCTTGCTTATTAGCATTAGGTAATCCATAAGGTAAAGGTGTTTCTTTTAATAATCTTACTGGAGCAGTACAAACATCTGCATGACTCCATATATAAAAGTAATCATTAGCTGCTGGTGCATGACCAAAAGGATAGTGGACATCTAAATAAAGTATCTCACCTTCTGCGGGTGTATAGTTTGGGTCTTCTGAACTTAGATAAGGCCTAGAGCCTACTATTTGTCTTGTTTGCATAGTTCCTGTAGTTTGGTCTACAATAGTCAAACATGCTCCTGCTAACCTATTAGGTACAGAAGCTATTCCATGTCTATCTCCATGGTTACATGACGATGAACCATCTCTAGATGTTTGGTGTGTAATTCCTGCATTACTTAACCATTTAAATCCATGATATATATCATCAGCATCTGTATCAATAGCTACTACAGGACATAATGTTGCATTTGGATGGTCTGCTACTGCTGTTGAAATATAAGGACTAGAATCTAACTTACCTGCAATTAACACATCCCAATCATCGCCTCCTCTATTCCAAGTATTTGAATTAGTAGTAAATGCTGGAAATCCATCCCAATTATCAGTTGGGGACCCTTGCGCTGGAACATTAACTACATCAGGCACATAACTTCCTTCATCTGGATACATAAAGTTTAAATCACATATGTATACATTGGATTTTCCTTCTTCTGTAGGAGAAGCTATAAATAATCTATTTGCAAATTGATTATTAACAGCACTATTATTTACGTGATAATGTAATTTATTGCTATTTTTAAGATGATATATTGTATCAGGCATACTAGGAGAATCAACTGCAGTATAATTTCCAACTATTAAATTTTCAAAAGTATTTTCAGACGTATCAAAAGGCCTCATCATATATCCTGCTCTGAAGTTTAATTTATCAATCTTATTTAAGATTCCAGGAGAACCCCACCATCCATCTTCAGATTCAACTGATGTATACCAAGTTTTAGTATAATGTCCTCCTGCTCTTTCAGGGTCTTTAAAAATACTACCATCAGTAGGTTCTGCAGAATTAAAAGAATAATGATATAAGTGCTCCCCCTCTCTGTTTACACCTCTTACCCAGCTTGCTTGATTATCACTCCTACCCCAACTAATATGGGAATCATTATACATTTCATAACTAGAAGTATGTGGATGTATCCATCCTGTATCTGGAGTACCATCACCATGTGCATAATCAGCTGCACTTAGAGATGTAGTAATTTCACAACTACCAGTTGCTTGACTAGAATCAACACTTACTATATAAGCAGATATACCTCTATTATTAGTTGTTCTTGCAGAAAAATCAGCACCAGTAGCAGGTAAATTATCAGCAATATCATCATTATTAGCATTCTGTACTTTTGAACTTATAAAGACTAAATCCCCTGCTTGTAAATTAGCAACATCAGCTTTGGCATCTGATAATACAAAAGTTAATAAATTAATTCCAGATTCTGTTGTATTATCGGACGCTTTAATATCAGTATATTGATATCCTTGTTTAGGTTGAAAATCCCCATAATGCATATCAGTACATATGAAGATACATTTATCCATAGAAACACTAGAAGGAGCTTCATGAACTGGATGTGCTTCCCAGCCTGAATCAGAATCTTCTCTATCTGCATAACCTTGCATTCCCATCCAATTTGCGTCCCAAGAATTACCAACCTGATTGCCCATGGCTTGTAGTTTACCAGCTCTTCTTCTCCAGTTATCTTCACAACCTCCTATAACTCCTACAGCATGAGCCGATACTCTTTGATGTAAGTTGCCATAAGGATGCTTTAAATCAGCAGTAGACTGCATAGATTTACTACTAGGGACTACTACTCCTGTTCCATCTAGTACACCATCTCTATCATTATCTGATACAGGAAAAAGTCCATATTTAGCTACTTTTATACCAGGGGAATGAGGGAATGAAGCCCATCCAATATTATGCCCAAAATTAAAATAAGGACGACACCAATCGCCTTGAGATTCAGCAGACCAACCTCCATTAGTTAAATCTTCACCTACTCTAGTATATATCCATTCAAGCACATGATTGCCTATTACAGTACTGGACCTCCTGGCTCCTTTAAAATAAGAGTGTGCATCTGCTAATTCATTATATTCTCCAGGAGATTCATAACCATAAAGGTTATGGCTTATAGGAATACTAAACTTTGCATCAAAAGCGTAATTATGCCCACCAGTACCAGGGGCATTGTAATATTGTAAATTAAAAGGCCATTTATAAGAACTGTAAGTAGTAGTAGGTGGAGTTCTATCTGCCATATATATAATAGCGTTTCCAGCAGTATTAGTAGCATTTGATTTACCGCAAAATAAAAATCTATCACCTTCTCCAAAAGTGCCATCTCCAGCAGGAGAATATTGAATCCACAATCTTGTATCAAAATCTTCCGTATCGTTTCCATTGATAGCCTCTGTATCAGGAATAAATGTTGAAGTAGGCCCTTTAGTTTCCAGTATATCAGAAGCTATTCCAGAAGGAGCAATACTTGGTGTACTCTCTTCAGACAATCCGCCAAATACTCCTGTAGTTCCACCTATATTGCCATTAACATTATCATTGCTCCATTTAAATGCTCTATATTCTAAATTCATACTACTTACTTGTAAAGGAGTAGTTAGCCATTCATCATATTTAACTTGTACATCTACTGTTGATATTTGTCCTAATGAATTTAGAACATATATTTTTCCACCTCCTATACCTCCATCATCTCCTTTGCTATAGCAAGTAGCTATAGAAGATAAAGGATATGACAATGGAATACTTTTTTCTATTTTACCTGCAGTATACTCTGTATCTAAAGCTGGAGTTCCACTTCCATCAGTAAGCCTATCTCCAGGAGTAATTCTAAATATAGAGTTATCTCCTTCTCTTATACCATAATAGTAATAAGGTCTATAACAAATTCTTCCAGTATTACCATCTCTAGCTCCATTTGTTTGAAGGAAGTTGGCATCAGGAGGATTAGCATCTAAAGTAGTAAATCTTTTACAGACAAATGTATTATCATCCGTTCTAGTAGTTACCACCCAAACTCCTGTTCCAGCCCAAGTATTTGAAGCATCTGCCCATTCTCTTATTATAAGATTATCGCCTACATCAACGCTATGATTTGTATGGGTAATAGTCAAAACCGAACCTGTGCTAGACGATACTGCTACTAAATACTCATGTTCTCCTGCTAAGGCTATCTTAGATAACATAGCAGAACCTTCTGTTCCATATTTATGAACAGTATCTTCATCTTGATATAGTTGATTAGTATTATCAGAACCAAATAATTTATGATTAAGATAACCTAACCATTGAGGTGCAGGACTACCAGCAGTGCCTCCTAATCCTATATGTAATTCTCTATTATTCCTTATGGCAGAAACTGTATCAGTATCAAAGTCTTGTAAGGCATATAATGATTTAGAGGGACTTGTAAAATCATAACTTAAACCATCTCTATTAAAACAATTTTGTATTATTTGAAAATCCTTATTACTTCTATTGTAAAGCATTAAATCTTTAGCACCTGAATTATCTAATACTGAAGTAGCTAATATAGGATTCCCAGTATTATTATATATTAGAGTACTTTCTAGCAAATCTATCTGTGCTAAACAAAATTTATCTTCATCAGCATCAAGACTACTTGAAAATTCTATATCTAAATCAGATATTTTTTCTAAATTTTTTGGTATTGTAAATTCATATTTAAATCTTCTCCAAGTAGTATCTAATGATTCTGATAAATTACTCCCATTAGGTTTATCTAAATCGCTAAAATTAATCCATCTTGTTTCTTGTGTTATATTACTAGCTGAAGATGTATAACTTCTATATAATGGGTCAACTATATAACCTTTAGATATTTCTGTATTAGCAAGATTCCATTTTCCATTAGAAGAAAAACTTCCTCCATTATAAGTTAAAGATAATGCCCCTTTGGGATTACCATTAACTGATTTAGAGTAGAAATATAAACAATATTCTTGACCTCTTTTTAATAAAGACTTATCAATACTTTGTTTTATAGTATGATTTACATTTACATTAACTTGACTGTCATTTGGAATCTCTATAGCATTGCTATTATAACCTCTTGCAACGGTTATTTGTCTATTATTGATTGACAAAACTCTCATATATTCAGTGCTAATCTTTATAATATTCCCAGTAGCTAACTTTAAACTAGCGTCACCGTCTAATGTTATCGTAGATACATCTGGACCTATTGCATTTACTGTATCTGTATCTAAACTTATATCCTCATATTCGCATTCAATAGCAAGAACTTCAGGGTTTGCTTGAAATGGATAAAAATTTTCTGAATTATCAGCAGCGGCATTTAAATCTTGACTATCATTATGTGAACCACTTTTCCAATATCCATCAGTATCCAATCTAGATACCTCTGTATCAGTAGTATCAGCCCAAACATTAGTTATTCCAGTTTTTTGATGCACCCAATCATTAATCTTATATGCTTTATCGGCTCCTGTATCTTGTGTTGCTGTATCTAATGAATGAAAAAGAGTACAATTTTTTATTAAACTTGATTCGACAAATACTCCTGTTGCATCAGTTCCATCTAATACATCTGTTATAGGGGCGGTATCCATTGTCCATGTAGTATAACCACCATCAGTTACTGTTTTTAATATAGTACCTGAATATCCATGATTTGATGATGCTTCATGCATATAAAATGAAACATTATCTCCTTCATTAAACTCAGGAGCTTGTGTTTTAAACTTAATTGTTTTGTCAGTAGCACTAAATGTTATTTCATAAGTACTTGATGATACCATATAGCCATTTTTAGCTTTTGTTGCAGTATCAGAAGAATATAACCAATGTCTACCACTACCACCTATATTATTACCTGAATAGCTACTCCATTCATATAAGTTACAATAGCCATAATCAGTAGTATAAAATTCATCATTTATTAAATATTTATTAGCATATATATCGTAGATTGCAGAAGTATATTCTTTTTTCTTAGTTCCAAATAAACCTCTTTGTATTCTAATAGTAGTTCCTGAAGTAGATACTACACGCATTATTTCTGTATTATCGCTACTATCTACATTATAAGTAGCAGAAGTCCCTATTAACGAAAAGTATGTACCAGCAGTTAAATAATGTGATACACTTCTTTGAGCTAATTGTAAATTAAGAAGTGCAGTAGCTCTAGTCACCGTTATTCTATCTCTATGTCCATTTTCACTATTTAAAGCAGTTTCTATCTCAGCTGCAACACCAGCTAGAGTACTTTCTCCCTGCACATCAATTCTGGTCCAAGTTCCTCCACTAGTATCTTGTGTGCCACTAGCACCTGAGCCGTCATTATAAAATTTATATATCACTACTCTATTATCAGGAGTTGTGATAGTAAATGTATCCCCAGCAAGTTGAGCTGGGTCGTTTTCACCTACTGTTATAGTAGCTACTCCTTCAGTAAATCCACTAATAGCTATATCTGTAGGGGAACCTGTTATAGTTTGGTCTTCTGATAATATAGTTATTTCAGTATCTGTTGGATTGATTGTAGAAGCTGGTTTATAATTAACATCTTCATTTGCGGACAGAATTAATTTACGAGCATAAGGTCTAGGGTTGACAGCAGTCAATCTTTCATTTCTTCCTTTAGTTCCTTTAAAAGATAAAGAAGCGCTATCTTTCCCCTGAAATACATCTAAGTTTATTTTCATAGGAGAACTAAATGAATCACTTCCTCCTGCACCTAATTCAGAGCTATTTTCATTTCCTGAATGCCCCCAAGGAATAGGTAAGTCAGAATATGTAAATGCTCCAGACGATAAAGCGAATAATTCATCTGTATTTATAGCACTTAATATTCCACTTTCTGATTCTGGATTAATGTTTAATGCAAATATAGATGCATCTTCTATTACATCTCTTTCAGAAGCATTTAAAACAGTTCCTTTTATGAAACCTCTTATTTCCTTTAATTGCTTAGGCATCTACATATATCCAGTCTATATCCTTAGATGATACCCAGTAATCTTCTGGAAGTATTATTTGTTTCCGTCTAGTAACTCTCCCCATACTGTTGTTCTCCCGTCTATAATTTGAACTACATCAACAGTAAATCTACCGCCTTTATAGTAATCTACTATCGCAAATGCATGAGCCCACTTATGTTGTCTACCACCTAGCCATGCGTTCTTTTCTGAACTCATGTCTTTTAAACAACCTAAAGACCAAGCTGACTTAGGACCATCCATATATGTAACACTATCTTGTTGCAGGGAATGATGATGTCCATACATTATGTTAGCACCTAGTTTTCTCAGATGATTCGCTGCGTGATATTGTCCGCCAAAATGGTGCCCATGATAAAAATAGAGCTTTCCTATTTTAAGATACTTTCCTGGTTCATTGTACTTGTATCCTCTATCCTTGAAATTACACACCTTTTCAAAACGATAGTCTAGATAAGGATGCTCTTCTACGAATCTATCTAACCATTCATCATGATTCCCTGCACAAATATATTTCTTTTTACAGTCTACTTTGTCAAGTGATTCATCTATTATGTCAAGTAACTCATTTACTGCTTTTACATCTTCGTCCACTTTTGGCATTATATATTCCAATGGTGGCTTTTTCTTTCTCTTCCATTGCCAATGCGACACGCTAGAGAACTCTCCTAGGTCACCTAAATCGATGTAAATATTTGGCTTGACCAGTTCTATAGCTTTGCAAACAACATTGATTGCCGCTTTATCATGCAACGGAGCGTGTTTATCGGGAGTAACAATCGCACGATTGATTACGCCATTGCTTTTCTTTTTCATATATTAAAAAACCTTACTTAATTGAATTCATCTTTAGGACGATAACCCCAATCACTCGGGTTAGTCCAATATGCTTTGGCGGATTGTAATTCCTTCTCTGTTTTATCGAGTGTATACTTTAAATACATATAATTACAATCATCACATTCCCAAAGCAATATGCCATCTTTATCGGCACCCATTACTTCTATTCCAGATACTTCTTCTGATAGACAATGCGGGCAAACTGGAGGAACTGTTTTGAAGATATTATATCTAAATTCTTCATCAACAAGTTGCTTCACTAAACTTCCTTTTAGCTCACCCACTAAGTCTACAACTAGAATCATTTTGTTACTAAGCTTATCCAACTTTATTCTTTATAGCTTCGTAAACTGGTTTAAGAACCATGTCAAATATAACATCGTCTTTTTTTGAAGGCGATAATTTTATAACTTTTTCTAATACATAGAAAGCTAATAAAATCCATTGCCAATTACCTAGAATCCATTGCATAGGATATTCTCCTTATTTGATTAGTTTTTGTAACTTCTTGAGTTTTTTCTCAAGCTTTGCGACTTTATCATCAAGTTCGTTTGGCTCCTGAACATACTTTTGAATACCATCTAAATCGAACTTTTTCATAATTCGTTTCATAACTAAATCTAATACTTTTTTTATAATAATTCCTTGTAACATTTTATTTTTTTTCCTTTAACTGTTTTTTGCAACAATCACATGTAACAAAATCCCTAGGTGAATGAGCTATTTTTTCTAGAGCTTCCAATCGTTTCCGTAAATCAATATAATCCCGCCTACAAAGACAATTAAGAAACCCAGTAAAAATGCCCCAATCTCTCCCATCAGAATCTATAATTTACCCCCATGCTTATATTATGTTCTTCTCGTCCATAATAACTTAATTTACTACCCTCAATAAAGACCCCAATATGCTCACTTAGGTTAGCACCAACCAGAGTTCCAACGTCATATTGAATGCCATCTCCCTTATAAGACTTCTCTGTCAAGCCCTTTGAATAGGGATATGCATTAACCCAAATATGGGAATAAAATCTTTCACCGCCTACATAACAGTCTATACCAATAACTACGCTTATCTCTGCTTGCCATTCTTTAACTTTGTTTTCTTCGTTATATTGCTCTATAATACCTGGCATATGGTATTCATAAAACTCTGCATCAGAATAAGCGACTGCATTAGAGTCGGGGTCTGTCCAATAATAATCAGCATCCTCATAATAATATTGCCAGAAACCATCCTCTGTGTCAGGGTCTGTTTCAACCCATAAATAATAACTATCAATTTCTCCATTGTCATTTAAATCATTTAAAGGTACTAAATAATCTTGATATCCATACTCATATGCAAGATACCACCAAGGGTCTTCATAGTCCTCATATGCAGGATGTCCATATACTGGATGCCCCATTACATTAGTACCTAAAGATAAGAATACAGAACCCATAGTAAACTTAACTCTAGTATCTATATATGCAAGTTGTAAGTCTCTACTTTCTTTCTCTAAATACTTAACTTTAGCAATAAAGCGATTATTTGACCATTTTAGCCAGTATTCTTGGTCTATGAAGGCATGACCCCTATTTCTTACAGAACTCGCTGAAATGAGGTATTCTAAGCCGTCTACAGCACCAAATAAAGCATTATCACTGAGTGCTGATTCTTCGCCTTTATAAAATTTCTTTGATGATTGATAAGGAAATAAGGCTATTTTCCTTATACCAATGTTATATTTATAGTCATCTTTTAACTCTATATTACCATTTATATAGGGCGTACCCATTGAGCCAGACACATATAAAGTCGAGTTATCAAATAGCCCACCAAAAAGTAAACTAACATACGTAACCAAATAACATATAATTCTTTCATAAGCCATTACTCTGTACCGCCTTCACCGCTAGAGCCAGTGTTACCTTCCCCTCTATGACGCCCACCAGAAGTCCCTTCTTTTCCTCTATCTGAATTTACCTCTATAGCGTCATTTTTAAATGTATCTTTACGCTCTCTATCTACACTCTCAGGAGAATAAGCTTTGGTTAAAGTATGCAAATCAACAGAAACTCTCTTTTTGCCAAATCCTTCTATGTGTTGTATAAACTTGTCTAGTTCCATTAAAACCTCCCTGATTCCTTCTTATTTTCCAGTTTAGTAATTCTTTCTTCTAAGCTTTTAATACTACCTGATAAAATATCTAATTCATACTCTACACCTGACAAATCAACTTCAGGTATTTTCTTATTTTTAAGTTTAGCTATCTCTATTTTAATTTCATTTAAATCAGAAGCCAAAGGAGTTAACTTAACTGCTAATTTTTTTATTTCAGTAAAGGTCTCCTTAAACTCTGTCAGCTGATATGTTATAAGCTTTAAGTCTCCAGTAGACTTAATCAAATCTACTTCACCTTTAAGATAATCATATTCTAATCTATTAGGACTATTATTAGATTTAAGTTCAGAGATAGAGCCTTGTATACTAAAATATGTAGCACACGCAGAGACTATTACTGCCCCTATTGTAGCCATAAATTTTAAGTCAAATGTAAATTTACTATCTTCACCTATTTCTGTTGGTTTTGGCACTGATATCTCCTTTTTTTCTTCTATTTTTTCTTTTGACTGTTGATTTAAAACATCACTTATATCATCAACTGTAACATATTTCATTTCAATTAGAACTTTTCCTAGAGGAACAGCTCTGTTGTAATTAATGGCTTCATCAGCCTGCTTACTTAAAGCCTCTTGTAACTGATTCTTATTAATAATACGATTAAATAATAATAAGTCACCTATTTTCATTAAAAGTCCTGAGGGACTACTCTGCCAGTAGATACATAATTGCTTCTAGCAAACCTCTTAGCCTTCTTAACACCATCTTGATACCCCCCTGAAAATATCTGAGAGTTTTCCATATTCATATTTCTAGGGTCTAAATAACCCATAGATATAACATGCATAGCAATAGCACTATGAAATCTAGAAGGTATATTAGAATAACTACCATCTAAAGTTCCAGCTGCTAAGTCAGTATCAGTAAATACACCTCTTATTTTAATTCCTTTAGCAGAAGAAACAGTTTTATATTCATCTGTATAACCATCTTGAGTTATAGTATTCTTAGCTTCTTCTACTATAGCTATTTTTTCACCTGTACTATGAGTATCTATAAAATAAAATCTTTGAGTTTTTGCCATAATTAAGTCTCGTCATTTATAATAGGATTACCTTGCAATCTAGGAATCCTAACATCGTTAAAATAAACTTCTTCTATCTTAGTTAAACCAGAAGGAATAGCATACCATCTAAGGTCTGCAGTAGTAGTAATAGACGTATCTGTTTTCTTATATATTTCAGTTTCTTCACAAAAGTCATCCTTAGCCCTATTAAGGAGTTTGACTATTTCTGTCTCTCCCATATGAGGATGATGTTGTTGAACTAATTCTATCATTTCTTTTAATTCCATTATTCTCCTTCAGGCTGCTTAGTTTTATCCATAAATCTTTGCATTTCTCCAGCATAACTCTTTTCTAAACTTTGTATTTGAGCTGTAACCATCGTTAACAATTCTTGGTCTTCTTCTTCTTGCACTTGCTCACTTATATATGTATTTAATATATTTATACAAGACTTTAATACAATAGCATGCATAGATGTTTTAGGCATAAACTTAGTATTTAAAGTAGATGTAGTTATTGTTGTCAAATCATCAGTATCGACAGCATAAGCAAATGACCATATTCTACCTACTTGACCTGAACCATTGCAATCAGGATGTATAAGAACTGTACTAGCGTCATTAAGACTATATACTGTATAAACAGGACTATGAGCAGTTGCTTTATATATACTATTTGAATCTGAAGCAATAGAATAATTAGTTTGCTCTAAGAATTTACATTCTTTGTCAACTCCATTACTATTAGCATCAACTCTAACTACCTTTAGTATCTTTTTGTCCTCAATAGACACACCTGAAGCAGAAGTAACATTAGTTGGAGTATTTGAATATTTTAATAACTCCTCCGTAGATATCGTATCTGCAACTTCATTAAAAGCAGCATTTATCAAATCCTTATAACTCAAACTAGGAATAGTAGAATAAGTATCTCCAATTAAATCAGATATTCTACTTGCTATTGTAGCATTTACAGCCATTATTTCTTACCTTTTTTCTTTAAGTTCAATTTTCTTCTAGTATCAGGTTTCACATGACCATGCCAAGGATTCCCAATACTAGTAGAAAATACGTTCGCTAATCTTTTAGCCATTAAACTAAGGCTTACCTGGTAATTTAGGTGGTAATTTAGGTGGCAATTTACCTGGTGCTTTAGGTGGTGCTTTTACTGGAGCTTTTTTATCTAAATATGATTTAGACTTCATTACTCTACTTCTGCCACCTTTTCTACTTCCTGCTTTTTTTTCTTTTTTCTTTGGCCTAGCTGAACCAGCCATAGTAGTTCCCATATCAGTTGCACCAACTAAGTCTATATGGAATCTTTCTTTATTTACTCCACTCATTACTTCTCCTTTAATTAAAATTGTGGATACAATGTTACAGTCGCTGTTTTACCCGACTCATTTCCATTAGTATCTAAAAATCCTATTCTTGTATATGGTGAAAATCCATGTGTATCTATATCAAATACAGTCCACCATCCATCTTCCTCATCAAACGCACTTCTATCTATAAATGCTAATTTAGCTAATTCAGTACCTGCTCCTGCTGAGGTTACAGCTGTCGTATTTTGCTGTCCTTCTACAAACCAATTAGTTCCATCAACGCTATGCTCTAGCCTAACTTCACAATCTCCAGCTAAAGCTGATGAGAGCTTTACTAATACTGTGATATCACCTTTTATAGGTATATTAATAGGGCTAGTGTAAGCTAAAACTCCATTATTAGCTCCACCAGACCAATCTAATAATTGCACTGTTTCTGTCAAATATCCTGTATTTACAGTTACCTGACCATTGCCACCGACTGTTCTGTGTATTCTCTCCCATGCCATTATAAATTAGGTCTTCCTTCCATATAATTAAAATTACTAGAATCCATTCCTACCATTGTGGCATGATTCCCATTCCCAGACATATCGTATATAGTTGTCCCAGTACCATTTTCATCTCCATCTCCCATTCTCCACCAACATACTAAATTATCTTTATAAGGACCTGTTAAATGATTATGCATATTTCCATCTTCATAAAAAGTCCACAAATCACCACTAATTATATATCTATCATAAACTGCAAATTCCGCTATTTCTCCATCAAAAAATTGGTCTGCATCTCCTTCGTCATTTCTAGCTCCAAGAAAAAATGGAATAACGGACGTCCAATTTTGTCTATTTGCTTGAGTTACTCCATTCAATGTCATACTATGTACTAAACTTCCATTCCTATGCCATCTAGTGACTTGTGACGAAGCATTTGAGTCACTATTTGATGTCATACAATAGTGAGTCCATCCATTTAAAGTCCCATTACTCCATCCACTACTAACTGAAGTTAGTTCCTGGTCATCTCCATTAGCTTCAAAATCAAGTATAGATTGCCCAGATGTGCCAATTTGAATATCAGCCCTATTATTACTATCTGCTTTTACTCCAAAAATACTTTGAACAGAAGAAGGTTGTCCATCATGAGGCCTAATCCACATTGATATACTAAAACCATCATCATTTCTCATAGTATTTTGAAAAGTAGTCCCGCAATCTAAATATTCATCCGAACCATTAAATTCTAAAGCATACTTATCCCATATACCCTTTTCCCCTACTACTGTATTTAACATAGCAGGAAACATTAATCTTGTATTACACCTACTTTTAAAAGTAATCCTGATGCTGTCCATGTTTTAGCACTAGCATTTTTATTAATTGCAGCTACATAAATATCTCTACTATCTGATGCTGCTTTTAAGACCATACCTATATTCTGTTTGTGACCTGCTTTCCAAAGCACTCCATCTAAATAATTAGTAACTCTGACTACTCCTAATATAGCATCAGGTACAGCACCATCAGTAGCTGATATTACAGCACCTTCTGTACCTAAAGATGAACTTGCATTAAAAAATACTAAATCTACAGGAACCCCATGGTCATCATCGTCTACTAAGACTACAGACTGTAATATACAAGAGCCACCTTTTGTAGATACTAAATTCTCTAATTTTTCATTGTCAAATATAATTTCACCATCAGAACAAGCATTAGTAGTAGTACCTGGAGTTATCTCAATAATATCTACATTCATTTGAGTTAACTTTTTTTCAGAACCAACAACTTCAGCTCCTGTTCTTTTAGCTTGGGTTACCCCAGCTTGTTGTATAACTAAATCACTCATTCTTTCTCCGTGTTATGTGAAGGGGCCGAAGCCCCCTCACGATTGTTAAACTAACCACTTACTACGATGGGTCAGAACCAACACCTGCTATTGTAACATTAGATTGGTTAGGACCGCCATTGAAATAGATAATACTAAAAGTGACAGTATTTGCTGCACTTCCAGTTCCATCCTTCAAACAAACAAGTTTCATCCCATCAGTAATCGCTCCATTCCATGAAGCAACCGCTGTAGATGATGCTGTTTGATTAACAATTAATTGACCTGTACCATCTTGATAAGTTCCAGCAGTATTTTTCATATGGATAGTAGTATCCGTTTGAATAGTTCCTGCACCTAGAGTTACTTCGATAAAAAAACTACCAGCAGCTTTTAATTCGTTAATAATAGGCATTGTAGGCCCATCAGTAACAGCATTTACTGTTGAGTTTGTAATCGCAGTACTCTTAACATCATCACCAGTACCAGTTGTAAAAACATCTGCAACTTCTACTAGTTTAACCCAACCATCACCGAGTTCAGTTTTAGTCCAGCCATTATCACTTTGTACACTTGCCATAATTCACTCCTTCCTTAAGAGAACTTAAGAATTGCGTGAGTTTCAGGAACGCTAATTTCCAAGCCACATTCAGTGATGATATGGTCTTGTCTACCATCAACGCCGTTGTCTTGTACATTAGTTTCAATGAAAGTGTCTCGACTAACACCATTACCCGCTAGTGGTCTATAAGCTACATTCTTCATATCAACTGCAACGCAATAGTCTTCCCAAGGACCTCTTAATAAAGGCTCTTGAACAAAGTGTAAATTACCAAATATAGTATTTACCATTGTTACTGTATGCCCGAAAGCACCAGGGATAGTTTCTACGTCAAGTCTATATTGAGAAGAACCTACAGAATTATTTAGAAAGCTACCACTACCTAATTTATTTAAGTAAGTAATAACTTTTCTTGAAGCTAATACTAGTTTGTTACCACTATTACCAGATTCAGGAGCGAAGAAATCTTCCATCGCATCTAAAAACGCATCATAACCAGATGAAGCATAAGACATATTGTAGATTTTACCATAAGATTCAGTATATGGTAATATCCCCCAAGTAGTTCTAGTTGGTACAGTAGCTAAAGCTTCTCTAGAAGCGGCACCTACACCAAATAACATAGCTTGTTCGATATCCATTTTATGTTCCATTAACTTGTCTTGCCAGATTCTTTGAAACTCATTAGCAATACCTCTGTACTCAGTAGCTAAAGCTGTTCCAGAGAAGATGTTCATACCAGTTTTGAAGATTTGACAATATCCTTCTCTGTCAAATAACTTATCTTCCCAACCAATAGGACTATCAGTTCCCTCAGCCCATGCACTACCAATCACTTGACCTTTACTAGATGTTGTGAAATCAGTACTAGAATCCCAGTTACCTATAGCATCTGCATGCCAAGTAGTACCTGAGTGAGTATATAGATTAATAGTAGTTTTAGCTGCATGATGAGTTATAACTACATCACTATGTAGTTTTAATCTTCTTACAACGCCACCATCATCTGCAATAGCAAGTACCTGTCCTGGTAAGATAAACTTACAAGGCTGAGATGCTTCTATTTGACCATACTCGTTATAACCGCAAGTTAAATCAAGTTCCAAGTCACTACCTTGTGCTGCGAAAGTTGCAGGATTACCACCATCTGTTAATGGGGCTTCATGCACATCACCACCTGTACCTGTCATTGCTGTTTCAACTGTGAAATTACGTCTTTGCCACTGATGCCTTTGTTCAAGAAATTTGAACACTGGGTCATTAGTAGCTCTTTTTGCCACCTTCGATAAATATACGAAGAATGGACTTTGAATTGGAGCTAACTCAGCAACTCTCTCACCGAAGTTAAACTTACGTCTAGTATCGTTTAACGAAACGTTTGAGGCTTGTGCTGTATTAGGTCCACCCATATTCGAAAATATAGTTGCGTTCGCCATGTTTCCATCCTTTTTATCCCTCTATCAACTGCCTTGTTAGGCCTTCAAGTAGGGCGGTTAAATTAAAATTACTTCCAAGGGTTTTTACTATTAAAATTCCCTATCATTGTATCCATAATCTTATCTTCCATTGTCCTTCCATCAACATTAGTATTCCCAGAAGGCATTACTCCCATAGGAGATGGTACTTGCTGAGCATTCTGTGTTTGAGTAAAAGCTTCACTAGGTGCAGGAGCATTTTGTGGTGGCTGTTGAGCGTTACCACTTCCTTGCAACCTATATAATTGGACAAGATTATCGATTGTTATTGAATTAGGGTCTGACATTTTTTTCATAAAATCTACAGCTTCACCTTCCTGCATACCATAATGTCCTGTTAATCTAGATTTAATCTCATTAGCTTGTTGAGCTTGTTGCTGTTGAGCTTGCGCTCTTTTTACATTATTAACTCGCTCTTGTTCCATTTGATTAAATTTATCCTCTATAATAGCAGTATTGTATTCAGATTTAAGTGTGTTGTATTCATTCATGTCATCACGCCATCCTTCTAACTCATCATTAAACCTAGCACTATTGCTAGAGGGGTCACTATAAGCTTCCTCTCTATTATAATCTCTAGGTCGTTGTGGTTTCTCAGGCGGAGGAGGAAAACTATCAGCTTTATATTGAGGTTCAACAGGTGCTTGCGGTTGTGCTTGCGGTTGTTGAGCTTGTTGTGTCTGCTGTTTCACTGCTGCCAACTCATTCTTATATTTATCTGCTTGAGATTGCCAGTATTGATAGCGAGTTTCATCATTATTAGGTTGATTATTTCCTTCTGTACTTACCTCAGGTTGTCCTTGCGGAGCTGGTTCAGTACTACCTTCATTACCACTAGTAAAAGCACTTGAAACATTATCATTAGAGCCCTCACCGCCAAATACTGCTTCTTCTAAAGAGGCAAATTCATTTGCGCTTTCTTGAGGGGTATCTTGTTGTATATTGTTATCTTGTGTCATTATTTCTTTCTCCTTTTAGCTGTCCCTGTGCCACCAGAGGGAGTAGAGCCTTGTTTAGCCGAATCTCTTATTTGAGTTTTGACAGTGGCTAAAGTATCGTCAAGTCGTTTTTCGTAAAGAGTACTTGCTGCACCAGCTTTATTACTAACTTTATCAAGGTCTCCTTTAAACTTCTCAACTTCTACTTTTTTCCTTAAATTAACAGCTTCTCGGTCTCTTGTTTGTAAGTCACCTTTCAGCTGTTTTATTTGTGATTGAGCACCTTGCAACTGTTGTTGCAATTGCTGTATCATATCAGTTCTTTGCATGACACCTTCCATGTCAAATATTTCTGTTTTCTTAAGAACTTCCTGTCTATCTATTAAGCCTTTAGAATATGCATCCATATAGAATTCTAATTCTGCATATCTATTAGAAGGCAATGTAGACCCTGCTACTACTATAACATCATATTTACCTATTGTTATATCGTTTATTACCTTTATTTCACCAGTCTTATCATCAACTAATTTTTTATTTATAACATATTCACTCATAGAATTGTTAGGTTGAACAATTCTGAAAATCTTTCTACTGGTATATAATTGCTGCATTAATGGAATAGCAACTTGCCCTGCTCTGGTTAATGCCGCTTCTATATCTGCTAACTTAGACTTCATCTTTCTTTGTCCAAATTCATCAATCGATATGGTAGCTTTATAAGTTTGAGGCGCAGCTTGCGAATTCCCCATCATCATTTCATATAAACCTAAAGCATGGTCTATATCATTCTTAGCAGTTGTCTCATTTTGATACAATTCATTAGGAAGAGGAGTAGGTTGTACTGGCAAAGGAGCACCGTCAGTAGGGTCATAAGGTATAGCTACCCCTGGTTGTGCCCACTTTTCTTCAAAATTCTTCATATCTACACTGCCTTCTGGAACTAATATTTTTGTATTAGTACTAGTAGTAGCATGAGCTATTATCAAAGAGCGTGTTTTATTAATGTATTCCTGCAATCCTTTTATCATCCTCACATCAGATACTGGATAAGGAGTTCTAGTATGAACGTTCATTATAGGAACTACAGGATAGTGTTCTAGAGGTAATACTCTCGAATATAAATGCTTATCACCTACTATAACACATTGTTTTATCTTTTTACTTGAAATCTTAACTATAGATATTTCTTTTTTCTCAATTAAATCTTTATAAGTTATTTCTTGAAAGTCTATATTAGGAACTTCTTCTTCTGCTATTTTTTCTACTTCTTCTTTTTTATATCCTGCATGAATCAATTCTTGTTGCTTCATTAGAAGAGCTTCTTGCCTTTTTACAAGAAGTTGTTCATATAATTTATTAGCCTTTTGAGCATCTGCAATAATCTGCTGTTGTATTATCCAAGCAGGTCTTTGAGTATACTTCTCGTAATCTTCTTCACTTAGTAATTCTTCTTTACCAGAGAACTTTTCAAATGTTCTAAATTCAGTTACGTCTACTTTATAATATCTTTCATATCCCCTGATATAATCTTGATTGTTCACTCTACCTACATCTTCTGGGAATTGAACTTCCCCATCATCTTCGCGTACGGTAGCAGGGGCATTAAAATCAAAACGAGTACCACTATTATCTGCTGCATTCTCTATCGCTTTTGAATACATAGGCCATAAGTTTTTAGCCTGGTCTTTAGTAAAAAGTTTAGATATAATTACATTTTCAGCATCATCAAAAAGCTTATGTCGACTATTAGGGTCAACATACACATCTAAGGGGTCTATATCCTTAAAGCATACTTCTCCTTTGCCCATATCCATTGTAGGGTCTTGATATACTTGCATATAACCTACCCCCATTACATAATAATCATCGACTGCTTGCCTTATAACAGACCTTCCATCAGATATATCATACATATATGCTAATAAAGCACTCATAACCTGAGCTACTTTATTATCAGAATCTTCTCTAGGAGCAGCTCTAAATGAAGGTCTATTAGCAGTTAACATAGCTTTTGCTGACTCAACTGCTGGATGAACTCTGTTTATAACTATAGGAGCTTGCCCACGAGATTCTAAGGTTTTTCTTTGTTCAGCAGTCCACTGCCTCCCAAGTCTAAATTCTTTATCTTCCTTCGCTTGATTTGCCCAAGTATCTCTTTTACTTGAATACTTTTCAATTATGTCTAAGTTCTCATCTACTAAATTTTTTGACGATTTTCCGTCTTTTTGAGTATATGCCATATGCTTAATTTACGAACTACATAGTCATCCAATCAAGAGTTTTCTTTTGTTTTCTTAAATCGTCTTCAGATAATTTCTTGAATTCATGTAATCTACATGGCTTAGCACCGTCTAATGCTGTCCATATAGCATCCATAATATCATCATTTTTACCTTTAGGATAGGATAGAAACTCTTGTTGGGCTTTTATGTCTTCTGGTCTAAAGTGAAATGTCCCCTTCGCGAAGAGAGGCACTAAAGACAATAACCTTTCTGATTTACTATTTCTTGGTTTAACACCAGATTCTAAACCTGGTATATAAATATTTTCTTCCTTCATAAGTTCTCTTACAGCAGTCCTTAATGCTTCCTGATATCCTACAGTCTCAACTTTAACCCTTCTAGGTCTATACTTCTTATAAGTATCTATTATCATATTAGGCTGTTCTGCTGGAGATATTCTATTTCTGTATATATCTACAACGTATTTGTTGTTATCATTATCGATAGCAATAGTCGCGATAACAAAGTAGTCAGCCCTAGCAGAAAGAGAACTCGCAGGGTCCACACCAGTATACAGTTCAACAGGTATAGTTCTTTCATTATCTAATCCTTTATTTTTAACTAAACAATTTTGACCTTGTATTCTCTCATAATCGTAATGATGTATCTTAATCCAATCTGGTTGAAAGGGAGCATCATCAGGAGATTGGGCTATATTCATGTATTCTTGATAGAATCCATTAATATTCCCTACGGACGAAAACTCGTCCTTTATGGCCAATATCCTTTCTTTTGGAAAACGTTCAGGCCAAATACTTTTCTCATCCTCATCCCATATAGAAAACCACAATACATTCCAAGCACTTGATTCTTTAGCCCAGCATAAGAAGCAATCTTCTGATATAACCGTGCCAATCATTGCTATCTTACCATCATCTGATAAAGACGGAATAACCGCTTCTGTTAACCACTTTCTATTCTTTGCTCTAGCATCAGGAGTAAATGCATTTAATTCAGATTCAAAGTCATCTACTATAATTAAGTTAGGACGAGTATCTCCTTGCAGGAAACCCCTAACTCTTTGCCCTGTGCCTACAGCAACAATTCTAGTACCATTAGCAAGTATAATATCTGTATGAGTCCATCTCTGAGCAGTCTCAGGACCTAGGTTTCCAAATATTGCTTTAAACTCTTGACTAAATGTCAAGTGATATTTAATCCTCGATAAGAAGTTAATAGACTGTGCTTGTGATTCGGATATAATAACTATAAATAAATCTTCATTAGTGCTTTTAAAAGCAGCTCTCCATAAAGGATATATAAGCGTAGTAACTGTAGATTTAGCTGTTCCCCTAGGTGCTGCTATTAATACTCTCTTTTTCTCTTCATCAGACAAATATTTATATATATCTCCATGAAAAGGAGGAGTAGTCTTCTTTAGAGCAGTAGGAAAGCAATGTTTCCCAAACAAAGCCATATTATTACGAAGCTTTTTAAGTGCTTGTAGTTGCTCGTATTGTTCTTCGTAGTCCATAAAAGACTTAAGCGTCCATTTCGCTTTCTTCTTCTCTTAGCATTTCTGGTGGCTTTTCATCTGGTAATAACATAGCTGGAACATCTCTTCCACGCATTTTTACACCCGCTCTATAATCAGAGTTCTTTTTACCATATTTAGCATTCATAACCCTTGCAGCCTGCGACCCAGCCATTACTGCAGGTCCACCCGCTGCTATAGCTGCCGCTTTTAATACTTTTTTAAGTTTTTCACTCATTATTCTTCCTCCTTAGTAGTAGTTTTAGTAGCTATAAGCTTATCTTCAGTCTCTCTAAGCTCGTCTATGAGCTTGACATTGCTAGTAGCTTCTATTTGCTCTACTGTTTTAACAAGATGCTTATCTTTCATTCCATGCATATCTTGTAAATTATCAACAGCTCTCATCAGATTGGTGACATCACCTTTATCCTTAGCTGTTTTAATAGTATTCTCTAGTAAATCTAAAGTATACTCTTCTGTAAGTCCATGCTCCTTTAGTAGAGCTTGTAATTCATCTCTTACCATATCTTTGAATTTCTCCTTCTTCATTCTTCTCTTCCACATAATCTTTTGATTATTAGTTGGATTATCTAGAACGTGGTCTATTGTTTTGTCGTAATCCATGGTTTGAGCATACACCATGGCTAGATTCTTCATTTTCTGTCCATTTGAGATAACTTCCCAATGTGTTTTCCCAGAAATGGTGTTATTTGACTTTCTACCAGCAGCCTTAAGCATAGTGCTAGTATACTTAGGGTTATAAAAAGCATAACCAAAGGGAAACCTAATATAAATACTAGTAGGCTTATACTTTGCCCTTGAGATGACCTTAGCCACGTAGTTGTCGTCTGATAACCCGTATTCTCCTTCATTAGCATCCCTCCAGTATTTATAGTCAATTTCTTTAGTATCTGCTTCTTTTTTGTCAAAAACCTTATAGGTTGTAGGAGATTTATCTCCTTTGTGATGTATGTCAATAGTATACATTAATAATTAAAAGCCTCATTACCTTGTTCATTTACTACATTGCTTTGCATACTAGGCATAAGTTTATTTACTCTATTTCTAGTAGCATCATCTGGGTCTGTATGGTGAAACTTATAATAAGCATTCTGTCTAGCCTCCATATCACCTTTTCCTATTAAATTGAGCAAACTATCAGAGCCTGACTGAGCAAATGTATTAGCTAGAAACATAGCATTTGCTTGCTCATCATTCCATTCATGAGGATTATTGGATATACCAGTTATAAATTCATTATCATACCCCATATTCTTCATTCTATTTAAACCAGTAGTAACAGAATCATCTGTAAACTGATAAACTCCCTTTGCAGATGTAGTACCTGCGGCTGCCATAGGATTGTTATCTGACTCTATATTTCTAACTTGTTGGGAGAAATCGTACATATTGTTTATATAGTCTTGTCTTTGGTCTTCAGGGATATTCATTCTATCAAATTGTGCATTTAAAAACTGTAAGTTCTGAGAACCAAAAGCAGGAGAGTTGTTAATAGGACTTGGCTGACCACCAGGTTGTTTAATAGCATTATTATCACTAGGTTGAAAACCTGCATCTGGTTTATAAAATTCATTAGTATTAGTGCTATCTTCCCAAGCGTAAGAAGGCCCACTAAAGGTTTCTCTTAAACTTTTAAGTGCCCTCCCTAAAAATCCATCAAATGCCATATTATTTCAATCCTTCTAGCATTTTTTGATATTCTGAATTATATAGTCCCGTTAAGCCTTGACTAAACATAGAAGGCATTTCAAAAGGTTGTGATATATCTACAAAGTTATAACCGCTTCCACCACTAGATTGAGCTGCTCTTGGATAATGATGTACTCCTCCACCCATATTTCTCATAAGTTCTTCATCTTTAGCACCTTGAGCGCCAGAACCCACCTGACCTAAAACATGCATCATTCTCTCTCTTGAATCCATATCTTCCCATTCTTTCTCAATCTCTTCATCACCATCATCGTCGCCTGAATCGTCATCATCTCCACCATCACCAGTATCTAAAACTGGGTCATATATGGACATATCCACTCCATATTTGTTTACATTTAGATTGTTATTTTCTGAAACAGAATTATCATCATTATCTGAATCTTCTGCTACAACAGGGTCGTATATAGACATATCTACGCCCCATTGATTAACATTAGAATCGTCATTCTTCTTATTACTATTTAAAGAATTTGTCTCTATTTTCATACTATTAGCATATATTTCCTCAGCATCTTCATAGGGATTAGGATTATCATCTGTTGCTTCAAGACTACTAGCCCATTCGTTACTTTTATCATTTGTTGTACCATCATCTTCTAAAGAAAGCTCCCAATCGCTCTTTCCAGAACCATCAGTATTCCCTATAAAGTTAGATTCATATATTTCCGTTGAATTAGTAGGAATCCCTGTTTGATTATTATTACTCTGAAAACTTGCGTTCCAAGCATTATCACCGCCAACATCATTTACTGGCTGTGAAAACTGACTATTATTAGTATTTCCTAGCGTTAAATCATAACCTAGGTCATCTTCAGTAATAATATTAGAATTACCAGAATTCCAAGCCGCACCTAAAAGATTGTTGCTCATAGTTACTCCTTATTTAAGATATGGGTCGTAGTCTAAATTGTCTTCTGTAAACTCTTGTGTATATTCACCAGGTTCTGCTCCCGATTCGTTTTTCCAAGCCGCATCTAAAGGGTCAAAAGTAGCATACGGATTGCTTCCACCACTAAGTTCACCTCCACCTAAAACGCTCGAATAAACATCTGTATTTTCCCCTAGCATCATATCATCATAGACTCTTTTCCAGTGTTCCCACATGTCTATATCTTCTTTCATGTCCCTGGGAAGCTTCTCACCCTTAAATCTTGCATTAGGGTCTACATTATCAAACTGACCTGGTCTAAATAATCTGGCTAAATTGCCTTCTCCTGTACCAAATCCACCCATAAAACCTAAGCCTTTTCCACCTATCCTGGAAAACCAGCCCTTTCCTTCCTTCCAATCTCCTCTACGTGCAGCCATGGGTCTCTGTTTCTTCTCCCAATGCCTGCCTATACCGCTAAGAGCACCTCTTCCAGAGCCAAATCCATCTTGTTTTCCAAAGATACCTTGACCTGCTGCTCTTTTAGCTTTTAATTTATCAAATAATGCCATTTTTACTCCTATTAAGCTTAATTACAGTTATAACCTACCTCTAATTTAACTATAGATACCTATAAGATACAAGAAAATACTTGCCTTTTAGTCTAAACTAAGTATATACCTTACTTATACCTCTATATATACCTATATAAATATAATCAAAAAAAAATATTTTCCAAGCCTTTTTTATACTCTCGAGGAGAAATAACCATTTTCAAAAAAATAGGTTGAGAATGCGTGTGTGAGGTATACAGTGCACGGTACCCATCGAAAATTAGGGTGCCACCCATCGTTCTTCGTTGATTTTCGAACCATGGGTACATTGTAATCACTAAAGTGATTACAACCACTGTTAGTCATAGTTTTTAAATTAAATAATAAAAGGAGTAAACTATGGTAGACTGGAGTAAATTATATAATGGGTTAGTTAAAGTAGGTATCTGTCTTAAAACTCAATGTAAGATTTGGGAAGAAAAAGATAAAGATGGTAATACTGTTAGGTTATCTGTCTTCATCCCTTGGCATCTTGCTAGTTTAATTAGTGTTGCAGATGTTCAAACTTTGTTGCCTGAAGGTTGGGAAGCAAAGGAATCCACTAGAGATAGTGATATGAGGGAGGCTTTGCATCAAAAGAAGGATTATACACCTTCTATAGTAATTCAACAAGGTGCTAATGCTTTAGATGCTTTGAATAGTTTCACATCTAAATAAGTTTAATAGGGATAAAGGTGCGTATTTATGCGTGCCTTTATTCTTTTTTATTAATTAAGTAATACATAAAAGTAAGTGTTTATATCCATAACTATTTGTCAACTATCTAGTTTTGGTAAAGAAGATAGGTGCTAGCAGGATACGCAAAAAGCCATTTAGTGGATAATGCACCGTTGTAGAATATATACTACGCTAACTGCGGTAATAGATTAGTTTCTATTGCTAAGATGTGCGGTGGTAACCTGCCCTATCTTCTAGTTTTATTGATGTTTAAAGGGTAAATTTTTTTTTATTGCTTTTTATTCACTTCGTTTCATAAAAAGTTTTTTTAATGTATATTGATGTAAATGGAGCAAGCAATATGCAATAACTAACAGTCCATTAGGGAGACAAATCAATGGTATGGTAAATAAAACTCAAAAAAAACCTCTAAATACTGTAATACAAATTGTGTCTTTGAGGTCTACTAGATGATGTCTAGATAAATAGCAAAAGACTGATAAAAGCAGTAAGTTAACAATAACAAAACCTCTTAATGATATAGTAGCATATAAATATCAATGTCTTGAGGTCTATCATATACTAGTAAATGGTAGTTAGAAGACTAATGAATAAAGATAATAAGGTAATAGAGAGGCAAAGTCAATAAGTCCTCTCTGTTATCTTTATTTAAAGGAGTAAATAAATGACAAACATAGAACTAGATTATCTATTAGATAAAGTAGATGTATTTATAGAAAATGAAATTAAACTAAACAAAGGAGTTAGGAATGAAAGAATACACAATAAAAAGCATAGACAATTCAATCTACATAGTAGTAACAAACAAAAGCATGAGAAAAGTATTAAGTAAGGCACGAGCATATTTTGGTCATGGATTATTTCGCACTTTAACTATAAAAGGAGTAGCATAATGGTAGAATCAAAAGGCAAAGCATATTGTGATAATTGTGGTAAAGTATGGAATATTTATTCTAAAGATGATATTGCATTAAATAATTGTAACAATATTTATGGTAAAAGTAAATGTAAATAAAATTCCATCAAAAACATAAGATGACTACCCATATATAAAGGAATTGGGCTGTATGATGTCATACAGAAACACGAATCACGAGATGGTTTCATATGACGATATGATAGAGTAAATGTATAGGTTTTCTTATGTGCCTATACATTGAAAAGCAATTAATAATAAACTAACAAAGGAGAAAGAATGAGTAATAAACCAGAAGAAAAATTAGCAAGTGCATTAATAAGAGTATATGAAAGAATAAAAGAATACACTGATAGATATGAACAAAAGCATGGTGTAACTGATGAGAATTTTATTGAGGATGATGTAGAATATCAAGCATATTGTAATGTATTAGAATGGATTAGTTGGGATGTAGAATTTGGAGTCAAAACAACACTAAAAATAAAAGAAAAGGAGACTAAATGAAAGTAACATTTAAAGGTGGTTATATAGAAGATACATATCACATAGTGCAAAGTATGTTAACAATAGCAGGCTTTACAATAAGTGATAAATTTAATATAGATTATGATGAATTAGATGGCGATAAAAGAATAATTATAACTAAAAGAAAGGATAAATAATGTATTTTAGTATAATTTTAGGAATATTAACTATTTCAACAGAAGAAATAGAGACAAGGATTAAACTAACTGAAATAGTAGCATATGAATTAGTTAGTTTAACTGATGTTGATGAAGGTATAGTATCCATTTATTTAAAAGGTAATAATAAAGAGTTAGTATACCATTGCAAAGGTAAGAAATCTTGGGCAAATGTCATTGAATGGTTTAAAAGCTATGAAAATGAAATCATTGAAGGAATGACTCAAGAAATAGCAAAGAACAATAAGAAAGCGAGATTTTAATGGCTTATTGTCCTTATAAACACAAGTATCAATTAGTAAATTGGGCTAGCTTACGTTTTAAACGTTCTAAATCTTATTTTAATAAGATGAATAAGTCTAGGTTGTATGCAATATATTTCAATTGCTAGCCAATTAAATGAGAGCCAACAACTGGTCCTGTAAGTCGAGAATGAGCCAACGAAAGTTGGATTACCTGAAATATGGTTGCTCTGTCGCAAAGGAATATGTGAGGCTCTCATTTATACTTCGGGAGTGGAGAGTTGATACCGTGAGGTCAGCCGAGGGTTTTCTTTACGGCTTTCATACCGTGTCCTTTGTTATACCCTGTTTGACACTCCCAAACAATTGAGTCAGTAGAAACTGCAACCGAGATATCAGTAGTTAACTACGGATAGAGCATGACACTGGCTCAATAAATTAAATGAGAGTCAAGATATTAGCCTCAGAGATGTAAATCCACTGAAAACTAGTCATACGTGGCGGACTAGCACGGCTCTCATTTAATACAGATTTTTATTAAATAAAAAGGAGAAACCTATGAAAAAAGGTTTAAT
>Ga0098036_1000085_pt1 | contig 47388 bp, 47 predicted proteins | sample 4_EtaG_FD_77064 | JGI IMG/M metagenome (GOLD analysis project Ga0098036, IMG submission 77064) | Marine viral communities from the Subarctic Pacific Ocean - 4_ETSP_OMZ_AT15127 metaG | ecosystem: Environmental > Aquatic > Marine > Oceanic | place: Pacific Ocean | collected 2015-01-07 | reverse complement strand
TATTCTTCTTTATAATCTTCAAGCTCAAAGTAATATTTCTTTATGATTTTTTCAGGTAAATCTAAACACTCATCTTTTTTGTACCTAATCATAAAGTTACTCATCATATCGTATAACCTATTTAAATTCCTTCCCTTCCTTATGTTTATTCCGTAAGAGGTTTCGTAGTAGAAAGTAAAGTTATCTATAAACTTCTGATATGATAGTCCCAAAGAGTTGTTTATCAAACGCAAGTATGCAAACAAATCATCTACCTTATTCTTCACAGGAGTGCCTGTAAGCAAACTTAATTTAGCATTTGTGTTTGAAGATATTTTAGCTATATGCCCAAACCTTTGACTCTTTGTATTCTTTATGTAATGACACTCATCTAATATTATATGTCCTATAGTATCATCAAAGTGTTTACTTTTCTTCTTTAGAATATCATAATTAATAACTATATACTTTTCGTCTGTAGCTAGGTAATCTTTCTTGCTATCTAAAAGAGATATTTCATTTGGTGGAACACCCCATTTAACTAACTCTTCATACCAATTCCATTTGCATATTGCAGGACATACTATTAATGTCTTTTTAATATTCATTAATTTTGATACAGATATAGCAGTAACTGATTTACCTAAACCTTGCTCGAACGCAAGTAGGTTATTCTTTCTACAACACATTAGCTTTATTGCATCTAATTGGTGTTGATATAATTCATTAAAGTAAGGCAAATCATTAGCCTTATTTAAAAATGAATCATCTATTTCTTTATACCTCTCTGCTAATTCAGAATATATTATTGTTCTAACACCTTCATACTTCTCTGAAGTAATCACATTAGCAAAAGAACTTTTCAAGAAACACCATAACGATATCCTTGATATATTCTTTATCGGACAATATATTTCTTTGCCGTTCCATCTCATGTTCAGAGATTCGGCTAACTCTATTTCTTCCCTAAACCATTTTTCTTTAGAGAATCTTATCACATCTTCTTCAAGACGGATTATTTTTTCTATTGACATACGTCTCCCCTATTTTATTTTTGAAAATAATATCAAAAGGCTCTAGCTTTTCTTTTTCAGTTTTAGACAAACCTCTCAATGCTCTATTAACATAGAACGCATCAGCCATCAATTCTTCTTTTGGAATCTTAATGACTAATACGTCCTTTCTTAATACATGAGTGTAAGTCTTAGACCTTTTATCTAGAAGCCTAAACATCCAATCACTTAAAACAATATCCAAAGCTATTAGTTTTCGTATATATAGTTAGAAAAATGTTGAATGTGAGGCAATAGGGTTTCCATATCGTTGTTCTTTGGCTTAAGAATAGCAGTACCCCATTGTAGTACGTCCCACATTGTGTTCTCGCTAGTCATAGGATTAGTTTTACTATCTCTACTTTCCCTAATCATATTAACACATTGGGTTATATTCAATGGTGGTCGATTATTAACACCTTGATTTTGCAGTAAGGTTGCTTGTTGTATAAGCTTTCCAAAGATTTTATCTCTTCTTTTCTCATCTACAATTCTTCCTTTAAGACTTCTAACTGCAGATATGTTTTCTTCAAGGTACTTCTCGTGATTACTAATCTTGCTATTAACTACATCAAGTATAGTTTGATAATCTAGTTTTCCTCTACCATAAGTCTTATATACATTACCACCAAAGATTGTCATATTAGAGCATATAGATACGTTCATACCATAAGCAACTTGTATTCCATTCTCTGTATATGCAATACCTATAGAGGTACTGAAATCATCATTGGGAGTTGCATCTGAATCATGAAATCCACGAGTGATGGTGTACCTAGTTATTAATCTTCTGCATAGGTACTTATTAATAGGACAAAGTTCAGGGTCTCCTTCATAGTTTACCCTAGCGGCATGTCTTTTAGATATGTATATAGGGTCAGCTACAAGTTCAGCGTTCTTTAATATCTTTGATTTATCTATTATATTTTCAATATCATTTAGTAATTGGAAGTGTTCTACAGGTCTGCTCTTTGGTAGTCCTCCGTTTACAAGTTCTAGTTTCGCAGTTTGAGCTAGTGTGTCTCTATCCACAGAAGCAACAAGCTCATCAAATGTTAATGTTTTCATTGTTTTAAATTTATTGATTAAAAAATATTATTAAAATATGGATTGATATTTCCATAGTTTTATTTCCTCTAAATCGAGGAAGATTTGTTTCTCATATCCTTGTGTCTTAAAGTATAAGAAATCTCCTTTCTCTAGGATAACCTTATTGGGTATAAGATACATACCTTCCTCATCTTGTAGCATTACGCTATTAAACTTGGTAGCATTAGCTATAACTTGATAGCAAAAACCATATGCATTATACTTCTTAAATAAGTGCCTTCCTCTTTTTCTAAATACTTGTAGGTTCTTATTCTTCTCGTCTATTACACCTAGTTTTCTAGCCTCTCCTCCACGAAGATTTAATATCAATACATTATCCTTATTGATAATACAATTTCCGTCTAGGTCTTTGGCTCCCCTATATCCTTCTTCAGTCATTATTTTATATGCTTTCATTTTTTATTTTCTTTTTCAGGTGGTGGCATATAAATGCCATTCCAATATCTATACTCATATTGCTTTCTATTACAAGAGAATAGCAATAGGCTAATCCATATCATCATGATTAAGAGGGTCTGTTTTCCATACGTCTGCCATCTTTGCAGGATAATCTGTACTAGTCCTTTCATATATGTGTTCTATTTCATCGCCTGGGTCGGAGATAATTGTTTCTAATTTTTTTAATGTTTTAGCTATTGATTCTAGAGATTCCCTTATGCCTGGCAAATCTCTCTCATACATTGTTTGTTCATATCTTGTCATAATCTAATTTAATTTTAATGGTTTATTAATTCCTTTCTCTAAATATAGAGTATCATCTGCAACATCTAATAGATGAACAAACTCTATATTTCTTTTATCAAACATGTCGAACAAATGATATACATCCCATTCGTCATCTTGAAATATTTCTGATTTCTTAAAATCATTTAATACATTTTCTAGCTCACCTATTGAAGCTCTAGTTAGTATCTTAACAGTATAGTGATTATCACATACTATCTCCACTTGTCTTTGTCTTAAGTTCATGGGTTTATTTTTTTTGAGTTATCTAATATATAAAACGCTTCTGAAAATGCATTGTCATAACATTCTTTTAGTGTTCCACCATTATGAAAGGTTTCACTCCTTACGTCAAAGATTGTTAGGTATGTAGTATAAGTATGCATATCACAATGTATCTTAATGCCTGTTTCCTCAAAGAATATCATAAGACAACCTAAATATATTTCAAAAGGTATCTCTTCTAAATCCTCATTAAAATCTAAATACTCTAAAAGAGTTGTATTAAATACAATCCAACTAATAAATTCCGAGTACGCATTAGGATGTTTCTCTTTAATTTCTTTCCAATACATAGATTTCTATTTATAAATGTAAAAATACAATACATCAGACCTTTTAAAGTTATGATTCTTCCTTTCTATTTGCCTTATAAATTTGTATGTAGTCATACTCGCATCTTTATAATGATTACGTAGAAAATCTTCGTCAATATCTCCTGCTTGTTTTATAATCTCATCATATCCATCATCTATAAGATGTTGTTGTTTAAAATATGAGTATATAACCCTAACATTTCTTGGTCTGTCATTGAAGTCGCTAATTATTTTTTCTGTAGTTCTGCTCATTTTCTGTTAAATTTATTTAGTATTTCATCAATCATTAAATTAACCTTACCTGAAGAGGTAGTTTTTTTTTGGTAGTTAGAAGGATTTTTTCTCTTCTTTTCTACTCTTTGTTTCCTTCCTACAACTCTATCAGTAGCTTTCTTATACATTCTTTTTTGCTCTGCAGTTATTACTCCCTTATTTAGAGGAGTTCCACTATATCTAGCTACCCTCCATGCAATAAAAGGTTTTAAATCATCTACACCTATTCTAATAACTTCCTCAAAAGCTTCTGTATCTGAAAAATCTCTTGAATATAATGGTGGGTTTTCTTTTTCCCAAGCGGCAAAACCTTTCAGTTGTAGCTTAAGCTTATCAGACATAGGTTTTTCCTCTAGCAATTCTTCCTTTATTTTCTTTGCATCTTCCTCCATCTTTGCTAACTCAATAACAGGTGGTTCTTTTTTAACTTTTCCATTAGAGCTTTCTTCTAACTTCTTTTGAAGTTCTTCAATGAGTTTATTCTGCTTATTAATCTGTTCAAGATATTCTCTTTTCTCTTTTGATTCACTTCTATTATGCAGTAATTGGTCAAGCTCTTCATACTTATAAGTAGTTTTGTATATCTTATTGTATTTTTTAATTAAAGCTTTCGCTGCCTCTTCTAATCCAAAGTTCAAAGAGTATGCAACATCATCAGTTATAGGCAAAACCCTATGTACAGGTAATTGATTTTTACCCATCAACTTCCAATGCTCATCTCCTTTTTCATATGAAATAACTATTGCCTCCTTCTCTGGCATTAAATCTATTAGGGACTTTATCTCTAAGAAATGGTGCCCTAAACCACCTTTACGTAGCTTATTCATTTTGTTAAAGTTTAATTTGTTAAAAATTTGTTTCCACATAGCTTCTTATTTAGAGCTATTATATTGCTCACACCATTGGTTTACTGAACAATAATCTTTACATCTTCGTGGTTCTCCTTTTCTTGTTTCCACGAAATCTCCATCTATTTTTAAATAGTCGTTAGCTTCCTTCTCGTTATCAAATACTTTCTTGGCTCTCTTACCACCTTTTTTCATAACTGCAAAGGTATCTTTACTTGACCATCTATCTCTATCGCTACAATGTGGTTCTATTTCCCCATTTAAAACGCCCTGATGAAGTTTAATACGTTTGTTGATGTATTTCTCCATACCCTCTTGTGAATACATTGTAAGCGCAATTTCTGCTACTTGCTTTTGAGGGTACTTTCCTGTTTCAAAGTTTCTGTCTGCTTCTCGTTTATTCCAATCCTTTAGAATTGCAATTATTCTTAACTTCTCAACTTCATATCCTTTTAGCCTTAACATATAAGCATATGTATTTAGTTGAGCTTCCCAAGACCAATGAGAATCAGGTTCTTTTGCCATAGCCTTCCAAGCTGACGTAACCTTGAAATCATATAATGTTTTTGTCTTTTTATCATATAAATCAGCAGTGCCTGTTAGCTTCCAACCATTGCTATCCATTTCAAGAGGTACTTCGGATAGATAATCTTCATTACCTTCATCAGCTCTTTCAATAACTGAATGTACAGATGTGCCGAACAATGCCCATACTTTATCTATTACATCTTCCTCTATATCTTTGTAATGTTCCTTAAACAACTTTGATATCTGTGGAGAGTCAATCATCTTTGTTACACTAATATCTCCACGCTTTACATATTGCTCATTTTTAATCGCTGCCACCATTGGAGCAGGTAGATTGTACTTGTTAGTCACTTTCATAGTTAATAATTTATAGTTTAATTAAATGTTTATAAGGCTTTCCGCTTTTTATATAATTGATAATATCAACAAGCTTAATACACTTCTCATACTCTTCAGTACTTTCAAAGTATCTAATAATCTCTTTTATAATATCTTCAATCTTTTCAAGCTCTCCTGCTATGATATTACTTCTTACATCATTAGGATTAAAAGGAAGCCATAAATTCCCTCTTTCCGACATAAGCTCATCAAATCCTTTTTCAGACGTTATTATTAAGTAAGCGTTTTGCATAGCTTCGTCTATAATTTCTTCTTTATGAATTAGAAAGTATTCACTCTTTCCAAACTCAAACTCAAAAGGTTCATCTTTCATAGCAATCTTATTTTACCTAGCGTCGTTTCTACAGAAGGTACAGATATTTTTTTCCTGTCGTATTTCTTTTTGTTTTTATGCACAGATTTTTTTATCCATAGCTTTGTAAACTCAACACGCATTTGGTCTTTTTGTTTTTCTTTTTTCTTATTTTTCTTTTTCATTTTATTGGTTATTAAAAAGAAGATGATAGTCGCACAAAGATTAAAATTGACTTCCCTTTGATAAAGCACGACAACCTATAATCTTTCCATTCATATCTCTTACAGGTTCATCTACTACATATAAATCTTTTCTCTTATCCCACATAGCAGAAGCGGCAATCCCTGATACTATAATGATTGTACCTTCTTCGTAGTCAGGTAGTCCTGATACTTCTCCAAAAGATGTTTCATTAACAGGTATTGTTGAACCATTAAAATCTAATCTGTCCATAATGTTTCTGTACGTTGACGCCCTAGCCATGCCATGTTTGGGTATCTCTACTGTACCTCCATTAGTAATGATACTAATAGGGTGGTATGTATAGTTTAATATCTTTTTAATTTTCATTGTTTTTATTTTTATCTATGTGATGAATTATCTGCCACTTGATACCATCAATAGTATGCACTCTTCTCCAAGACACCTTATGATTATAAGTAAGCCTTTTTACGTCGAAGAGACGTAGCAAAAATTTTTTAAATGTATTCATTATAACAATTAATTTATAAGTTACAAAATTTTAGGTAAACCATTCCTCTGAAGAAGGAATCTCTAATTCGAGATGTTCAGCGCAATACCTGATAATAGTATCTAGGTATTCGCCAAACTCCTCTTTGGTTAATGATGATGTTGAACGGACAGTAGGTATCATTTGTCTGCCATTAACTTTGACATATGATGCATCTCCTTTCAACAACCTTGTGTTAGTTAATTCTTTGGGTACTTCTCTATACTCTGTAAGAAGAACTGAAGCAAAGTATTCGTGAGTCCTTTGTATGTTAGTATCATACCCTATATCAATAAACCTTTTTACTATCTGCCTTATTATGGCCCAATAATAATTGTTTTGATACTTGGTTCGTTTAGACTCTTCATACTTATCCACTACTACAACTATTTCTTTTCCTTCTCTTTCCAGTAAGTATTCTCTAAACTCATTAGGATACTTGAGATACATCTTACCTTCTTTTGCCTTTCCTTTGAATATCATAACTTTATTATTTGAGGTCGTATAATAGTAAACTCATATTCTTTCTTCCTTAAGAATGAGCCTAACCCATCCCAATTACTATGAGATGATAAGTATAATTTTAATATAGACTTAGTATAATCAGCCTTTTGCCAATCAGTATATTCTCTTTTAAAGTTTATACTAATAAGCAAAGGCTCATTATTCTCGAACTCTATCCCATCTCTACTATACTTAATACCTTGTACCAAGTAAAAACTATAAGGCTCATCTATCTGTGATGATATATAATCTCTCCAATCTTTATAATCCATTATCATAATTTATATTTAATTGGTTAGGGTCTATACTTTCTTTCTCCTTAACAACCCTGAACCAACTCTCACAAGAGTAGCAGAACCATAGGTCTTTATCTTTTGGATTGTCACCCATAACTTCTGCACAACTGAGCCAATCAGCGCAGTTGGGGCAACACCCATATAAGTCCATATCCGATTGTGTAATTTCAACATAATCTTCAGAAGAAGAACCTCCCTCTTTTTTTTTATCTGTATCTCCTAACATCCAAGAGTCATTATAATATCTATTATAGTATTGGCTATTGCTATATGAACCATAACTCCTTTTATATACATGACCTGTAGGCTTGGTAAACTTATATCTTCTCTCCCCTAATGTTTCTATTAGACATTGCACCATTTGTTTTGTATTCATTACCTCTTTGTATGATACAATCTCGTCATCACTATGTGCGTGGTAATATCCACAAGACATATTAGCTACTGATACACCTATACCATTATCTCCTAGTTGGTCAACATCTGTCAACCCACCACTTGTAAATTCATATCCAAAAGATTTAACTACTTGAGTTATAGCTTTCTTAAACTTCTTTGAGAATAATCTTGAACCACCAATGCTATCAACGAAATCTCTATTAGGATTACTTGTCTTACCACTATTCCTGTCACATTGGAATACATATCCGACATCTTTAAAGAAATCATCATCTGCTTGTGCGCTACCAAGACACCCCATCTCTTCATTAGAAAAGAATGCAACCTTTATATTGTCAAAGTATTCTAACATAGCTAGCGTTATATAAACACCTACCTTGTCATCTCCACCGACACCAACTTGGTCTTCTTCTTCATTGAAAGCTCTGTAATATCCATTAATTACATATACTCTAAACTCTTTATGAATTTTATGCACTGTGTCCATATGTGATACTACACAAGGGAATACATCTGCTGACCCTTTCTGAACATATATGTTACCATATACATCTGAGTCAGATGTTAATCCCATATCTTCTACTTTGTTTTTGATGAACGCTTTCATATCATCTTCTTTGTAACTCTCGGTTTGTATACTTAATACCTCACCTAGTTTTTGTTTCTCATTCATACTTAATACTTTTAATGTTTAATTAATAAAATTATAAATCTAAAGTGTCTTCATTATACGGCAGCCACTTATCTTTATTGCCGTTTACTCCTTTAACAAAGGTGCATTTCTCTTTGAGCATCCACCCTATTCTCTTATTGATATAACAAGCTAACTCTTCTGGTAATTCTTCCCCTTCACTCTCACTATAATGAAGTGTATTAGCTAGATAATTTAGTCCTTCATAGTTATATACATTATCCATGTGAGTAATTTGTCCGTCAAACAATTCACACGATTCATCATTCATTATATAATCTCCATCTATCTCATCCTCACAAGTATCTTCAATCATAGCATACCAATCTTTATTTGCTATCCATACTACATCGTCTTCTAATGCATACTCTCCTGAATATTCTATTTCATACGCATAGTCCTCATATACATATATATCTCTACCGTCTACATACCTAGCTTCATCTCTATGTATCATATCTCCTGACACATAACATTCTACTTGGTCAGCCGCATGTCCATCTACTTCTCTAAGCTCTATTGAGCTACCATAATATTGATTACTCAATACTCCTTTGTCCGCATCATAATGATAGAATGTGTCCATATATGGATAGTAACAATATTCTTTTTTCTTTAATTGAATTATAAAAGACTTACTCATTGATGTACCATCAGGAGAAACAAAAGAATCACAACTATGTCCTTGAGTATATTTATGTAAGTATCCTTTTTTCTTTGCATACTTTTTAAATATCTCTACCATATATTCGTGATAAAAATATATCCTATCCATAATAGTATAGTATTTAGTCTCATCTCCACTTACATATACATTATGCCATAACAAAGCTCTTGCCATTACCTTATTCTCTGAATCAAACACACAAAGCATTGTACATTTGTCAGGGTTGTAGCTATATATCTGCATATAGTTATCTCCATAACAAGAAGAGTGTCGCATACAACTTTCCCATAGTGTACCTTTGTAGGTGCCTTTGTCAGTACCTTTATGATAATTGTCTTCATAATAAAACTTCCTTATATCTTCTCCTTTAACCTCTTTTATATCGCTTGTATAAAAGTTAGCACGATATATATTTGCAAAGTCCTCTATATCTTTATTAGTAACATTAACTTCTTTAAGAAAATTCTCTTTGAGTATCCTCCTTATTATCTTGCCAGGCTTACACATAGTTCTCTTATCTGCGTTCCAAGTCTCAGACACACCTACCTTTGATGATGTTATAAACGACACCTTTGTAGCATCTGATTGAGCAACTGATAGATATAATGCAGGGTCTTTTTGAAAGTTATTTGAATCTGTCCCATAGTCTGCTAAATTCTTTAATAGATAACAGACTTTATTATTGCTATTGTTATATAGAAAACCATTAACGGCTTCGTCGAATTGTAAATACTGTCTCATCTTTCTTCTGCTTTTGCCATGCCTACGGACATGTTGTTAAGAAATTCTTTAACAGGAAATAGAGTAGAGAAAACTCTTCTATTATAAAGTTCTGGCTCTTCTATCTGCAATTGAGTGAACAACTTGCATGGCATATCTCCGTGAGTAGAAATGTTCCTTGATTGACTATGGTTCATCAAATCAGAAAACATAATGCCTACTTTATTTATATGTGAGTTAGGAAAGTATCCCCTTTCAAATGCTTGTTGTATTTGTCTAGGTATTCCGACTATAAGTTGTCGTCTAGAATTTTTATAATAATTAGTATAAGAGTTTGCATAATGATTTGCAAGTGTACTCCTTACCTTGAGTACTTTCACATCTCGTGCGTTTAATATTTTATCAAGCTCTGCTATTTCTTTATCAGTGAAATATTCGGGATAAAAATTATTGTCATCACTCCCGTATTTATCCGTATGGAATTCAGGGACAGGGAAATACTCTTTTTTAACACATTCATTTGTTGTAAATGCTAAAGCATAGTTTTCTAGTCCTATTTGCATATCTCTATAAGTAATAAAGAATGATGCATTCATTCCAAACATAGCAGAGTATATATTCATATATTCATGACCATTACTTGCGTGTTGCCCATCAGGGTCTGCTATGTACTTATGTCTTGTGTTGAAAGATATCCTAGACAAACTATCTATAGTTTTGTTGACATCTCTCTGTTGTGTGGAGATTATAAATAATCCCCCATACTCTATACCAAATCTCTCGGTACGAGTGCTTGGATAACAAATGTATCTTGCCATTGTTTAATAATTTTAATGTTTAACTTCAGGTAAATTCTGATAGACTTGCTCCGCTATCAGTTCGGAGATATTTTCTATGTAAGACTCAAGCTTTCTATCTTGTTCAGGAGATATATCCCCAGAGATAGTATTATATCTATTATGTAGCCTAACAAACACTTCGTCTAGGTCATTCCTTACCATAGATTCAGCGTCTTGCCTTATATCTTCTTTGAGTTCTTCTTGTCGTTCCCTCCATTTAGTGTACGAGTTTTCCATAGGTGTTTTGTTTTATAAAATTGTTTATTTCTTTCACGTCTTTTCCATTGAGCTTGATTGTCCTTGACAAAGCTTAAGTATTTATCTACGTCATCCATAGCATCATTAGAGAATAAAAATAACTGCTCCATATCAATATGATTTTTCGTCGTCATCATCTTCCCTATTCTCTATCTCTGCATAGATAAATATAAATGCTAGTAGTACCAATGATGCCAAAAAGAACATCAGTGCCGCAATTCCTAAATCCATAATAATAGTTTTAATGTTTAATAAAAATAGTAGTGCATAGAGGACTCGAACCTCCATCTTTAGGGAAAAAACCTAACGTCCTACTCCAGTTAGACGAATGCACCATGTCAGGAGATGCTTATGAATGGCTAAATGAAAAGAAAACCGTCCCCCATGCCCTCACGGACACAGGCATCTCCTGTATATTATAAAAAAAGAAGGACGATGTGGAGGATAAACGAATCCTCAATGTGTGATGTTTATATAAACTTGACTACTGCAAAGTTTAGATGCCTCTATAACCATTATATTAACTCGCGTCAGTCAATACATCTAGTTAAGTCGCTACAACTACTTTGCATACCTTATGTCTAAACATAAAACATTGTTCGGTCACGTGACAGGACTTGGTTTCCCATACCTGTAAGCCATTGCGAAATTCGTTGAATCTCTTTGACACACATACTTTATCTCTCTAGCTAATGAGTTCAGTTATATCATTTGATATCCCTGCGACAGCATCCGTCTAGATAAATACCTTATAGCCTCTCGCAAAGCTATTGTTCAGTCACACACCTAGTCCTAATCGGTAGCTACTCCTTTCGGACTCCTTCTTATTTTTTCAAAGAACATTGCAGAAAGAAATGATAGTCGCACATTTCTTTTCTTAATTTTTTTGTTGTTTAAAGTCTAACAAATTGATATAAGACTCAAGCTTCTCTATCTCCTTCCTATCGTTGTTATGCTCTTTCATTAAAGAAAGATATAACCTACCAACCTCATCAACATACTCCCCTTGTTTCTCTAAGAGGTGTCGCATCTTGCTTAACTTCTTTTTTATATCATCTATGTCATACTCAGTCATGCTATTACATTTAAATAGATACACTATGCTAGTCGTTTACTATTTATCAATGATAACACCTTTTCAACACTTTTACAATTACTAACCGAAGCCTCTAAGAAATATTGTACTTGATTTCTTTTGACGTCAGTCAGTGTTGGATTTAAAGTAATAACAACTTGAGCGTTATCTATATCATTACGGACACGACTCAATAAGTTATTAATATTTTCTAATTGCTCATCATTTATGTTCATGACTCTTTTATTTTATATATGTTAATAAATTTATCCATGCCCCAACAATTATTAATAGGCTCTAAACCAAACACTTCAACAAGCTTTAAATACTCTGTACTGAAAGCTATGCAGAACTCTAACTCCGACATATCTGAATACTTATTCTCCAGCTCATAGTCGAACTTCATTATCTCCTCTACATCTATTATGATGCGACCATACGCCAAGTATGGCACCCATTCAAGATACATCATTGATGTCTTGTGTTTACCATTAGCGTGTATGTTCTTCTCTTCATAAACAATCCTCCAAGCACGTCGTTCAACGTCATCAAAGAACCATTTAGTCCTGTATATTATCTCCCCTTTAAATGCTATCTGTAAGTCCTCATTCTTAAACGCTTCGTAACGGAATGGTGCGACCATAGCATTATCCTCATCATATTGCCATATTCTATTGACAACAACAGGAGGAAAGTTTATCTCTTCTGTTTGACCAAAGGTCTCCCTATTGAGAGAAACCTTTAGTTGCATAGCAGTATCTAGTAGTCTCTTCTTCATGATTTCTCTACTTTATAGTATCTACCATCTGACTCTAACCTGTATATAGTACAAGTATCGTCTTTAGCCGAATAGTTACAAGGTGACATAATCTCAAGAGTACCTGATGCACACTTGCCGTAATAAAACTCGTGCTTAATAGGAAGGCACATAAAGTCCTGTCTAGGTACGTGTCCTCTAAAGAATGTTCTACCACTACTCATAGTGTGTTCATTTTCATTGTCCATAGTTAATAATCTCATAATAATAATTTTAATGTTTAATAAAATAATCTCTTTAATTCTCTTTAATAATTAACGATTCATATAGACGCTTATGTCCATACGCATCATTAACAAGCTTTATAGCATCTTGTTTATTCTTATTGTGAATAGCAATAGACACTAATGGTGTAAACACCTTTGTCTCATAACGAGCTACCTTCATATCTCTAGTCCTCTCGTTCTTTCGATTGTAAGCATCTGCCAACAAACGATTAATCCTTGCGACATACCCACGCAATACTACACAAGCATTTGCAGGTGTCATTATATATATTTTCTTGTTAAGTGTCATTTCTTTATGTTAAAATACTATATACTTTATTCCTTTTGCGTCTGTATCTACGTAAATTTTGCTTAACTCTAACTTTAGTACCATCTGTTAATAACCATTCAGACTCGTACCAACCTTCAGCATCAGCTCCTGTTTGACCAACAAAGGTAAAGTCCCCTTGTTCTATTAACTCTGATGTACTCATATATTTTATCTCTTTATCTTTCATAAACCTGCTTCTATTTGTGCGGCATTCATGCCATTAACAATGATATCTCTTTTGCTATTAACACGTCGCTTCCTAACGTATGATTCTTTGCCCTTATGTACAAAGCTAACAGAGTATAAGTTACCCTTTTTATCCTCATAACAATGCTCTGTTAATACTATCTCTAATGCTATTGCTTCTTTACGAGTCATATCTGTAGGTTTTATAATGCTTAATAATAGGTAACATACCAATCCAACTACCAATGAGCCCATAGCATACCATAAATGGTGTCGTAAATGTGTTACCCATTGATATGAATAACTCAGCCTGGAATGCCGTACATACAACTATTGTATGTGACACTATTGTCAATGCTATACCAACGTATAACAAAGACTTGCTATTTGTATCTCTATTCCTCATTGTTGTGTCCTTTATTCTTTCTAAAACTGACAGGCATAGTATATGATATGTGATATCCTTTTAACTCATCTTTGAATAAGCTATGTATCTCATCTTGAAACTCACTCCATTCACTAATAGTATCCTCTAACTTATCTCCATATGGCATATTACTGAAAGCACTACCACATACATCAACCCAAGTCTCATCAGCGTCTGCAACTTGTACCATTTTATTCATAATGATACTATGTAAATCCTCTGTACTTGTATCACAATTAATCATAAGTGACTCTGCAAATCTATTAAACTCATAACCATCAATGTATGTATGCTCCAAACTAATGGCTCCGTTGCAAGTAACTAACTTGTATATACCATTGTATCTATAAGAGTATCTATATACCTCCGTTGTGGTCATCTTTATTTCAGAGATAGATTGTATCTTGTCAATCCTGTCTCTTCTTATGTCTTCTAATGTTTTCATTTTTTGTTTTTATAAGTGTTTTTTCAAGTTTATTTGTTTTATCTATTCAAGCTCCTTCTTAAGCGACTATCATTTTAATCTATAATCGTAAACTACCAGTCGCACAAAAACACCACAAGAAACATAATTAAATGCTTCTTATGATGTCGGTATGAGATTGTTTTCCTTACAAAATATCTTCAATATCAGAAATAGAATTATCGGATACTTTGCTTTTTTCAGGTTTACTCCAATTTAATACATCTTTTGACCCATGATTAAACTCGATATACATCTCAAGAACAGAATTAGTTTTTTCATAATCTTTTAACACAATACGTTTTTTCCATTTTAGGAATAAATTAGCGAACCATTTTAAAGAATACTGATTTTCAGCATTTAATGATATTTCAGGTTTACCTGTTTTATCGTTAATTTCAAATGGTAAACTTTTACCTTTGCTAGAAGGGTCAAGTTTTAGTGTTTGTTCTTTGATAACTTCGTTGTTATCTTTCATACAAATAATTTTAACTTTCATTTTTTAAAATTTTACGATTAAAAAAGACTCCAAAACAATTCGTTTCTTATATCCTTTAACCATAGTTAAATTTACGAATAACCTAGTATATTATCGAGATATACTATGTAGGTTTACTAACAAGTTACTAACATAACAGAAACGTATATATATCAAATACATATTATTGAATACTTAATACAATATCATACATTAGCATATAATTAATATAACATACTTGCATACAATAAAAACAAATAACACATATATATATAATAGATTAAAACATTATTAAATAAAACATTATTGATTAATACATTAATGAATAGTATATATAAATAAATACATATAATAGATGTTTACATTAATAGATAATGTATGTATAAAAAAAACATTATAGATTTTCATATTAATAAAATCTTGATTTTACTTTTGGGAAAGTATGGGGTTGGAAATAATGGGTAATACCCCCATTAAGAGAATTTTGGTTTTCAAGCTATATGGGTAGTTTTCATTTTGAACAGTTGAATAAGTTATCAACACGTTGTACTAGGGTGTGTTGGCAAGTGTGTTAGTAAGTTTTTTTGTTATTTAAAAAAAAAATCACTAGCTTTATGCTTTGCAGATAGGAAGAAAGAACGAATAACCGATTAACAGAATACTTCGTTACTTCGTTAATACTAGAAAACGTTAATCGAAATTACTACAAATCGTTATAACGATACCTAATTACTAATTAATAAGATAGTACATAACTAATTGCAATTAGATTGCTAGATAACTAAATAACTAATTTAGGGTTAGACGTTAATAGGTAGTGCGTTGATTCGTCATTGCCTATTAACTTTAATTAAGTTAGAGGGTATCGTTAAATCGTTAAATCAAAATACGTTATGGCTAATACGTCATCAGTTAGGAGTAATCATCTTATGAGCATTCGTTTAGAATTCTTGTATGGGTTATATTTGTCTGACTGTCCTTTGGATAGGGATAGGATAGATTTATTAATTCGTAAGGGGATGATTAGTGAGGGGGATACTACTAATTGCAATTATGAGTTAGTAGATAATCTATTGCATCAGTTAAAGAACTCTGAGCGTAAGGATAGCAAGGATTTACATTTAAACAGGGGGATATCAAATCGTGATTTAACTTTAAAGGAAGATATTGAGCGTATTGCTGATTCTTACGTTGACATTGAGAATGAGATAGGGGAGAAGGAATATGAGGGAGTTAAGGACATTGAGGTTAGTGATTGGAAGATTAAGCGTGCAAGTGATGGTAGTTGGCCTGAGGATTTCTGTCAATGGGTAGATAGCATCAACAGGGGATTTGGAGATAGGGTTATGTACAAGCCTTTTAATATGTACGTACAACAGGCTTTTGGTTGGTTAAGTGAGAATGGTAGCATCAACAACTTTGCACATGAGGATGAGCAATACGATTATGCAAGGAATGAGAAACAGAGGTGTACTATTAATTCTTTATATTTTCTAAACAAGTACCACAGTTTAAAGGAGGGTGAGATAAGTGATGGGGATAGGAGATATACTGCTTGGAAGTGTCAGGAGGTTGTATGTTACTTATTTGATTTGGGTGCTAATTTATTAATTGGTAAGCCTAGGCAGATAGGGTTCACTTCTACTATTGGGGGATTAGGTATTAAGAGAACTGTATTTCACAAGAGTTATTTCACTAAATTCATTACGCATACATTACAGAAAGGGGAGGAGATATTTGAGGATAAGCTTAAGTTTCCTTTTTACCATCTTCCTCATTGGATGCGACCTACTGTTAATAATGACAGGGATAATCTTATTAGGTTATACTACAAGCCTGGCAAGGGGAGTATAGGTGGTGTAGATAGCAAGTTACAGGTCGTAAGTCCTACTAAGACTGCTATTAACGGTGGTAGTCCTAACTTGGTTATGATTGATGAGGTAGGATTAATAGATATATTATCTCCAATGATGAATGAGGGTAGGCCGACTCTGTTTTGGGTAAACCCTAAAACCAATGTTATGGAGATGAAGCGTCAGCTAATAGGTTGGGGTACAGGAGGAGAAATGGATGGTGGAGGTCATGCATTTGAAAGGGAGTTCCGTACTGCCCTTGAAGCTTGGAATAGCAGGAACTTCCATTATGGTATAATACCATTATTCTTTGATGCTTATTCAAAGCCTGGACTTACAGGTAACATATACGAACAGGAGAAGAGTTTCTATTATGCAAAAGGGGAAAAGAGTAAGATACAATTCCATCAGGCATATCCTATTACTTTAGAAGATATGTTCCTTATATCCCCTGACACCATTGTAGATATTGAAAAGATAAATGCACAGATACAAAAGATAAGGAGTTTACCTGCTACTGAAGGGCCTCAATACGGATACCTAGAACCTATATTTGATAAGAACGTAGAATACCCTGATACCTTTGATATACCACATAAGGCTATAGGAGCTAAATTCGTTCCTACTGAAGATGATTCAGAGTTTGCAAGTATAATAGTATGGCAACATCCTGAAGATAATTGGAGTAACAGATACTTTCAGGGTACTGACCCCATCTTTACTGAATCAGGACATTCAAAGATGGCAAGTGCTATATGGGATAATGTAAACAAAACTATAAGTGCAGTAATGAACTTTAGAACTAAAGACTACAGATACTGCTATTTACAGGCTATGCTATTAGGATTGTATTATGATGGGGAACAGACTAGGAATCTAGTTGAGAACAACGTAGGTAGTGGATTTATGGATTACCTTGAAGGAAGGGGTTATTGGAAAACGTTAGTACCTAATAAGATGATTGCACCTCACTTACAGAACCCTATGGGTGGACGTATAGGAATAAGAAAAACAGGAGTCAGTAGTAAATTTATCCTTCATAAGCTCCAAGAGCTATTGGAGGTTTATTATGAAAACCTATACATAGAAGAATTGTTCTTGCAGTTAAAAACGTATGTAAGGAAGATTACACCTTCGGGGAAAGAAACGTTTAAAGTAGAGAACTCAAAGTATTATTATGATGATGTTATAGATGCTATAGTGTATGCATATATATGTGGGGATAGCTTCACTCATTTAACACCTATGGGTGCTGAAGAAAGAAAGAAAAAGAAAGTTGGTTATAGGTACTCTTATGACCACGAATACAATTTGATATTAGAAAAAAGAGGGATTTAAAATAAAAAAATTATATATTTGTTATTAATGTATTTAAATTTTGTTATATGCCGAAAGTAGGCACAAAAAAGTTTCCTTATACCAAAAAAGGTAAAAGTGATGCTAGAAAGCATTCTAAAAAAACAGGGAAAAAAGTGATTACAAAAAAAAGTTATGCCAAGAAAAAGTACTAGAAATAGAAGTGCAGGTAAGGGAACTAACAAAAGAGCAAGTTCCAATTTAAAAACAGGAAGGGATTACACATACGATAAACTATATCAAAGTTCTAAAACACAGAAAACAAATAGAGCAAAAAGAAATGCGGCAAGAAAGTCTGCAATAAAAGATGGTAGAGTAAGTGTAGGTAGTAAGAAAGATGTACATCATGTTAAACCTTTAAGTAAGGGAGGTAGTAACAAGAAAAGCAATACTAGGGTAATCTCTAGGAAAACTAATAGAGGAAAAAAACGTTAAAATATATATATTAATTAATTTACAAAAAACATAATTATGTCAGCATTAACAACAGAACAAGAAAGATATTTAGATACTGCAGTTGCTTCACAAAGAATAGGAGCTGAAATTGCGGCAGTAATAAATGGTAAATCAGAAAAAACTTCAGGTGTACAAGGAGTAATTATAGCAACATCTGTATCTGCAACTACAGACTTCGGTGTGATAGCAGTAGGCGACGTTGTAGTACATATACAAGCATCAGCAGGAGACGCAGTATTTGCAGAAGCAGTAGCGGCAGGTACTTCCCCTATAGCTCCAGCAGTTGTAGGAGATTTGTATATAGTATTATCACAAGGGTAGTTGGAAGAGAATTTAATATAAAAAATACCACTCTCACTAGGGAAAAAGCCTGTAGTGGGAGTGGTTATTATAATATGGAAGTAAAACTATTTGAACCAAACAACAGGAATCTATCAATAGAGTATCCTGAATTAGCAGGTATAAGCGAGTTCGCAGAACTTAATACATCTGACTTAAAGTTCGTATGGTATTATTCAAATAGAACATCTCCCCATTATTCTGACAATAACCAAACAAGAAAGATATCTAAATGCATAAGAGAAAGTTATGGTAATAGTTTAGATGAAGATGTGAAAGCAAAGTTTTTATCTTCTAACTTTCCTCATAAGTTAAAACAAGCTATGAAAAGGATGGAAACATTTAATCCATCTTTACGTTTAAAGGCAAAGTTAAGTGTAGAAAGAATATTTGATAACCTACAGAGATTAGTAGATATTGAAGAAGGGGATTTGGAGGATATGGAATTAAACAATAAAAAGGATTATGTTGCACTAGCTATAAAGATTTCTGAAAGTTTGCCAAGTATAGTAAGGCAATTAGAAGAAGGATTTGGTGTTACTTATGGAACAAAATCTAATACAGGTAATAATAAAGGGCCATCATTGATGGATAAACTACATATGGAAGAACTAGACATATAATTATGACACTTATAACAGGACCACCATTAAGACCAAATAGGATAACCGATAAAAAGGATGAAGAGTATCATGTAAAATATGGTAGATGGATAATAGATAGAGCTAACCATGTTCTTCAATCTAGGTTTATTTCTAAGACTCTTATTAATTGGAATTTCTACAAAGGAAACCAATGGATATTTAAAGAAGACCTTGCCGCATTCTTAATGGATGAATCAGGAGAACCTAGAAACAGAATACGTTTCGTAGAAAATCTAGTAAGACCAATAGTAGAACAATATGTAGGTAATGCAGTTAATATGGATATAACTGTAAAAGCTAGAAGTGTATCAGACTTTGCAATCAACAGAAGAGAAAAAGAACTAGGTAGATTAAGGTTTATGAATAACCTAGCTAGGAATAGCTCAATGATGAAAGAGGTAATGGAAGATAGAATACCTTTAGGAGAAAATGATGCAGAAGTAGAACAGATATTTGATAATATATGGGTAGATGATGTAGAACAAACTATAAACAACCTTATAACATATATATCAGATGCAAATGATTTTGAAGAGATAAAAGTAAGATTAGCAAAGCAATTAGCTATTAGTGGAATGCCAATACTAAAAAGCTTTGAAAGAAATGGGGAACAAGTATTTAATGTAGTTGACCCATTGTATTTTATATTTGATAGGAATGCAAAGAAACCTGACCTTACAGATTCTGAATTTATGGGAGAATACTTTTATATGTCTCCTGCAGAAGTATGTGAAAGGTTTCAGAATATAACAAGAGAAGAAAGAATTGCTATTGAAACATACGCACAGAAACAAGCAGACCCATACTTTGATGCATACTACTTGCATAGCGTCGTATCAGGTTTTGAAGGTCGTGTACCTGTGTACGAAGTGTATTGGAAGGATATAGAAGTTAAGGAATATGGGTATGTGTTAGATGAATTTGGGTATGAATTCTTTACTTTAATCAATGATGAAGATTCCCCATACACCACTTCTGACCTAATAACTCCGAAGGATAAAGCATATAGTAAGATACTGAAGGGAAAGAAAAGCAGAAAGCTTTATTTGGATGTTTTAAGGTATTGTATATTCATTCCAAAGGAAGCAGTTGCAACACCTGAAATAACTAAAGATATTGTTCTGGAATGGGGAATCGTACCATATCAGGAAACTTCCCTTATCAATCCTTCAGGTGTTTCATATCCGTACAAAACATATTGTTGGGGTTATCACAATGGGGAAGTATTATCCCCACTAGATGATATAATAGCTCCACAAAGATATGTAAACAGGTTATTGTCTGTGATGGAGTCGCAAGTTAATAACTCAAGGGGAGCAGGTACTGTATTTGATAAAGATATGATTGACCCTCAAGATGGCGAAGAAGGAATCTTACGTTCTATGAATACATCAAAACCTGTATTCGTAAATGCTAAAGGTCAGTTAAATAATTCATTAGGTTCTTATGACTCAACAATAGGTCAAGGAACAATGAATCTTATAAGCATAGCAGACCAAATGAGAGTAGCATTACAAAGGATAACAGGTGTTAATGAACAAATGCAAGGTACTACAGGAGGTAAAAGAGAACTTGTAGGTGTAACACAATTAGCTATTCAGCGTGGTACAATGATACAAGAACCTATATACTTTGCATTATCTAAAGTAATGATGCAGGCTTATCAATCTATGGTATCTACAGGAAAAAGGATATATGCAGATAATAGAAGAAAGCTATCCATAATGGTAGGAGATGCAGGTGCTCAACAGATAATAGTAACTGATGAAATGAAGATTGAAGACTTTAGAGTATTCCTTAAACGTACAACATCTAAAGAAGAACAAGAACAAGCCGCAAATGCAGTACTAATGCAGATGGTACAAGCAGGGTTAATAGACCAAACCAAGTTTGCAAATGCATTTAATAGGGTTGATATGGATGGTGTAGGAAGAGTATTAAGGGAAATGAGTAAAGAAAAAATTGAAGCTGAAAGGGAAATGAGAAAACAACAAGAAGCTTATCAGCAACAATTAGGTTCAGAATTACAAGAAGGGGCTCAAAACCAAATGGCACAACAGGAAGCAGAAGGTATCATGGCAGGACAACAACAACAAGCTATGATGGAGCAGGAACAAGCTAATAAGCTAGAGCAAATTATGACAAAAGCAGAGGCTGATAAAAGGAATAATGAATCGAGAAAACAATAATATTTGTAAAAAATATAAAAAAAGAATATATTTGTTTAAAACTAAATTAAGATAAAAATGGCAGATGATAATGTAAATGTAAAAGAAACTGTAGCGTCAAAAGCACCTGCAGTACAAGAAAATGCGCCAAAACCTATTGGTGACGAAGAACTTACGCAGGCAGGAATGGATGTTAAAACAGTATTAGATGCAGTTAGCGCTAATCCTGATTTAGCTAATGACCCTGAAATAAAGAAGTTGGTTGATATGGCATCATCAGGAAATGTTAATAAAAATATTAAAAAACAAAATGTATATGATGGCAATCTTGAAGTAACTAAAGAAACCAAACCTGAAGAACCTAAAAAGGAAGAAGTAAAAGACGATAGGGATACAGGGATGGCTTGGACAAATGAAGATAGCATCTTTTCTAAAAAGAAAGAACAGATGCCTGATATGTCTAACTTTGAAGAAGCAATAGATTATATACATAATAAGTATAGTATAGATACAAAGAAAGATGGTTTTAATAAATTCTTTGATAGCGTTAATAAATGGAGAAATGATGCACAAGGTTCTTCAGATAGCAAACGTCAATTAGAAGATATTACTAAATCATTTGAAAATATGCCTAGACCATTATATAATTCATTCGTAGAATGGGCAAATGGTCGAAATTGGGTAGAAGGATTAGGGGATTTAAATACAATAACAATGGATTATGCCAAACCATTTGAGCAACAGGATTCATTTGTTATGTTAAATAAATATTTTCCAGGCGAATATGAGAAGGAAGATATTGATGATAAAGACCCTATTGTAAATAAAGCATTAAATTTAGCAAAACGGCAGTATGAATTAGAACAACGTTCTTTTTCAGATAGACGTGTGGCAATAGAAAACCAAGCAAAAGATTTTCAAACGAATCTTTCGCAGTCTTCTAGTCATTCCGTAGAACATCTGAAGAATTCGTTTCCTGATTTTTCTGATAACCACTTAACTGAAATTAAGAGGGTGTTAGACAGTGGCGAAATAAACAACCTATTTTATACTGAGACCGGCGTATATAAACAAGATGCGGCAGAGAAATTAGCGTTTCTCTTATTTGGAAAGGAAGAGTTAAGTAAAGTAATGAATAAAGCAAGTAAGGAAGGAAAGTCAGAAGCATTGAAAGATGTGGTAAGCAGGGGTGCAGATAAACCATCAGTACCAAGTGCTAGACCAACTCAAGATGCTAATGTAGATGACGTCGTGCAGATGTTCGACGGTTTGTTTAACAAGAAACATTATTAATTTTATAATAAAATATTTCAATTATGGCACACCAAGACAGTGACCTTTATACGCCGAGTGTCCCCGCAACAGGAGCCTTTCAGAACAGAAATCTGAATGAGTTATCTTCTGCATATGCTAACGACTTCGGTCATAACACGTCTGCATTAATTAGAAGGATTACAAAATCCCTTATATTTGATGCGGCACCACAACAATTTTTCGATTTAAAACTATTGGCTATGAAGCCATTCGAGAATGTAGATTCTGATGAATGGAATTTCATGGAAATGGGATATGGAAGAGACCCACTACAAATTACTGCTACCTATACTACGGCGGCAGGTGTAGTTACTGCAAATATCACAGTTCACGATAGCTCTGTAGTTTCAGAAGATACTATTATTATCTTACCTGACAACTCCAAAGCAACTGTAACAAATATAGTAAATGCAACAACTGTAGAGATAACAATGTTGGATATTACAGGTACTGCACCTGATATTCCTACTATTACAGTACCTGCAGGTGCATCAGTTAATTTAGCTAACCTATCTCCTGTTGAAGCAGATGGGGCAGATGATATCTCACAATATTTCAGAATCGGAACTATTGAGCGTTACAATTACGTTCAAATGCTTGTAAAAGCAATGAGATTTGGAAAAATGGAATTGTTCAAATATAGAAATGCAGGTAGCACTTCTAATTATCTTTCTATGCAGAAGCAAAGAATGATTCAACAATTCAGAATTGATTTGTCTAATATCCTTTGGAATGGACAAAGAGGGGAAGTTACACTAGCTAATGGTCAAGTAGCTAAAACAACAGGAGGTATTTATCCTGCGTTGATAGCATCAGGACCACCTGCAGTTTCTACTCCAGCGGCAAGTGTTGATTCAGCATTGGAATCATTAGCACTTTCGACAGAGTTTAAAGCGTATGGTGCAACTCGTTTCCTATATGGTTCTCCAACTCAACTTCATAATCTATCACAGTTGTATAAGAGGTCTGCTACCCGATATACTCCTAATGATGAGATTGCTAAATTGCAATTAACTGCAGTTGATATTGGAAGTTCTAAAATCGTTTTCGTTCCTATGAGAAGATTTGAAGATGCGGCAAGTTTCCCTGCAGACTGGGCAAACAGATTGATTCTGTTAGACCAAGAAGCAGTTACTTGTGTTCAAACATGGGGAGAAGAGATGGGAGAAACCCTTAACCGAAGAGATGGTGGTACTTTACAGAACTACCAAGATTTTTGGATTTCTACTACTATGGGAGTTCAATTCAACAATCCTCTAGGTTCAGGAATCATTGATGTAACATAATCATTGAATTCATATATAAGAAGAAGGGCCCGTAAGTCCTTTTTCTTATTTTTTTTTATATATAAATTACAAAGTAAAAGTCATGGCTAGAAAAACAACTACAAGAAGAAGAACTACAAAACCAAAAGTAGAAGAAGTTAAAGAAGAAAATAACAATATAACATTATCTAAAGAAGCATTAGATTCGTTAGTATCTCAAATGGTAGAAGAGAAAATTAATTCTATTAATGGTACTACATATACTGACACAAAAGATGCTAATGTTACTAAAATAGATGGTGTAACAGAAAACTTAAAAGAACTCATACATACATTAAGGGATAAGGATGGTACTAAAGGATATCTTAAGTATGATTATGAAGTAGATGTAAGTGATTATATGGATACAGAGAAATTGTTCTTTGCATATAACTTTACATATTTTATATTTGGTGACGTTAGATATGGACAACAAGTTGGTACTCCATATAAAAGACCTTTAGAATTTAAACCTTTATATAGATATAATAAAGGAGGAAAAGGTAGTGGAGATATCGTTAGTATAAGTGTAGCAAGGGTAAGAAGTAAGAAAGAATATGAATTTCTTACAAACCATAGTTTATTTAACATAAGATTCTTTGAAACACAAGGGGAAGCATCAGAAATTGATAAGACTGCGGCAGATAGATTAGCGGCAATATCAGGTCAATTCACAAAGATGACAGAATTTGAAATCATTTCAAGGGCAAAACAAGAAAATATCCCTATGGATACTGATGTTAATAAGCTAAAAAGAAATCTTATATTTAAACTAGCGAAGAGGGAAGGATTTTACAAAGAACCTTCAAAGGTAAAAGCAGTAGATAGTAATTGGACACCAAATAGAATTGAAGAAGTATTAGATAAAAATAATTACTAATGGCAATTACAGTTCAATCCCTAATAGACAGAATGCGTCAAGTAGGTTTAGACGCAGAAGGTTCTGACTATTATGATACTGATATAGATTTAATACCTGCGTTAAATGCATCTATTGAATGGCTAGTACAGGTATTAAGTTCAAGTATCGGTGCAAAGAAGTTCGTAGGAGAAGAATTAAGGGATTTAGTAATGGCTAGAGTATTTCAGCCTTCATCATTTTCTAGGATACATTTTAATCCAACAGATTTAGGACATGATGTATGGACAATATTAGGTATATATCCTTTACCTGAAACTACTCCTGCTACTACATATCCTTTACCTGATTTAACACCCACAGATAAATCTGAATATAAAACAGGACTTTCTCATGTTAGTTCTGTATATGATACATCAAGATTAACTATAGAAGAGTGGTCAGGTAATGCACTAAATCCTTATGCTCCAGGCTCATTAAAAGAGAATTGTACAGAATTGCTTCAGTATGCTTATATAAACTTTGCAGATTATTCATCAACAGGTTATTCAACAGTAAAGGAAATAGAGATAAGACCATCTCTAGCAAATAAGTTAGCTACAGTAATGTATCTAAAGATGCCTACATTGATTACTACTCCATTTGCAAGTAATCCTACTCAAACTGTGGAATTCCCTGAAAGTTTTGCTAATTTACTATATGAAAAAGCATTACAATTTGTAGCGTATAAGCAAGGAGATAACACCACAATATACAATGTTACTGCAAATGATGTAAATTTATTGTTGGGTGTAACAATATAATGGAAGATGCAAAAGAAAAAAGCATAATAGGATACTCTGAAAGAGTAGAAATATGCAAAAAATGTGAACACTTTTTACCTAGATTATCTAGGTGTAAAAAATGTGGGTGTTTTACAAAAGTTAAGTTAAGAATCAAGTCAAGTAAATGTCCAATAAATAAATGGTAGTATGATAAGAATGGCGGTTAAATATAAAAAGATAATAGATAAACAAAAAGAAAGTCCTTCTTCATTAGAAAGAGAAGAATTTGAATATAAAGTTAAGTTTGAAAAAGATGCTATAGAATTTTATATTTCTTTTCTTGAATATATGAGTGATAAGGATACAAATAAGAATGTAGACCAATGGCGACCTATAGAGAAGTAGTATATGATATTAGTGAATCAATATCACAAACATTTGATGATAAGAATGTAAGTCTTAGACAAATAGCTTATTGGGTACAAATGACTGCCAATAAGTTACAACAACAACATTTTCAAAAGAAAGGAACGTCAGGAATGTATTTAACTATATTCCCATCTGTTCCTGTTACTATAGATATGTCAAGTACAGTTTTTCCTAATGGAAGGCAGTATGTTGTTTTACCTGACGTAATACATTCTTTAGTTGGAGAGTTAGGAATTGAATATATAACATTTAGTAGGGAATCAGCTTGTTGTGACCCTGCCGCTTTTACACAAGCAACGTTTATGTTTACAACTCCTGCAAAATCACAATCACTATATTACGACCCATATACTAAACCTAGTGAAGATAATCCTTATTTTTATAGAGTAGGGGATAGAATATATCTTCTAGGATTAGAATGTGTTAATTTAGATTTATTAGAAATGGGATTATATACTCCTATAGATATAGAAAAGGAATGTGATTTAGACCAACAAATAAAACTTAATGCAGAATTGTTATCTGTTTTAAAGTATGAAGTAACTAATTTAAGTAGATGGTCATTAGTAGTACCTAGCGATAGGGTAAATGAAGGTGCAGATATGAGTACACAAGCAATAACTCAAAACAAAATAAAGATACCTACTATAACACCACCACAACAATCACAAGAAAATAAAAGACATCAAGAACAACATCAACAACAACAATAGTAGATAGATGAATACAGGAGATTTCGTAAGTGTAAATAATTTATTAGCAGATATATTAACATTTGTTAATGATGATACCATGAGAAATCATGGATTCAATAGGGGATACTATATATCAGGTGTTCAAAAAGCTCTGGAAGCTCTTGCATTACAAACATATTTTGATGTAAGAACGGAAGATAAAGAATTTCCTAAAGAAAAGTTAGCAACAGAAATACCAAAGGGTGCATTTAATATACGTGAGATATATATCTATAACGGAGAATTATGTAAGCCAAAAGGCTTTGCTATAGTTCAATGGAAAAGATTATATAACAATAAAGGTAAAGGAGATAAAGGTACTTCTAAAAGATTAGATTCAAGAAGTTCAAGAGACCCATTCTATCCATTAGATTCAACCGCATCAGGTGTATATTATGCAAACATACAGAATGGAACACTAATGTTTTCTTCTAATTGTAAAGGATTTGATTATTTAAGAATAGTTTATAATGGTATGGGTGGAGCTATAGGAGATGAACCTATTATCCCTAGATTGTTTAGAGAAGCTATTGTTGATTATGTAGTAGAAAGATGTTTTAGAGCATTAAAGGCTAAAGATAGAGCATATAGACCATTATGGTCAGATGCTTATCAAGTACTTAATGACCCTAAAAACGGCAGTTGGATTAATGCTGAAAGAAAGATTAAATCATTAAATACATGGCAAAGAGATACTATGCAAGAGTATTTAGGTGCTATGAACTATTAAATAACTACAGATGCCTAAACATCAACATCAGCCTTGGGATATAAAAAGCTTTAATCTAGGTGCTAATAAAGATAAGGATAAAGATTTATTAGGAGCAAGTAGTAAAGGTGAGTATGTAGATGCAAATAACATGCGTCCTACAGAAATAGATGGAGATACATTTGCATTAGATAAGATAGGTGGGGAAGAAATAAAATATCCTAACCTTAATAATGGATGTGGGGAAGCAACACCTTATGCACCATTCCCTCCTACTATGGATTATCAATGTATGGCTACTGAAGAGATAAACGATAGAATAGTAGAAGTATGGGCAGACAAAAACAAGGTAGGAGATTCTTTTATTAGGGTAGATGGTAAAATAGTACTAAAGAGCCCAAAGTTCCCTATAAGCGTTGATTATCCACCTCAGACGGCAAAAAATGAAACCTGTGTAGGTGGGGAAATATATATAACAGACTTTCATGTACCTCCAATGATATTTAACATAGATGATATGATTAAAAATGGAGGTGTTGATGGAAACCCTTGTACTCCTAAATACTTTTTAGAATTTGATTTAAATAATTATTCAATAAATCTATCAAGACAACAAGACCATCCTGTTTTTGTAGAGATGATTAATTTAACTTCTGGAAGTCCACAATATGTTATACCAAATGCTATCCAAGAAACGGCAGGTGGTTCAAGTATGGCAGTAGGTACGTATCAGTATGCTATAAGGTATGGATATACTGCAGGAGATGTTACTGTATGGAGTGTAAATACACCTTTGATACCTGTAGTTGACATTATGAGTGCAGAAACACCAACATACCCTAGTGTTAGACAGGTTGGAATACCTCCATCTCCAGGCATTGGTCGTGGTTATGGAATAAAAATAAGGTTTAGGGTAAACAATGTATTAAAATATAATAAAATAGAAATAAGAAGGGTAAGCTATGATGCAGGAGACCCATTAGGAACAACACCTCTAGCTTTTATAATACATACTATTGTAGATATAGAAGAACTTCCTTTAGGAACAGTAATAGACTTTTTAGATAGGGGAGCAGTAGGAGAAGAAATAATAACTCCTGATACTGATACAGAAATATTAAGTGCTATAGACTCAGCTAAAGCGATAAGGTATTATAATAACAGGTTATACTTAATGAATATCAAATATGCAGATAGGGATATATCTCCTGCAGATATTGGTATTCCTAAAGTAGATGGACACTTTACTTATCCTATTATTCATAATATGGGTAAGCAAGGTCATCATAGAATATATAATAGTGCTTATTATAAAGCATATAAAAGGTCTGAAAGATATTCATTTGCTATGGTATTCCTAGACAATCTAGGACAAAAATCATTTGCAGTTCCCCTTGATTCAAATTATCAATATCCTGATAGAAGAGATACAGTAAGTGCAACAACACTAGCAGATGTAAGAGCATTTGGTAAAGGAGATAGTACAGATGGTAATAGTACAGTTAAAGCCGCAGATTCAGTAGCAGGAGTAAGCTATACACATGAGGTTTTTGATATGAAACAAGCTATACATAAAAATAATGTAGTTGATTTCTTTAATATAATGTGTACCACACCTAATCCTATTGATATTAATCCAGGCCGTAATACAAATAATTGTGAAACATATACTACATCTTATCCTTCAGGTATGCCTGGCCCATTTGGCCCTAGAATAGAAGTAGATGAAATAGGATATAGACCATTAAGACCAACAGGAAAGACAGATACTAACACAAACCATGATGCAGTTATATCAACTGCAGTTTATCAAGGTTCATCAGGTGGATGGAAGAAATATTCTAATCAGGATGCATCTCCCGTCGCAGGAACAAATTACTTTCCAAAAGGATTTTCTCCTAATTACTATTCATTAGGAAGTGCTATTAAAAAGATAAACTTTAATAATATCCCTTGGGCGCAGTCTGCTTATGTAGTAAGAACAAAGTCTGCAGAAAGAATAATAGCTCAAGGAATAGGATGTTATGGATTCATAGAAGGTGGTGGATTCTTTGGAGCTAATGTATGTAAAGACCTTTCTAAATTCTTATTCTTTAGTCAGGATATAGCGGCAGGATTAGTAGATGCGGCAACAGTAACTGATATGGTAGATAATCCTTCTTCATATCAAGTAGAATTTGTATCTCCTTTAGGATTCTTTTCGGAAGTATATTCAGGAGAAGGAGAATTAATACCTAATAATGATAATAGCATAGATATAGTGTCTTATTTAAGAGTTCTATATGAAGATGGTAGCATTAATCTTGGAGATTCAAATACAGGTGCAGAGCAAATAGGTAATGGTGGATATGTAGAATTTGGTAGATGGAGAAATTATGACCAAGGCACAGTAGGACCTTCTGCTATGTTTAATGATAATAGGAATAGATACTCTTCAGGAGAAAAAAAGGTATTTGATTTATCATTAGTAGAATATCCTTTATCATTAGGAACTGATAGCAGACAACCAATGTTTAGGCTTACTACTACTTATACAGGTGGTTTATATGAATTTTTTGGTTCAGGAGGTGGAGCAAATAACGATTTTGAAGATGCAGGTCTGAAACAATGGCATGAACCAATGTATATAGTAAACATAATAAAAAAGGAAAACATCCCTGATAACGGCAACGTTGTTGAATATTATGAAACAGGACAATACTTAAAGAAAGAATCATTAATAGCTAAATATGACCCTACATTAGATGTAGCTGAAAGTCAAGTTATCTATTTAGTAGATGAAAGATGGGAAGATTGCATTTCAAATGTATATGCCCCTGTAGCTACAAGAGAATTACAACAAAGATATATATACATAAAAGATACAAGTAATTCAGTACCAAAAAGATGGGTAGATATTACATATATGGACAATACACTTATTGGAAATATATTGCTTGATATAGATACAAATAACTCTGCTACATATGGGATATATGGAGTATATACACATACAAATTCTAATGATGAGTTCTATGGTATTAAAATAGGAAGGCAAGGAACAGTAAATGGATTTGATACAAGTGCTTGGTATATAACTATACCTGAATCATTTATACCTGTTGACCAAAGCTTAATATATGTTAATTATGATGACAATATACCTATTAAGTTCTTTGGTGGAGATACTTATCTAGGAGAAAGCATGTTCTCTCCAATAGATTGTAAAGGAGAACCTACAGGAGGCGGTAGTACTAACTTTAAATTTGATAACGGATGGCCTTATAATAGGTTTGAAGTTAATCCTAGATTATTTACTCCTAATAAAGTTCAGCCTGGCGTTGCTATAATTAATAGAATACAAGATTCTTTTAGATTTAGGATGAAGAAGATAAGGCAAATGGCTATAATGGCTACTGTTGAAACTAAAGTTGCTACTCAATATCTTACTACTAATGATTCAACAGGATTAGGAGATACTTATCTTGATAAGATATTCCCCCAAGTACATTATGTTATAAGACCAAATTCTTATGGAGCATCTGCAGAAAACCCTACAACTACTTGTCCTTCTTCATGGCCTAATACTACTTATAATCTTATAAGACCTGATTACACTAATGTTGATTATCAAGAAGCTACTTTAGGAGATGGTACTAATTATCCTAGTACTGATTGGTTATATGGTGGAATAAGATTACCATATACTATAGACTTTGCATTTAATATAGATTATTCAAAACTACCACTTACTGCTAAAGACTTCAGTAAGCCTAAAGTTGGATTTAATGAAGAAACACATTTCTGTACAAGGGTAGCATGGAGTGAAGCAAGAGCAGTAAATGAAATAGATGCACCAGGCTTAAAAACATTTAATCCATTAAGTGTATATGATATATCAGATGACACAGGTGCTATTAAGTATGCATTTGATTGTTTATCTTCTAAAGGTAGAAACCTATATGCTATTACTGATTCAGGTGTATGCTTATTATTAACAGATAAACAGAATGTTACAGATGCCGCTATAAACCAAGTAGCATTAATGTCTATAACATCTGTTGTAGGTGTTCAAGACCAATTTTGGTTAAACAAAAGAGTAGGTATGACAGATGAGATGTGGAGGAGTGGTGCAGAATATGATAATGCATTATACTTTGCTAACCTAACATCTGTATATAGATTACACAATAATGCAGTAGAAGATATAGGTAATGGGTATAAAGTAAAAATTAAAAGTGATTTAATAAACAATATGAAGAAGGGTTATGGTAACGCATTAACAGGAACATATGATATATACCATAATGAATATTGGATAACAATAGGGTATGGAGAATCAGAATGTACTACCTTTGCATATAATGTAGCGAATAAACATTGGAATGGTACTTATGATTATTGTTTTGATAAGTATCTATCTTTCAATACTGAAACGTATGGAATGAAAGGTGCAAAAACTTATACTCTAGATAGAGGATTCTTAATTGATGGTTCTGCTATCTTATCAGAAGTAGTACAAGTAACTGCACCAAAACAACTATTTAGTAAGGAGTTTATAAGGATAAGGATTGCATCAGACGTAAAACCAACAGAAGTTCAGTTTTCATATGATGATTTTACAAACATAGCAGTACTTAATTTAGCAACTCAAGGGAATAGGTATTTATTAGATTACGGAGCTTATGAACAATATGTGCCAAGAGCAAATCAAACTGTTAATAAATATAGGCTTCAGGGTAGGAAATTATTATATAAAATTGTACATTCAACTGAAGAGGAGTTCAGGGTTGTAGATGTGGGTGTTCAATATAAATTATTAAAATAAAGATATTATGGCATTACCATTATTATTAGCAACAGGTGTAGGCACCGCAGGTGTAACCGCAGGAACGGCAGCCGCAGGTACAGGAGCCGCAGTAGGTGCAGGGGTAGGAGCAGGAGCGGCAGGTGCAGGAGCATCAGGTGGATTTTTATCATCTTTACTAGCAGGAGGGTCACCTTCAACTACAGGTTTAACTACTAATTCAATATTGGGACAATCAGGTTCTATAGGAAATGCTTTTCCAATGCAATCTCCTAGCTTATTGGGTGGTGGACCGCCAATGACACCTAAATTTGTACCAAGTTCAGGCCCAATGGCAAATATGTATCAATCTATGACAGGTGGTACTACACAAGGATTAGGTATGGGTATGCAACAAGCAAATCCAATTCAAGGAGGTTTACAAAGAGGTGCATCAGCTTTTCCTACTCCACAAGTGAAAGCTCCTAATATGTTACCTGTACAGAACATAATGGGTAAGCCAAATCTTAATCTTAATACAGGTAGTACTCCTTCATTAAGGCAAAATCAATCTCCTTTTCAACAAGGACAAGGTGGTGGAATGAATACAATGAAAAACTTTATGAACAACCCAAATACAGGAGCTCAAGGTTTTAATCAATATGCACAAAATAATAATCAAGGATTAGGTGAGTTAGGGGATGCTTTAGGGGATACAGATGTGAAGAAACCTACTTGGTTGTTAGATTTAATAAAACAAACAGGTAAATCAGCATTAGCGGCAGGTGCTAATCAGTTATTTAGGAAGAAAGTTCCTGATATTAATGTTCCACCTGAATATGCGACTGCAAAAGCATTAGCAGAATTAAGAGGAAAATCATTTATGCAAGGAGCAGGAGCAATACCTGATTCTATAACTGCATCACAAAACACTACACAAAGAAATGCTATAAGGGCAGGTAAAGGATTTGGACAAACAATGGCAGCGATATCAATGGCAGATAGACAAGCATCAGATAACCTTAATAAATTCTTACTAGGACAAAGACAACAAGGAATACCGTTCTTACAAGAAGCTAGTAAAACAGGACTTGCAGAAGGACAAACTGCTATGGAGTTACAGATATTAGCAAACAGAGATGCAGTTGCACAGAACACAATGAATGATAAGTATAGTAAAGCTAACGCAGGTACTATGTTTACAGGTGCTAATCCTTATGATGAGGCGTTAGAAGCGAGAAATAGTAATCCATATAATATGTTTACTACTTAAAATAAGATAATATGAGTACAGGTACAGGTTCAATACCATTTTCAACATACGTTGCACAACAGAATGCAAACATGGCTAATTCTGCTATAGGCAACCAACAAGCTAATTCTACATTTCAAAATGCACTAGGAGTTGCAGGTACTAATAGAACAGGACAAGGAGGAGATGTAATATCAGTAGAAGACTTATTAGGTTTAGGTCAAATGGATTATAAAAGCCAAATGAGTGGAAATACAGGAGCTTTACCTACAAGTGTTAATTATCCTTCATTAAGTGAGAAAATACATCAAGGTACTTATGGTGGTAAAATGATTGGTAATGTACCAATATATGCATCGCCTGGAGTTATCGTTCCTATAGGGATAGAACAAGCTAGGAGCAAGGCTTTATTAGAAGCAGGGGTTAAAGCACAACAGAAAGGGAAGAAAGAGAAGTTTGCTTGGGAAGATGTAATGATGCCTGAAGGATATAATAAAGATTGGCAAGATGCAATATATGGGGGAGTACAAGAAAGGATATATAAAGCACAGATGAAGTATGGGCCTCAATGGGAAAGAGCATTAAATTCACTAGGAACTGAAGAAGGAAGAGAATTAGCACAATGGCATAAAACAATGCAAGGTTATTCTGCTAATGCAAAAAGTATAGTAGATAAAGCACAACACATAATCAAGTATGCAGAAGATAAGGAAGGAGCAGGAATGCATGTATCTGATGATGCATTACAACAAGCTAAAGATTTATTAGCCGCAACACAAGATATGAGAAGCATTATATCTAATCCTGAAAAAGGCGACCAAATATTAGCATTAGGTCAAAAGCTAGAATCAAGAGTAGGATTAGAAAAATACTTAAGAGATTATTGGATTAACACAATTAAACCTGATACTGATTTAATATGGGCAGATAATCCATATAATCAAACTTCAGGTAAGTCAGCAGGAGATATATATAAAACTATAATGTCAACTACAATAGATGATACAGAGAAGGATGATATGGGTAAATCTAGGTTGGATTATATAGTAGATGTTCTTGGTAGGGAAAATAGACAAATATTTAGAGATTACAATATGGATACCCCTGAAGGAGTAAAAGAGATAAAGGGTATAATTAAATCTTATTATGGTAAGAAGGTTAAGGATGAGTTTATTAGAAACAGACAATCAACAGGAGGTGGTGGTAAGTTACCTGCCGCAACACTTACTCCTTTGTATATGTTAAATGAATTCTCAAATGTATTCCAAGACTTTAAAAACACAGGTGTAAGTAGTTCAACTTGGCAAGATAATATTAAAATAGGTAAAGATAATACAGTAAGAACTACAGGTAGGTATATGACATTTGGAAGAGATGCAAATGGTAACACTAGCTATGGTGTAAATCAAAACCCTACATTTATGGTAGGAGCATACGCTGATGTAGATGCTTCACAATTAGAAAAAGGAACATCAGAAAATAGATTATTAACATTACAACAAACATTATATAATCCAGGCTACACTATAGGATTAAATAAAAATCTACAGACACCATCTATGAGATATATGGCATTTGATAAAGATGATAATATTATAGAAGATGAAAAAACTAATGCAGATAAGATTAAAGGATATGGTTGGGTATCATATGATGCAAAAACAGGTCAGCAACATGAACCTATACCTGTTAGAAGAAATGGAGTTTTAAAAGAAGCATCTGATGTAGATATAGATGGATTTAATCATTTTGAGTTAAAGCCTGATAATTTACATACAGGAGTAACGGATGTGAAAGGAGGAAGGTATGCAAAAACAGGATGGCAATTCTATGAAGGTGGAGAGAATTATGGTGGCAAAGCAGGAATGGATATATTTACTTCAACAGGACAATATCAGGATGGATTAGATGACAATGGCAACCCAATAATGAAAAACAATCCATCTTTAGATGATGTAGTAGGAAAAATGAGAGAAGGTGTAGGTGGAGTTAATTTTGGAGGAAATGTAATAACAGATATAAGGAAAGCTCCTGGCTATTCTGAAGATAATCAAGAATTTGATTTTACTATAAGAAGAGGTAATGAGGTTATGCATGGTGCTTTTGTACCTTCAAAAGTAGCAACAGGGGTTCAAGCATTAGGTATGATAACAGTAATGACACCTGCAGGGGAGGAATGGACATTCTTGCCAGGCGAAACATATCAGAAAGTCAACAAAAGCGGTGTAAAAAAGTGGCAAATAAAGAATAAAACCCATATGGGAACAGATTTGACAGTAGATGTAGAAAATACATTAATAAATGGAGTTATATTGGCAGGGTTTGATAATGCACAAAGACAACTATTACAACAAACCTTAAATAAAAAGCATATAGATAGGATACAAGATGTTACAGGTTTTTCAAGTGTATATGGAAAAACAAGTAATTATTCAAGGGGAGCATTTAAGGGGGCAGGAAGAAAAGCAGGTAGTAGCAGTTATAATTTCTAAATATGGCAACAGAACTAACAGAAGAATTAAAAGAACAACAAGAGAATCTAGGTGGTAATATCATTGATAATGATTTAGATACTGATAATCTAGTATTAGATGAGGATAGCATAACATCTGCTACAGATGAATATAATACTGAATTAGAGGAAGATGTAGAAACAGGAGAAAATATTCCTACAGATACTATACCTACTTTGCCATCAATAAAAGAGTTAGCACCTATTCCTACGGAAGATATAGTTGTAGAACCACAATATAAATATCAGGGTAGTCCAATAGATAAACAAACTCTATTGCAGTTTCTAGAGAATGATGATATAATAGAAATGCTAAAGGAAGGCTCAGTAAGAATTGATATAGATAACCCCGAATTTGATGAAGTACAGAAAAAGCTATATGAAGAAGGTATTAATTTACCTGAAAACCTTATGCAACAAGGTATTGATAAAGGATTAATAGAAGATGAAAGAGAAGGCACAGTAGATGATTTTGTATTTGAGGATACTGTTAAAACAGAAAAAGAAACTGCTAAAGAGTTAGCAGATAATATAAATATAGAATCACAAGAAGATTTAGAAAAACAAGCAGAAGCTCAAGCTATATATAGTGAGTTGCAGATACCATCTTTAAATCCTGAAGTACCTGATTCTACATTATCTCCTGCACAACAACAACAAAGATTATTCTATACACAAAAAAAGATACAAGAATCATTATCAGGGGCACAAGGTTTAGAAGGAGTTAGCAGAGATGATTTAGGAGAAGAAGGAGTTGGAGAACCATTTCCAACAGGTCTAACAGGTGCAACAGGTGTTACTGAAGATTATGTAGCTCCAACAGATGCTACAGGTATGGTAGGTGCTACAGGCCCTGCAGGTAGAACTGTTTCTGATTATGAAAAAATACAAAACTCTCCATTAGGTAATATATCATTTGAAGAAGTAGAACAAGGTATAGATAATGCTAATCAATTAAGAGTAGAAGAAATTATAAATAAAGATGGTAAATGGAATCCTGAAAAAGAAACAGAAGGAACTAATGAGAAGATGAAAATAGTTTCTGATGAATTAGGATTTTCAAGTGATGGATATGAAGATTATGTAGCTCCATCTTTAAGTGAAAAAGCATTAAGGCAAAGTACTACTAAAGCTAGTGAAATAATAGGACTAGAATTTAATGATTGGATTCAAAAGAAAAACCCTCAACAGATAGTTGATTTACAGGAAGAAATACTTCAAGCTTCTGAAGATAGAGATGAAGGGAAGATAACTGATGAAGAGTTTGAAGCTAAAATGGAAGAAGTATCTTCAAAATATGCAAAGGTTTATGAAGAACTATATAAATGGGGATTAGATAATGGGTTTGATGAAAGACAGAGGTACGATAATGCTATATATAATGAATATCAAAAGAAACAAATAGTACCTGCCGTTGAACAAAACATACCTGAAGGTATAAAGGAGATATTAAAAAGTATTGATTTTATGTCTGCAGACCCTCAAGATAAAAGGATGATGTTATATCTAGCCATAAGAAAGGATATGGGTATAACTACTAAACCTGAAGGGTATAAAGAAAAGATACTTGATAATGGTATGATGGTAAGTGCTATTATTCCTGAAGAAGAAAGACCTGTTCGTGAGGAAATGATGAATTATGAAAGGTTTATGTATCCTAGTACAGATTTGGTTTTTTCAAAAGGTATGATGAAGCAAGTACTTCCACTACTTGAAGAATTAAAAGAAACAGAAGGATTAGGTTGGAATAGAGTAAGTAAATCCGCAGGAAAGGCAGGAACAGTTAGAGAAGTAGAATACAATAAAACTATATTAGATGCTATAGACTTTGCAGAAGAGGTTATAGCTATGCCAATGGCAAAAGAGGGTAATACATGGTATGGAAAGAATATGTGGAAAGGTGTGTGGCAAAAGAAAGGAGAAGCTATACCATTCGTGGGAGGGTTATTTAACCTATCTCAAACATTAAGAATTAAAAAAATATACGAGAAAGTACAGAATGGGGAAGACCTAAATGATGAAGAAAAGATACTATATAAAATAGCAGGTATCTATAATTCATATAAGCAAATGGCAGACCCAGGCTTTGCATATATCGCAGGGGAACATTCTCCTATGGCAGCGGCATTTATTGCTGAATTAGTATTAACAAGTGGATTTAGTGCATCTACTAGAATAGCGGCTAGTAAATTTCTTACAAGGTCAGCATATAGTCTAGGTATGAAAAGCTTTGCATATAACGCTTTAGATGATATAGCAAAAACAGGAGTTAGGCATGGTATAAATTTAACAGACGATGCAGTTATAAATTCTATGAAAGCAAAGTTAGTGCAAGATGGAATAAAGGGGACTGGTAAGTTAAGTCAGATGGCTACTAGAAACTTTATATCATTACTTACATCCTTTCCCAAAGGAGTATATATAAATACTGCACATACAATAAATAGAACTATTCAGGAAACAATGCCAAGTAATTCATATTACTTTGATACTGAAAGTCAACAAGCATTTGAAAAGTTAAATGAAGCGGCAAATGGTAGTATATGGAATGCCGCTTTAAAGAATTACCTATTAAATACTGCTGAAGTTTATTCAGAACAATTTGGAGAAGATGTATTAAGGCATGTAGGAAAGGCAGGATTACAGTATTTAAAAAACCCTGCTATTAATAAGTACATAGCAAAGATGTGGGGTGTATCAGAAAAGAGTGCTGATTACATCAGAAAGTTATCATTAAATCCTCAAGCTAGAAAATGGTTAGATAGAATGATGTTTAATCATCTAGCAAAGAAGATGCAGATATTTAAGCCAACTATTAATAATATAAGGAATGGAATGAAGGGTGCTACCAAGTATGTAGAGAAAGGTATAAGAGGTGTAGGTACTCTAGCAAGAACTATAGGAACAGGTAGTGGATATAGACAAATAGGAGGAGGTGCATTAAAAAGAGCAGGTATCGGTGGATTCCCTGAAGAAGTAGGGGAAGAAATATTTATGGCAAGATTAGAACCTATTATTAGAGCAGGTTTTGGAGAAGAATATAAAGACCCATTAGTAAAAGAAATAGAGAAAAGCTTTTGGGGATTTGAAAACTTTGTTGGTAATACAGAAGTAGGTGTAAACTTTTGGGAGAACCTTGATAACTATATGGAACAAGAACAAGGAAGACCTTTAGGATATCTTATGGAAGAAGCTATAGGTTTTGCAAAGGTTCTTTCTCCAACAATGGGAGCATTAAACTTCATAGGATTAACAAAGGGTGCTTATGACCTAACAAGAACTGATGAGAAATCAGGTAAAAAGATATGGCAGTTAGTAGAAGAAGCAGACATTTTATCTAGGGTTAATACTAAAAACATATATAATACTATTAAAAACCACGATAAAAAGTTTAAGACAAAAGAATATGATGATATAAAAAAGAAGATAGAAGGACTTGAACTAGAAGGACATAGGGAAAAGCTAATTAGATATCTTGATGCTAAACAAGAATTTGATAGCAATAAATCATTAAAAGGTAAGTATAAAAGCTTTAAAAATTATCAAAGGGTATTAAGCAAAGATGGTAAGAAGTTGCATGGAGATATTCTTAAATGGTTTTATGAAGGAGCTGAAAATGAAGAAGGATTAAAAGAAGGTTATTCTAGGATAGATAATGAATTAGAATCTGATGAAACCAAGAAAGAAGGTAAGGAGATACTAGATATGTATCAAAAATATCTATCTGATAAATCAAAAGGTAAGATATCAGAAGGAGTAACATTTGATGAACTATTAAGAGAAGGTAATAAACAAGTATTTGGAGTAGAATCAGCATTAGATTTAGCATTAGGTTTTGAATATATGCCTACTGATATGAATGAAATGCGTTCAATAATAAACAATTCTTATATAAGCTTAAGTGAAAAGAAAAGGTTAAGAGCAAAAATCAATAGAATAAAAAGATTATCTCAAAGAAGAGATGAATTATTCGGAAAGAAAACTGAGCCAAAAGAAAAGACACTTAAGATAGGTGGTATAACAGTATCATATAAAAAGAACAATAAAGGATTCTCTTACACTATAGATAGCAAGGACGTAGAAGATGTTGAACAGGCATTTAATGATGAAATAGAGAAAAAGAAAGATGATGTAAAGTCTTTAAGTGCTTTAGCAGAAATGATAAATGATAATAGTCTGTTAAATAAAAATGACAACATAAGGGAGTCGTTAAACAATAAGATAATAAAACATGCAGTAGATATACTTGAAGATACTATAGGGGAAGAAGCAGAAAGAACTACTACACTAGATAATGTAGGAGAAACGTTACAGACTCTTATAAGGGATATATTAGGAAAGACCAAGATATACTTTAATAAGTATATGGTTGAAAGTGATGATGTAAAAATCGGAAGAGTAAATGTATATAAGAAACTTACAGGTATAATTAATACTCTTATAAGAAATACTGCTAAAGAATATACTGATAAGGAAGGAAAGGTAATAGCAGGGAAATTACAGGAGTATATGGATAGGTATAAAACGATAACTGACTATATAAGGTCAATATCTCCTTATACTAATGTTTTTGATATACAAGCAGTATATAGAACCTTAAACAATAAGTTTAATCCATTCATAAGAAAACAAGCAGGAGGAAAGGGATTTGAAGAGATAGCAAATGCAATAGATGGTGTATTACCTTATAGTGAGGAAGAATGGAATAAGATGATTGAAACATCTGAAGGACTTGAATCTTTAGACAGAACACTAAACAAGCTTGTAAGGGAAAATAAAATTAATGATGAAGAAGCAAAGGTATTAAGAGTATGGGCAGGATTTAATGGATTAGATAAGAACTTCTTTAATAATATGGAAATCTTCGTATTCAATGATATAGAGGAAAGACAAAAAATTATAAGTGATTTAAACTATAGTGGTGCATACGAAATAGAAGGTAATGCATTCCATTTCGTTGATGAAAATGGAAAGTCTAATATCATTATAGGTACAAGGCAGTATAACTGGATGCCGAAGTTAGATACATATAAAATCACTAAAAACCAATTACCAAAGTGGGAGTTGGTATCTAATATACAGGAAGAGATAATACATTCTATATTAGAAGCAAAATTAGGAAGAGAGATATTAGAAAATACAATACTAGAAGAGAACTTCAAACAAGTTACAGGTGTTGAAAGAAAGGTGTTTTTAGAAAAGATGCAAGATTACTATGATTCTTTTACTATTACAGAAGAGCAGTTCATAAATCAATACTCAAGGGAAAAAGATGAAAATGGTAAATCAATACCTCTTTCAAAGAAAGGTTTATATGTAAGATATAGACATTACTCAAATTCAATAGAAAGATTACAAAGAAGAAAAAGAAAAGCATTATCTGTTGCAACTACTCAAAATGCAAAGAATAAAATCAACATAAGATATGATAAGCTTATAGAAGATGCAAAAGAAAAACTTCCATCATTAACCAATGAGCAAATAATAAAATACAATATATATAGACATCATCTTGACGAAAGAAAGAAAATAACTCCGTGGCAACACAGAATGAAAATAAAAAGTGTTAGGGAATCTATCAATAGGATATATGCAATATATAGAGAATTAGAAAGAAAGGGGGATAGCCCTCAACAGAAGAAAATCAACATAGAAAGAGCTACTTATTACGGAACACAAGCAGACGAGTTCTTAATGTATAAATTTCAGACATATCTGAATACTAGATTATTGGATATATCTGAAGTATATAGTACACAGAATAATGGATTTAAAGGTTGGTTAGGAAAGATATTTGATAAGATAGCAACTTGGTTGGGAAAGAACATTGTATCTAAATTCTTTATGGGGTTAATGAAAGGCCCTCTTACAGAAGCAAAGATGAGTACAGGGATAGAAGATATCTTTGGAAGGAAGCTTAACAAGAATGATTATAAAAAGATTAGTAAGATATTCAGTATTGTAACTGATAAAGAAGGGTTCGAGTTTATAAATACAGGTACTTCGGAACAAGGAGCTTGGTGGAATAGAAAAACAGAAGAGGAAGAAGAAATCAAGCAAACACTAGGTTTAAAAGCAGAGTTTCAGAACGATAATGCAGGTAACATATTCTTTTCAGATGCAATTAAGGCTTTAGAATCAATAAGTGAAAAAGGTTGGACAAAGCTAGAAAGAAGTAAGAATAAAGAAGGATTGTATAATACTAAAGCATTAGTTCAGCAATTAAAAAATAATGGAGCTCAAACAGAAGAATTAGATTGGATAGGTGTAGATGAGATAGCAAAAGATTATCCATTTATGTCTGTAGAACAATTCAGAGAATTTCTTGAATATCCTATCTCCTTATCAGAGATTACATTATATGGACAACAAGAGTTAAGTAAGAAAGATTTAGAAAAGATATTTAAACAGAAGTATGAAGATTTAAATACAGAAATATTTATACAAGAAGGGATATCTCAAATTATTGGATTAGCTACATCTTTAACTACTGAAGGAATATCTGATGTACCAATAGGTTCTGACCCTATTTTAACATCAAAACAAAAACAATTCTTTAAAGATGTATCAGTAAGAGTATTGAATAAATTATTTCCTGAAATACCTAAAGAAGAATGGAGTAATGAGGAATTACTAATAGGAGATGAAAGAGGAGATGATTTTATACAAAAATTCTATCCAATAATAGAAAAAAGATTATATCCTGTTCTTGAAGAGAAGATGAATAGTACAGAAAAAGATGCATTATGGGATAGATTTAAAGTATTCTCTAAATTCTTTGGGGTTTCATATTCTGATTTAATAGAAGGGGAATGGGAAGGAATGAATGGATGGGAAGAGCTAGGTTCATATAAAAGCTTTAAGAATGAGTATGATAAAGCATATGCAAGGAAACTTGGTAGGAAAATGCTAACTGGCATAGAGTGGCAGGAACAAAAAGAACGTATGCTCACTAGCAACGCAGGTGTATATTCAGTATTAGATAATACTATGGAAATACTTACAGATGCAATAGAGAAATGGATGATTGGACATAATGATTTAGAAGAAGCAAAGAAAACAGATGGAGAGAAAAGGCATATATTGATGGGAGAGTATGACCACCTATTTCAAAAAGAAGGAGAATCAAAACGAAAAGCTAGTTGGTCAAAATATAGATTAGGAAAAGGAACAAGTCCCGCAGGTAAAAACTATAAAGAATTATTAATAACATTCCCTTTTGTACGAAGATATATAGAAGAAAAGTCAATAGAACGATATGAAAAAGAGAAAAAGAAATTAATAAAGGATGCTGTTGAATTTAGTGAATCGAAATTTAGAAATCATTTTGAAAATGTAAAAGAATATCTATTAAATTTATCTGATGCAATAGCTAATGCAGATAAGTTATTCCCTTTAAAAAGAAAAAAGAATGGAGAGCTAACAAAAAATGCATTTAACGATTTTCGTAATAAGCAAATAACGTATATAGAGAATTTTAGAAAAAAGATTTATAAGTATCTTAAAAAGAATAATCCTGAATTAGTAAATTTTGAAAGCCACAATGAACATCCTGATGAAGTACTAGATAGTTATTCTCAACAGATATGGGATATCTTACACGAAGAGTTTAAAGAAGAAACTGAATATGTAAAGGCAATAATTCGTACATCAGAATATCTTCAAGGACACAATAGTACATTGAAAGCCAAAGAAACATGGAGGTTACACCATGTTCTAGATGGTGGAGGGGACACATATAGAGATAAATTTGATGAAGTAAGGCATGTGCTTATAGCTAATTTATTCAAAAGAGGAATGTATGATAACCAAGTAGGTACTAATATGCTTATTAGACTAGATGAAGAAGATTATAGAACTTCTTTTTTAGATGCAGGTATTTTAGAACAGTTATTTGGTCAAATTGATTCTTACAAGTATAAGCTAGATAGGATGGGCATTAATCCTAATGATAAAGAAAGTGAAGGAACATTAACATTAGAAAAACTATTAGACTTAAATAAAGAATCTTTTGAGTTATTAGCAACCCACCGTTCTGAACCAAGTCTTACATATAAAAATAAATTAGGATATCAGAAACCTGAAACACAAAATGAGATTTTATTAGAAGAATTTTTTGATTATGGATTAGACCCTACAAGTAGGTATTTAACATCTAGAGCTAAAGGCCCTTTTGCTTTTAATCACATTGTAGGATTAATGGGATTGTATCAAATGAAAGAAACACAAGCAGTAATGCTTGAGATGAGGGATAGAAGGTATAGAACAGGTGCAGATGTGAAAATACATGAAAGTAGTGTAGCAATACATCAATATGCTAATAGCGTTAGAGATTGGGAAAAGTGGGCATCTAGGGAAAGGATAACTGAGAACTATGGCGAAACATACGATACAGGAATTAGTACTTCTTTAAGCACACCACAAGTATTAGAAGGTGCTATATATAATCTTGTAAAAAGTTTTGAAGCTAAAAATGAGAATGCAAAATATATGCTTGAAAACGCTATAGAGAAGTTAAAGGAAAAGCATAACATACTAGATTATGAAAGTGGAATTAGATTTGACCATTCTCATTTTACCAATATAAACGATTATATCCTTCATTTACGATTTGATGAAAGAAAAGACATAGATGGTAATGAAGTAGTTCATACTGCTGAATTTCAGTCAGATTGGGATTTAGAAGGAAGGAAGAGGGGTTTTATTGAAGAACAACCAAAGATAAAAGCCGCTATAGAAGCTAGAATAAATAGAGGTAAAGCTTATGTAGAGAAACTAAATGCGGAAGTAGATTATCATTTAGATACATACAAAAAGGAAATAGAACAGAGGATTTATCAGTTAGAACAGACACAAAACAAGGTTAAAAACAATAGAGAGTATGATGCATTACGCGATGAAATAACAAAAGAAGAAAGAAAGATTGAAAGAATACAGGATAAGAAAAAAATGGTAAAAGATATAGTCCGTTCTGCAGATATAATAGCAGGTACTAGCGAATCAAATGTATCAAACTTAAAGCAAAGATTATTAGGCACTAGAAATTTTTATGATGAGATTTATAGTCGTGCTGAAAACGCTGAATTAGATGTAGAAGGATATGAAGGAAAATTCTTTGGAATAGATTTAGGTCTGATACTAGATTATCAACAGGCAGAATATGAAAGTCGTACTCATCAGCATGCGCTAGACCATGTAGCAGATATGCCATTCAGAAAGTCTTGGAAGAATATGGCATTAAAAAGAATGTTAAGATATTCAGTAGCAAGAGGTGGAAGGAACTTAACGTGGGATACAGGAACTACTGTTCAAGCAAGTATAGCGGGGGGACTACAAGGCAAAGAAGCTTTATATGATAAGATAATGGTTGATTTAGCAAAAAGCCTTGTAAAGAAATATGGAGGGAGTGTAGGAAAAACTAAAGTACAATCAAATAATCCTATACCTAAAAAAGATATAAAGCAGATAGCAATAGAGCAAATGCTCAATGAGAAAACAGGAGAACAGATAGGATGGAGACTTCTATTGTTAAATGAACAAAAGGAGATATCAAATTTAATTTATAATGATGCAATCTTATATACAAGTTCTCCAATGTCTTCAGATGAATTAAAGAGGAGATTCGGAAAGGATATAATGAGGGTATATGAAGAGGGAAAACATACAGATTATAAGCAACAAGGTATTGTTTCAGATTTCGGAGCCGTTTATGAATATGATAATCAATATCAATATATGTCTAAACATGAGATATTTGATAGAGTGATGAATCAAATAACTAAAGATGAATATTTCCCTACACAATATGAAGATGTATGGGAGATTAAAATGTCTGATAGCCTTGTAGATTATGTATCAAAAGGAATGCCTAGACACAAGCCTTCACAAGGTGCATTTATGTCATCACACGATAATTTACAAATGAAATGGGATGCATTAGCTAGGAGAAATGATTCCTTTAGAGTTATAGGAAATGCACTTAACGCTATTATAGAAAATAAACCTGAATCAGATATAGAGGTAAATGCAGTAAAATATTTATTATCAGAGCTTAACACAGGATTCCTTACAATAACAGATATAGCAGTTAATAATAAGTTAGATAACATAAGAATGACAATGAATGTTGCTAATGTTATAGAAGGCCCTTCCAAAGATATATATGATGTAGATAAGTTGTTTAGAGCAATAGTACAAAACTATAATACTGTTCAGTTTAGAGGATTAGAAAGAACAAATGATAAGCTATTAGAACTATGGGATAACATTAGGATGAGTCCTACTCATACTTTATGGGAAACAACAGAATATACTCCTGAAGAAATAGAATCAGGAGATACTTGGGAAGATTTAATAAGACCATTAGTAAACTCATATGGGTTATCAGAAGTTTTAGACAATCCACAGTTCTTACCCAAAGAGATATTAAAAGAACTTAATAAGATGATAAGCTTAACTAGGAAGTTAGGTTCTAAAGGTTGGGAGAAAAGAACAGGAATAAAGTTATTTGACAAGAAAGGAAACACCAATACCAATAGAGGTATAAACATAGCATTAGCATATGAAAGACCTGAAGTAAGGGATATGTTGGTATTCTTCTTCAAATCATTAAAATATATATATTCAGGAAGAACAACTCCTAATATGCCAAGAACAGATAAAAACGAAATATCTGATATATACAATAGCTACGATTTATATAAATACTTCATACAATATGGATTTACTGAAGAAAATGCTATGGCAGGTTCAATGGACTTTCAGCAGTTCAAAGTAAATATGCAACAGATATATCTTGATATGAGGTTTAAGTATAGACCTTCAGATGCTTTAGAAGGAAGAATAGCGAGAGGTGCGATACCTGAAATGAGATTAAGTACTAAAAGAAAAGATGCTATAGGAGTAAGTAGAGAACTTGATGAAATGGCACAACAAATAGTTGTATTAACAGATGCAAGATTAAAAGGTGGCATTTCTAAATCATTATATGACAATGGAAAACAATCATTATCTAATAATCCTATATTCGCACAAGTAAAG
>Ga0098036_1000069_pt1 | contig 54026 bp, 82 predicted proteins | sample 4_EtaG_FD_77064 | JGI IMG/M metagenome (GOLD analysis project Ga0098036, IMG submission 77064) | Marine viral communities from the Subarctic Pacific Ocean - 4_ETSP_OMZ_AT15127 metaG | ecosystem: Environmental > Aquatic > Marine > Oceanic | place: Pacific Ocean | collected 2015-01-07 | reverse complement strand
TAGTTCAATTTCGTGATAGTGCAATCAATATCGGGTCACCAGCAGATGGTGATTTAGATATAAATGCTGATGACGAAATTGAATTAAATTCAACTCTGATTGATGTAAACGGAAACTTAGATGTTTCTGGTACAGGTGTTATAGCAGGTGCAGTTACTACCGCAGCTTTAACCGCAAGTGGTATTATCAAAACTGATGACACTACTGCTGCAACAAGTACAACAGATGGTTCATTGCAGACTGATGGTGGTCTATCGGTAGCTGCTGATGCAGTTATTGGTGATGACCTATTCTTACTTAGTGATTCAGCTGTACTAACTTTCGGTGCAGATAAAGATGTAACTTTAACGCATGTTCATAACACTGGTATTTTATTAAACAGCACCATGGCTATTCAGTTTAATGATGCAAGTCAGTCTATCAATGCGCCTAGTAATGCTATTTTAGATATTAATGCTACCGATGAGATTGAGTTAAATGCAACCCTGCTAGATGTTAATGCAAACATAAACGCAAGTGGGACATACACTGGTGCTGGAACGATGACCACAGGTGGTAACATTGTTATACCTGATGCTGGAACAATCGGTTCTGCTTCTGATACCGATGCGATTGCAATTGGTTCTGACGGTGATGTTACACTTACACAAGATTTAGAATTGCAACACGATGGTGCTATACTTTCGTTTGGTGCTAATGATGAAGTTACACTAACTCATGTTCACAATGATGGACTTCTGTTAAATGCTGATATGCAACTTCAGTTTAGAGATAGTGCAATCAACATTAGGTCAGACGCTGACGGCGATTTAGATATAAATGCTGACGATGAGATAGAACTCAACTCAACATTGATTGATATTAACGGTAATGTTGATATTAGTGGAACAACTGCAGCTGCAGCTGTTACAACTTCTACAATAGTTGCAAGTGGTATTATTAAAACAGATGATACTACTGCGGCTACAACTACAACTGATGGTTCATTACAAACTGATGGTGGTTTGTCGGTTGCTGGAGCTGCAATTATTGGTAGCGACATTTCTATTCTTTCAACTGTGACAAGCGACAATGGCGATCTTGGTGAAATTAATTTTCACAACACTACCAACGCTGGTTCTGGTTCTGGAACATCCTTTGTTAATCAGGTCGCAGCTATTCAAGGAAAAATGGAAGGCACTGGTAATAACTCTGGTGGTTCTCTACATTTTATCACAAAAGCAGATGGTGGGTCAAGAACCGAGGTAATGTCTCTTGATGCTGGTGGTGATCTTGCTTTACTAACAGATGCATCAGTTCTAACTTTTGGTGCTGATAGTGAAGTCACACTTACTCATGTTCACAATGATGGACTTCTGTTAAATGCTGATATGCAACTTCAGTTCCGTGATTCTGCTATCAATATTAGATCAGATGCTGATGGTGATTTGGATATCAATGCTGATGATGAGATAGAACTCAATTCAACATTAATTGATATCAACGGTAATGTTGAAATATCTGGAACACTTGCACAAGCAGATGCCATAACAATGGCTACAAATAAAAAGATAATATTTCGTGATACTGCAATTCACATTAGTTCAACTGCTGATGGTGATTTAGCAATTGCAGCTGATGACGAAATAGATTTAACTTCAACTCTAATTGACGTAAACGGAAACCTAGATGTAAGTGGCACATACCAAGGTGGTGGCACAATGACCACAGGTGGAAACATTGTCATTCCTGATGCTGGAACAATCGGTTCTGCTTCAGATACAGATGCAATTGCAATTGGTTCAGATGGTGATGTTACACTTACACAAGATTTAGAACTACAACATGATGGTGCAATATTATCTTTTGGTGCTAATGATGAAGTGACTTTAACTCACGTTCACAATACTGGACTTGAATTAAAAGCTGAGATAGATGAAAGTAGTGCCTACACAGGACAACTGAATATAAACTCAGTAACGAAATCATCAGGACACTTAGCCAGAATCCTGTTTACTCATGACGATCATGGTTCAGCATCAATTGCAAGTGACTACGAAAGTGCTGGCAACGGAAATCTAATATTCTCTACCAGAGGTGGTGGTGATCCAACGGAGCGTATGCGAATAAAAGGTGACGGTAAAGTTGGTATAGGTACTACTGCTCCTTTAACAAAAGCTCATATATTTGGATCAGGAACAGCAGTTGTGGCTTCTGGTTCTGACGGAAGGCAAGAGGCTATTATTGAAGGTGCAAACATTGCTCTAACTAGCAGTTTTGGCAATCTAAATGTTATTTCAAATACATCGCAAGCAGCAGACACTGGTGGTCAAATTGCTTTCGGTGGTAAGCACACAGATGATAGCAATGCTTATGGAACGTGGGCTGTAATCAAAGGTGCTAAAGAAAATGCAACTAGCGCAAATATTGCTAGTTATTTAGCATTTTCAACTCGTGCTAATGGTGCTGGCAATACAGAAAAATTACGGATTACTAGCGCCGGTAAAGTTGGTATAGGCACATCTAGCCCTAGTACACTTTTGCATGTTAATGGTGATGTAACTGTAGCAGGTGGGATTGCAGGTGTTACTGATATTAACACTGGTCAAATAGCCAATAGAAACGCCGTACAAAACGGAGCCATGATGATAGACCAGAAAGGCGGTACGACAACGCTATCAGGATATGCACCAGCAAAACCAGACAGGTATACTTCTTTTGAGGATAATGCTGGTACACAAACTGTAGCTCAAGATAGTGAATCTCCAGTAGGGTTTAATAAATCATTAAAAGTTACAAACACGGTTGCAGATTCTTCTATAGCAGCTGGAGATAGAGCCGTAATTGTTTACAGGCTTGAAGGTAATGATGCTGCAAGATTTGCTTTTGGAGGAAGTGACGCAAAAACTGTAACGCTCTCGTTTTATGTTAGAAGTAGCATTACTGGAACACATGGCGGTGCGTTAGGTAATGGTTCTGACAATAGGACTTTTCCGTTTACTTATTCTATTTCAAGCGCAAATACTTGGGAGCGCAAGTCTGTAACAATTGCTGGAGACACAACAGGCACTTGGGCTACAGATACAGGTAGAAGCTTACAAATTGTATGGAGTTTAGGTGTTGGTAGTACAAATTCGGGTACAGCAGGTGAGTGGGCGGCGGCAAATTATAATTCAGCAACAGGCGCAACAACTGCGTTTTTAACTACTTTAAATGCTACTTGGTATCTTACTGGAGTACAACTTGAGGAAGGTTCTACAGCTACAGACTTTGAGCATAAAACATACGCACAAGAAGAAATGGCGTGCAGAAGATATTATACCGAATCCGATGGTGATATATACACAGGTCTTATTGGTTTTGGTATTGCTGGCGCGGCAGGTGCTTTCCGTGACGCTGGATATTTTCCAGTTCCGATGAGAGTCGCACCAACAATGTCATATACAAATTTAGCGTCAGGTTGGAGCGCAGCAAATATAAATAGCAGAACTACGGGCTATACAGTTGAGTTAAGTAAAAATACAGCAGACATACGCCCAAATTATCAATTTACAGCAACGGCGGAGATGTAAATGAATATAGCAGCAGCAAAATATTTTCAAGCAAACGGCGTAGATAACAGTCAAGTTAGAGTTATAACAGATGAGAGTGAGACACTTTGGGTGCCAATGGATAATGGTAACACTGATTACATAGCTGTATTAGCGTGGGTAGAGGCTGGTAATACAATAGAGGACGCAGACTAAACTTTATAAATAGATAAACGGAGAAACAAAAATGATAAAAGTTTACATTTTAGTCGCAGTTATTGGATTGGTTGGTGGTGCAGTTTATGGTGCTTATTTTTACTATAATGACACCCAAAACCGTATTCGAATACTTACGGAAAATGCTGCACAATTAGAAATTGCAACACAGACACAAAAAAACACCATAGACACTCTTGTGCAAGATGCTGAACAAAATGCTGAACTTGCAAAAGAACTAAATACAAGACTTGAAGCTGCTAATAACTACAAAAATCAACTTATTGGTAAATTGAGAAAACATGATCTTTCTCGTTTGAGTCAACAAAAACCTCTTTTAGTTGAAGGAAAAATAAACCATGCGACAAAGAAATTGCTTACCGAATTTGAAACAATCACTGGCGCTGTTCCTGTTATTGCCGATCCTACTGTTAAGTAGTGGGTGTTCACTCTGGCCAAGTCTTAAAGAAATATCTGTTCAAACAGTAGAAGCAAAAAGGATTATTCCATTACAGAATAAACCTCGTCCTGTTGATATGAACAATATGCATTTCTGGATTGTTACAGAGCAAAATTTTGAAGAATTTAAGACTAAATTTACCAAAAAGAATGGTTCTTTTTTATTTTATAGTATTAGTGTAAGAGACTATGAAAACCTTGCATTAAACATGGCTGAAATAAAAAGATACATAGAGCAACAAAAAGAAATCATAATTTATTATGAAGATGCAATAACCTTCCAACAAACTGGTAAAAAACCAAAAAAAGAACTAGAGGAGATTAAAGAATAATGGGCAGTTTCAACAATAAACTTTCAGCAGAGTTTCACCCACCTAACAAATGGATTTTAGAACGTGCGCTTACATATCAAAATTCTGATATGGAAGAATCAGCACTTCAGTCGGTTGGAGTAAAATGCCCAGCAAGTAAAATTACATGTAAAAAAGATTTTGAGACAGACCTTGCAAGTGTGCCTCGTTCTATGTGGTGGTTGATTTCACCTTGGGATATAGCTCGTGCTGCAATTATTCACGATTTACTATACAGACGTATTCGAGAATATCGTGCAATAAATGAATACCCAGATAATCCAGATTTAGAAACAGTAGTTAATAACTACAAAGCTGCAAAGAAAGCTGCAGATAAAGTATTTCTAATGGCAATGGAAGATGCAACTCCAGCTGTTCCAAAATGGAAAATAAAAGCAGCTTATAATGCTGTTGTTGTCTTTGGTCGTTGGTCAATCATACCAACACAAGAAGAACTCTATAATACCTAATATGACTGGCGTTATGGACAAAAACACAGTTTCTAAGCATTACTGCAAATCTTGTGGTGATGAAAATCACTGTGGTCGCATAAATTATAATGAAGATGGCACAGTAAAATGTGGAATTTGTAAGTGTGCAGTCTGTTACCCTAGAAAAAAACAACTCAATAGAGGTTAAAATATGTGGTTCTTCTTGATAAGTAATATTTGTGGAAGTATCCTTGGCAACGCAACAAATAGTTGGTTTGCTGATACAAAACTCGGTAAATGGTTTTACCGTAAAGTTGATGATGTATCGACATGGGCTTCAAAAAAATTGGGGTTGAAGATTTTAAAAGATGAGGCAAGCTGGCAGACAAAGTACCCAAATGTCGCCTTAAAAATCGAAAAACTAGAAGCCAGAATAGAACAACTAGAGGATAAAAATAATAAAGTGGATTGATTTATTCCTGCTGGTATTGAATGCTAGCTTAATCCTACTGGTTTGTTGTATAACAAAGGAGAAAACTATGAACTGGATAAAAGAAAGATTATTGGAAAGAACTTCATGGGATGGCGCTACACTTATAGGTGTCGGTCTTGTGGTATTGTTCTTAGGCCCATTTGCAAAATACGCAGCTATGGCTGCAATTGCATGGGGTGTTGTTACTATGTTGAAATCAGAAGATTAATATCATGGCAGAGTTAGAGACAGAAGTAAAACTTATTAAAAAAGAATTACGAGATCAGCAAAAAATACATGATCGTATTGATATCGCAATTGAAAAGTTAACTGATGTCTCCAACTCTATTCATCGTATGCTTGCGGTGCATGAAGAAAAAATTGCAAGACAAGAAGAAGCAATTGAAGATGCAGAAAAATCATTAGAAAATAGACGAAGTGAACTCTCTACTAAAATAGATGAACTTCACTCTCGTATTACTACAAATAGTAAAGAAATCATGTCTGCTGCATCTGCACAGCACATTCAACAGAATAAAGAAATACAAAAGATTAAAGACGAACTTGCTGCAAGAGTAGGTGTCTTAGAGAAATGGAGACACGTTCTTATTGGTGGCTCTATCGTAATCGGGTTTATCATCCACAAGTTTATCAAATTTAGTACTTGACATTTATGGTGCAGTCCTGTATGATGTATCTAATATGTCGTATATTGATTCAAAATTCTTAAATATCCTTAGTCCTCAACTGTTAAAGTTTCAAAAGAAGGGTGATAACCTGTGGAACTTTCGTTGTCCTTACTGTGGGGATTCACAAAAATCTCGTTCCAAAGCAAGAGGGTTTGTATATCGCAAGAAAAATGACTTGTTCTTTAAGTGTCATAATTGTGGTATGGGAACAACTCTTGGCAATCTTATTAAGTATTTGGACTCTAAAATTCATAAAGACTATATAATGGAGAGATATAAAAGTGGAGTCAAAACTGTTGACCCAAAGACGGAGTTTAAATTCAATGCCCCAGTGTTTCGCAAAAAAGGTGTCCTCAAAAATCTTAAATCTATTTCAGATTTGCCAGAAAAACACCCTGCTCGAACCATCATTGAAAAACGAAAACTGCCACTCAAATGTCTTAACGACTTATACCTGTGTGAGTCATTTTACAAATTCACGAATTCATTAGTACCGAATAAATTTCCATCATTGGATGGAGATCACCCAAGGCTATTGATTCCATTTCGTGATAAAGACGGTGAAGTGTTTGCATATCAGGGTAGAGCGTTTGGTGATGAAACACCTAAGTATATCACAATCAAACTAGATAGTGATGCAGATAAAATATTTGGTTTAGACAAAGTAGATAAAAATAAAAAAATCTATGTTGTTGAGGGCCCGATAGATAGTCTGTTTTTAGATAATTGCATTGCAGTTGCTGGAGCAGACTTTAATAATGTTCAAGGTGATATAACAGTTATCTATGATAACGAACCAAGAAACGAGGAGATAGTTAAACAAATAGAAAAAACTATCAACGAGGGTCGAAGCGTTGTTCTGTGGCCTGACAGTATGAAAGAAAAAGATATTAATGATATGATTTTGTCAGGATACACAAAATTAGAAATACAAAAAATCATAGAAGACAATACCTTTGAAGGTGTTTCTGCTAAATTGAGATTTACAGGATGGAGAAAAATAAATGAAAGAAGCGTTTCAAAAACAATATGATGAGAAATCAACACCTTGGAATTATGATGGGTTTGATAAGGACATACAGAAGTTTTTAGAAGAGAATAAAGTTTTTTCTGTATGGAATTATTCTGAACTTGATAAAGACTTTGATGAAGTTTTTAAAAAGTTAAATCCACGTTCTACTGTTGTTGATCTTGGTTGTGGTAACGGCGCACAAGCATATCACATAGAAAAAATGGGTTTTGATGTAACAGGAACAGACGTAGTAAATGCACTAGAATACAAATTAAATAATTTTATTTTAGATGATGCACTAAAAAGTAAACTGACAAAGAAATATGATGTTATTATAGACAGGGGGTTAATACACAACTTATTCCATTTAAAAGAAACGCGACACAAATATTTTGAAATGATAGGTAATATAATACATGACGATAGTTATATTATTTTAAAAGTATTAAGTCCGTATGAAGCTAGATTTAATCCATCTACTCATTCTGGGCCATATCGTTTTAACGAAAAACAACTAGAGGGATTTTACTCTGGTTTTGGTTTTAAATGTGTGGAACTTAGAGACACACTTTTTTACACAAACTTGCAACCGCACCTGAGAGGATACTTAGGAATATACAAAAAGGAGCTATAAACAAAATGGAATCTGCCGAAATCTCATACCTCAACTCGGAAGAAAAATATTTAAATATCAATATAGAAAGGCACAAAGACAATAACATATCAGATCAGGCAAAAAAATTATTAAAGGATTATTATCAATTAGAAGACGAGGTATCACCACAGCAGTCATACGCGAGAGCATCGGTTGCATATTGTTATGGAGATTATGAATTAGCACAAAGAATATATAACTATGTTAGTGATGGGTGGTTTATGTTTGCATCACCAGTATTATCTAATGCACCACTTCCTAATGTAAAAACAAAAGCACTTCCCATTTCTTGTTTTTTAACTTATGTTCCTGATTCATTAGAGGGTCTTATTGACCATTCTGCTGAACTACGTTGGTTGTCAGTTAAGGGTGGTGGTGTCGGTGGACATTGGAGTGATGTTCGTGCGGTGTCAGATAAAGCGCCAGGCCCAATGCCATTCATACATACAGTAGACGCTGATATGACGGCTTATCGTCAAGGTAAGACTCGTAAGGGGTCGTATGCTGCATACATGGATATATCACACCCCGATATTATTGAGTTCCTAAACATGCGTATTCCAACAGGGGATGTGAATAGAAAAAATTTAAATTTACACCACTCAGTAAATATTAGTGATGCGTTTATGCGAGCAGTTGAAAGAGATGAGATGTGGGATTTGATTGACCCCAATGACCAGACAGTTCGCGATAGTAAAAAAGCTAGAAAAATCTGGGAGACAGTTTTAGAAACTCGTTATCGTACTGGTGAACCATATCTAAATTATATTGATACTGTTAATCGTGCGATGCCACAATCCATGAAAGACAAGGGATTGAAAATACATGGGTCTAATTTATGCAATGAAATACATTTGCCCACCTCTGAAGACCGCACAGCTGTATGTTGTTTGTCATCTGTCAACCTAGAGAAATATGACGAATGGAAAGACAGTTTTATGATTGCTGATCTTGTTCGGTTTTTAGATAATGTGCTTCAATTCTTTATTGATAATGCACCAACTGAAATAAGTCGTGCAAAGTATTCTGCTGAACAAGAGCGTTCTCTTGGTCTTGGTGCAATGGGTTGGCATTCTTATCTTCACAAACACCGCATTCCTTTTGAGTCAGACATTGCAAAAGAAAAAAATATTGAAATTTTTGAACATATAAAATCAGAAGCAATATTAGAAACAGAACAGTTAGCAACAGAACGTGGAGAGTGTCCAGACATGGAAGGGACAGGTCGGCGCAACTCACATCTACTTGCGATTGCTCCTAATGCAAACAGTTCTATTATTTGTGGCACATCACCAGCTATTGAACCAAATAAAGCAAACGCATATACTCACAGAACAAGAGCTGGTTCTCATTTAGTCAAAGACAAATACCTTGAAGAAGAATTAGAAAAGGTGGGCAGAAACGATACTAAAGCATGGACTTCTATTATTACTAATGGTGGTTCAGTTCAACATTTAAAATATTTGTCAGATGAAGTAAAGAGTGTGTTTAAAACAGCAATTGAAATTGACCAAAATGAAATCATATCTCAAGCTGCAGATCGGCAAGAGTTTTTGTGCCAAGGTCAATCTTTAAATGTATTTTTTGCGTCTGGTGCTAAACGTGCAGAACTTCATGAGGTACACTACAATGCTTGGAAACTTGGTTGTAAGGGAATGTATTATTTGAGAACAGAAACATCAAACAAAGCAGAAAACGTGTCTACACAAATAGTTCGTGATGCACTAAAAGATTACGAAACTCAAGCAATGTCAATTAACCAAGAGGAGTGTGTCGCATGTCAGGGATAAGAATAGTAACAAAATCAGAATGTCCTTTTTGTGCAATGGCAAAGAATTGGCTCAAAGAACATTCTTTTGAATATGTAGAAGATTTAATTGATAATGAAGAAGAACGTCTTGCGTTCTATCAAACAATAAATGGTGCTACAGAAGTTGTGGGTGAGCTAAATACTCGTAGAGTTAATTCTGTTCCTCAAATCTTTATTGATGATAAACGTATCGGTGGATATGATGAGTTGTTAAAGGTGGGTGATGACTTGTTAAGAAAACGCTGTGGGGGTGGACTGATGCAATTCAGCGAAACCTATAAACCATTTCATTATCCGTGGGCAGTAGAGATTGCCACACGCCATGAGAAAGCACATTGGATAGAAGATGAACTTGATTTGTCTGATGATGTTTCAGATTGGAAGTCTGGTAAGGTTACAGATATTGAAAAGGAATATGTCACAAACATTTTACGATTGTTTACACAGTCAGATGTTGCAGTCGGTCAGAACTATTTCGATCAGTTCATTCCTAAGTTTAAGAACAATGAAATTCGTAATATGTTGGGTTCTTTTGCAGCTCGAGAAGGTATACATCAACGTGCGTATGCGTTACTCAATGAAACACTAGGACTACCAGACAGCGAGTATCATGCGTTTTTAGAATACAAAGTGATGGTTGACAAGATTGAGTTTATGCAAGAGTCTGATAATAATAGTATGAAGGGTTTGGGTCTTGCACTTGCAAAGTCGGTGTTCAACGAAGGCGTTGCGCTATTTGCATCATTCGTTATGTTGTTAAACTTCCAGCGGTTCGGTAAGATGAAAGGTATGGGTAAAGTTGTTGAATGGTCTATTCGTGATGAGTCTATGCACGTTGAAGGAAATGCAAAGTTGTTTCGTCAATTCTGTATCGAACACCCCAAAGTAGTTGATGATGAATTTAAACTAAGCATTTACGAGATGGCGCGAGTCGCAGTTAAGTTAGAAGATAAGTTTGTTGACCTTGCATATAAACTAGGAAATGTTGATGGTTTAGAAGCATCCGAAGTAAAATCATATATAAGGTATATAACAGATAGGCGACTATTGCAGTTAGGTCTAAAGACTAACTTTAAGGTAAAAGAAAATCCACTACCTTGGCTAGAATGGGTTTTAAATGGCGCCGACCACACTAACTTTTTTGAAAATCGTGTTACTGAATATGAGGTAGCAGGATTGTCTGGCAATTGGGATGATGCATATGAAAAAGAAAGTGAGGTGGCCGTATGCTCAATAAATTGATTGTTTGTAATGAATGTGATGCAGAATTTAAAGTTGCCCACACTATGGATGAGGTTTATTATAGAGTAGAGTATTGTGTTTTTTGCGGTGGCGAACTATCCGAAGAAAATAAAGATGAAGTAGAACCACCAGAATGGACTGATGATGACGAATAATCATGGGGGAAAAGGTTCTTCTCCAAGACCCATAAGTAATAAGAAACAATTTGATAAAAATTGGAATTTGATATTCGGAGAAAAGAAAGATAATGAAAACGCAAAGTGCAAAAGCAAAAGGAAGAAGATTTCAGCAGTGGGTTCGTGATAAATTAATAGAAACCTTGAACGTACATCCAGAAGATGTAGAATCTCGTAGTATGGGTGCTGGGGGTGAAGATTTGATTATGGCAAGAGCTGCAAGAGAGAAGTTTCCATATTCAATTGAGTGTAAAAACCAAGAAACACTTAATGTGTGGAAATCATACGAACAAGCAGAATCTAACTCTGGTGATTATGAACCAGTAGTTTTTATTAAAAGAAATAATCAAAAACCTCTAGTAGTGGTTGATGCAGAATACTTTGTTAAGTTGCATCAAATGTTACCAAAGGAATATAATATAAATGAGCTTTGTTGAAGAATATAAGAAATACCACGCAGAAGAAGAACATAATTTTCCAGGCAACAGTCTTAGACCACAACTAAGACACATTGTCGATTTGGTACAAGATACTAAATCAAAAACCTTGCTTGATTATGGTTGTGGTAAGGGATTACAATACTCTGAATGGAAACACCACGAAGAGTTTGGAGTGATGCCTGCTTTATATGACCCAGCTGTTCCAGCATTCGAAAATCTACCAGATGGGCCCTTTCATGGTGTGTATTCCACAGATGTATTGGAACACATACCCAAAGAACAAATTCCAGAAACAATACATAACATTTATTCGCGAGCAGAACGATTTGTTTTCCTCGGAATATGCACTAGACCTGCCAATACAATCCTTCCAAATGGTGAAAACGCACATTGTACAGTAGAACCAATAGGTTTCTGGCGAACAATGGTCGAAAAATACGCACCAAACCCTGTCTATACTCACATAAAAACCTATGGTAACTGCAATAGTTACGAAATACTTCATGAAGATGTTTATCTTGAGTGGTATATAAACAACGTGTGACGTTATAAATACCTAACCGAATAGATATCTTATAAATAGGTACATTGGAGGTATGAATGTGGATGCATTTACTTTAATTAAAGAAGTCGGAGTCCCCATTGCAGTCGCAATAATTATGGGGTTTTTTATATTTATGGTATTGAAACAAATACTTGAGGGTATAATTGACCAAATAAGAACTCTGACCATGTTTTGTAAGATGCTTGAAGATAGAGCAAGAGTAGGATGTAATGAGCTTATAAAAATTGATTTGTTAGTTAGTTCTGCTTTAGGAGTTACACCAGACATTAATCGTATTGCTCGTGCTGAAAACTTTAAAGAAGATGGTAAGTTGGATGTGAGGAGAGATTGATGCAAGATGTATCAAAACTAATTACCGATTTTGGGTTTCCAGTTGTCATGTCTGTCGGTATGGGGTATTTTATATACTACATATGGCAGTTTATTAGTAACAACATTCAACCAGAGTTAGATGCAATGCATCTTGCTCTTATAAAATGTATAGACCAAAATCGTATGTTAGATAATGATATGATACGACTGCAACAAAAAGTAAATGTAGTTTTAGAATATAGAGAAAAAGATAAAATACAAGAGGAAATACAAGAACAGGCAGAAAAAATAGCTATCGAGTCGGGATTAGCTGGGAAACCACAAAATGAAAATAAAAAGAACACTTAATTTTAAAATTAAAATAACTATTTTATTATCGTTGTTTTTGTGTATATATGTTGCAGAATATGCTAAAGCAAGCGACTTGGTTCACCAGTGGAAATCACCAGCTTTTAGTGGAAATGGTTACAGTTCACACGCACTAACAATTGAAAATCAAGAACACTCTAGAAAGAAAGCGATAAGAGAAAAGAAAGAAGCTGCAGAAAGAGAAGCGTTAAGAGATGCAGCTAATACGAATCTTTCAAAGTTTATGAAAAATGTTGAATCAAGAATTTATGCACAGTTGTCAAAACAACTCGTGGACAGCATGTTCGGAGAAAATTCTGGAGAAGCAGGTACAGTCACATTTGAAGGTACAACAATCAGTTACGTCAAAGATACAGAAAACGTAACTCTAACAATAGTGGATACAAATGCAAGCGAAACCGTTATTACAGTTCCTATTGGCGACTTTACTTTTTAGTCTAGGTGGTTGTGCTACGACAGAATTCTTAGAAGCACCAACATCTACATCAGTCCCGATGGTGAACAAATTAGAAAATTTTCCACCTCCTGAGAGGAAGGTTGACATAGCTGTTTATAAATTTGTCGATCAAACGGGGCAAAGGAAACCTATTGACACAGGTGCTTCGTTCAGTATGGCTGTAACACAAGGAGCAGCAACGTGGTTAGTACAAGCACTTAAATCTGCTGGAAAGGGAGAGTGGTTTACAGTTGTTGAAAGAATGCAATTAGACCAACTGTTAAAAGAACGGCAGATTATAAGAAATACAAGAACCACTTATGATGGCGAAAACGCAAAAAAAGTTAGACCTTTAACTTTTGCTGGTGTTTTTGTAGCTGGTGGAATTGTTGGTTATGATTCTAATATAGAAACTGGAGGTGCTGGCGCAAGATATTTAGGAGTGGGCCCACAAGTTGAATACCGCAGAGATATGGTGTCGGTTGGCCTAAGATTAATATCTGTTCAAACAGGTGAAGTTTTACTTGCAGTAAGCTCCCAAAAAACTATATTAAGTGCTAAAGTTGGCGTAAGTCTTTTCACATTTTTAGACATGGGTACTAAATTGTTAGAAGTTGAAGCTGGCGTTACTGAGAATGAGTCTACATCTTACGCAGTTCGTAAAGCAATCGAACATTGTGTAAGTCAGATAATTGAAGAAGGGATAGAAAAAGAACTATGGAAATTTAAATAAGGAGACAATTAAATGAAAACGATTATATCGAGCATATTTGTATTAATTGCTATCGTTTATTTTGTTATGTGGGGAGTGGGAGAAAGTCATGCAAGTGATGTATATGTTACACAGTCAGGCGCAAGTCTTACTGCAAATGTCAATCAAGACGGACAGACCAATAAATTTGGTGATTCGACCACGGCAGTTACTTTAACAGGCGACAACCAGACTTTGGATATTGACCAAATTGGTAATACAAATACCATTGCAGCTTCTGTTGTGGGTGCGACACAAACATTCACACTTAAACAAGAAGGTAACAGTAATACATCTACTGTATCGGTTGGTGCTAACTCTGCGTCAGCTGACAATAGTATTATTGAAACGATCACAGGTAGTTCAAATACAACTACTGTTAACGTAGGTAACTCAGCTGCATCTGATGATGCAGATATTGATTTGACTGCAACTGGTGATAGCAATACTATAACCATTAATGAAAACAGTACTGCATCACTAACTGGTAGTGATAAAAAGATAACAAACATTACTGCAATCGGTTCTAGCAATACTATTACATCAACACATACTGGTGCAGCTGACCAAGATACAACTCTACATCATACAGGAGCATCTAGCACATTTGCGATTACTCAAGGTGGTGCGTATGACGGCACAACCTCTATGACAACAGTGGGGTCTGGTCATAATGTTACGGTTACTATGGACGATTAGTTTTACACTTTTGATGCTGATGAGCAATATTGCTCTGTCAGACACTATTGGTAATGTAGTAAAACAAAAAGGAAATGCCTCAGTTGAGAGAGCAAAGAACAAACTTGCTCTGAAAAAAGACTTTGGTATTGAATTTAAAGATAATGTCCGTACAGGAAATGGTAATGTTGGCATAAAATTTGTAGATAATACAAATGTGGCAATAAGCCCGCACAGTTCATTGGTGATAGATGACTTTGTGTACGACCCAAATAGTAAGGGTGGGTCTAAACTTGTAATGAATGTCGCATTGGGAACAGTTAGATATGCAAGTGGTAACATTGCAAAACTGAATGCTCAAAATGTTGATATACGCACGCCAACCGCACGAATAGGTGTACTTGGAACTGCGTTTAGTATGACAGTTGATGAGGTAGGAAAATCTTTGATTATTCTACTTCCCAATGCAGATGGAACGGTGGGTAAAATTTCAGTAGAAAGTGAAGCTGGCCAAGTTATGCTCAACCAAGCATTTCAATCTACACTGGTTACAAATGGCGAAAGTATGCCAACTAAACCAGTTGTACTTGATTTATCTTTAGACCAGATTAATAATCTATTAATAATCAAACCACCAAAAGAAAAACTTATAGAAATAGTTAAAAACATTAATAGTTCAAATAACTTATTAGATGTAGATTTCTTAGAGTTTAAAGTATTAGATGAAAATGAACTTGATGAAGATGAATTGCAGTTTACTGAATTGGATATTAATCCTTTAGATGTAGATTTGTTGATGAATGTTTTAGATCAATTAATTGCATTGACCGCACAGTCAGAAATGATAGATGGTAGAACAAGTGGGTTCAACAAAGCAACTCAAGTCAATACGCTTCGTGATGGTTCGCGCTTAGAAATAATTAGGCAGGTTGGAAGTAGTGAGGTGCATTTAAGACTAAATGCAGATTGGGGTTATGTAATTAATTTGACACAAGGTGGAATACCTGTGCCGGAGATAACGACAGATGACGAAACTACTAATAATATTGTTATCTATCAGTCTGAGTAGTATTGCATACGCTGACAACAGTGTATTCATAGAACAAATTACTACCAGTGACGATACAACGATAACTATTAATCAAGACGGCAATAACAATGCTGTTAACTTGTCTATGGCTCATGATGATAACACACTTGATTTTAATCAAGTAGGAAACAACAATACAATTAGTTGGGTGTCTTATTGGGGTTCTGGTAAAGTTTGGGGTGGTGATATAGATGGTACAAATAATACTCTTAAATTTGAACAGTATAATACTACAGGTTCGGACTCCAACAGAATAGGGTTTCATATGCCGGGCAATGATAACGATCTTCATGTTTGTCAGGGTGCAACATTTTCTAGTAGTACAGACACAACTTGTTCTGGCACAACACCAAACTCTGAGTATGGTGGTCACATAGTTAACCTTGATGTACATGCAAATGGTAATAGTGTGAAGGTAGGACAAGAAACAGGTACAGGCAATGCTGACCACTATGCACAAATATATTATTATAATGGTGATAATAACGATACGTTTGTTACACAGAAAGGAAATGGAGATAAGGACTTGAGAATGGACATAAGAACAGACGGTGGAGAACAAGAGGTCATGCAAAAGGGTGATGGAGCTCATACCGCAACAGTAAATTTATATGGTTCGTATCATACTGATTTATCGCTAACACAACAAGGGAATACAGCACAGTCTTATTCTATTACACAGACCTGCCAAACTTCTGGTGGTTGTGGAATATCATTAACACAAGGAAATTAGTATGAAAAAATGGATTATCTCTATCTTGGTTATTATTATATTTTGTGGTATACGTTTTGTAGACCCTTGGTTTCTGGACATGGTGCGAATGAAAGCACTAGACCAACATCAAAGAACACAACAAGAAGAAATCTCAGATAAAATTGTAACAGTAGAAATAGATAATGAATCTATAAGAGAACGTGGTCAATGGCCATGGCCTAGAAACGAATTAGCAAAAGATATTGAAGCACTTTATCGTATGGGAGCTGCGATTGTTGTAGTTCCTATACTGTTTGCAGATGAAGATAGGATGGGTGGTGATCAACAATTTGATGAGATGTTGAAGAAGACTCCCACCATCATAGGTCAAATACCAGCAAACGAAACTAAAGGCAATCCTATTTCCAGAGGAGTAGCAACAATAGGTACGCCATGGCAACCTTGGGTGTATAACTATACAGGTGCGGTTGGGCCAATAGAACCTTTTGCAAAATCAGCAATAGGTGTTGGTATGATGTTAGTTGCACCAGAGGGTGATGGTGTAGTTCGTAGAATGCCTTTGGTGGTTCAGATAGACGGACAACTATACCCATCATTATCTATGGAGATATTAAGAGTAGCTGCTGGTGATCTCAGTTACCAGATGAAAACTGGTGAGGGTGGTATCGAAGCACTACGCATACCAAAATACAAAAAGGTACTGACTGATGCGAATGGTGCAGTCTGGATTGATTTCAAATGGAAAACGAAAACTTATCCAATAAACAGATTAGTAGAAAAAGAGTTGTTTGAAGAATTAAATTTCAACGGAAAGATTGTTATACTTTCACCAACTGCGTCTGGTATTGATAATCCAGTTGCAACACCAGTTGGTGTTATTCAAAGTCATGATTTGATAGCTGCATCTATAACAACTATGATGACAGGAAGAAACATCACAAGGCCATTCTGGTCTGACTTAGCAGAGTTGTCAGTTACCCTAGTAACATCATTGATACTAACTGCCGTGGTGTTAACACTAAGTTGGTATTTCGGTGCAATACTATTACCATTATTTCTTGCAGGGTCTTATTACGGTAGTTCATATTTATTTACTGAATACAGTTATCTAATAGATTGGTCATACCCTGTTCTGACTATGTTTGTGGTTTGGTCGGTTGCAGCTTTTCTACGGTTCATGGAAGAATTCAGATTGCGTCAACAGATCAAGAAACAGTTTGAACACTACCTTGACCCAAGACAGGTTGCAATTTTACAGAAAAATCCAGAGGCACTAAAACTTGGTGGTGAACGTAGAGAGATGAGTTTTCTTTTTATGGACATTGTTGGATTTACACCTATATCAGAATACTACAAAAACAATGATGACCCAGAGGGGTTGGTTGACTGTATCAATGATTACCTAGATCGTATGACCAAGATAGTCTTGAATAATGGTGGAACGGTAGACAAGTATATGGGTGATTGTATCATGGCATTCTGGAACGCACCACTGGATTGTGAGAACCATGCAGAAATGGCAGTTCGTACCTCTATGGAGTGTGCGGTGGAGACTGAGAATCTAAAGGCTGCATGGAAGGAGAAAGGACTACCAGAGATTAATATCGGTAGTGGAGTCAATACAGGAACGTGTATTGTGGGTAATATGGGTAGTAGCACCAGATTTGACTATTCAGTTATTGGTGATGCAGTCAATCTGGCTGCAAGATTAGAGGCATCTACTCGTAACTATAAGACTCGCGGTGGCAGTATTGTTAATACGATTTACTCATCATATACCCAAGAACAGCTACCAGATGACCTAAAAGGTGTCGAATTGGACAAAATTAAGGTCAAAGGTAAGGATGAATTGATAACTATTTTCAAACCTCGTTAAAAATCAATAACTTAGCAACTAAAATAGTGCTTGACAAATCCTGTCCAATCCCTTATAATGGTTACATAAGATGAAAAAAGAGGTGACTAAATGAGTCAAGTGAAAAATTGGGTGATGGACATGGAAGAGTACACAATTGATGCAGCTGCAGAGGTACTTTCAGATGTAGAAAACATTACCAGCAAAGAAGCAATTCTCTCAAATGTAATCGCATACGTCAAAGAACGTATGGAAATTGTTGATGAAAGTTACATAAAAGAGTATTTTGAAACGAATATTGACGAGTGGCGATTTGAGTTTAATTCAAAATATATCTAATCAGGCCTTGACAAACCCTGTTCGGTGTGTTATCATAGCTATATAAGATGAAAAAAGTGAGTAAAAATATGAAGTTTGAATTTTTTTGTGACCAACCTCAGAAAAAAACTGTGTCAAGTCATGATCATGTAATCAACTCTAAATGTGAGTGGAATACGCTGTCTAACAAAAATGCAGAAATTAAAATATTTGATATTGTGATGGATGCAGTTGATTATGAAACTTTCATAAGACTCTATCATGCAGCTCTAGTTTCAGAGTATGTTCCAAAAGATGCGATGGAAACCTATAGAATGTGGTGTGCTGACATTACTGAAATACTTCTCAACAACGAAGAGAAGAATTTAAGTAGGTTAAAAATCAAAGAGTATGCTTTGTGTCATCGTGATCTGAAAGACTACAAACAAGAGTTTGATTGGGAAATGGTTGCTTTAAAGAAAGCAAAAGAGAAATACCCACCACGTTATAAAGCTCTGTACTACAGACCAGAAGTAAAACTTGCGTTGGCCGCATAAGGAAAGATATGAAATACTACTATAAAATTGGTGATAAAGAATTTGAAATGATACCAATCCCCAAACTTCATCGTTTGTGGAGTATTGGTGAGGTGGAGAGTTTTCCTAGTATGCTTGCGTTGTATAGACGAATACTTCTCAAGAAATCTTGTGCTCTCAATGCAAAAAGTGACGACAATGACATACTAACTGTTAAAAGACTTGCTGTTCGCGTTAGAAAACTTGAAATGTTCCTCGACATCATTACAAGAGAAAATCAAGCTGCATAAGGAAATTTTATAAACCAGTAGGAAAATACGAAACATAAATACTATTATGGATGCTTTTACACACACAATATTAGCAATGGGTGCTATTATTATATCATATTCTATCGGCAGATATATTCAAAATAATACTCTGCACGAAAAGGTTGTGGGCTGGGTTCTTGACAAGTTAGAAGAAGATGGATTTATTAAAACCAGACTAGATAATTCTGGCGATAAAGAATTAATTAAAATATCGGAAATTATTGAAAACCACATCAAAGGTACTTGACTTTTTATTCCAAATAAAGTATATTTTATATTATGACTATGCATATGATGCCTGTATATTATACCTCTAATAGTACACGCAAAAAGAAACCCACCAAAAACAAGAGAATTCTTGCAGCACGTGCTGAATACGATGCTTTTCTTCGTAAGCACGGCTGTCACCCCGATCAACTCAAAAATAAACCTAAGAAGTTTGTCGAATGGAAAGGTCATGGGAATGTGTATCGTAGAGAAACAAAACACATACCTAGTCGTATGGACATGGGCAACATAGATAGTTGCACCAAAAAAGACAATTCCGAAAGACTAAAAATATCATCAAATTATACTATTGCGCCCGCATATAATAAAGGTGCATATCAAGTAATACCAAAAGCAAATGTAAAGGACATTGGTAAATGAAAGTAGAAGTTCGCAGAGGCAATGTGGATAAAGCTATTCGAAGTATGAAAAAGAAATTGGAACAAGACGGACTTTTTAATACACTTAGAGAGCGTGAGTTTTATGAATCAAGAGGAACAAAACGTAGAAAAAGTAAAGCAGCTTCAATTCGTAGGCAACAAAGAGAATTAAAGAAAAGAAAAGATGAACTTGGATATTAAATCAAATACTAAAAATTTTCTAGAGGGGGTAAATAGTAATATGGCACGAAAGAAAATAATTGCTACTACGGATAATAGTAAATGGGAAGCACCCAAGAAACGTAAACCTCGCAAACCTATGACCGAGGAACAAAAGAAAGCTGCAGGTGAACGACTTGCAAAAGCAAGAGCTGCAAGAGCTGCAAAGAACCCCGACTATGGTAAAACTGGTGTTCATACTAGTGTAAAACATTTAGAAGATGAACATCAATTACACCCTGATAAAGTTAAAAATTGGATTAAGACACAGAAAGACCTTGCAAAAGTTCAGCGCATATCTGTAAGACAGAACATTAAAGGTGCAGCTGCAAAACTTGCTATACACGAAGGATATATTCGCAATATGCAATCTTATCTTCGTACTGGTGATTGGATTGATGATTTTTATGGAGAATATCAACAGAATAAAGTAAAACGGCGGTGTGTAGCATTATCATACTATTGGTATGGGCCTAAGAAAGGTCAACCAAAAAGAACCGTTGGAGTACTCTATCCCGATTTGGGTTATGTGTGGACAGAAGAAATGGCTGACGAAAAGGATTATTGATTTGGAAGAAGATAATGAACTTGGCAAAGTTATTAAGGGGCCATGGAAAGAAACACCCATAAAACAAATTGACGAAATTGAAATAGACCTCGAAATAAAAAGAGCGTTTGCTGAAAATTTAACACAAGAATTGATTGTTCACATGATTCAAATGTGTCATAACCACGAAATTGTAGTTGACAATGAAAAGTTTATACAAGACATTGGTATTATAATTGAGTTTACGAGAGGATTGATATATAGAGTGATGTTAATGGATTACCCCACACATGACATTGTAGATACATTTGTTAATGTTGTTTATGATGATGATGGAAAGAAGCATACTGAAGTTGATATGGAACAGTTGAGAGAAACCATTGAATTACTTCATAAGGATGAAGAATAATGATTTTAGTTGATATGAGTCAAATTTCAGTTGCAAGTGTTATGATGCATTTGCATATGACCAAAGAAACTAAGCCAGATGATAATATGGTTCGCCATATGATTTTGAATTCGTTACGGATGTATCGCACTCGTTTTAAATCTGAGTTTGGTGAGTTAGTATTGTGCTATGATTCCAAGCACTATTGGAGGCGCGACTATTATCCAGAGTATAAAGCTTCTCGCAAAACTACCAGAAAGAAATCAAACCACGATTGGGATGCTATCTTTGAGTGCCTTAATAAAATCAAAAAAGAATTTTCAGAGAACCTACCTTATAAGTTTCTAGAGGTGTATGGTGCAGAGGCTGATGATATCATTGGCACACTTAGTGTAGAATCCTGTAATGAAGTTATGATATTGTCTGGTGATAAAGATTTTATTCAATTGCAAAAATATCCTAACGTAAAACAATACAGTCCAATTACTAAGAAAATGGTAGACGGAGAAAATCCTGTTACCTATCTTCAAGAACATATTTTCAAGGGTGATACTAGTGATGGCATACCTAATGTGTTATCACCAGATAATACATTTACTGAAGGATTGCGCCAACGTCCGTTAGGTGCTAAAAAGATTTCATCTTGGGTTAACAATAACATTGATGATGTGTTGCCTAATGATGAAGTAAAACGTAACTACCAAAGAAATAAAAAATTGATTGATCTTACTTGTTGTCCAGAAGAATTGTCGTCTGAGATAATACATAAATATAAGGAAGCACCAGTTAATGATCGTAGTAAACTACTGAACTATTTTATTAAAACGAGGTTAAAAACTCTAACTGAATCTATAGGAGAATTTTAGAATGGATTTATTAATATCAGAAATTTTGGACAAGGTGTCCAAAGCAAAAACAAAACAAAACAAGATCGCTCTGTTAAAAGAGCATGATAGCCCAGCATTAAGAATGGTTATTAAGTCTTCATTTGATCCCAAAATCAAATGGGCATTACCAGAAGGTGAAGTTCCTTTCAGACGAAACGAAGCACCAGAAGGCACTGAACATAGCATTCTTGCGTATGAGTCTAGAAAACTATATCATTATATTAAGGGTGGTAATGGTGATTTATCTCAGAGGAAGAGAGAAACAATGTTTGTTCAAATGCTTGAAGGTTTGCACGAATCTGAAGCAGACGTTCTTGTAGCTGCAAAAGATGGTATACTCCATCAAATGTATAAGGGTTTGTCAGCAAATGTTGTAAAGGAAGCTTTCAATTGGACTGATGAGTTTATGGTAGATGACCACGCTGTTTACCATCAGATGCCAGGCCCTGCGAATGGTTGATGACCTCGCAGAGATGGAATTGAAAACTAAGTATAATAAAAAGGGTCTTTAATATAATGAATGGAATTGAACAACTAGTGGTTGGCACAATGTTTGGTGTTGTTGGTGCAGTTGCTCAACCTTTACCAGAAGATGTAAAGTCTAAATCGGTAGAATGTCTTGCACTCAACATGTATCACGAAGCAAGGGGTCAGGGTACTGCTGGTGAACTTGCGGTGACTACTGTTGTGATGAACAGAGTTAATGACTCAAGGTTTCCTAATACTATATGTGGAGTGGTGAAACAAGGCCCGACTCGACCATCATGGAAAGACCCTAAAATTTTATTTCCCATTAAACACAAATGTCAATTTAGTTGGTATTGTGATGGTAAAAGTGATAAACCAAGAAATAAAAAAACTTATGCAAAAATGTTAGATTTTGCAGATGCAATATTAAGTAATAAGTTGTTGTACTTAGATATCACTGATGGTGCTACGCACTATCACGCCGATTATGTCAATCCTGCTTGGGCAAAAACAAAAACAAAAACTGTAGAAATACAAGATCATATTTTTTATCGTTGGGAAAAATAAATATGTCTGATAATATAATATCTTTATCAGATTTAATTGAGCAAAGGCTTCGCAAACAACAAGAGATAGATTACTATAAAGAAACTCTTATAAAGTTGGAGCGAAAAATTGGTGAGCTTAGTAAAGAAGTAGGTATTACTTCTTTAATTATTGATATGATTGAGACTGAAAGGGTCTTGACAATTGATGAGAAGCTTGGTAAAATGTTACTATTGAATGATAAAAAGAGAACCAAATGAATATATTTTATGTAGATCGTGATCCTAAGATTGCATCCAAGATGCATTGTGATAAACACGTTTGTAAAATGGTGATTGAGTATGCTCAGCTTATGTCAACAGCTCATCGTGTACTTGATGGTACTCAATATTATGGTCTAACCAAGAACGGTAGAAAGATTAAACGCTGGAAATTAGAAGACAAAGTAATGGAAGACAATCTAATGAAAGCATCACATATCAATCACCCTTCAAACCTATGGGTTCGGGAATCTAAAACAAATTACAAATGGTTATATTCTCTGTGGATTAATTTACTTAAAGAATATACACATCGATATGGCAGAGAACATGCGTGTGAAGGCTACATAAATTTTCTCAAGGATTTGCCAACAAACATTCCTCACAATGAGTTTAGTGATCCACCACAATGTATGCCTGATGATTGTAAAACTGATGATACGGTGTCAGCATATCAAACCTACTACATAGTAAAGAAATCAGACTTTGCAAAATGGAAAAACAGAGCAATACCAAAGTGGTTTAGTGATAATCATACATCCCTTTCTTTAACTTAACGGAGAAATAATGAATCATTTCATGACAAACATTTCTGCTATGGAACAAGAAATTGCAACTCAACAAAAACAATTATATAATGCATACATTCGAATAAAAGAGTTGAATGAAGAAGTTAATTATTTGAAAAAACAACTACCTGATCAGTCGGGTCAATTGGAGTTTGACTTTAATGCCAACGTATAATTTTTACAACGAAAAAACTGAAGAAGAATTTGAGGAATTTATGAAAATTTCTGAGCTTGATCAGTACAAGTTAGATAATCCTCATATAATTCAGAGGCCAAGTTTGATTGCTTTTGTTGGTGATCATATTACTGCAACAGCTAAAAAGATTGATGGTGGTATGAATGAAAGGTTAGAACAAATTGCACATTCAAATCCCGGCACGCCTCTTGCAGACAGATATGGGGGATCAACTAAATCAATTAAAGAAATTAAAACAAGAGAAGTTCTCAAAAAACATGGTGTTCTTGACAGGATGGAAAAATATAAATAATAATGGTGCGGGCGAGAAATCATACTTCAGTACTGACGCACGGCGTTTTGGAAGCTTGGAAGTCCCTCCGCCTATGCACCAGAGGGGGGTCGATACCCTCTTGCCAAACATGCAACGATTGTCGGCTCCCCTCACCTTACTTTAATTAGGATGTAAAAATGGCAAGTACTAAAAAGAAAAATAAAGAAATAAATGCAAGTAATCTTGTAACAATAAAACCTATCACAGACAATCAGAAAGTTGTTTTTGAATCTTGGAAAAAAGGTCAAAATCAATTTCTCTATGGTGCGGCTGGTACAGGTAAAACATTCTGTGCAATGTATCTCGCATTGCAAGATGTGATGAATTTAAAGACACCATACGAAAGAGTTGTATTGGTTCGTTCGCTTATACCAACGAGAGAGATTGGGTTCTTGCCGGGCGATGAAGATGATAAGTCTGCACTATATCAAATACCATATCAAAACATGGTGCAGTTTATATTTGAACAACCTAACGAACAAGCATTCAACAATCTATACGATAGGTTGAAGGGGCAGGGTTCATTGCACTTTTTATCAACTTCTTTTCTAAGGGGATTGACAATGGACAATGCAATTGTTATAGTAGATGAATGTCAGAATATGAATTTCCATGAGCTGGATACTATTACAACCAGAGTTGGACAAGACTCAAAAATTGTATTCTGTGGTGACTTTGACCAAACGGATTTACAGAAACAAAATGAAAAAAACGGACTACACGATTTCTTCAGAATACTAGATGAGATGGAAGAATTTAATTGTGTAGAATTTACTATTGGCGATATAGTTCGATCAGGTTTTGTTCGTAACTATCTTATCAATAAAATAAGACTTGGATTCGGAAGTGAATAATGGGAATATTTTTTTGGGTATCAACTTGTGTAGTAATGGTAATATGGGGTTGGACTATCTATGTGTGCAGAACCCTACTTTTTGAAGAATGTAAAAAACTAGTGAGGTGGAGAAAAAAATGAATTTAGATGAACTTAGGAAGCAACTAGAAATTGATGAAGGTGTAAAGTATGAAATATATAATGACCATCTTGGGTATCCTACTTTTGGCATTGGTCATTTAATATTAGAAAGCGATCCCGAATACAATCGTCCAGTTGGCTCAGCCGTCTTGGAATCCAGAGTTGCAGAAGCCTTTGAGGCAGATTGCGAAACAGTACTAATAGATTGCATTACTTTGTATCTAGATTTTTATGATTTACCAGAAGAAGCTCAACAGATAATTGCAAACATGATGTTTAATATGGGGCGCACTCGTTTGAGTAAATTCAAAGGAATGAAACGTGGAGTGGATGCAAGAGATTGGAATGCAGCTGCTGACGAGATGGTTGACAGTGCTTGGTATCGCCAAGTAACCAACCGAGCAGATAGACTAGTGGAGAGAATGAGGGCAATATAATATTATGTATAATCATGAACCAGTTGAGTTGCAACCTATAACCGCAACAAACCAAGACGGAGTACGTCTTTACAAAACCCCAGAGGGCAACAAGTACCCATCAATTACAACTGTTCTATCAGTCCGTAACAAGAAAGGACTGGCAGAATGGCGTAAACGTGTAGGTAATGATGTTGCTAATCACATATCAAGAACAGCTGCAAATCGTGGTACTAAAGTTCATCATATGTGTGAGGACTATCTAAACAACATGCAGTTCAATTCTCCGTTAGAGTGGGAGAACCACAAGAAACATTTCTTACCATATTGCCTATTCAGCGAATTGCGAGATAATGCATTATCTTACATAGACAACATCTATGCTCAAGAAGCGGGATTGTATAGTGACAAATATAAGGTAGCAGGTAGAGTGGATTGTATTGCAGATTACAAAGGTGTGCCGTCTATTATAGATTTCAAAACATCAACTAAAGAACGTAAAGATGAGTATAACGAGAGTTATTACATTCAAGGTTCTGCGTATGCTGAAATGTATAAAGAACGTACAGGGGTAGATATTTCTCAGGTGGTTATTTTGGTGGTAACAGAAGATGGAACTGTTCAAGAATTCATCAAACAAAAACATGACTATCTTGGCGCTCTTGTAGAAACAATTGCAGAATGGAATGACCAACAAGAAGCATGGGACAATCAAAGAGACTATTCAAAAAGTCTCTCAGACAGTTTATAATTTATAGGAAATATATCATGATTAAAAAAGACACACTTGTATCAATAGTGACACCAGCTGGCGAATTTGTTGGAGAGTTTGAAGAACAGACCGAAAACTTTGTTACACTTCGCAATCCCAAAATGATTATTCACGCTCCAGATAAACAAATGGGGTTTGCTCGTGGAGTATGTTTAACTGGTAAAGAAAATCCAGAGGAAGTAACTTTTTCTGCTGGTGGTGTTATTTTCATTACTCCATCAAATGATGATATTGTAGCTGCTTACAAAAAGATGACCTCTAAAATAATAACTTAGGTTCTTGACATTCTGGTACTGTTATGGTACTATATAAATAGAATACAATTTGTTGATGCAAGTTGAGAACTGAGCTGGACGGGGGTGCGAATCCCCCCAGCTCCACCACAAACACATTGGAGAATAACATGGATTGGATTACAGCAGACCTTATAGATGCAATAAATGAAACATCTTGGTTTGATGGTATCGGAACAATAGTTGTTTTACTTATTGCTTATGCAGCTTATAAGTGGATTAAAAAGAATATCTAGTGTAGTTGTGATGGGGCTGAATAGGATCGACAGGCAGGGGTAGATGAGTGGAGAATTGTCGGGTGACTCCGTTATTAGTCAAAACTGTAACTGCAAACTATAACTTTGCACATGAGGATTATGCGCTAGCCGCATAATTGCTCGGGGTTTCGGTGAGTGACCTAGCAACAGAACACTCACCACTTAATAGTCATTTTGAGGGGTGCCCCCAGTTTTTGACTTTAAACAAAACTGAAATTGCAAGACTAATTTTTCTTGTGGGGTTTTCGTCTTTAAATAAAAACTCCACTTTTTTATAATGTTTATAGGAATATATTTTGGCATTTACTACATCAAAAACATTCACGATTGCAATAGAAAATATTGCTAAAGAAAAAAATCTTAATCACATGGAAGCAGTTTTATATTACTGTGATAAAGAAGGTATTGAACCTGATTCAGTTGGCTCTCTTATTTCCAAAGGACTGAAGGAAAAAATTGAAGCAAATGCTAGAGAGTTAAACTTTCTACCCAAAAGAGCCCAACTGCCCATATAAAGAAAGACCTTTCAATGGAAGCGATTGACACCTATTTAATGTATTGTGCAATGAAAGCACACTTTGGTAAAACTGATTATGATTTTGTTACCTATCATGGCAAAACTCGTATTAAGCGAGATTCTTTCTACAAAAGAAAGGATAGAAGTTTCTTTGTCAAAATTTCACGAAAATACAAAACCGAAGAAAACATAAAGAATTACTTTGTCTCTAATTTTATTAAAGACGGTAAGGGGTATGTATCAAATTTTAGTGATGAAAACTATGAGGAATGGAAAGACAAGAGAGCTAATTTTTACAATCAATTTACATTAGAGATTAGCCCTCTGGTTAAAAACTTCAATCCTCTGTTTGTTATTAAAGATGATGAACACCCCATATTACTAAAAGAGTATCTTGGAAAAAGAGTGTCACTAGAAACTCTTATCATTCTTGATGAGTTGGTTCAGTTTAGTAAAACGTGGAATAAAAAATTGTCTGAAGATTACATATGGCAAGATATTAAAAAACTTATGAATAATTACAAAAGGTTCTTGACTTTAGACAAAGAAAGGTATAGAATGAACTTATTAAATCTAATAGAAGGAGTTTGATTAAAATGGATTTAGGTGAAGTTGTTACCGCTGAAAGGGCAGAAGTTGCAATTAAAGCGCTAGACGTTGTTGAAGCAGAAAACAAGGAACTCATTAAACGAGTTAAGAAATTAGAATTTGATTGCGCTGAGCTGTCAAAAATTAATTCTGAATTGAGTGAACGAGTAAAGAAGCTTGCAACAAGACAACCATCTTGGCCAAAAGGATTTCGTCCTCAAGGTCGTAGAGATCACAACAGGAGAGATGACAGACGATAACTAATTTGCTGGTATAGTTAAACGGTATAACAGTTGCCTTGTAAGCATCAATTCTAGGTTCGATTCCTTGTATCAGCACCACATTACAATAAAAGAAAAGAGGGCGTAACATGGTAAACAAAATACTAACACTCACATTAATTGCACCAAATAGAAAGACGCCCAATAGTAATATGCGGTGGTTTGCTCTTGTTCTTGCATTGATGAGTGTTATGCTTCTTGCATCAGGAAATGTTAATGCTCAATGGGTGGGTTGGTTATTGTCTTTAGTTGCTTGTGCGTTTTGGGCAAACTTTGCAAGGTTAGACAAAGATACACCACGAATGTTAATGGAATTATTTTATCTTATGGCATCTATATGGGGGATATACAATTGGCTATAGAAGTAACACTTAAAGATCGTATGGGAAGTGACTTATCTGTTGTTAATGCAGCGAGAGTATCTTTTGATAAAGAGTCAGAATGGGATAAGGGATTTTCTGGTGAAATTTGCGAAGGACTTCTTAGTCGTGGCGACCAACGACTTATAGCTTATCTTGCAAAACACAATCATTGGAGTCCATTCGGTCATGCATCAATGCAGTTTAGAATCAAAGCTCCTGTATTTGTTGCAAGACAATTAGTCAAACATCAAATTGGTTTAACGTGGAACGAAGTATCTAGAAGATATGTTAGTGATGATCCATCAATCTATCATCCTGATACATGGAGAGCAGCTGCAACAGATAAGAAACAAGGTTCTGATGAAGAAAAGACTATAGAATGGATTAAAGATAGTTATCCCGAAACTGCGTATAGTGAGTATGATGAGGACATAAGAGTTAGCACTTTATACAATAAAGCTATTAAACACACAGTTGAAGTTTACAATATATTAATTGATGGTGGTGTTGCACCAGAACAAGCACGAATGATTCTGCCTCAGTCTATGTTTACAGAATGGTATTGGTCTGGAACACTTTATGCATTTGCAAGAGTATGTAACCTAAGATGCAAACCAGACGCACAAATTGAAACACAAATAGTTGCAGATGAAATTGATAAAATTGCAAAGGAGTTATTTCCTGTAAGTTGGGAACAGTTAAGAAAATGAAAGCTTTAGTTATTGGTAATGGAGAATCGCGCTCGTGGTTCAATCCAAGTAAAAACAATATTGGTTTGGACGGAGTTAAAACGTGGGGTTGCAATGCAATTCATCGTGATGGCGTGGTAGACAATCTTGTTGCAGTTGATTACGGAATACAACAAGAAATTGTTAAATCTGAATATCCACTTGAAAATAAATGTTGGTTTACAAACTGGTCTGTTGTTCCAGATTTTGTAGCAGACACAATGTTCATGGGGTATAACATACCCGAATCTTTTATTCATTATAGTGGAGATGGTCTAACTGGTAAATGTGTTATCTCAGGCAAAGACCCTGCTACCTTACAAGAAAAAATTGATACGGCTATGCATATGAATCCAGACTTAGATGCAGATGACCTTCGTGTAAAAATGGAAAAAGATTCTGGTGTCTGGATTACCTATGTTACTGGTGAAGAAAGAATATGTCCTGCTGGAGATCATTTGCGTGGTTTGTCTGCGGGCAATGCCGCACTACATTTAGCATGTGATCCACCTATACACGAAACACTTGGCAGATTTCCTGTTAAACCAGATGAAGTATATATGATTGGATATGACCTATCATCGTATTCTAAACCACTAAATAATATGTACAAGGGTACAGAAAACTATCTCCCAGCAAACGCAAAAGGATTTAGCTCAGTAAATTGGGGTAAACAACTGAAGGGTATTTTTCATGAATTTTGTGATACTACTTTTTATTGGGTTGATGCAACAGAAGAAGGTAAGACATTAGCAGATGTGTTTCATTTAAAAAATATAATACACATTAATAAAGATGAATTATGCGAGGAGTTAAAAATAACATGAGTGGAGTTCCTATATTTCCAACAGGGATTGTAAAACAGTATAATAGTCCAATACCATTTATGGAGACTATTGATCTAAATCAATTTTCATATGAAAAATTTAAAGGTTCAACGAAACTAAGAACGGAAAAATATTTAAATATATTGCTTGACCCAGCAATGAAAGACATTGCAACATGGATTAAAATGCAAGCTAAAGATTACCTAGACAACGAACTTGGTTTAGAATACGAGGAGTTTTTCTTTTCAGAAAGTTGGTTAAATGTTAGTGGTAAGGGTGGCGAACAAGGAATACACAATCACTCTAACTCAATCATTAGTGGAACATATTATTTAAAGTCAGAGGACGGACACCCACCACTTGAATTTTACAGGTCAAAGTATGACGGTGTACCATTCATATCTCTTACTGAACACTACAAGCAGGGAAACCCAAACACAGCTTCTAAGCTGTCGTTTCCTTGCACACAAGATTCTATGATTATTTTTCAATCTCAACTCTATCATGGTCATGTACCAAATGAACTTGAAAGTGAAAGGATTGGAATTTCATGGAATGCTCTTGTCAATTTTAGACAAGATGACAAAAGTATATATAGAGTAAGATTTGTTCAAGAAGATACTTGACATTTCTGATACAACTGTATATAATACTATATTAACATACGAAAACATACATTTACATAAGGAGAAAAATATGTCGTTAAGTTCACTTAAAAAGTCCAATTCTTTGGACAAACTACTCGGAGCAGTCAAAGAAGAAAACGCACCACAAGAGAAGAAGTCCTACAAGGATGAACGAATCTGGAAACCTGTAATGGATAAAACTGGTAATGGCTATGCTGTTATTCGTTTCCTTCCAGCAGTTGACGGTGAAGATATGCCTTGGGCAAAGGTCTGGAATCACGCATTTCAAGGCCCAACTGGTCAATGGTATATTGAGAACTCTCTTACCACACTCGGTCAGAATGACCCTGTATCAGAATTAAATTCAGAACATTGGAATTCTGGTGTGGAGTCTGATAAAGAGATTGCTCGTAGGCAGAAACGTAAGTTGCAATACTATTCAAACATTTACGTTGTCAAAGATGGCGCAAATCCTGAGAATGAAGGTAAGGTATTCCTTTATCGCTTTGGTAAGAAAATCTTTGACAAGATTATGGAAACCATGCAACCAGCATTTGAAGATGAAAGTCCTATAAATCCTTTTGACTTCTGGCAAGGTGCTAACTTCAAGTTGAAGCTTCGTAAGGTAGACGGTTATTGGAACTATGACAAGTCAGAGTTTGAAGCACCATCAGCATTGTTTGACAATGACGATGAGATCGAAGCAGTATGGAAGAAGGAACACGCTCTTTCAGAGTTTACTGCTCCAACAAACTTCAAGTCATATGATGAGTTGAAAACTCGTTTGGACATGGTTCTTGCTGGAACTACTAAGGTAGGAAGTGCAGCTGCAATTATGGAAGATGCTCCTAAAGCAGCTCCTGTAGTTGATACTGCTCCTGCTCCTGCACCATCAGTAACACAAGATGATGAAGATGATACTATGGATTATTTTCAGAAACTTGCAAACGAATAGTAGAGATACTATGAAGAGCCCTCTATTGAGAAATCAATAGGGGGTTTTTTTTAGTAAGACAGATTTAGTGCAGCGACTGTCGGGTTAGGATTTGCCATAGCTGTATTCATGTGGGTTGCGCTAGAACTTGTACTACTATTAACAACATTAGTTGATGGTGCATTAACCACTACTGGAGTTCCACCACCACCAGATCGTTCTACCCCTGCTTGATTTACTCGATTAGCTCTTTCAGATTTAACAAGGTCAGCACCAGTAATATCTCCTTTTAACAAACTCATTGCTTTAGAATATTCGGCCACTGCAGCTGCGTTTTTTATTATTCCACTTTGGTTGATATCCATATCACCAAATTCTTTCAATTTATCTAATGGTGAGTCACCACCAAACAATTTTACTAACCCACTTGCCATTCCACCTATAAAACTACCAACACCAACAGATGCTTCTGCACCACCAGCCATTGCCATTGCTTTAGAATAACTGACTAACCCTTTTGCATTTGCTGTTGCTTGTGCAGAATTAATTTGTGTGTCACCAAATATTTTAAGTTGTTCTAGTGGGGTTAGTTTGTCCTTTCCACCAAAGAGTCCAGCTATAGAACCAACAAGACTACCAACTCCCTCAACAGCTTTACCTGCGCCAAATGCAGCCATACCAGCACCTATCGCAGCAATACCTTTACCAACCTGTAATAGTTTATTACCATCAAGTTCTTCAAAAGATTTAAAACCACTCGACAGTGTTGGCATTGCTTTTCCTAGCAAATATGAAGCTCCTGCAACAGCACCACCCACTAACACTATTGCAGCTGCAAATGCAGCTGCTCCAATTGCTACAGCGGGATTTGCAAACGCCATAAATCCACCTGCGATTCCTCTGAGAATTCCACCAAGACCTTTGCCTATTCCTTTCCCTATATTGGCAATACCCTTTCCAGCACCACCACCTTTACCACCACCTTTTGCAATTGCACCACCTTTCGCAGCTGCACCACCTTTACCACCACCAATACCAGTTAATTTACTTGCAAAACTACCAATCCCACCCAAGAAACCCTTTACTGCTTTAATAAGTGGAGCAAATTTAAATGCAGCAAATAAAGCTGCAGCTGAACCTATTCCAAGAACTATACCACCAATTCCACCTTTGTCACCAAATAGTGCTTTGATGCCGTTTATGAAACCGCCACCTTCACCAAAGAACGCATTATAAAATTCTTGTAATTTAGGAACAAGTACATCTACAATATAGTTTTTGGTGTCTTCCCAATATGAACTATTTAAAAATGCTACCAATGCAAGTGCAAAACCAGCAACTAGTGTACCTTTAAGTATAGCCATTATTCCTTTACCAGCAGACTTTAACTTTTCTTTTGCACTATCCCTTAGAAAATTCATTCCACCAGCAATCTTACCAAGAAGTCCTTCTTGTTTTGCAGCTAATGCTCGTTGTTCATTCTTTATTTCTTTTCGTGCAGCTGGACTATCTGCATTTTTTAATCTTTCTGCTAATTCTGCCTTTTGAACTTCATATTGTAATTTATTAAATTCCTTACTATCTGTTGCAACTTGACCATTTTTTTCAAGTTGAGCTTTCATTTCTTCTACTTCTTCTTTACCAGACCATTTAGTTCTTCCTTGGACTTCTGCTGCTTTCATTGCATCTTGGTGTGCTAATGTTCTTCGTTGAAACTCAGCATTTTGAGCAGGATCGCCACCACTAGCTTTAATTGCTTCTTCTAGTTTGTCTAACCCTACTTTTTGGTCATCTAATTGTTGTTTTGCTTCTTTTCTAAGTTGTAATTGCTCTACACTAATACCCAATGCTTCTGCAGCAGACCTAGATACTTCTAGATTAATATCACTGTCTAATTTTTGGGCTTTCTTTATTTGCTTCAGTTCAGCTCTAGCCGCAACAGCTTCTTTTCTGTTACCCTTCCCATTTGCCTTCGCTTCTTTGTCAATTGAATTCAATTCCTTCATTCTAGCTGTGCGATCTTTCTCAGCTTTCTCTGCCTCGGCTTGCCGACCCTCTTCCAATTTTTGCATAGTTTTTTTAAGGTCACTTATTGATGAAACTATTTCGTCTGCCATCTGACTGTCCTATTTCTTAGGTGGTGTTTTTTTAGACATTGCTTGTGCGCCAAAGAACGCGGCAACAATACCAGCAACAGCAATGAAGTAAACTCCTGCCATATCACCTAGTATCTTTGCAGCTGATTCAATACCAAATATAACTGATATAACAACACACGCTGGATACAACAACATGCCTGCAAGTGCAAACCATGCCATGTTGCGTTGTGCATCCCTCATTGCACCTGCATCTTCTAGTTCTTTGCGTTTGAACTCTAAGTACATCTGCTCTTCTTCTTTGGACACATTACCATCACCATTAGAGTCTGCTGGGTGATAATTATTTTTTTCTTCTTCTTCTGCCATAACTTTTCCTATTTCATTTTTCTATTTTCTTGTTCCTGTCTTTTCTTTTCCTCTTCCAAAAAATTCATCAACAGTCCTATGTATATCTCCCTTTCCCAAGGTATCATTTCTTCTAACTCTGTCAAACTCCAATTGTGATGTTGCATCATCCCAAAATTCATTTGATAATAATTTTCTAACGAGTCATGAGAAAGGGCTATTCGAAAAAACTTTGCAAACCCTCAATTGGGATTATACTTTTAACTTTTGTCTTGGGATTTTTAACCTCAAGATTATATGATAATTTAGGCATACTCGTAAAAAACTCACCAACAGCTTCGAAGTTTTTTGAAGACATGCTGTCAATAAAACCATCTAAATCTTTACTAGACATATCAACTCTTCGGTGTACTGTTTCACCATCATGAACTTCATGTATACATCTTTTTATCATTTCAAATAATGATTTTGTTTCTCCAAGTGCATTAAATCCTTTCATGTCACCAAGACAGGGATAACGCATTACGACACTAACATCATCTGTAAGAGAAATAACATTCGTGTGGTCTTTTTTCATTTGGACATTAACTTCTTCCAAAGGAATCGAAACATTTACTTTAGTTTCTTCGTCATCTGGACAGGTGACTCTTAACTCAGCTATCTCTCCGACAGATTTACTTCGTATTTTTAGAAACACATACTCAATGTCAAACATTGGCATCTTGTATGGGTCAACATCATCTGCAACACAATCATTTATAATTTGAGCAAATGTATTTTCCATCACCTTTTCATCTTCTGATTCTTGAGCAATCATCAATGCTTTTTGTTCTTTCACAAGAAACGGCCTATATTTTATTGTCGCTCCTGTTGATGGTAAACTTAATTCATAGTTTGCATTATTTAGTTTAGGTAAACCCATAATTTTAATCTCCGTTTATAATCTATTCAATATTTTTGGTATTGATCCTGTTATTTGTCTTTCAACTGATCCAAAAAATGTAGTCACTAGTCGATCAGTTAAACTTGGTGCTTGAGCATTAATATCAAGTTGTGTCCAATATCTAAAAGAAAAACTTACTGTGTTCTTTATGATTTCATTGTTTGCACCTTGATTTAAATCTGTTCCTTCAATTGTCTTTGGAAAACATTCCCAAAGTTTAACTCCAAATCTTCGATTGTCTTCTCTGTCTAATAGATACAAATCAATTTGAGCAATATAATCATTATAGTATCCTACGTTCCAAGTATCTTCACTAAATGCTAGTTTTTGCCATTCCTCAAAGAATCTTCTTTCAGTAAGATCAGAACTTGCTTGAAATGATACTGATATATCCTCTGCATAAGTTACTCCATTAACAATTGATCTTGTTGGGCCATATATGTTTGTATCATCAAGAGTGTTTAAGTTTCTGCCGGGCAATGCAATTCCTTCAACACGCAACGACACATCTCTTGAAGTAGTTGGGCCTTTATCCATACCAACCTTTTGAAGAAAAGTTGGAGTTGCAGAATTTTTCCCCATTGCTGTTGGAGGAATAATGATTGCTTCAAATCTATTGGGTACTGCGTAACCATTTTTAGAATGAAACCCAGACAATATATCATTAAGAGCTCCAAACGCGGCTGTTTCTATAAATTGTGCGAGTGTTCCTGCCATTAGATCATGCTCCTAGAATCTTTCCATACTTCAGCTGAAGATGCTTTCTTAAATCGTTGTACTGGTAACAGACAAGCAATTTTAAATTCATCTGCATCAACTCTACGGAATTGTGATTTTACTTGTGAGTAAAGATATTTATGCAAAGTCGGTTTAATTATTGGTAATTTTTTTAGTTTGCTGTAGTCTGCAATTATTCTAGTACTCGTTTCATCAAGGTCTTGACTATTTGCAAACGACATAATTCTGTCTAACAATTTTACTCTTAACGGTATTGGTAGATAATGAAAGTTAATACCAAGAAACCCATCTGAGTATCTTTCTATTGGAAGCACCAGTGGAAACGTATCATAGTAAGGTAATTCTTTTTTAAGTTTGGGATTATAGAAAAACATATTCAACTTACCATAGAACTGTTTTTTGTTTCTCTTACCATCTCGTATCAAATCCATTGCAACTGGTTTACCAAACTCTTTAATTTTATTACGATACCATTTAACGGAGCGGTCTGCTCCTTTTGTTTCATCTTTAACTGATTGTATAAAATTGCTAGTAGCCATGACTCTATTTATAACGAATGTTGAGATGATCTTCGGTTAATATCTTAAATTCCATATTATTATCTAAACACCACTCATTTGCGTATTTCCACTTTGCTTCATTTATTCCCCATGTTTTAACTTCGTTGAACCATCGTTTAGTTTTTCTCTTGGGTTGAGATGGTGGTGGTTTACATTGAGCTTTAGGTTTGACCTCTATAATGAACTTTTTGATACTTCCATCATGTTGTTTTGTTTTTATGTAAAAATCTGGGAAATATCTGTGAATCTTTTTATCCCAAGGTGATAAATAGGGTATAATGATTTCTTCACTACCCCACTCAATAATGGAATCACTGGAGTCACAATAGGTCATAAACCTACGTTCCCAAAGAGAACGATAAATAACTTTAGAATGATCCCCTTTATATTTTTTGGGGTTTTTTGGAATATAGCGACCTGAGTATGACATAACTTATAAATAGTATATATAAGGAAGAACTATGGCAATATTAGACGGATTAAAAAATGCGGTAGCTGCGAACACAGCCAGAGCAGCAAACAATGTCGCAGTCAATGGGTTGCGAAATATCGTAGGCGATGTATTTGGTGTAGACCTTAATCCAACCAACCCTGCAGCTCAATTAACCAATAGACCAACAAAATTTTCAACTAAAAGTTTTGCATATCCTGCTGATGTTGAAGGTGATGATATGCAAGGTCATTATATTATATTTGAAATTTTAACACAGAATAAAGCAAAAATAGTAAAAGAATCGGGTTCTGCAAAAGTTGATCAGACTGTAAGGACTGTGATCAGTGAAGTTGATCCCAATTCAGACGAAGGGAAAAAAGCAACAAAAGCAGCAAAAGATGCTACGAATGACAAAATGAAGGCAGCAATGAATTCGGGAAAATTCTCATACGCAGGTGGCAAAAGTAATTCAATTCAACTTTCTCAGGGGGCAACAACCAAAATAGATACTCAAATTGCGCTATATATGCCCCCCTCAATATCTGTTAGTTACAACTCAAAATATGGCGAACAAGAAATTGGCGTATTAGCATCTGCTGGTGCTGGTATCATAGATGCATTTGCTGGTAAAAGTGGTGCAGATATGGGAACTGCAATAAGAAAATCATTAGATGAAGCAGGAAAGGGTACAGAAACGGCAGTAATGAAAATACTTGATACCGCAGCCCCAGGCGCTACTGCGTTACTTGCATTAGAAAAAGGTGCAGTTAGGACTCCAAAAATGGAACTGATGTTTGAGGGTATTGGACGAAGAGAGTTTTCATACGAGTTTACCTTTATACCAAAAAGTGAAAAAGAAGCTGATATGGTACAAAAAATTGTAAAAGAATTTAAATTTCACATGGCATCTGACTACAGAGATGGAACTTTTAGAGAAATGAACATACCAAGTTTTTTTAATATAAGATATATGTATAAGAGTGGGCCCAATCCATTTCTCAATAAAATATCTACATGTGCATTAGAAAACATGGAAGTAAGTTATGGCGCAGATAGGTTTGTTGCATATGAACGTGGTGTTCCCCAAACAACAAAAATTTCTTTAAAGTTTAAAGAAATGGAAATCATCACTAAAACACAAATTGAACAGGGATTTTAAAAAATGTATTTTGCACAATTTCCTTTAAATGTTTACGACTCTGTTGGTGATGAAAGTTATAAACTTGTAACACACCTATTAAAACGAGTTGCAATTCGTGCTAAGGTAAAAGTCAACACTTTGTTTTTCGATACCTATGATGTTAAAGAAGGCGAGACACCAGAGATGATTGCAGACAAGTTATATGATGACCCAGAACTGCATTGGATAGTTCTTATGGTTAATGATATTACTGACAGGTATCATCAATGGCCAATGAATCAAAATCAATTCCTTACTCATATTAATGACAAGTACACTAATATCAGTGGAGTACATCATTATGAAATAAATCAAACTTCGGGTGATACTACTGTCAAACTTAATATTGGAACAGACAATACAGATCACCCAACAGCAACTCTAATCACCAACTATGAATATGAACAGGAACGTCAAGATACAGTAAGAAAAATAAGACTTCTTAGTCCAGAATATGTTCCCGATTTTGTAGAAGAATTTAAATCAATTATGAAGGATAATGGATAGTGGCAGATGCATTACAGGGCGCTGGCGATTTTACTGTTGACGAATTATCTTTAATTACTACATCTGGACTTAGAGTTAATCTCATACCCAATGTTGTAAAATTGACAATATTTGAAGATATAAATCAAAGTTGCATAAGCGGCACAATAACAATACAAGATGCAATGAATCTATCTTCTCATGGCCCAATCATAGGTCAAGAATTTCTGTCTATGAAAGTCAGAACTTCCTCTGTTCAAGACAATGATGGAATCATAGATTTTACTGAAAATTTACTTGCAGTACATTCTCTGACCGCGAGAGAAAAAGTTGGTAATAATGTTCAGTTATATAACCTAAGCTTTGTCAGTATGGAGTTGGTTAGAAATCAAAGAATCAAAGTAAAAAAAAGTTTCACCTTGCCGTGGTCTGATATTGTTTTATCTATGTTAGTCAATCAATTAGAAACTAGAAAAAATATTTTTGTAGAAAAAACTGTTGGTGTTAAAAAATATATCGCACCAAACATAAGACCACTAGACGTTGTTAATACTGCTCGTGATCAAGCAATTGCAACATTCAAATCTTCTCCAACATACATGTTTTATGAAACTCTCAAGGGGTTTAATTTTAGAACCCTTGCAAGTTTGTATAATGAAGAACCCTTTATGGAATACACTACGTTTGAAAAGGGTGCGCTTGTTGGAAAAAATGGTGTGGTTGATCTTATTAAAGATTTAAACAATGTTCTAGGATACGAAGTCGTAGCAAACAATGACACACTGTTAAATTACAGAACTGGCATGTATGCTTCTGAGCTTATAAAACACGACATTCGCAATAAATCTATTTCAAGAAAAGTGTATAATTATCATGATAATTTTGAAAACGAAGATCATATTGTAAGTGGTGTTACAAAAGGCAAAACTGAATATCCCCTAGCAAGTTCTGTCGCGTTGAATCCAAGAGGTCAACGAGTATCAGACTTCCCAGCAAGAACATATGTTGTACCCACCTCTATGAATAATCGAAGTGATGGTCAACATGCAACCCCAGATAATACATATCCATATGAAGCGTATGGGGCAGAAAAATGGTTGCAGAGAAGAAATTCACAGATGACACAAATAAAATCTGGGCTTAGTGTTAATATATTGTGTCATGGCAACACTTATGTAAATGCTGGTCAGAAGGTAATACTTAATTTGCCATACACAGCTGCACTTGAAACCGCAGATAGAGAAACTAACGATAGATTTTATAAAGGCCCATTCCTAATAAAAAATATACGACACGATTTTGAATTTGATAAATCACCACAGAAACATACAATGATTATGTCATTAGTTAAAGATTCTATAGAAGAACCACTAGATTCCCCACCTGATAATTATGAACCGTTTGCACAAGGGGATGTTACAATTATCAAACAAAAGGAGGACTATGACGGCGTAGAAATAAAAACCGTACCGCCCGGCATTTTCGGGGGGATTACAAAATCAGACGAAACTTAACTCACTAACAGAATTAATAGAAACGAGGACAAATCAATGGCTCAAAAAACTAGAAATTTACTCAAAAAGAAAACATTCCTAAAACAAGAAAGAATCATATCTCCTATATCAGAAAATGATAAATATGTTATAGATAGAATGGTAAATTATAGAAAACAAGAGCAAACAGGAACACATAATGAAGACATACAACGAATTACAAGAGGGAGTTTACGATCCCAATATATTTAAAGCTTTTTTCCTAGCAGGTGGCCCTGGCAGCGGCAAATCATACGTTGTCAGGAAAACCACTGGTGGTACTGGACTCAAATCAGTTAATTCAGATGCTGCATTTGAGAAACTTCTTAAAGATGCAAATCTTTCTCTCAAGATGCCTGATGCTGAACTAGATGCCCGTACTCCAGTTCGTGACCGAGCAAAAGAAATTACCAAAAAACAACAAAAAAACTATGTTGAGGGTCGTTTAGGTCTTGTTATTGACGGCACAGGCAAAAACTATGATAAGATTGCAACACAATCTAATGATTTGCGTCAACTAGGATACGACACTCATATGATATATGTTAATACCTCACTAGATGTTGCATTAGAACGCAATGCAAAGCGATCTCGTAGTGTACCAGAATCTATTGTGATTAAGTCATGGAAAGAAGTACAAGCTAATATCGGTAAATTTAACAATCACTTTAAATCAGATATGATTATTGTGGACAATAATGACCCTGATGAAGATATAATTAAACAGGTGTACAAACGAATACAAGGTTTACTTCGCAGGAAAATTAAAAATACCAGAGCAAAAGCGTGGATTGAAAACGAATTAGCTCTAAAAAAGAGATAAAAACTGCATTTTTTTACTAAGTCCTTGTTTTTATGGAACATTTTTTTAGCGATTTGCCTTGACAAACCTTGTTCAACCTAGTATAATGGCTATATTATGATGAAAAAGGAGACTAGATGACCAGAACGGAACTAAAAGAAGTTGTAGAAGGCACCATTTGTGTGGTGTTATTGTTTGCGCTTGTAATTTTATCGTTGTGGACATTATGATATGATACCTATTAAGAAAAAATTCGACAATATTGATGACGGTATTGCAAATATGATTGCAGCTGCCAACTATGATTATAACAGCTTCATGCCCGAAAATAAAAAGATGTGTGATGAGTTTGCAAATGGTTGGATTGTCAAAAAAGGCAAGAAATACATCAAAATTTTATCAGGCACCCAAGCTTGGGGTTTTATTGTCAATACTGATGATGACAAGTTGTTTAAGAAAGGTGATCTTTTGAAATGTGCTGGGTATGCAGCTCCTGCCCGAAACAAAGCAAGAGGTAACGTCCTTGAAGGTGGATTCGCAATCCGATGGACAGGGCCTGCTTATTTGAGATAAATTAGTATTATGTGTTGACAAATGATGAGAGGCTATGATATAATAGCTATATTAATAATAAGAAAAAGGTTAGAACATGAGCATTTCATTGGGTACAAAAATTATTGGTGATTTTGGTGCAGAAGTTGAGATAGCAGAAGGTGTGGTTGTTAAAGAAACACTTTCAACAACCCTTGAGAGGTCTGAGAAATTTTGTGAAGTCAAGTGGGATAATGGCACTCACACTTGGATTATGAAGAAATATATTAATAATGCCGTTGGTAAATTGACTCCAATTGGGTATTATACCGCAGAGGTGTATTACGCATGAACGAAATAATGGACAGACTATTAAGACACTATATGAACCAAGATGTTGCAGTATTTCATTGTGACGGAGAAGGAAACAGAGATATTGTTGCATATGTTTCAGTCAATAAAAACTTATCCACTACCAAAAAATTAGAAGAAGCATTTGTAAAAACAAATACTGTTAATAGTGCTTGGTGGAAAAATGAAGAAGTGACATCTATGTTTTCAGGCACTACTTGCCGTAGTACTAGTGTTGGTGATGTGGTTATGGTTGATGAAAAAAAGTTTGAATGTGAACCTGTAGGGTGGAAAGAAATATGAAAAAGTGGGATATATTAATGGTTGTACTTGTGTTAACTGTTGTATTTATTTCTAGTGTTCGTGCAGACCCCCTTAAAAATCCAATGCCTTGGCTTGTGCCTCAAATCTATAGTGCCACAGTTGGGCCAATTGGTGGTGGGTATACACCTACTGACTTTGCAATTGCTAGAGGCGATATAAAATCAGTTCCAAAAATAAGAATCGTACAAGATGTACTGAAAAAGTCTGGTGTTGATACAACAAAAATTTTAAGATGGTTTAGATAAAGGTATAATATAATGATAAAAGCATTACTAATCGTGACAGCATTGTCGTCTGGTGGATTTGATTACAAAACTGAAATGCCGAGTATGGAATCGTGCATGGAAGCTAGAACATTAGTTGAAAAGCAAAACGCTGAAGTAAGTACTTTATGTGTTCCTTACAATGATGGACGAAGTGAAGACCCTGAGAAAGAGATACGAGGGGTGTTTAATCTATTCTTTGATTTGATAGATAGAGTAGAGAAAATTGAAAGAAAGGAATCGTGTGTTAAAGAACAATTATAAATAAAGATACATGGTAACACTAACAGCATTAGCAAAAGAATACTTAAAGAACGCAGCCAATGACGGCTTTGTTACGCTTGGCATAAAGTCAGGTGGTTGTAATGGATTTGAATATGTGTGGGGAGTTGCAAACGAGGACAATCGTGAGCAACCATGCATAGAACCTGTTGAGGGATTCTTATTAATAGACCCTCAAGCAGAAATGTACCTTGTTGGAAGTCAAGTAGATTATATCACTGACTTAGCTGGTTCATTTCTCAAGGTTTCAAATCCATCTGCAACATCATCTTGTGGTTGTGGAGAAAGTTTTAATGTATGAATATAGATGCAAAATAGTTAAAGTAGTTGATGGAGATACTACTGATGTGGATATCGACCTTGGCTTCGGTGTCTGGATGAAGAAACAGAGGGTTCGTTTTTACGGTGTAGATACACCAGAAAGTCGTACCAGAGATTTAGAAGAAAAGAAGTACGGACTGATGGCAAAACAATTTGTGCTTGACCATCTGCCTATTGGCTCCACACAAACACTACGCACTCGAAAGGATGGGGTAGGAAAATACGGCAGAATTCTTGGAGAATTTGTTGTAGGTGATACAACTGTAAATCAGTTGTTGATTGATACACATAACGCAGTCGCTTACTTTGGACAAAGTAAAGAAGAAATAGAAGATGAACATATTGTGAACAGGAGCTTAGTGGAGAGTGATAAAAATACATGATGATTTCCTAGATGACGATCTGTATAATCGACTAGGAGACAATTCAATGCCATTTTCTGAAGTGCAATGGATTGGCAGATATGCTGAACCAGAAAATGCATTTCATGAATTTATAAAGAAACTATTCTTTCATGCATACCCAACTGTATGGGGACAAGATGAAATCATGGGTGCAACTGCATGGTGGAACATTAGACCCACTAATCCTAAACCACACAACGACAGAATATCATATTGTACAGTAGATGGTGTAGACTATACACCAAAAGACATTCCAAAACAAACATTCATATATTATTTAAGAGCTCCCGATAAAGGTGGACGCTTGGATATCTATACACAACCACCAATTACAGATGTTAAGATCGGCAAAGAGCAATTTTTTTCGTGGGCAGACCACCAGACAGATTCTATTGCACCCATTAACAATCGACTAATCTCATTTCCCTTTGATGTGATTCATCAAGTGCAAGCTTATGAAGGCAATCGGGTATCTATTGGTGCTATCTTTTGGAATGAGCTGCCTGCTAACTATGGCAAAACAGACCCCATGATTAATGCAAGGTATGAAAGACCTTGGGAAGTCAAATCGAACAAAGCAGGTACAAAAAAGCTTACTGATCAGTCCCTACTACAAGGAGAAAAGAACTAATGAACCATTTTTACAAAATAATCGCTATTATTGCAACATTAGTCCTTGCGGGCGCATTTGCTGTCGCAATTGATAAAAATGCCTTGACAAACCTTGTTCAGCCTAGTATAATGGTACTATAATTAGAAACTAGAGGAAAATCCTTGAATCAAGTGACCGCAATTGGTGGAACTAAAAAACAACGTGATTTGACAGAAAATGTCGTGTGGTATTGTATCAAGGAATTGATGCCAAGACACCGCACTCTGGATATTGAGATTCAATTGACCAAATGCTTAGATAAAGGTGCATATGGTTTTTGTGTAGCAGCTGATGGAACTACTCGTTCTTTTGTAATCGAAGTGGATAAACGACTACCTAAATTCAAAAACAAAAAAATAAATAAAAAAGGACTAGAACGATTCATTGAAACCATTTGTCATGAAATGGTTCATGTATGGCAAACTGCCACAGGTCGTATGGTTGATCGTGTATATCCAACAAAACTTGGTTCTCGCAAAATGTGGAAAACTAAAAATGGGATTTATGTGAATCATACAAACACTTCATATTCAAAACAGCCATGGGAACGTCAAGCGTATCGTATGCAAGACGGTTTACGCAAAGGTTTTTATAGGGAGTTGAAACATGGAAGACTATAAGATTAATTTATTGAATAATAGAATTGAAGCTGTGTATAAAACACACAAACAATGTACAACTGAGTGGAGTAGAAACTACTGGTTGAATGTACTTCAATCACTAATTAGAAAAGCAAAACTTGAACATTAATCATGTATATTTGTATCTGCAAAGGTGTAACTGATACTGCAATTGGTGATGCTGTTTGTCGGGGCGCTTGTCGAATGAAAGATTTGAAAGAGTGTCTTGGAGTAAGCACGCAATGTGGTATATGTGCTGTTTATGCACAAGAAGTATTGGAACAGGAATTAATGAAACACAGTATTAAAGAAGAGAGAATTTTTATATAAAATGAGAATTGAATGGACACAGAAAAAATTTACTGACATGAAAAATGTCGAAAGAACAGCATATATTGCTACTCAAATTTTAAATGAAGATGCAGAATATGGATTGAGCTCAGAAATAAAAGTGGGGTCAATTATTCCATCTGATTCTTTGAATGTATCAAATGAGGGAGAAGGTATGAAATATTGTGCAACAAGAAAAGTTTTTGACGATCAAGTACACACTCAAAACAAATACTGTAAAAAGTTGGCTGATGCTATGATATGGATTGAGGAGTATGAAAAAGATGAATAATAATTGGTGTCTTTCAGTTGTATGTGCTATTATTTCTTTAGCAATGCACTACTCTTTAATTCAGCTGTTTATATTGAGTCATGGGTAAATTTTATATATAAGCACCTTGACTTTTTACTCACATAATGGTATTATAATACTATGAATTTTTACACAAATGTTCTTCAGTATGGTAACTTTCTTTTGGTGCGTGGGGTCAAAGACGGTGTACGAAACATAAACAAAAGAGTGAAATATTCACCAACATTGTTTGCTCCTGTAGGAAAGAAAACACCATACAAAACCCTAGACGGAAAATATGTCGCAGATATTCAATTTGATACTATGCGTGAAGCAAAAGAACACATTGAAGCGTATAAGTCACAACCAAAACTAGTCTACGGTAACACTCAATACACATACAGTTATATCGCAGATGAACATAACGGTCATGTTGAGTGGGATATTGACCAGCTCATGATTGCAACTATTGATATCGAAGTCAAATCAGAGAATGGATTTCCCTCACCAACCGAAGCAAAAGAAGAACTATTATCCATTACCATCAAGAACCATCAGTCCAAGAAGATTGTGGTATGGGGTATCGGTGACTTCACAACAGAACGTAATGACGTTACCTATGTAAAGTGTGAGACTGAAGTACATCTACTCAAAGAGTTTCTAGTATTTTGGGAACGACACTATCCAGATATCATCACAGGTTGGAATACAGAGTTTTTTGACATTCCTTACATCTGTAATCGTATCGTCAGCCTATTTGGTGAGGATGAACTAAAACGATTATCGCCTTGGGGTTCGGTACGAGAACGTGAGGTGTATCAACTGGGCAGGCGTCAACAAGCATATGAGATAGCTGGTATTGCATCTCTAGACTTCATGTCATTATACCGCAAGTTTACATACACAGCACAAGAATCCTATGCTCTTAATCATATCGCAACTGTTGAACTCGGTGAACAAAAAGACGGCAATCCCTATGAGACATTCAGCGAATGGTATCAAAAAGATTATCAATCGTTTATTGAATACAACATACAGGACGTTGAGATTGTTGACCGCCTAGAGGACAAGATGAAGTTGATTGAGCTATGTCTTACTATGGCATATGATGCAAAAGTCAACTATACTGATGTGCTGGGTTCGGTAAAGTATTGGGATATTCTCATCTACAACTATCTGCGTGAAAAGAACATTGTCATACCACAAAAGGTTGCACATGAAAAAGCAGAGAAGTTTGAAGGTGCGTATGTCAAAGAACCACAGGTAGGTATGCACAAGTGGGTTATGAGTTTTGATTTGAACTCACTGTATCCCCATCTAATCATGCAGTACAACATATCACCAGAGACACTTGTTCCTAGTGAACCAGTAACAGGGCTGGTGGATAAACTGCTTGAAGGTAAAGCACGAAATGAAACTGAACATTGTATGACACCAAATGGTGCGTTCTTTCGCAAAGACAAACGTGGGTTTCTTCCAGAGATCATGGAAACCATGTACAATGACCGCACCAAATACAAGAAACTCATGCTCCAAGCATCACAAGAGTATGAGAACACCAAGAATCCAAGACTGTTGAAAGACATATCCAAGTATAACAATATTCAGATGGCTAAAAAGATATCTCTGAACTCAGCTTATGGTGCAATCGGGAATAACTATTTCCGATACTATGACTTGATGATTGCGTCAGCAATTACTACATCAGGACAACTATCTATTCGGTGGATTGAAAAATCTCTGAATATCTATTTGAATAAATTATTGGAGACAAAAAATGAGGATTACGTCATTGCTTCAGATACGGACTCAGTATACATTACTTTTGACCGATTGGTTGATAAGCTGTTTGGAGAGGGAAAAGAGACTAGAACAATTGTCAATTTCTTGGACAAGATTGCAAAAGAGAAGCTGGAACCATTTATTGAAAACAGCTATACAGCACTTGCCAAGGTAACAAACGCATACGAACAAAAGATGGTGATGGCTCGCGAGGTTATTGCAGACAAGGGTATCTGGACTGCAAAGAAACGATACATTCTCAATGTTCACGATAGTGAGGGGGTGCGATATAAAGAACCTAAACTCAAGATCATGGGCATCGAAGCAGTCAAATCATCTACTCCAAAGGTATGTCGTAACAAGATTAAAGAAGCTCTCAAGATTATTATTAACGAAGATTCAAAAGTGCTAAATACATTTATACAGGATTTTCGGAGTGACTTTATGAAACTAAAACCAGAAGAGATTGCCTACCCACGCTCAGTAAATGGGTTACAGAAGTTCTCATCATCTAATGGCATGTTTGCCAAGGGTGCGCCTATACACTGTAAGGGTGCAATACTATACAATCACCTACTCAAGACCAAGAAACTGACCAAGAAATACCCCCTGATACAAGAGGGGGATAAGATTAAATTTGTGCATCTGCGTCAGCCTAACGTGTATACCGCGAGTGCATTTTCTTTTATCACTTCCTTTCCAAAGGAACTTGACTTGAAGGACAAAATAGATTATGATACACAATTCACTAAATCATTTGTCGAACCATTGAAGTTTATATCAGAAAAGATTGATTGGTGGATAGACGATAGTTATGGGACACAGGGAACACTTGATGGATTTTTTTAAATGATACTAGAACGACAAGATGCTATATGGGTTGCTACAAAGTTGATGAATTACTTCAAAGACTTTAATCGAATTGACGATTACTTTCGGGCCCGCAAGATTGAACGTGTAAAGGATATTCCTACTTCTCTGCCAGGCATGGGGTTAGAGGATGATTTCTTTCAATCTTTTGATATGCATCCAGAAGATATGAACTTCGCCGTATCAACTATTCCAAATAAAACATGGGACACTATGTTAGAGAAGGTTGCATCATTCAGTCCAGACGATAGCCCAGGCAAAAATATGAAACTGGTTGTTAAGGAAACAACTACTAATACTATAGTTGGTTTCATTCGTTTGGGTTCTCCGTTAATCAACTCTAAGCCTCGTAATGATTACTTGGGTGGTGTACCAGACTTAACCATATTCAACAAACATGCCATAATGGGTATGGTAATCGTAGCAACGCAACCATTTGGTTATAACTATCTTGGTGGTAAACTTCTTGCTGGTATTTGTAACTCTCATGCAGTTCGTAGAATGTTGAATGAAAAGTATGATACAGAGTTCTGCTTGTTTGAGACTACGAGTCTTTATGGAAATATTAAATCATCTTCGATGTATGATGGAATGCGCCCATTCCTTAGATACAAGGGCGACACAGAATCTAAGTTTCTATTGACACTAGGTGAAGAACTCTATTTTGAATTGCGTGATTGGTTTACTGAAAAGAATGGTGGTGAAGACATCATTCACAAAGGTGCTTCCAGCCGCAAGATGAAAATTCAGACAAAGATGTTGGGTGTTGTCAAAGCAAGTCTAAAGATACATGATACAAAAGCGTATGAGTTGTTCTCAGACCAGATGGCAAAGGCAGGACAGGTTACAACTCAGAAAAGATTCTACATGGGAAATTACGGTTTCGAAAATGTACAGGATGTGCTTCTTGGTAAAACTGATAAACTAATTAAAGCAGAAAACTACGACAGGTTTGAACTTGATGAAGGCGTGGTTGCATGGTGGAAGAAACTTGCAACTAAACGATATAATAAAATGATTGCAGAGAACAGGGTTCGGACAGAACTAGAAGTCTGGGATAAAAACACAATGAATAAGATTCAAATAATACGATGATGGGAACAACGATTGGCTTTACTTGCGGCGCATTTGACTTACTACATGCTGGTCACATAGTTATGTTAGAAGAGGCAAAGTCTAACTGTGACTATCTTATTGTTGGGTTGCAGACAGACCCATCTATTGATAGAGAAAATAAAAATAAACCTGTTCAAACAGTCTATGAGAGATATGTACAACTCAATGCTGTAAAGTATGTTGATGAAATAATTCCATACGATACAGAACAAAGTTTATTAGACTTACTGCAATCACAGAAGATTGATATTAGATTTATTGGAGAAGACTACAGAGATATGGAATTCACTGGTATGGATTTGCCCATAGAAGTATTTTATACCAGCAGACAACATTCTTTTTCTTCATCAAGTTTGAGAAAACTTATCCTCAAGAAATATGTATTCTTATGATGTGGAAGAAAAGTTATAAAAAGTTCTTGACAATATCTAATTTATAATGTATAATGTTTATATAGAATGAGAAATGGTTCTCATTTTTAACCAAACTTAGTTGTCCTCGTGACTTACACGTTCTTGGAAACTAATGTTTTAATAAAAGGAGTGACATTATGTCATCAAATATCGTAGAGCAAAACATTGCAACCCCCCCTGCCTCATATGAGGCGTATCTCTATCAGTACACAAACTTGTCTGATGGAAAAGCCTATGTAGGAATTCACAAAGGTTCTGTGGATGACCCCTACAACCACTCTTCAACAAACGAAGAGTTCCAAAAAGTATTTGCCAACTCAAAATCACAATTGAAATTTGAAGTTACTTCATATGGAGATTATATGCAGATGCAGAATGCTGAACATCGCATTTTGAAAAAAGCAAATGCTCGTACAAACCCAATGTTCTACAACTTGTCGAATGGGTTTCCACAATTCGCAGAACCAGATATTGAAAACTGTGTGTTTATCAACCAGCAGATTGATGATGGTGTCTTTTCAGTAACAATTGAAGACCTTCAAATTCATGCACAGATGGGTTATCTACAGGTTCGCTTCCAACATGACCCAGAGTTGCAGAAAACCATCAAACAGAAAATTGATGATGCACGAGGCAACACTGATGCCTGTAACCCTGTACTCGTATGGGAAGGTCGTGGTTCAAATGGAGAAGATTTGCGTGGTGATGGAAATCACACAGTCTTCGGTGCTAGTCAGTCAAAACACGCTGTCGATATTCCAGTGATGCGTATTCCATATGCTGTTCACTGCGAACTTACAGATGAAGAGTTGCGTTTCATTGGTAACTTGCGTAATAAAAAATCAGAGGTTATCAAAAAAGAAATCTCAGAATCAGATGGTATCAAATACGTTCTTGACATGGCGGCGAAAAAAGTTCCTTTCAATGCACAGTCAAATGTTAACGCACTGAAAGAGTTTAGGTTTACAAAACAACAAGTGAAAACTATCTTGAACAAAGCAAATCAAATTCTTGAACAGCAAGAACAACACCGCTCTGCTGGACGTTTGTTCATCAACTGGAAAGCATCACCACACTTTGGTGTCTTGGAAAAGAAAGTTGCTTCGTACAATCGTCCAGATATTGGCCAGTGTTCAATGTACTTTTCATCTGGTGCTTTGCGTTTGGAACGTGTTCTTGAAACACTCTATGCGACTAAATGTGATAAAGCAGTAGTTGCTATTCACCATCCAACAGTCGCACAGTCGAAATTGTGGAAAACACAAATCCAACCCCATTGGTTGAACATCTGTAACCACTTCAACCTTGACATTGAATTCGTTGAGATGGATATGTGGATGGATGATTTGTCAGTAAAGGAAAATGTTGCTTAATGAACCTATTTGAATTAGGAAAAGAAGAAATACACCAGAATACAGTTCGTGTTCTGGTGTATCCTAACATTACATTCCAAGAAGATTTGGAAAAGGATAGTTATATTCAAGTTATCAAGAACCAGATTAAGCTACTGAATGATATTCGTAGTGACCTCTGGTTCTACTTGATACTTCCTTGTCCAGTTCCATCACTTGCATTTGATAACGTGACACAATGGTATATGGACTTTGAAACTTATCCCCAGACCATGCGTTCTAATTTTCGTGTAGATGTACTGCGAAAGATGCTTAACAATAGTCTAGACTTTGATATTGTTATGTCACACTTGCCTGAACACACACACCAACTTACTAACACGCTCTATAATGTGACACACCATATGCCTCCAGTGATGGGCTATTGTCATTGGTGGGACTTCAAAAATACGGTGTCTTGGCCGAAGGATAGTTTCCTACAGAACATAACTGGACTGCTCGAATATGATAGATGTTATCTTAACACCCAGCACCAAAAAGACTTGGTATTAGAACAAGCAGGTGAGACATTTAATACAAAGACTATAACCAGACTTGATGAAATCTTAACTGTACAACACCTAGGCGTGAATGAAAAAGATATTGTTGATGGTATCAATGAAACTCCAGAGAAGATTATCGTATTCAATCACAGGCCTGATACCTACAAACACTTCAAACAATTTATTGCTGTGTGTGACAAGTTGTGGGAACTGAGACAAGACTTCAAAGTGTGGGTGCCTTTACTTGATAAACCTAATCGTGATTATGTGATCACAACAAAAGGCGATAAAGAGTGGTACTATAAAGAACTACAGAAGTGCTACATGGGGTTCTCTCCTAAACAAACCTATGGTGGTTGGAGTGTTTCTACTACGGATGGAATGATGAATGGTGTTCCATATCTCATGTATGATGCTGGATATTATCACGAACTAAATCCAAAGGGTGAATTCTTCAAAGATGACCACGAAGCCCTTATGTTGATGAACACTTACTTAGATGATCCACAGTTTAGGAACGAAGAAGCAACAAAAGCACTTGATTGCATTTATGAAAGTCTTATCTATAAGGATAAGATTATAGAGATGAGTAAATATATAGATGATTTACTATCCAGACAAAGGGTTATGAGTGATAGCGATAAGTTCAAAGAAATTGTTGAATTTATAAAAACTAACAAAGAAGTTAGAAAGATAGATTTGATGGATTGGTTGTGTTGGGGTAGAGGAATTAAGTGGACACCATATCGCCGTGCGCTTATGAACCATCCAAACATATATGATATAAACGGCTCTAACCCAACATACTGTTGGAAAGATTAATTAATAAGGATGCATCATGAAAAAAATGAAAATCATAGCAGGGCCTTGTCAACATGAAACGCTAGAACAATCCCTAGAGATAGCAACAGAGTGTAAACGTGTATGTGATTTTTATGGTATTCAATACATATTTAAAGCTAGTTACGATAAAGCAAATCGCACACACAATAACGGCAAACGTGGGGCTGGTATGCACACCACAATGGAAGCATTTGCAGAAATAAAACAATCGCTGAATATCAAAATGCTCACAGATGTACATTCTGTTGCTGAGATTGATGATATTGTGGGTAAGTCATATCCTGTTGATGTGCTTCAAATACCTGCTTTTCTGTGCAGACAAACAGACTTAATCCACGCAGCATGTAAGACAAATAAGATCGTCAACATAAAGAAGGGTCAGTTTCTTGCGCCATGGGATGTTGGTGGTATTCTAAGTAAAACGAAAGGTGCGAAAGAAGTGTGGATAACTGAAAGGGGAACAAGCTTTGGATATAATCGTTTGGTGGTTGACTATACTGGTATGCAGTATATCCGTAAGCACTATCCTGTACCTATCGTCTTTGACGCTACTCACTCTGTCCAGCAGCCAGGCGGTAATGGTGAATCAAGTGGCGGTAATAGGGGTTACGTTACAGGGCTTGCTTGTGCTGCCGCTGGTATGGGCATTACTAACTTCTTCCTAGAGGTACATCCTAATCCCGACAGTTCGCCTAGTGATGGCCCTAATATGTTAAAACTTAAAGATTTCCAGACTACTGTGAAACAAATTGCCTTGATTTCTAAAACTTTGGAGAACGCATGGTGGATATGAAGACAGCAATATTAATACCAGCTAGAACTGGTTCGACACGATTTAAAGGGAAACCACTCGTAGAACTTGGTGGTAAATACATGATTCAGCGAGTGTATGACGAGTGTATAAAGAGTAAATTGGATACCTATATCCTGACAGACGATTGGAAGATTGCTGAGGTGTTGAACGCACCCTCTAATATTTTGGTAGAAGAAACAAAACAGTTTGCAAACGGTACTGAACGCTGTGCAGATGCTATTCGTCATCATAGGTTTGACCAGTATGATCAGTTTATCAACGTACAGGGTGATATGCCTGACGTATCCTTTGACATGATCGTCAACACGTTGCACCAGTTAAAACACTATAGTGTTGCTACCATGTACACGGACATGCAAGATGGATACAATCATGCTCGCAACAATGACCTTAATTGTGTTAAAATGATTGTTGACTCATCACGCAGACAACGTGCATTGTGGTTTGGTCGTGGACTTGCCTATGGAGAGCATCACTTAGGCATTTACGGTTATCATAGAAAGGCTCTTGAGGAGTATTCTTCGCTAGAAGTACCAAAAGAAGAAACTTATGAAGGTTTGGAGCAACTACGATGGCTCAAATCTGGATATAATATTGGATGTATGTACACCGATTGGAATGGAATAGAGATAAATACTCCAGAAGATGCAATTGCATGGAGAAAAAAGCACGGCAAAGTTCAGAATTACAATACCGCACAATCGAGTGCAGCTGTGCATCGTTACCTAACAGGTGATTTACCTAACTAAAAGAGGTATTAGTATGACTATAGCAGGCAAAGTGTGGGGTCAAACAGAACTAGTCGAAGCAAAC
>Ga0098036_1000056_pt1 | contig 60176 bp, 76 predicted proteins | sample 4_EtaG_FD_77064 | JGI IMG/M metagenome (GOLD analysis project Ga0098036, IMG submission 77064) | Marine viral communities from the Subarctic Pacific Ocean - 4_ETSP_OMZ_AT15127 metaG | ecosystem: Environmental > Aquatic > Marine > Oceanic | place: Pacific Ocean | collected 2015-01-07 | reverse complement strand
TTTTTGAGTTTTTTTGGGGACATTCTGTACCAAACTCAGCTATAACTACAACTGACCGCGCCATTTTATATAGGGGGTGGTGGGGGTCGATTTAATCGGACTTTCCAGCAAAACCAGCAATCGTATAGGGTTCCTGCTTGGGTCTGTTATCCTTGTGTGCATAAGGCTACAAATAGTTGCACATAAGTACACATGGGAAATGTCCAATAAATCCTTATATATCAATGACTTACGAGATTTCAGAGACTTTTTCTGGATTTTTAAGAAATAAATGAAAGAATGCGCCAAGACTTAGTTCCCAGCTTCACATATCCTTGGCACTGTAAGTCGTATCAACTCCCATTAATTTGTTCAGCCTTTCTTTTATATCTTCCTTGCTCATTGTCTCAAGATTAGCGTTGATGTTTAAGCTCTGGGTTCTATTAACTGATAGCCCAGCCAGTTGATTGAGCTCCTTGATTGCTGACACCGCAGCGTTGAGCTGTCCTGTTTCGTATGCAGTCTCAGTGATCTTCCACAGCATCGTGCCAGTTTTCTGTGGCGTGATGGCGTACTTCTCAGCTAACTCATCCTGTTTTATTCTTATCGCCTTCGTCACCTTGGGAAAGGTTTTGCCATTCAGCATCTTGTTGGCTGCTACTGCTGGGAATTGATAGCCAGCTTTTCTAGCTGCTTCGGTTTGACCACAAGCTCCTTCAGTATAAAACCACACGAATGCTGTCTGCATCTCGGACAAGCCGAGCTCTTCATCCTTCTCAAAAGTAACTGGCGGTTTGACCAGCTCGTTCTTTGCTTTTTTAGGTCTACCTGTTTTCATCTTTAGGATACATTCTATCAAAAAGCTCTAGCGCTTGTTCCGATGTGTATATCTCCATGTTATATCTGAATCTCTCATCGTTGTTCATCATTCGCCATTTGTTGTAGTTCTCACCCCAACTCATTTTGTTATTATATTCAAACTTTTCCACTCTCTCTCCATATTAAATTAAACCATCAGTGTATAGTGCACAGTGTATAGCCCACTAACATATAGGGTGTTTATAGGTCGCATAAACCGCCTTAAATAGGGCTAATACGCTGTATACTATATATTATTATTATTATTATAAAAGTATATACCTAACACTACCTAATAGCTTAAACCATTATAAACACTGACTTTCACTACAGGGTGGCATTTTTACTACTATACACTACTGCCAACCTGTCATCAGTGTATAGTCCTATTCTTAAATACATCCGACAGCCAAAAAAAACGCTCATTCATATAGTCCTCAAAAGACTGGGTGCTTTTATTGTTTTTGTTATTTACTATCAGCTCACACTCATACATCCAGTCACAAAATTCCATAAACTCTGTGTACTTCTCAGCCATTTCATATCTTGTCATATTGTCTTTATCATCTTCCATCAATTCAGCTTCTCTTTTTTGTCTCTTGGATAATAGACTACCACAAGTGACCCACAATCTGAGCAAGTTAGAGTTGATTCTATTAGGAAATGTCTACCGAGATCATCGTCATCTTCGATGTCCGAGTCTCCGCCCCATGTCAAATCATTGTTGCAATGGTAGCACTTCATTCAAATAACCCCACTTGCACATTCTTCTGCACAGCCTCCAATCTGGCACAAGCAATATCAAAATACTCTCGTTCCATTTCAATTCCTATAAACCCAAAGCCTTCCAATAATGCACCTTTTCCTGTACTGCCACTGCCCATAAAAGGGTCTAAGACCACCCCACCTTTCGGTGTGACAAGGCGACACAGATACTGCATTAATTTTGTTGGCTTGACTGTTGGATGATTGTTGCCATCCTCTCTATCTTGCTTACTCGCTTTCGCACAGTAGAAGTAACGAGATGCTGTGCCTTCGTCACCCAAACCACCTAGATTTTGACTTTTATGACCTTGTTTATATTCACCATATATTTCACCTGTTGCTGATTTTTGCGAAGAAATACCGCTACCACCACTACTCTTGCCAGTCTGTGGAAATATCTCCAACACTTCTTCAGAACCATCGTGCATGACATTGGCTGGGAATCTTCCTTGTTCATCACCAACCCGACACCCATCTATGTTAATCCCACCTGTACCATGTTCTAGGACATTGTTAGCCACAGTTCCTTTAAATGGTTTCCTCGCCATGACAATCGGCTCATGGGCTGGCTTGAGTGCTGTACCCCAACCACTCCATTCTTTTGCTTCGGGTGTTACAGCATCATCACTAAACTTATCAAAGGTAGTGTGCGTTCTGGTTTGAGCTCCATGGTCAACATTTGATTTTGTATAACCCATTCCTTCTATTTTCCCAACAACCTTTCTCTTAACGCCAGCAGACTTATCTAAAGATTTCCCTATATTATGTGACTTAGGAAAGCCACTGCCATAAAGCCACATCAACTGATCTCGTATATCAAAGCCAGCATCTTCAATCGGGATTACTCCCCTGTGATAAGTGCGTGAGCCAAAGAATGATAGAAGATGTCCACCTTGCTTGATGGATTGATAAACCTTTTCCCATAACTCTTGTGTTGGCACATCGTAATCCCACTGTTTACCCATGAATGACAAACCATAAGGGGGGTCAGTAACACAGCTATCCACAGCATCTACGATGTCCAGAATTTCATTACTATCACCACAATACAGCGTGGCGTTGCCAATTGTTTCTTCAATCATCAGTAATCCTTCCTGAAATTACCATTAAGGCTGGAATCACCTGACTTGGTGTAGTCCAGATCATAGACCTTCTTGCCATTAGTCCTTCGTGGTTCAACGCCTCTTTCAGCTAACACTCTAGCCGCGTCTTTAAAATCGGGCATCCTTGGATTGGCAATCCCCAGATCCCTCAGTAGGCTGGTCATCTGCACTGGCTCGGTGTACTTTCCATTAAAGTCCACATATTGAAGGATCAGGTCTTCCACACTGCTCTGGGTTCTGTAGCCCTCATTACTATCCTGCAAGAGCTCTCGCTCATCTGGGCTCAAGAACCAATTTTTCTGCCCTTGCACATACAATGTCTCTTTCACTTCTGCCCACAGTTGTTGCATGTTGATCCCATGATTATAATTGATCTCATTGACTGAAATACACCAGAATCTTCGATTGCCAGAGCTATCAGTTAGAAACTCCCTAGCGTTGACACTGGCAAAGAAAGCAGTGCGCCTCTGGTAAGTCGTAAAGGCTCGGTCATAGGGTAACCTCAACTCATCAGTCTTAGCTGTTACAAACGCCTTCAGTTGGTCTATATCGCTCTTTTTGAAGGTGCTCTCAATCTCTCCGAGCTCCACAATCCAATGGGATACAGCTCTCTTAACAGAGTCCTTATCACTTGGATTCAGAGTGGCACCCTCTAGGAGCCAACCATTGTTATAATTGCACAGTCGCTTAAACCATAGCGTCTTACCGAGTCCTTGGGCACCTTGGAAAACCAAGATGCCTTCGAGCTCGACCCCATTGGGCTCATAGACTGCTGCCACACACGAAATTAACCATTTCTTGAGCAACATATCTTTCAGCGCGGTGGGGGAGCTTGGGACAATCGTATTAAGAAAGTCTGGTAGTCTGGGTGAACCATCCCAAGGTTTGCTATCAATCCATTCAGCCACTGGGTTGTATTCATCAGCTAACACCTTCAGATAATCTCTAACTCTGGTATAAGGTACTCCCATCTTGATACAGCGATCCTCGACTTCAACCAGACTGGCTTCATCCTTCATATCAGCAATAAAATTCATGTTTGGAACATCTATCTCCATCTTCTTCTTAATGACATTGTAATTCACCTCGATAGAGTGCGTTTTCATCACTCCTAAGACGTTTTCTTTAATGTTAAGCATCCTACCCTTGTCCGACTTGGTAAAGTTGTATTCGGTGGGCGTGTCGATTATTTTTAGCGTGGGTAACTCGTTGCCAGCGTGGTCATTATAATCGCCCTTGGTTTCTGGCATGTGTACTTCAGCCATCCCTTTGTTTTTGATGATCCACTGCTTGGCTTTAATCGCTTCCTTTTCTCCAGTCTTACTGTCATCGTTATCTGCGATAAAAACATGCTTCCTGTCTTTCAGTTTCTCGAAAACAGCCTTAGTTACTTTCTCAAGGTTATAAGCATCAAAAGCAATGAACACTGGCATTGACATGTCTTGATGCACACTAGCTCCTGTTGCATAACCTTCGGCATAGTAAATTGTGTCACTACTTTTCAATACTTCCTGTCCTAATATGAAAAAGCTACCGCTTTTTCTGGAACCAGTAAGGAAGAGCTTTTTGCCTTCGTTGTTTATGTATTGTAGACCTACGATGGATAGGTTGGTGTCGTAAAGCGGGATCATTAAGTTGCCTTTTTTATCCTCTCTCAAGCCATAAGACAAAACGCCTTTCTTTTCCAAATAGGGATGTTTTTCACAAGGAGTGGCTTGCTCCCATAGAGTCTGCGCCTTTTTAGCCGCCTTGCCGTACTTCTCGGCTTTCTTAATCTCGGCTTCTTTTTGTAAGCGCACAATTTCTTCTTTGTGTGCCTTGGTCATACGATAACTTTTCTTATTTTCAGGCAACCAAGTCGCTGTCGGCTGGTCCGTAGAGATTCTATAATCTCCGACTCTCCCAAAAGGCACGCTCTGATTTAACCAGAGTTGATACCAGCCAGACAGCTTCCTGTCACCACCTAAGTTGATGAAAGCACGACCAATACTTCCATCAGTTACCAACCCATGTTTCTTATCTGGCTCCATACCATGTTCAGCCATAAAGCTGAGAAACTGGGTTTGATAATCTGTAAAATTTTGTGTGAGTGGTCTATCGAAGTTTTTGGTTGGTCGTTTTATTTTTAATGCCATTTATTTGCTCTTTGGGGTTGCGTTCTTTATTAAAGTATGTAAAATACTACACTAATTTAGACATTTATCAACCTAATGGAGAACAATAATGGGATTAAATTTAAAAGCAGAAGGCAATGACTTCGAACAACTTAGTGCTGGTGAGCATCTAGGAGTATGTTATCGGATCGTTGACCTCGGCACCAGAGAAGAGCAATATAAAGAAAACCCGCCCAAGAAAAGAACATTAATTCATGTGACATGGGAAACACAGGAAGAGCTAATGGAAGATGGCAGACCATTTGCAACTGGTCGCTCTTACACCGCATCTCTTAATGAAAACGCAACATTCTATAAAGACTTAGTAACTTGGCGTGGTAAACCTTTCAGTGAAGAAGAATTAAAAGGATTTGATGTCAGTAAAATGCTTGGCGTACCAGCCAACATTCATATTGAACATAATGACGATGGCAAACCTCGTATAAAAAATATATTCAAACCAGATAACTTCAAAAGGACTGAAACAATTAATGCAGCGTTTGTTTTTGACTTGGATATATATTGCAATGAGTTTAACGGCAATAGCAGTGATGAAACAAAAGCGATGTGCGATATTTTTGCCGAATTACCAGAATGGCAAAGAAACCTGATCGAAGACAGTTATGAATATTTAGCTGCTAATGATGGCACAACACCAGTTGAAGAAGATGTTGTTGATCCAGACTTTGATGATGATATTCCATTTTAATTGCGGAGCAGTGGGTTTTAATCATCATCACCTTTTCCCACTGCTCTTGCCATGAGAAAACCAATGAAAAATGGTCTGGAAGAGTTAGATAATATGAGTAAAGAAGATAGAAAGAAAACACTCAAAGATGTGATGCAGTCAGTTTCAAACAAAGAAGACTTAATTAATTCACCACCACACTATCGGCAAGCGCCAATGGAATCAATAGAATACATTAAGCAACAGCTTGGTGACGACTATCATGCTTATTTGCTCGGCACAGTTTACAAATATTTACATCGCCACAAGTATAAAATTAACAAAGTAACAGGCAAGCCAGACCGATACAACGACCTCAAAAAAACTCAGTGGTATTTAAATCGTCTGTTGGAAGTGGTTGGTGAAGAAGAGACTGACATTTATTGTGATGAGCCATTCTAATGTCAACAGGAGAAGAAAATGGAATTTAAAGAAGGCGTTTATGAGGGATTACCTTTTGAAGAATATAACGAGATAGAGGCACTGAGAGCCTCGGACCTAAAAGATGTTGATAGGTGTGCTTATTCATGGAAACACAAAAAAGGATTTAAGCAGTCACCAGCTCTACTTGAAGGTCGAGTGCAACACACTTGTTTTTTAGAGCATGAGAACTTCGATCAAGAATTTATTATTGAACCACAAATTAATAAGAGAACCAAAGCTGGCAAAGAAGAATACGCAGCGTTTTTAGAAGAAGTCGGCAACTTAACACCAATTACCAGCAAGATGTATGAAGATTGCATGGAGAGAAGGGAAACACTCAAAGACTTTATTCCTGATGAGAATGACAAAGTAGAGCTCACCCTATGCTACATGTATCATGGTCATCCATTCAAATCCAGACTGGATTGGTACGATGGAGAATATGTCTGGGATTTAAAAACGTGTCGTGATGCTTCACCAAGGGGATTTAGAAGCGCTGTTAATCTGTTTAGGTATCATATGCAAGCATCTCTTTATGTTGATGCCTGTAGAGCGCTTGGAATGACAGCCAAAGGATTTTTCTTCTTGGCTCAAGAAAAGTTACACCCTTATCCTCATGGCGTTTACACCTTATCAGCAGAAGCATTGAAGTACGGACAAGCCAAGAATGAACAGGCGCTACACACTTTATTGGTTGCTCAAGAGAACGATACTTACAACCCTTATAATGTTAAAGGAATACAAACCATTGAGTTAGGCGACTTATGGTGAAGCATTTTCATAAAGGTAATCTACCCTAGATCTATCATAAAGCCAGAACACCAATAAGTAACGATCTCCACGATCCACCGCTAAACCACGATGTAGGTTGGTAAAGCTCGGAAATATTAGAGCGTGTCCTGTGGGTATCGGATTAACGACACCATAATTATGAAACTCGGTGCCACCGCCTTTGTATTTGCCAGTGTTGAGGGGCACCACAACTGTCATATCTGCACTTTCATCGTGATGCCAAGCGCCTTGTTTTTTATCAATCAGATTGTAGTTGGCAATTTGCACACTAGAAACCGAAGAACATTGTCGCTGCCACAAAGCCATAAAGATTGGATTGAGAACAGTTTGCACCACAAACCACATGTTTCTATAAATCTCTGGGCAGGTTTCTTTTAAAACTATCTCTGGTATTTGTCTGAGCTCATCTTCGTGCTCATTGGGCTCAAATGAAAAATGTTTATTCATATAACCAATCTCGTTCAACATCATTTTGCAGAACTTTCTTCTGAACAACGGAATACGATAAATGTCTGGGTGTATTTTTTTGATGTGTTTATGCACTGGAGTTTTTTCCATTTTGTGCAAGCCCTTCGTGGCTGTAAACTTAGTGATTAAGGGCACAGTCTCTTGGACCGCTTTGTAAGTGCTATGGGTAATACCCCAATGCGATTGCATGGATAGCAAATAGTTTTTTAAACGATAATCTGTCACACGATAAATATACCATGTGACAGATCAGATTGTTAGTCAGTCTTCCAGTCTTACTTATTTTCGAAGTGTTCTATGATTATATCATTACAGGCATCAACTAACTTATTAGCCAATTCTTCATCTATAGAAAGAGAATTCACAACATGAGCCCTTCTTCCATGGAGGCGAAAAGCATGTTCACCTTCTCCATTCTTCAAAGCCTTTAGTATGTAAAACTGATATTCTTTTCCAAAAAAGTCTTCATGCTTTGCTGTTTTACTAGTCATCACGCACCTCCGGTGGTTTTATTATTAAAACTGTCAAGCCAATCGAGGGTTTTTGCAACCTCATTTAGCAACCCTTCGTTCTCTGCATAGCCACCTAAGTGCTCTACTGCTTTCACGACATTTGGATTTTTGTTTGGCTCATGTATCTTTATGGAAACCAATTTGTCTCCTTTATTGATTGTTACTATTGATTTATCATTCATCACTCACCTCCAATGTTGATTAAGTTTGGATTACTAAAGTCTGGAGCTTCGCCATTATAGGTTGCAATTCTTGTTATAAAACCTTTGGTCTTGCAAACCTTTTCAGCTTCATTTATTTCTTTAACATCAAAAGATGTTAGAGCTATGTTCTCCATGTAATCAGCATCACCATTTTTTCTAATGTATAAAATATATTCCATTACGCACCTCCTCAAGTGTCAATGTGTCCAGCTTTTCGAGCATCACTTGCATACTCAGCCAGAGTTTTAGTTGGATCGAAATACATGTCTCGCTCAATCCCTAAGCCCATCGGCAAAGTAATTGACTCAAGTTCATGCAGGCTCACATAACCAAGTTCGGGATGACCCATCCCAAGATCACACAATCCAAAGAGATTTCCAGTCTCTTCATCGTATTCACTGATAAGCCAAGTCGCTGCACCCATCGGGTTGAACAACTTTAAGTACGGCATATCAACATTTGCATCGCCAATATTTTTTGATAGTTTGGCATCTATCTCTTTAGTGATTAGTTTCATCACTCACCCCCTTCGCTATCTTTTCTAATAATTTTTTAATGTGCTCTGGCACTTCTGGTGGTTCTGGATCTCCAGCCCAGCCTTCTGGCTCCCAGACAGCCTCTTCCCAATTAGTCGGCATAATAAGATCAATAACATTTCTTGTGTCTCTCCCCTCATGCACCGCTTCATCCAAGAGCTCACCAATCAAATCAAAAGGAATAGTGGTTTCAATCACAGCCAGACCGCCATACCAAGTAGTTGATTCTATTTCCTTCATGTGGTTCCACACCTCATTAGGATCAGAAGAAGCTCGCCCAGCCCAATCACCAGTTTCCGTATTAATAATTAAATAAACATTCATTTCTTTCATCACCCACCCCCTTCGTTATGGATTCTTCTTATTTCCTTGAAGAAATTTCCTAAGATTTCATTTCTGACATCTTTGTTTTCTCGACAAGCCTTATACCAATCATTCACGCTTATGTCATACATTTCACTTAATGTTTTTATATAGTGGTCAAAGCCAACAAAGTGCCATGCAATCACAACATGCTTTTTTGAGTAATTATCTGTAGTTAAAATGTCGCTATAGTCAGTCATCCGATCACCCCCAGAGTTATAAGAGCGAACCAAACGATTCCGATTGGAGCTCCAACGAAAATGTTAAAGTTAAGAATTGGGCAGTGCAGGTCTAGTATGTCGTTAATAAAAGCCATAATTTTTTCACCTTTGTTTTTGTTATTAATTATCATCACATCTATAATATACACTTTTTTATAAAGAAGTACAACTATTTATACACCTATTTATACATTTATTTACAAATATATTTACTCAAATAATTGTTTGTAAATAAGTGCAATTTTGTATATACTTCTCTAAACCAAAAATAATCTGGGAGAGAAAAATGACATCAGTTGATACTGAGATGACGAGTGTTAAATATCCAAAGGGTCGCAAGAGCCTAGCGGTAGATGTAGATACCTATAACATGCTGCAAGACATTTGTGTTGCTGAGAGAAGATCTAAGATAGATCAGCTCAAAGTGCTCATTGAAACAGCGCATGGTGGGTTGATAGAACAACAAGAGACAAATTAATGTTTGGCAAAGCCTTTAAAAAGAAGCAGGAAGCTGTTTCTTACCAGATAGAACACCCTAAAGAAATACTGGATTTGTTTAGCCGACTAACGCTACACCATCAAGTTGCATTGCTTCGTTTAATCTCAAGGAACATAATTCTCGACATCGGTAAGCATGTTGTGATGGGTTATGAAATGAATTTTGAAGTCGATGGCGCTTTCATTAAAGCCAGTGCAGACGAAGACCTATACGAGACTTCCGATACCGCCTAGCTGTCGCATAGCTATCTCTCGATCCTTTTCTTCTGGAAGGATAGTAGCTGACGCTAACTGCATTGGGTTGAGATCTGGCTCAAACGCTGGTGTTGCTATGTCTGGCATTTGAAAGTCTTGTATTTGACCTCTTAAATCCTCTGTTACAGGTGTGCCCATGTAAGGTCTGTTTTTTTCTTCTGTTACCTCTTCAACACCCTCAACTATTGTCCTAGCTCCAGTTTGTTTTATTCCGTATTCTGCCTTGTTAAAAACATTATAGATCTCATCTATTGTTTTTGTTGCATCTGGGTCAATTAAAAGATCAGCCATTTTTTTCATGTATGCTTCTTTCTGTTGTATAGCTACTCCTCTTGTTAAGTCATCGCCAACTTGTCCAGACAAAATGCGACCGGGAAATCTTGCTATTGAAAGACCTAAATTTAAGGCTTTTGTGCTCATGCTTTTAGCTTCTTTTGTTATAACCTCTTCCATCGCCCCAAAAGGCTGTGTTGAAGAATAACCTCTTGGAACCTTATTAAAAGCTAAACCCATAAAGTCCATCATCTTTGACCAATTTGCAAACTCTTCTGGTTCCAGCACCTCTTCCATCATGTTCATAACATTTGATTTAGACATAAACTTTTGAAAAGCTGGCATGCCACCTTCAAGAGAAGCGTTACTAAACTTGTCTAGGTTTTGCAGTATAAACTCTTTCTTAACATCTGCCCAAGCGTCTGGATCAGCAGTCCTAAGAAGTCTTTTAGCATTTCTCAAAGATTTAGTAGAAACATTTGGATCAAACAAATTTTTCATTGCTGTTGCAGTTTGTTTATCGGTCATCAACTTTGATAGTCTCCCGATAGCGCTTTTTTCTATTTGTAACATTGCTGGCTTGTTTGGGTCCCAAACTCTTCTGGCTAATCTATAAAGTGGCTCCGCTTCATCCATGATCGAAGTTAAGTCCTCCATAACTCCCAACATATTGCCAAAGTCATCTGTACCTTTTTTCTTCATTTTCGTTAAAAGTTCTTGCATGCCACTGGTTCTTCTCTGATCTAAAGATGATAAGTCGTCAATTAAATTTCCATCTGCATCAAAAAACATTTTTTTAAGTTTTGTGAAATTCTTAATGGTTGCCTCTGAAGGAGAAATGGTATTTAAAAGCTCCCCAGTTTCTTTATCAAAAATTTTGCCATCTAATATGTTGTCAATTTGTTTAACAACTGATTGGACATTATCTACCTTGATTCCGTCTGGTACATTTTTAATATAATCGTATAGTCTCCTTGCCCTTGTCTTTCTTCTCTTAACAAGCTCATCAATTGTAAACTGACTGGCTTTTTGTATCCTTGTGTTTATGTCTCCAATTGTTTTTCCAGAACCAATGTTGTCTGCAAAAAGCTCAACCGCTTCCCTAACCTGTAAAGCTCTGCTTCCATAAAATTGTCTAATATTTGTTACTTGTGGTTGTGCAGATAGAAAATATTGAATGCCAACTCCTTTGTTTACTATTTCACCAGCCTCTGCTGCGGTTAAATCAATTCCCATTTTCCCAGCCTCTTGTATAATTGTGCTTGCGTCTTCTCTAAGCTCAACCAAGTATCTTAAAGAATCTTCTCTGCCTAAAAACTTGTTGACTATCTTTCGTGTTGGACCCATTCCAAAAGGAATTGCAGAAAAAGAGCTAGATATACCGAGATCACGAATTGCTGTTGAAACCTCCTCTGGTGGCAAATTATAAAACTGGTCGATTAATGCAGCTCTTCCTGTTCTGGCTACGCCACCTATTACGAGATTCCCACCAATACCACCAACAGCAGTGGCTCCCAAAATTGTAGCGCCAGCAACCCAAGGATTTTTTGGACCTCTGGCTGCAAGCTCTAATCCTTTTTGAAAACCTTTTTGTGCGCCAACAATACCGCCAGCGACATCCGCAACAAAAGTGCTGGCTGGAACAAGATTTGGAACAATCTTATCCCCAAAAACGCCATAACCAGCTAAATCTGGAAACTCTTTTTGCCAATCTCCAGTGCTATCATCCCAATAAAGAAGATCTCCTTGGTCATTAACTTTGTATTTAAAAGGAGCATTTGGATTATCTGGGAACCTTTCAGAAGCCAAATAGTCAATCATGGCATCTTGGTTCATAAACAAATTTGACCTTGTTTTACGCAACATGTAATTATCGCTGGCTTGATTAATTTTCTGTTGCTTTAAAACTGTGTTTTTAAAGGTCTCTTGGTCATCGACAATTCCCATAGTTATAAACTCGCTATTTGTCTATTAATATCCGCTAATAATTGGTTGGCACTTTCTAATTCATCATCGTCATATTCTTTATTATTTATCTTGCTAATTATATTATCTCTCTGCGCCTCTAATTCTGATCTTGTGCTATTAATAACAGTAGGCGCATTAGAGCTTGGTGGTGGTCCGTCTTTACCGCTTTCATACCATTGTTTAACTTTTTTATAGTTTTCTATATCCGCCCTTTCAAGTAAAGATTGTTTTTCATCTTTACTAAACAATGCGTTGTCTTTTTTCCATTTTATTGCAAACAAGTCTAAATCATCTTTTACTTGTTTAGCGGTGCGCTTTACTCCAGATTCTTCAGCAAAGTCTTCTATTCTTCTTTTTTCCACCATATATGCTTCAGCAAACTCTTCCTGTCTATTTGCTATTCTGTCCATATAGCCCAACATTTCAAGATAACCAGCATAAGTTCTGCCCATTGTTGGCGCTGCTTGTAAAAACATTTCCATCTCTCTGTTTGAAATAGCACCTTTGGTTAAAGCCACAGTTGCCATTGCAAAACCAACTCCCAACTGATTTCCCAAGTCTTCTTTGGCAAGCCTGTCCATATTAACAACTCCCAAGTCCAAACCAGCCATAAAGTTTCTTATAGGGTTTGTTAGTTGGGGAACCAAACCAAACCTTTCTGGATAGAGCCCATTTTCTGTTAGTTTACTAGCATTGTCTCTAGCTTGCGTTATTGTATCTCTAGTTGATGAGGCTGCCAGCGATTCTTCCAAAATTTTGTCTTGAAATGCTCTCTGTGATTTATCAGCTTCCTTGTCTCCAGTAGTCTCTGTCGTCTGGTCTATGTTTACAACACTGCTAGGATCTTTTTTAATTACCCAACCAGAACCAGTCAACGCATCTATTACGCCCCTATTTGTCGAGTTATCTCTCTTGCTAACAAAAGATGGAGAACCAATCGTTTCTTCTCTGCCCAACAATCTATTTGTTTCTTCGGTAACAACGCCCTCAAGGTATAAATGCTCTTTAGGATCGTTTGCATCTTTAATTCTTTGTAATGCTATTTGATTTAAAAAATCTTCAGCCTTTTGTTCATCTTGCATAGCTAATTGAGCAGCTTGCAATCCCATTTGTTGCATAGATTTCCGATTCTCTGCTTCAGCAGCTCTCATTCTTTCAGAAGCTCTTGTAAAACCAACACCCAGTCCTGTGTAAGCCGAAGCACCACCAGTGTTTGGTGTGGATAATAAACCAGCACCTAACTCACTAGCCAGATCAAAAAAACTCATCTTAGGCGCTTGATACATATAAGGAGACAGTCGCTCTTGATACTTCTCTACATTGGTATCAAAATCACCGCCCATCGCAGTTATTTGCGCCTTTCTTTGTTCTTGTTCAAGTTTAGCTCGTTGAGCCAACATTTCTTGAAGATAAGCAAACTGCTCGTCTGGAGATATTCGATCATCTGCATCCTCTGTCAAACTTCTTTCTTCTGGTATCGGTGGACCCATAATCTGTATTTCTGGTCTTCTGCCTTGAACAGTAATCTCGTCTATCACGCTATTATCAACAGCAGTTGGGTCTCTGTAAATGTCTATAGCCATTAGATGTTATAAGGCGTTTGGTTTTGATTGTTACCTTGGTTAAAGAAATTGCCCAGAGCTCCCAGTGTGCTTAAACCAACACCCAAGCCAGCTTGTAATGCACTGGGCTGTGGAGCGTAGGTTGTTGTTGTTTGTTGTTGTCCGCTTGGCACTGTCTGAACAAAAGGCAACAGCGATTGGTATTGAGCCAATGGCGCTTGTTGTGCTTGTAGAGCGTTTGCTCTTTGAGCTTCTAGTTGTTGTTGTGCTAATTGTTGTTGCATTCCGCCAGTGCCTAGCAATTGGTTTGCACCAAATGCTCCAGCTTGTTGCGCTTGTCCACCAAGGTTCTGTAAATTAGAACCCAAGCCCATTTGTGCTTGAGCTCTTTGTTGTCCTATTTGGGCTTCAAGACCGCCTAAATTGCTAAGAGCACCAGCTTGTGTTTGTTGTGCACCAAATCGAGTGCCAGCCAATGAGCTTAATCCAGACGCTAAACCGCTTTGCGCTCCCAATTGTTGACCAGCTAGACCAGTCAATGTACCAGTTAGGTTTTGTCCAGCACCCAGTCTTGATCCAGCCATACCAGCTAAACCAGATGAGGCAGCTCTTCTAGCTGCTTGTTGTCTAGCAAATTCGCCCATTCCCATCTGCTGTGCTTGTGAGAAGCCACCAGATCTAATATTAGCTAATGACTGACCTAGACCCCTACCTAGTGCTTCTCTTCGTTCTGAAGCGCCTAAACGAGCTCTTGATCCAAATGCTGACTCTCCGCCTGTCTGAATATCTCTAGCTCGTTGTGCCATATCTTGTTTGTCACCAGCTTTCATAACATCTTCGATGGTTTGCTGAACGACACGATCTTCATACGGATCATAAAATTGTTGTGCCATTGATGGATCGTAAGCACCAGTGGTTTGTCTTAATAAGTCTTCTGATTCACCCAAACGAGTGCCATAACCAGCAACATCACCCATAGCCCTGCCACCCAAAGCGCCCAATTGCGTTCCAAAAGCGCTAGTAGCGCCTCTTTGTATGGATTCTATATCACCTAATTGACCTTGTAGTGAGCCAACACCACCCTGAATAGCACCTAGAGATTGTAGCTCTCTCATTCTAGCTTGATCTAATCCAGAACCAAGCTCTCCTATAGATGCACGATAAGCTGATTCAGCATCACTCAAATAAGGTTGTTGTATGCCAGCTTGTTCTCTGGTCATTTGCATGGCTCTTAACTGGTCTTCTGACAGCCCAGCTACTTCTTGTGGAATAACTCTAGGTCTGCCTTGTTCGTCATAGAAAGTTCTTTCGGCTGCTCTAAAAGCACCGGGTATGAAACCGCCTTGACCATCTAAACCAAACAACAGCTCTCTGGTTAATGGGTCAACGCCTGTTTCAATACGATTTATACCACTAACATAAGGATCTTGTGTCTCAGGCATTAGCTCTGCTCCCAAATTCATCCATCAAACCATACATTAATTGCGTTCCACGCTCTCTGTCTTCGCCAAGACTGGGCACTAAATTAATAATGCCACCTTGATTCTTCTGCATCACATAACTTCCAGCACCTCTAACACCTCTGCCTGTCATCACAAACTCACCATCTGACAACATCGCTGGTATCTCATCACTGGTTTCAGTACCTATTCCATTAATGTGCCCATTCATTGGTTGAAAGTCTTGCATGGCAACAGCGCCACCATTAGCAAATCCTCTAGCATTAGGCATTGAAAGATAAGGACCATAACCTGAACCTAAAATTGGCGGCACTGATCTTTTTGCCATTTGAGCCATGCCACCCATATTCATGCCACGAACCTTCCTGCGAGGTCTTCTTCTTATCTTTTCAGTAATACTGGACAATCCACCAACAGGTCTTTCAGGAATATTAGGCATAGGAAACATTACTGAAGGAATAGGCATAGTTTCCAATTGTTGTATTATTTCAGGCGGAAGCATCGGTATTACTTGTTGTACTACTTCTGGAGGCAACGAAGGCATTACTTGTTTTATTTGTTCAGTAGGCAATGAAGGTATTACTTGTTGTACTACTTCTGGAGGCAACGAAGGCATTACTTGTTTTATTTGTTCAGTAGGCAACGAAGGCATTACTTGTTTTATTTGTTCAGTAGGCAACGAAGGTATTACTTGTTTTATTTGTTCAGTAGGCAACGAAGGTATTACTTGTTTTACTTTTTCTACTACCGCAGGAGCCATAGGCATAGTCATAGGTTTGTCGCTTAGTCCCATTGGTGGGGGCTGTCCTACATTCGGATCAAAAGAGGGTGGTGGTGTACCAATTCTAGGTGGTCTAACTTCACGAATTGGTTCAGGAGTGCCTTGCGCTGGCATCACTGCGTTATATAAGGATAAAACGTCTGGTGGAGATCCTTTATTACCCCTTTCAGGTTTATCGCTTGGTCCTAAAGGTATTGAAGGCATTGGTGTACCAATTCTAGGTGGTCTAACTGATCTTCCTAATGGAACGCTGGGAGAAGCAGAAGGCAAAGGAGAAACATAAGGAGTGCCATCAGGGTTTAAACCCATAGGTGTCGGCTCTGGTGCGGGAACTATTGGTGATTCATAGGGATTTAGACCCATAGGATATGGTGGCGGTGTACCAACAGGCTCTGGAATCCGAATATTGCCTTGGTTAAGCAGCTTTCTGCCAACGCTCATAGGTCTATCACTCGGTCCCAAAGGTAATGAAGGTAACGGTCTGCCAATTCTGGGCGGTGGTTGTCCTAAATTTGGATCAAATGGTGGTGGTGGTGTACCAATTCTAGGTTTGTCAATGTCCATTGGTCTTCTAGGTGGTATAGGGAAAGGCTTACCACTTGGTCCAACAGTAGGCGTGTCTGGTGGTATTATAGGTGTGTCAGGGCGTGTCGGTTTCCATCCTTGAGGTTTATACCAAAATGGATCTATCCAATAAGGAGTAGATGAAAAACGCATTGGGTCTTTGCTCCATGCTTCTTGGTCTATTCTTAGCTTTTCTAATTGTTCTGGTGAGGGTCCACCTTGTCCCATATAAGGGTCTTGAGGTGTTGTTGGCGGAGCTGGTTGTGTTGGAGTGGGCATAGGTCCTTGTTCTAATGGGTGAACAAATGGTCTTGAATCTACTGGTATAGGCTGTGGTGACTGTGGATCAGGAGTAAACGGAATAGGTCTATCGCTTGGTCCTAAAGGAACGCTGGGAGAAGCAGCCAATGGTGATGAAGGCGGTGGAGTTGGCGTTTCAATATTTTCACGCATTGCATCTTTCGCTGCAAGATAGTTTTCTGGAATTTCAAAATTTATAGGTGCTGGTGGTAACGGCATCATAGATGGTACCGCAACTGGTCTTAGCACCTGCATTGGAACACCTCTTACTTCACCGCCATAAGCAGCGTTTATTGGAAGGATAGTAGCTGATTCATCAAGCGGTTTTCCACCACTTAGCTCTGGAATTGTGCCTCTTGGCAACAAACCAAACTCAACTGGGTTCGGGGCTTCTTGCCCCATTCTTCTAGCTATCTCAGCTTCTATATTAAATCTTCCTGTTGGACCCATCGCTGTCATTGGTGTGATCGGCACTCCTTTCATGTTCTTAGTGTCTTCGTAAGCCAGTTTGCCTAAACTAGCAGCTAAAGCTCCAATTCCAGCCATGCCTAGCGCATTACCCAAGCCGCCACCGCCACCGCCAAGTAAACCGCCACCGCCAAGCAAGCCACCACCGCCAAGTAGACCACCAGCTCCTGCTACGCCACCACCAGCAGTAGCAGCACCAGCACCACCAGCAATTTGTTGTATTATATTTCCAGTGTTAGGGTCTATCGAATATCCAGCTTGTTTGACCATATCTGCCCCATAAACATTACCAGCTTGATCGGCATAACCAGTAATCTGTCCAGACGCATTTGTTACTGGCTCTAATCCAGCAGCCATACCTTCGGCTCCAAATAAATTTCCTTGTAATCCGCCAGTTAGTCGCTGTATGCCAGAACCAGATCGTGACAACAACTCACTTGGATCAGTTGCCCCAAAAGGCAATCCGACCTCACCTGTAATTTTATTAATATATTCCCCAGTATTTGGCTCTAGGATATAATCATCTGGATTTGCTGATTTAAACACGCCTTTAACATTTGACATCAAGCTATCACCGCCAAACATACTGGTTCCGCTTTTATTAAATAGGTCAGCTATACCACCCTGTCCAGCAACACCAGTGTTTGCCCATGCACCAGAAAAGCCACCGCCAGTTTTAAAAGCATCAAAACTTTCTCCAAAGCTAGGTCCAGTTCTTAAAGGACCAGCCACTGATAGTAATGCCAGTGGGCTTGCATCGCCCTTTGCGACATCGTATACAGTTAGGGCTTTATCAGCCATTGCTGCCACTGGTTGCCAAGGACCGGGTATAAATTGAGCTATTTTAGCGACTGGTCGTACTATCTTTTTGGCAAACTTGGCTATTTTTTTGAAGAAACCAAACTCTGGAAGCCCTGTGTGTGGGTTTAACTTAACCCCACTATCCAGTGCGCCAATCCCTTGTATGACACGACTTTCTGGCATGATGTCGTATTGGTCAAATTTTCTTTCAAGATACGACTCAAACTCTGGGTCATCTTCAAGCAATGCTGGCGGAATGATAACATCACCGGGTTCTAAATGAGCTAATACAGTATCCGAACCAGTGCCCATATGTTGTATCTCCATAGCTTGTTCTGCTAATGGAGCTTGTGCTTGTTGAGCCATTGCTTCAAATGATCCTATAGCCTGTGATTGCTCTTCTGGAGTTAGAGCACCTTGCTCTGCTTCAATCTCCATCAACAAACGCTGTTTGTCTTCGTCAGTCATTTGACCCACGCCCTGTCCAGCGCTGGCTGGCAGTGGCATTGGTACTGCGTCTGGCTTGTTCCTAGGGTCATAAGGTCCAGATATAAATTCTGGAGGAGGACCAGAAGGATCATAAGGCAAGTTTTGTACTGGATTTCTTGGTCTGTCGCCAATCAGCGCATCTATTCTTTGTTGTAATTGTTCGCTTATTGCCATATTAACTCGTTGTTACAGTTACGCTCCCTATACTAAATGTAGCACCCAATCCTACTGGATAGGTTTGATGGCTATACAAATCCCTTAAAGAATTACCATCAAATGCTTGGTGAATCGCTCTAGTAGTATTAAATATTATAGCACCAGTTGCAAATTGTAATGTATCTATTTCATCATCGTTGTAGCTGGGCACTTGGTCTGGGTCAATTGCACTCAAGTTAATTTCTAAGATACGGACCAGCCTATTATAGAGCTCTGCTGTGACTGTACCAGTTTCAGCTAATGGTAAACGAGTGGGTAAAAGTTTGCTCATCTCTTGCCAGAAGGCTGAACATCAAGTCGAGTGCTCCCTAGTCGCCACTTATAATCCTTGCGATCAGCAGTTGAATCATCGTCATCAGACTCAAAACGAAGCACAAACTGCCGACCTCTAGCTCTCACATAGCTTTGATTGGTAGTCGATGTTATCTGGTTTGTAGAGGATGTAGACAGGCTTTCCCCATTAAAATTCCTGTTTTTCAACACGATATTAACAGCTCCATTCGGAGATGTGCCTACTGCGTTGACAAATTTAATGTCTGGAATGATTCTTTTAATAAAGGCAAACTGCTCACCATCGCCAAAATCTAGGTCTGCTGACTCGATATAAACATTATCCATTGGATCAGTGTCGTTGTTATAACCGTTTTCATGTTCATATAGATAATAAGCACTAGACGACACGCCAGTTGCTTGTGGTTTGTTTTGTATACCACTATCAACCCAAGCATGACGAACCAGAGACCCTATTGACCAAAGGTTTTCTTCGTAATTATACATTGCGTAACGAGATATTTCTTTGGTGCCATCTTCTATAGAAGGATAGAAAAACCATACTTCAGAGAACTCGGAGTTAAGAGCTACATGGCATTTGTGTGATTGTGACTGATCTAGGTCCAAAAACACATACTCTTGCACAGAGCATGGAATCTTCTGAACAGCACCATTATAAAAGTAAAAGCCTTGCTTGCTCATATAGAAAACTCCACTTGGAGCATTAACACAGGCTTTAGGACCTATCAAACCAGCGCCTTGATTAATTAAATTGATAGCAAAAGTCAATGGTGGTCCTATAAAATTCATTGAATACAGAGAAGTATCGGTCCAAATCAACACTTCTTGTCTCGCCTTTAATCCGCCAATAATAAGAGATCCACTAGATAGCCTAAGAGAACCAGCCGAATTGGTTGTTTTGGGTTCAAACTCCAATGAGTCTTCTTGATCTGAAAACGCTATAAACATAGGGTCAATAACGCCAGTTCTATCGTTGTTGGAATCTAACGGATCAGCGCCCAAGATAATTAAATGCCTGTCTGTTTCAGATGTAATGACCTGTAAGCCAAGGGTTGGCACTTTGTTAGCACCAGAGATGCCACTCAAAGCCACTGCTCTTGTTGTTAAACCATTGTTTTCAACCCATTTATAGATCCCGCCAGCTCTGGGATTGATGATTAAATCTTCACCAAAGTTATCGTTAGTCCACAGCCTTAATTGGTTGGCATCGTTAAAAGATCCAGATGAGCCGAAGGTTCCAGAACCCCACGCATCAACACCCCAACCAGTGCCTTGCACATAATCATCTAGTCCGACATTAATCTGATAAGCGCCAACAACGCTGCCCCCGCCATTACCGCTATCACTACCATTAGCTGTAACTGTATCTCCGTCAGTGTCTTTAGCTTCAACAGTATAAACACTGGTACTGGTGATAGTGGCAATTTGATATTCCTGATTAAGAACAGTTGCAGTAATTAAACCGCCTAGAGTAGCGGCACCACTAAAAGTAACAAAATCGTTTTTAACTGCTCCATGACTTGTATCAGTAACAGTAATGGTAGCATCACCATTAGACGCTGAAAAAGTTACATCACCAGCAGATGTGGTAGCTCTTATTGGCGTAACATCGTTGTAAGTGCCACCAGCTTCAATATAATATTTTAGAGTAGTGCCTATCCCAGTAAAGCGAGTCCCAGCTAAAGACACCCACTGGTGTAGAGCTCTTGCTATACCTAAGAAAGCAGTAGTCGAATATTTAACCCAACCACCAATCTTCTCAGCTCTATTTTTTCTAAATCTAATGTAATTAGCATCAACCCAGCCACCTTCGTTGCTGTAGTCGGTTTCTTCTTTATTGATACCAGCTTTGAAATTAAATTTTGCTAAAGGCATAAGTAAACTCCTTGATAAAAGTTTACCACAAAATTATTACACTAAGCTAAACGAATAATAGCGCCTGTGGCTGTAGGGCTTGGGAATACAACCGTAAAGTCTCCAGCAGTGGATGTTTTGTCTCCACCAAAATCAATGGCACATAAGGCTTTATTGCTATTGGTTGAGTTATATAGCAAACAACCTCTAGCAGTAACAGTGGCTGTGCCAAATGTTAAGTCAGCAAAATCACAAACAGCAGTTGTTCCACTGGTAGCTGGGGTCACATTTGTCAATGCGGAACCGCCAGCGCTATAATTAGTACCACTTACTTCTTGTGAAGTTGAATACGCAGTAGTCGCAGCACCCATTGTTGCTGAACTTGTGTATAACGCTAATTTAATAGAGTCAGCTCCATTGGTTAGATTGTGACCCTCAACAAGAATCTCTTGTTTAAAACTTGTTGCTATTGCAGATGTAATTGCCATTTTAAAGCTCCTTAATAATCTTAGCCATGTCGCTGTGACCTTGGCTATTTAATAATCCTACAATAGTTACTCTATCAGATTCTATGGCACTTTTCATACCATTTAATATTATGACATAAATATGCTTTTTAAACTGTAAAGCCTGTTCTCTTATATGAGGTGGTGCTTCGGCTGAAATATCGCAAATTTTATTGGTTATCATCTCAGCCCAAAACTCTGGGTCATGCCCTTTGTTTTGCGTTGTATGAACGCTGACTTGACCTAGTTGTATAAAGCTGTCTGTCATTATCCTTTATATGGCTCTGGTGGAACAATCTCTTCTTGCAAAGTTAAATTGTATTCTGAAAGTGTAGACTCTATATCTTCATAAGGTGCAATAATCCACTTCTCTTCATGTGGTACTGCTACTAATGGTTTTGCTAACCTATGATAACCATACAATCGTTCAGTTGCTGGCACACAAGAATCGAGCACTGTTGAGCGTGGTGAAACACCCACAGTAATACCATTCTCCATCAGCTTGCATAACCAAAACTCGACACAAGCTCTACCAGCTTCAGCAAAATGTAAATCACTTGAATAGGAAAAGTCTATGCCAAACAAGTCAATCGCTGCTACTTTATTGTATAGAGCAAAAGCAATAGCGTAAGCAACTGTGTTGTTAAAGTAAGCACACTTAGCAGAGTTAGCAACTTCAACCAACGGATACAGCACTGCATTAGGCACTCTTTTGTCTAGCTCACAGGTGTATATTGGTATCTTTAACTTAGGCAGAATCTTTTTCATTACCTTAGTTTGTTTACCAGCGTCATTGGTATCGAAAAAACGACTTGCTGGGTCCATCATAAACAAACGATCTAGGTTAAACACAGAAGCTGCTGAGTTAATGCCCCAGACTTCATCCCAGTCTTTGCTGTTTTCTTTTGAGATCACATAGTCTATTTGAGATAAACCTAGACCTATTAAGGCAATTCGCTTGCCTTTGAGCGACTTAATGGGCTTCATTACGAGATACCGAGTCTTAGACTATCGTATCTATATTCATCCCTAGTTTCTCTTCCTTCACTTAAATTCTTCATTCGAGCCACACTCTCCTTGAATCTTGCTTCAAAGTTGGCAATGATTTCTGGGGACTCTTTTAAAAAGATAGCTCCTTCTACTAAACTGCCATATAGCAACGCATCACTATAATCTGTTGAAAGAACTGTTGTTCCACTGTCACTACCACTTGTCAATGAAGCTGGTTTATATAAATAATGTAATTCACAAGTATAAGCTGAATCTGGAATTGGAGCAAGAGCGAAGGAACTTTGACTGAAAATAGAATAATATTTAGGCTGTCCTGTCACTGTCGTTGTTGGGCTATATTCTTTTAGAAAAGAAGCGTGTTTTAAATCTAAATAGGTGTAGGTGTTACTACTAATGATAGCCAAGCTCATTGGCGCTAAAAAATCTGTTGGACAAGCTAGAAAACGATTATCAGTAGCAGTTTGACCTTGAACATTCTTTCTTTGCTCTGGTAATTGCACCATTTTCAATATGCGGTCTTCGGATTCAGTGATAAAAGTAGGCAACTGCGTAGTAAAAGTGCTCTCGCTAGACTCTAAGTAGTCTCCAATTGCTGTTTTCAATGTTGAATATGTAAAACTCATGTTGTAGTAATGGTAACAGAGCCAATCTCACAATCAACTTCAAAAGTCGTTAGTTGAGCGCCTAGCTTTCCTAAACCTACATTGGTGTAAACTGTAAAAAAATTATTGTCGTCAGCAGTATCTGGTCTTGGGTTTTTTAATGCTTCTGCATCTGCTGTTGCTGGTCGAGGATTAAGCTGTGGATGTTTTGGACTCCATTGATCTGGACCAACAAGTAAGCCATTCCATGTCATCTTCATCTCATCTAACTTATAGCGGAATCCTGTGATGTCACAGATTCCCCAAGCCTTTTGACCTGACGCATAAGTAGCCATTAGGGTGTGTTATAACCTCTCAAGTCTGGGCTAACGCGAAAACTAGCTCTCTCCTCATCTTGAGTCATAGCCCTTAAAAATTCTTCTTCGTATAATTGTTTTAGCATTCCAGTTCTATCTGGAGCCTTTTTCAATGAGATATAATAGGCTAGACCAGCAGCTAAACATGGATAGAAACGATAAGGCATTTGCATGGTATTCGATCCGACATCAGCATCATCCATTCTGGTTAAAACATTCATATATATGGTATATGTGCTGGACTTATCTGGGGCTGGGAAAACAGTGATAGTAGGAGACAATTGCTTGTCCACCATAAACTGATTGGGCTTTCCTGTCGTGCTTTTGCTCGGATAAGATGAATATTCTGCCCTGCTGATTCTTGTCATAGGCAGATCAGTAATCACTGAATTAGTGGTTTCACGAATAAAAGCGTCTAATACATCAATTGGTGCTGTAGCATTCGTTGAATCTATATTGTAAACAGTAGTGTCTTCAACCATAGCGACAGTCTTTTGATTGACAGTCCATTGATTCAAACCACGATTGGACCACTCAGCTAGTAAAAGATTAAGGCTTCTTTGTGCGGTTTTGAGGTCGTATCCAGTTCTAAGCTCTATACCACAGCGTTCAAAGGCTTCTTCAATAAACTCACCAACATCGGGTTCAAAGTTCTTGCTACCAGAGGTTGCCATTTATTTTCTCCTTTTTGCTTTTTTACCTACCTTTTTAGCGTATGCTTTAGCTTTTTTCTTACCAGCCTTTGTATATGCAAACTTCTTTTTACCGACTATTGGCATAAAAAATTAACCATATTTTTTGACTAATTTGAGTACAATCATATAGGTATCGCCACTGCCATGCCCCAATGTTGTAAAATCAAGATCACCAGTAACACCGCTTCCAGCGTTATTGGGTATTGCTGTAAAGTCATCGTAATATTCATCGCCAGTCGAATCAGAAGGAAGGTTGATAGCTAACACATTAGCAGTTGCATCAAAATCAATTTTGACACTCATGCCAACAGTTGCCCACCACACTCTGGCTATATCAACTGAGCTACAAGTTACACCAGCAGAATTTGAGCTTAATGCCGAAACATCTACCTTTTTTACAGCAGCTTCACCAGTGCCATCGCTGACATTGGTGAATTTCATAACAGCTATTCTTTCGCCATCTTGTATTGTTTGCGAAGTTACCGCGTCAGCCATAAATTACTCCTTACTCAAAGATGATTCTATTAATGGCTTGGTAGTGAACATCCAATGCTTCTGCTGCTCCAGCACCAGCTTCTATTCCAATATAAGGAATAAAGTCAATATCATCAGTCATCGCTGCTGATTTTGTAGTGCCTTTAACTACTGCTGTACCACCAGTAGAGCCAGAAGTTGTAGTAATGTCATATTGTATGCCATTAACAAACATAGATAATTTTCTATCAGAATCAATTTTTATTCTTAAATGATAAGTTGTGTTTGCAGCTACAGTAATAGGTAAAGCACTAATATAATCAGTACCACCTATGCTATGCACAAAATGAAGCAGTGTAAAATCAGTGAATGCTTCTGAGTTAGTCGCGTCAGTCTGGAACTTAAAATACGCTTGGTCCGCATCTGTGGCGACCAATTGATCGTTGGTTAGCTTTAAACCAGCCCACCATTTTTGATTATCAATTGCATTCGTTGACACTGAGCACTCCCATTCTGTTTGGTTCTCAGAACCCCATAACACTCCTGTCCAAGCTGTAAAAGCTGTGTCCAAGTGTGGCGCAATGATTGCCTGATCTTGGTCTGCACCAGCAGTTGTAATAGTCAGCCCAGCTCTTGTCGTATCAAAAGTACATAGAGCAGTTGTCATATTGGTTCCTAGAACCTCAAAGTTTTTACTGGCAGCTCTTGCTACTTCAACAGTATATACTTGGTCAATGTCTGCATTGAGCGCTGGTCTTTTCTTAAAATATGATGATAGGTAGTAACGCCCAGTATTCTTGGTAGCATCGTTTAACTGTGATACATCGCTAATTTCACCAGTGCCTGAAGCCTTGCTAATGATGTCGAAACCATTTTCGGACCTAACTGGTCCACTAAATGTTGTGTTTGCCATAATTCTTTCTCCTGTGAAAAAATAAGTCTTATCGTCTCGGCTTGTCTGCTAGGTCAGTCGATAAAACAAAATATATTATCCTAGATAACATAAACTATAGCATAAAAAAGGAGCGTGTCGTTAAGAAATTAACTTAGGTCGAATCAACTTGGTTGTTTTGTAAACAACTTTGCCATCGCCCTCTTTAAAGACGATCTTTCTACCAAAGTCCCAAGTGCTATCTTCACATTTATTTTAAACAAAAAAAATTAGAGGCGTTACCTTCCGGTCAACTATTCGCGAGTATGCCCATGGTTTTCTCAACTCTTAACTCTGCTCCTTACTAACACCACAGACTCGGACAAGTTTATTACTATGCGTGTTTTCAGTGGCTCGATCTTTTCAGACTCCACGATTTCTCATCGCTTCGGAAACTAAGGGACTGATAAATTATCAGCTATGCCTTTACCTCTAACTTTTTTCTGCTTTTTAAAGAACTCAATTAGTATTATACATATTGTGCAAAAATGTGCAACTATTTATACTAATAAATTACATTTATTTTAGGAATAAAAAAAAAGGGCTCTTCGTAGAGCCCTTTTAATATAATACTGAGTGATAAAGTGTATTACGACTTCAAACTAAGCTCCCTGTGAACCATAGATTCCACGCCAGTTAGACCAGCCAAAGCTATATCGTTCTCTAGCTTTGTATCTGATATTACCAGTTGAAAAATCTGGTTCCATGTTGGTTTCCATACCTGTTCTTTGGAACATTTTAAGCCCTTCGCCTTGATCTGTTACAGATGTAAGCAAGAAGAACGCATCTGGATCAGTCAGATAATGATTGACAGTATAACCACCAGAAAGAACACCAGTGTTCTTAATAGCGTTAATGTCGTTGTCTGCTGTTCCAGATCTTAAAGGACTGTTCAATATTCTGTCAGCAATAAAGGTCAATTGTGGTGGAACCACAAGTTTTGAACTTTGTACTGATATTGTTAGTCCGCGATCATCTGTGAAGGTTGATATATCAATAAGTGCATCTTCTAATGAAGTTTCATTAAGATCTGCCATTGTTGTTGCTCTGTTAGCGGCAGAACCGCCACCAGCTAGTGGATGGGATGTGTTGATTAACGACACGCCATCACCGCCAGTATAACTAGAACTAAACGCATTATTGAGTACATTAGCGCCTTTCACTTCTTTGGTGTTACCCATAGAGCGAGCCAGTGCTTTTGTATATCGTTTGCCCAGCGAATCATATAAATTATCCTCTACCGCTTCCTCAGTTAAAGCAAAAGCTAACGCAATCGTATCATGCGTATATCTTGCTGTATAACTTTCAGTAGCGTTGTCGAAATCTACACTTCCGCCTTCAGTTTTTGTTGGAGCTGAACCAAACCCAATTATTAACACTTCTTCTTCAAAGGCTTTTTGCGAGTCTTCGATAGAAAAAATTTCGGAGTATTCTTGGTTATACTGATCGTATTCCATTCCGAAAAGGCTGTTTAAACCGGGTTCCAATTCTTTAGCTAATTGTGCTCTTGAAATTGCCATGATTAATTACCTATGCTAATCCAGCACCTTTCTGCCCCATTATGTGGTTTTGAATCACACAAAGAACATTGGTGTTGGCGGATGAAACATCCGAGTTATCAGGGTCCTGTGATATATCTAACGCTTTCAGAGGTAACGTAGCGGTGGTTGCACCAGTAGTTACATCTAATTCAACATTAGATTGTCCAGAGTAAGTGTCGCCAACAGGACTGTTTTCAACTATTTCGAAATTTCCAAACAAGTCAGCTACTGGAAAAGCAGCATCAGCTTGAACTTCAAAAACAACATTAGCATCGTCAATCACATTAGCAACAATATCCGAAGCAGAAATACTGCCGGGATAATAGTTTTTGAAGACTTGTTCGCCTGTAGTGGGATCGGTATAAGAAACACCATTAAACACACCTACGATTGGAACAGTCCCAGAGGCAGCATGTCTACCGAGTACACCAGCAGTTAGCTGAGTAACCAAGTCGCCTTGGTATATCGGTGTCGTTGCGCCACTTGCTATTCTATATCGGTTTTGACCGCCAGAATAGGGTGCTCCGCCCATCATACGAACAGGTCTACATCCAAAAGGGGCATCTTTATTTGCCATTAGATTAGTCTCCTGTTAAAGAGTTACTTTTTTCCAAAAGTAACTTGAGTTTCCCTCTTAGCATCATATTTCACATATCTACCATCTCTAGCTGAGTCATTAAACATAGTGTTGTCTAACGCTTCATTAGCTTTTCGAGTTGTATCCTCATAATGGGATCTTCTCTCTTCGATAGTTTCAAGTGGAATCTTCGCTAATACGAGTCCCTCGTTATGTACTACGCCAGCTAGTCTACCTTTTTCTTTAGTCGCAAATGCCCAGCCTTCAGGTAATTCGGAGCCTTGAACAAACTCCCAACCCTCACGCAATCTATAACTTATGTTATTAGCATCTTCTTGACCAAGATACGACTCCCTTATCCATCGGTATTCATAACCTTCAGGTGGTGGGGGTGTCTCTAGTTTTCTTACTGGTCGCCAAGGTTTTCTACGAGCTAATTTATCGTGTGTCTCGGATTCACGCGTGTTTCTGGCATTGTCTACATTTTTCATGTCATCCATTATGCTGTCTCCCTTTGAGAAATTCGTTGTTTTTCTTTAGCAACTCTTTTTAACCATTCGTCTTCCGACATATTATATGGTTTGAGTCCCCGAAGACGCTCTACTTCTGACTTTGAAAAAGTCACGCCATTCTTTTTACCTTGTGTTTTTTGCCGACTTCCTACGGAAGCAGATGTGACTCTTTGCACAGTGGGTCTACCATCTTTTGTTTTGGCTTTTTTATCGCTTCCCACATTTGGGTAAACATTAAAAATTCTTGTGTCCAACTCTTCATAATAATCGCTTGAATCTGGCTCATAGCCTTCGTTGATTAAATTAAAATGAGTAAAGTAAGCATACTGGCTGGCTTCTGCATTTCTTGGGTCATCTTGATCGCCATACCAAGGATTTTTCTCGGACCAGTCTAGCGCCTCTCTTGAAGGAGCTGGTTGTTGTGGCTGTTGTTGAGCCATTTGTGGTTGAATCGGCTGTTGAGCTTGTTGTTGTTGTTGCACAGTTTGCCTATTCTTAGCAACTCTTAGCTTTTCTTTTTGTATAGATAGATCGCTTTTAAGCGTGTCTGCCTTTGACATTAACTCAGCATCTCCAGAAGCAACTGCCTTCTTATACAGCTCATCAGCCTGTTGTTCTTTTGCTTGAACCGACTGTTCTTCGGCAATAAATAAATTCTGATTTAATTGGCTACTATGATTTCTAAGAGCCATAATTTCAGCATCTCTTTCAGCAACCATTCGCTCTGCTTGCTCTGCTCTATCTTTTTCAGCCCTGATTTGCTGATTCTTTTTGTTGATTCTTTTAGAAACTTTTTTAGTGTACTGGTCTAGCTCTTCTTCACTAGCAACCTCTGCTTGAGGAGCACTAGATGGCTCTTCAACCAAACTAACTTGGATCTCTTCTTCTTGTATTTGTTCTTTCTGTTCTTCTGTCATTATAAACTCACTATATCATCTGGATTTAAGATTGTCGCTATAACTTCATCATCGTTGATGATTCTAACCTCTTCTCCATCTTCCAATTTAAACCTTGCTCCAGCATATCTTCCAATCAATACCCATTGACCTTCCTTACACCAAGGCGCTCCATATTTAGTATCACTATAGCAAAGAGGACCGCACTTGACCACATAAGCAACCACAGTCGCTAATTGTTCTTTGTCAACAGTCTCCTTTGTTAGCAGGATACCACCCTTTGTTGCTCCCTTACCACGATAAGGCAACACCAAAATCTTCCAACCAGTTGGTTGTGGCATTCGCTCTAATGATGACCCATCTATTTTTTCTGGATTAAGAACTGCGTTCTTAGGGTCAACATAAGCCGAAGCTATCTCTACTTTAGCATTTTCCATTAGCTTTCTCTATTAAAGTAATTTTTTATAAAATCTTGTATATTGTATATCTCTTCGAGCTTACCTTGCAAATATTTGTGATGTTCCATGTCGCTGAGGCTGCCACTCATATAGGTGTCTTTGATTTGTTCAAGCTCTTTATCAAGCTCTTTGTTGAGCTGTTCAGCAAAATCAATTGAGTCCATTTATTTATTGCTCGAAATCGTTTTTTTAGTGTTACCCTTTTTTAGAGGCACTTTTTTTCTTTTTCACTGCTTTTTTAATTGTCTTAGCTGCTTTCTTCACAGCCTTCTTAGCTTTTGGCTTAACTTCTTCAACAATTTTTTCTGCCACTCCAGACTCTTTAGCTATTCTAGCCATTTTCTTGGCAATCCTTGCTTCATTTTTAGCATGAGCTTCAGCTTTTTGCGTTGCTTCTTTTTCTGTATCAATAACTTCTTGTTTTCTGTCAGCTATTTTTTGTTCACGCAGTTTAATTACCGCTTCTTTTATGTAAGATGTCGTCACTTAATTTCTCCCAAATCGTTGTTCTAATTCAAGCAGCTTCAACTCTGCTTGTTGTTCTAATCTATCAAGACCCAATTGTAGCTTATCATCAGCAATTGCTTTTTGCACATCAATTCGTTCTTGTGTCATTTGTGCGTCTATTGCTTGCTCTTGTTGTTTTTGCTGTTGCTTACCAATAAACTGCTCTTGTTCCATATTGAGCTCTTTATCTTTTAGCTCTAACTCTTGTTGTCTGATAGCAACCAGTGGATCGCCTTGATCTGCTTGTCCTATCGAAGATAAGAACTGATTAGTGAGCTCCGCAAGTATTGGTGAGCTCATTTGATCCAACATCATTTGTAGCTCTTGTTGGATTTGCATGGATTCTTCTGGTGTTACTTGTTGCATCTGCTGTTGTAACATCATCATTCTTTCTTGCATTTCTGGTGGCATTTGTTGTTCGGCAACCTGTGTCGCCAAAAACTGAAGATGTTGCATAACGTGACTAATAATAATTGACTGGAATTGTGGGTTGTCTTGTACCACCTGTGTTAAAAATAAACTCTGATGAGCACTAACATGTGACTCATGGTTCTGTGGAGCAAACGCTTGAGCTGGTTGTCCTAGTAATAAACCACTATTTTCAATACCAGCATCTATCGGTTTAGGTGTCATATCTGGTGGTGGCTGTAATAAAGACTCAATGTTATCTATTCCTAAAGCTCCATACATTCTCTTATAGGCTTCAAAAATACCCATTGGTCCATGCACTTCTGGTGCAGATTGAACCATTTGTAAGAGCTCTTGTGCCATTGTAATTCTTTGACTTTGTGAAAATATATTGGGATCAGACACTGGAACAATATCGACACGATCATCAAAATCACTAATTTTAATGTCTCTGGTTCCAGAGCCAGTCTCAAAATTATATTCTGGTGGTAAATAGTCAGCAAAAACATCAGCCAACAAATTAAACTCAACCTTTTGTGCATAATGCAACCGCTTTTGTATAGCTGACATAACTTTGGTTCCACGCTCTAATAGTGCAACAGTCGTGCCCACAGGCATCGCTTGGTTCATATCACCTACATTCATATCAGCAATAGCTGCGAATCTTTTTCCAGAATCAACCAATAAACCAAGTAATTGCATCAATACATTGCTAGGCTCTTTAATAGGCAATGGAATTAAATTTTCTCTAAGAGATCCGCCAGTCGTGTCGATGTCTCTAAACTCACCGGGCTGTAATGGATCTGCTTCATCTCTGATACGCATACCTCTGGCTTTAAAACCAGCAGGCAAGTTGGCGAGTGTTCCAGCGTCTATCAGTTGTCTTAGTATTGATGTTGATGCCTTAGAAATACCGCCAATCATGTGAGAAAGACCTAGACCATAAAATCCTAAACCGGGTAGGAATTTATATTGAACAAAGTAATCAATTTTATTTTTATCTTGGTCTTCTGGGTTATAGTTTCGTCTAATAGCAAGCACTGTGTTGGCTTGTTCGTCTATAGTCACAATATAAGGCAATTTCAAACCAGTGGGCTCTCCTTCTATGCTTATGTCTTCATAGCCCTCTAGGTCCAAGATGGTATGCACTTCATATATGGTTCTGTTCCTGTCTTCTGTATAATCTGGGGCTACGCCTTCTATTTCATCTATTTCAGTTGTTATTTCGCTTCTTTCTTCGTAAGATTCATCTGGTATTGGCACATCTGCATAGAAACCAGATAATTGTTGTTTTCTAATTTCATTCTTGGACATACTAATGACATGTGTAACTCTTTCTGCTGAATACATGTCTGGTGCTTCATAAGGCACAATCAAATCTTCAGGTGGAATAAACTTTGAGACTGCTCTTTTTAATACAAAGTCAAAATATATCTTTTTAAATGCCGAACCAGCTAATGGTAAATAAAAGAGCAACTGGTCAAGCTCTGGGTCGTATTCTTGCATTACATTCATAATGTAATAATTCATAAACTCTTGCACTCTTTCAGCCTGTGATTCCGTTTCGGCAGTTCTCATGCCGATAATTTGAGTTTTAACTGGACCTTTAGCTGGTAAAAGCTCTTTATAGGCTTGCGCTTGGAATTGTGTAACAGCTTCAGCAAGTATTGGGTGTATTACACCACTAGACCCTTCAAATGGTTGTGATCGACTTTCATCAAACTTCATGCCCAAGTATTTCAAGCCATCTATATAGGTTTTTTCCCACTCTGATCTCGAATCTAGGTCGTTTTTAATTGAGCTGCATAGGTCAGATGAGAGCTTGGAAAGCGTTTCTTCGTCTAATGATTCAGCGAGGTTTGCAAAAAAATCTTCTTCTACAGGCTCTTCTTCAGTCATTTCTCCATCTAAGATGAGATCATCACCAGACACAACAATGCTTAACGCCTCTTCTAGCGCTTCTTGTCTGCTTTGTTCTGGTATGATTTCAATGCTAGAGCCAGACTCTATAATATCTGGATCATTTTCTGTGCCTAATTTTCTCTCTACGACCATATTAAATATAGTCTATCATTTTAGAAGCGTGTTTCGCATCTTTTTGGTCATACGAAGATCCACATAAGGCGGGAAAACCAATGTTTTGGCTTTTTTGTCTCTTGGTGGCAAAAAATAAGACTTTATTTTTTTTAAAAAAACTATCATCAATAATACACTACTCTATTTTTTCTTAATAATTTTACTTCATCTTGATAATCTTCGTGCAAAGATAGAAAACCACCTTGCCTAAATCTCATCAATGCCATTGTCGCGCTATCGCAAAAGTCATCGTGATCTCCATAAGGAAACGATGCCATTTCCTCTCTCACTTCGTCTGCGAACACTTCGTCTGGAGCCCAAACCATACCAGATTCAAAAATTGGTGCAACACTATTCATTCTTGCAACTTTATCTTGACCTCTGCTTGGAGTGTAAGATGTTACTGGTATTCCCATTCGCCTTAATTCTTGAGCCAAAGGTGTTCCAGATGCTTTTGCTTCAATTAAAATACAGTCTGGTTCCCAATATTTATATTCATCCCAAGCCAATCTTTTGAGCTCTGGGAAGTCAACTCGTACTCTTTTTGCATCAAGAAGTATTATGTTAGGTGTTGCATCGTCTTCATGTTCAAAGATAGCCCAAGTGGTTATTGCAGAGTAATCAGCAGTTTCTTTTTTAGAGAAAGCTGTGTCATAACTTTGTATCACATAATTGTAGGCTGGTACTTTTTCTTCATGCCATTTATTCCACCATTCTCTTTTGACAATTGAGCCTTCTTCGGCTGTAGGGTTTTGCATCCATTGCGCATTCCATTTGGACACTGGCAGAGATGCTTTAACGCCTAATAATTCTTCTTTTTTCCAAAACTCGCCCCATAATGGATTTTCAGTTTCTGGCATAATGGCTGGAAATTCAACAATTTCCCATTGATCTGAATGGTCATCGCCTTGTTTTTTTAGTAATTGACCAACCAAATCTTTGGTGCTCCACCTCGTCATAACTATGACAATAGTTCCACCGGGTTGTAAACGCTGTCTAGGTCCAGATGTGTACCATTCATAGGCTGATTCTAATGATTTTGGTGATAATGCGTCTTGCTCTGAATGTGGGTCGTCAATGATAAGCAGATCAGCACCACGACCTGTAATAGCACCGCCTACGCCAGCAGCAAAAAACTCACCTTCCATGTTACTTGTCCATCGACCAGCCGATTTATTGTCTGCTTGTAGTTTGAGCTCTGGAAAAATAAACCTAAATTCATCACTGTCTATTAAATTTCTAACTTTACGACCAAAACGAACAGCTAATTCTGCTGTATGCGTACATTGAATAATTTTTAATTGACCATTCAATCCCATCATCCAAGCTGGAAGATAGGTTGAAGCAAACTCTGACTTTGTATGTCTTGGCGGAAGACAAACGATTAATCTTTTGAGTTTGCCTTCTGCAATCCTATTAAACTTTTCTGCAATGATTTTATGATGATTGCCTTCTATAAAACCACCCCATATATATTTAATAAACTGCATAAAGTCTTGACGACACGCATCTTGAGTATCTATCTGCTCATAACGATTGATTAATGCAAAGGCTTCGTCTTTCTCTTGTTGAGAAAGTATGTCGAAGTCTTTTATAAATGTTTCTTTCATAACGAGCTAGATAGATAGTAGTGACAAGTGTGGTTCTATCTAGCTCTAAGCACTAATGGAGAAGTGCCTAGTGCAAGTATAGAATATTCGATTTTATTCTTCTTCATTTTCTTCATCAATCTCTTTGTAATATCCTACAATGTGTAATATTTGTTCTATATATCGAGTAATTTCGCCCATTGTCATGCTTAAATTCTCATAACCTTGGGAAGTTAGCCCATAATACGCGACTCTTGGTTCTTCGCCCGCTTCAATTGCCTCTAAATACGCCTGCATCACATCAGGAGAGAGTATTCTCCACTCAATTGCAGCCGATTCAATGGGTTCTGGCAGTGGTGGATGATAAATAGGCGCTCTTTTTGCCACGCTGACCACTTCCACAGGCTTTACTTGCGGTTCCCTGTTCGCTAAATCACCTAAAAGTGAATAGGTGCCACACCCGTTAATTAGTAGTAGAGGTATTATCAGCAGCTTTTTCATCAAATTGATCTGGATTAGTTATTGTGGTTAGATTAACCATTACTCTTGCCGAAGCCTTATTAACTTTGCCTTGTAATAAGGTGGGTTTAGCTAGAGCCATGCCTTCAAGATTGTGTTTAGCAAATTTATTTCTTAGGTTCGTTACTTGCGCTTGGCTTGCAGAGTATTGGGAGTTCAGGTTTTGAATCTGAGCTTGAGTCTTTTTAGCCGATTCAAGGGCTTTTACAATCTGTTCGTTTTGTTCTTGAACAGTTCTTTCAAGCACCGCCTGATTATTAATGGCGGTTTGTAGTTCTATCTTTGCTTTATCTAATTTAGCAAACATAATCGCATTAATAGACGCTGATATAAAGAAAGCTACACCTAGAGCTATAGCTAGTTTCATTTATCTTTTTTTATTTTGACGTTTACAGTTGTGTAGGCTTCATTAATATCAGGTGTTGATTTATCATCACCCACATATTTACCATCTTCATCTCTGGAACGAACCCTTTTCTCTTCATAACCAAGAAAAGTTTTTTTAAACCAATTACTTAAACCAATAGCCATATTATTCTCCGTTTATTCTTTTTCACCTTTAAAACTCTTTGAGCTTCCTGATGTTCCTGCATACAATCCAAACCATGCTGCGCCTGCACCAACAACAATAGATATTAAGCCCGATTGTTCAAAACTAGGCTCTGGTAAATCCATAAACCAAAAAGTTGTGTAATAGAGCAAGTACATATAAATAGATAAAAATGCCCTTGGAAATATTCTCCAGCTATCAACGGCTTGAGCTACAAAGATAATCTTTTGATAAGGGTTGTTGTTATTAACATCCTCCAACTCCCTGATCTTGTCTTTAAGTCCACCGATCTCTTCGATCATTGCCATAAACTTATTGAGGTCCATTTCGACTTCATTTCGATCCATGTCGCCACCAAATCTACCGCTAGGATAATGCTCATCACTCATAATTCACCTATACTGTATATACATCCAAGGCATCAGCCTTGCCTTTAACTTTAATTGTTGTTATTAAGTTTAACTCAAATTTTGTGAATTGCGCAGTATTTTTGCCTATGAGCAAATCAACACCCACCTCTTTGGTTGCCGATTCAAGTCGTGCTGCCGTATTTACCGCATCGCCAATAGCGGTATAGTCAAACCGACTGTCGCTGCCCATATTGCCTATAACAGCTTTACCTGTATTAATACCTATGCCGATGGCAACTGAGGGCATTCCTTTCTTTTTAAACTCTTTATTCAAGTCTTTCATGTTCTTCATAATGTCTAAAGCACAATCAATTGCTCTTGTTTCGTGATCTAGTTGATCTAGGGGCGCATTAAATATCGCCATCATTGCATCCCCAATATACTTATCCACCATGCCTCCGTGTTTTTGCACCGCTTTTTGCTGTGCGGTCAGTGCTTTATTCATAATGTAGGTAACATCCTCTGGTGGAAGAGACTCGGAAAGAGAGGTAAACCCTCTAACGTCTGTGAATAAAAACGTAGCGTATTTCTTTTCACCCCCTAGTTTCAATAACTCTGGGTTGTTTTGTAGCTTTTTCACCTGTCTAGGATCAAGATAGTGTTCAAACTGTTTCTTAATTTGTTGTCTTAATTTGTACTGTTCTCTGAATCTTAAATAGAATGCAACAGTCGCAGTTATAAATTGAGAGATCAAAGTCCAAGTGAAGTCTAATAAGATTCCATTGGTCTTTATAAAATAAATTTCAGTGTAAGCGGTAGCAATCATTACCATTAATCCGAAGACCAACCCCCAAGTAATGCCGAACAAATGCAGTATAAACCAAACAAGAGACACTGAGGCTATAAGTGTGAGCGTTTCTACAGCCTTTGAATAGTCAGGGATATAAGGACTATCTTGTATAAGAATAGACTCAGATAACGCTGTTTGAATCTTGTGTGGCTCTAGTAAGCCTACTGGCGTTGCCAACTGAGGCATAACACCTGCGGCTGTTACACCTATAAATATAAACCTTCCTTCTATATCAGCCTTGTTAGACCACAGATCAGATAGACCAAATTGCGGTGTGTTCACCCAGCTTATCCACTTTCTTCCTAAAGAATCAGTAGGCACTGCGGGTATTCCTTTGACTCTTACTTCTTCTATTCCGTTCTCGTTTGTTTTAATTAAATAAGTATCAGCACCTGCTAAAACTTTTAAAACTTCCGTACCATAAGATGATACCCAACCATCAGGAGTACGCATTAATAACGGCATTCGCCTAACTAATTGGTCTACATCTGTTGGTGCTACGGCTATCCCTTGATAGGCGCTGTCCTTTAAAATATCTATGTTCTCTATAACCCCTGTGGCTTTATATCCGCCTTTGTCTTCACCTAAGATTACTGTACCTGTGGTTACAGGATACACTCCGTTCTCATTTTCAAAGGTTGCTAAGACGCTTGGAATCCTTTGCAGACTTTCAGCAAAGACTTCATCTCCTCCCAACCTGTCTTCTTGAGGGAACGCAATTACCCAACCTACTCCTATAGCGCCTTTATCAATTAGAGCGCTTTGTATATCCGCCAATCTTTTTCTCGGAAAAGGGTAGCCGCCTTCTCGCTCCACATCCTTTTCAGTGATATTAAGTATAGAGAAATAACCAGAAGGTATTTTGTCTTCAACAAGAGCATCAAATGTTTTGAGCTTCAATATTTCTAAAGCTGTCCAGTTCTGGACAAAAGGAAAAACCAAAACAACTAAGAGTATTAGCAGTTTTAAATGCTTAATCACTTTGATTTATGGTGATGGTCTTATTACAGTTGGTACTGCAATTATAAGTAGCTGTAATGCTTTTATTGGTTGTTCCTGATTGTGTGGCATCCACATTATAGTCGTCTGTATAAAAATTAAGCCTCATGTAATGATCGCCACTCCCTGATTGTGTAATCTCTGCGTCATTATTATCAGCAGAAGTGCTGGCATATATCTTAGCGTAATGTTCCCCTGTCCCTGATTGAGTTATGGTAAACTCTGAATCGTCACCAAAAGCTCTTATCTCGCCTTCTTTATCATCGCCTGTCTGGGTGATTTTATAAACATTGTCATCACCCTGCATATAGATTTCGGCATCATTATCGTTGCCGTTTTGTATTACATCCATGTCGTTTGAATCATCATCAGCATCAATATAACCAAAGTTATCATTGCCGTCTTGATCTATTTTATACTCATTACCAGTGTGATTAGCCACCTGACTATAGGCTCTGGCGGTGTTGCCAGTGCCGTCTTGATCTATGTCTATGGTTGCATTGCTGCAATTATGGGTAGTGTAAGTGCCTTCAGATATTCCACACCATACTCTAGCGGTGTTGCCCGAACCTATTTGATCTATATAGATAACCGTTGAGCTTCCTTTTATTCTAACCTCAGTAGAATTGTCTCCCGCATAGGCACAGAGGGCAGATAAACTAATCAGACTGATTAATAACGATCTCATTCTCGCCTCCTCCGTTCACTGTAACATTAATTAATCTCCCTGCTGACAGTATCTGAATGTTATAACCACCTGACTTATCCAGCTCCAAATCTATCGTGTTCTCTACCTGTCTGAACAAGGTAAAGATTTCTCCCTCTACAAAAGTATAGACTTGAGCGTTAGGATCAAAGCCGGGTACTATGCCCTCTAGTTTTACTCCGTCTAGCTCTCCTGCGGCTCCTTCATCTTTACCGCCTGCGGCTACTGTTTCAATCATTTCTAATAGGTCTTGTAAAAAGTCTACTGCCAATAAGTCTATATCCAGTCGGGTGATCTCCTCTTGTAGCTCGTCTTTAGATAAGTCACTGTCATCATCTAAATCGTTTTCCTCTAAGAAATCAGCATCCAATACATTGGTTGAGCTTTGTGATTGTTCTTGTACCGCTTGTTGTACCTCATCGGGTGGGGTAATTATTAAAAGATTGTCTATAAAGCCCAACGTCATGTTCGATAGGGTAACTGGTTTTGTAGGCGGGCTTTCGGACATACTAACCATTGTGGCTTGAAAAGGCTGATTCAATACTTCAATGCCTGCCATTGTTTCTACTGTAATTTCGCCAGAGCTACTGCCGTCAGGACTAGGAAGTAATATAACTAGACTCCTTCCTAGTTCATCAACGGTGGTTGTAAAATCTGTTCCTCTAACCGCTACTGTAGCGCTAGGTGTTCTTATCTTAATGTTCTGTTTATCTATTTTTCCAAGCGCACCAGTAATAAATCTGGCTGTTCCGCTTGCCATCTTGAGCGCCATCTTGCTCTTGCTTGGGTCAGGATCATAGATATATTCATCAATAATAATCTTGCTATGCTCAGTAAGACGAATGATAGTAGAATCAAGAAATGTAATGCCAATACGACCATTACCAGTGCGCACATCATCATAGCTGAAAATACCAAGAGCAGTCTTGGCAAGCAGTTTATCTGATTGATCTTTTCGTAAAACCTCTCCATTTCCTCTTAATTCCGATATTTCACCTATCTCTGCATAAGAGTTTAATGAAAAAATTAAAGCAATTAACAGCCACTTGTGCATTGGTCTATATCTATAGTCCCACTGCTTGTAGTCGATGTTATAACCACCACATCAGATACCGAACCAGTGCTGTTGATCTGATCTATGTCTATATTGTTGGTGCTACCTGTAATTACCGCAGTAATAGAATGATCTGCATTACCTGTTTGCGTGGTATCAATATCGTTTGAATCGCCATCAACATTCCAGTTATTTATACAGCCAACCACCTCACAAGTAGCATTAATATTGTTTGAAGTCCCTGCTACTATTATATCTTGGTTCCCTGCTGTGGCAGTGGCTGCTGCTCCTTGTGTAAGTGCCAGCACATTAGAATCCCCAGTTGCCGCGTAATCAAAATCGGTATTGGCTACATCTCCTGTTGCCCCTAAAGCTAGGGTGGTGATGTTGCTATCTCCAGTGTGTGTTGCTGTGAATGAGGAGCTATTACCTTGAGCCACTGTTGCCGCCAATGTGTTTGTATCACCTATTTGATCTATGTCCACAACCATTGAGGTACCAGTAAAGGTTGCTCTAGCTTGAGAAGTACCGACTTTATTGGTTCCCCCTATTTGATCTATATTCATTGTCAGCCCAGTTCCTGATTGGGTTATATAAATGTCGTTGTCCCCTGCAAAAGCAAAAGGGGCAAATAAGATTAAAGCCAGCCTAATTAGTTTGTTCATAATTATAATCCCACATTTGTTGTTCCAAGCCCTTCATAATCAGAGTATAAACCGCCTCTTCGATAGCAGCTCTAGTTGCGTAGCCTATGGCTTCGTTTTCTGTGTAGCCTGTTTCTATTTCGACCAACTCAGTGCCCATTTCTACAAAGCGGAACACATCTCGGCTCACTCCTGCACTCAAAACAGTTTTGCTTATCATACAATTTATCATAACTTCCCCTGTTTGAACAAGAATAGCTCTTAAAGAAACGGTAATTTCATCTTTTCTCCATTGATTACTAGAGCCAATTCCTAAGTACCTAGCGCCATTCCCGCCAGTTCCGATATTGGTGTCGTATTGAACAATTCCGCCCTCGATAATCAAGCCTGCAAACAATAAAGGCTTTAAGGAGTTGCCTTCTTCTCCGTCATAGGTCTGTCTAGTTTGCTTTATAAGCTGTCGCTCTCTAGTTAAGGCATCTAGTGAGGAGCGCTCCACAACAACAAACCATGTGCCTTTTCCTGCACTCCTAAGAGCATCTATAAGGTAATTATCAGACCCTTGTGTAACTGCGGTGCTAAATAATGCCATCTTCTGTGAGCTTTTGCGTTGCCCAGTAAGGTCAGTAAAATTATACACAGCAACCACGGCTTGCTGATTCGGTGGTCTTAATTCAATTAATTTCTGTTGGGTGGGTCTAACAACTTCTGGTTCTTCGACACATTCAAGAATATCAGCACACCCTGAGTGACCCACAGGTGCAAAACTAGCACACCCTGATAGGATAAAAGGCAATAATGCCAGTAGGCTTAAATTCCACAATCGTCTGAACATATCCCAAATATCCCTACGGGAATAATAATCTCTGTTATTGTCCCGTCCTCATCAATAACTGTAAGTGTTATGCTGGCACCATCGTTTACAAACTTTATAGTGCTGCCTTCCAACACGATACTGCCCCCCGTACCGCCTTTTTCCGAATCAAATAATGACTCCGCTATGTCTCTTGAGAGTTGACTGTATACTCTACTTTCTAGGTTTCTTAAAAACTTAGCAAGGGTGGTGTTATCAGCTTCTCTTTCAGCATCCTTTAATGCACTCTCTATGTCTTCAGCTATTTCATCTCTGCGTGTTTTTTCCTGTTCATCAATAGTTAAATAGTGAGAAGAAGTGCCTATACCACTAAATGCGGGGCTTTTGAAACCTTGGACTATTTCATCTCCTGATGCTGTCGCAGTAAAACCTAATAGAACAAGTATCGAATAATAAATCAGCCATTTCATTTCTTTTTCTTCTCGTTTTCTTTCATCTGTAAAACAGTATTAACTTTTTGTTGTAGTCTTATCATATCGTTATCCAGCATTCTAATCTGATCTATTAGCTTAATAAGGGTTAGGTGCATATTTTTAATGGTTGGGTTTATAACTCTTATAATCGTAACCCAAACAAAATAAACAAAATAACCAAGACCAACCATTGCCACAATTGGAAAGCCGAAATCGGCAATCAACCCTACAATGTCCACTAATCTCTCCTAGCGTCTATCGTTCCATCTTCTACAAAATTTTCCGTTCTAGCTATTCTGTCAAGATCAGGCGTAAGCTCAAGAGCCGCACTGACGCTAGTATCAAGGCGAATCATGTCGTTGTTTATGGTTTTAACTCTGGTAATTAGGCTCTCAGTAAAGCCTCTGAGGGTATTGATTTGATTAATCACGCCACCCATAATTTGTTTCATAATGATAAAAATAAATGCCCCTGCCACCAATGCCCCTGCAATGGGAGCGCCAACTTCTGCAATTAGGGTAAATACATCATTCATAAGGGGTAGAATTAAAAATACCTTTATCAATTAGCTTTTGACGATTAACAAGGTGCTCTGCCTCAATATCATCTTTGCTTTGCCCATGATATTTTACTGCATGATGTTCTTCTATCATCAATTCATTAATATTAATATCATCAACAACCATTTCTCCAAGAATGCGACCAAATTTACCCTTCTTGTCTTTTCTTGTTCTTATAACAACGCTGCCTTTATCTAGCCAAGATTTAAGAAAATCTTTGCTTATAAGCCCTCTGGCTTTTTCATCTTTATCTCTGGTTCGAGATTCTGGTGTGTCAATACCGTATAAACGGACACGACTGGCATAAGCAATATCAAAGCCAAGGTCAATGAGGACATCAACCGTGTCGCCATCAACAACCCTTTTTACTTTACAATTATATTCGTACACTAGAGCCACCCAAAAGAATGGAACAAGTCCCAAAGGACATAGATAAAACAAATCCAAAATGCTTTACGATAGAAAATATGCTTCTCATATAAAGGTTTAGATATTTTTCCAAGTTTATATAATTCTTCCACCCATGCTTCCTACCCCTTGTCCTTTGCTTTGCCTATGTTCAGGGCACATATATCAATAAACTTATAAAGCTTACCGATCCATACATCGTCTTTAGGTGTTTTAGTCACAGCAGCAATTAAACTGCTGGCACTGATTATTGCCATAATAATGGCTAAGAAATTTGCAAATGTTTGCATTAGTTATCTCCTATTATTAAAAATTATGTTCCAAATATTATTCCTGCCATTCCAACCACTAAGGTAATTAGTGTGGCAACAATAAAATGTTCGAGTCTTTTGACTCTGTTAATAACTTCCAACCACCGTTCTGCACAGACAGCTTCGTGGCTCTCTATTTTGGTATTAAGGGTAGCCACAGTCATCTTGCTCATGCAGCCTCCTCAACCTCCCAACAATTAAGGTTAGAAGCAACCGTTCGTCTCTCGCCTTCGCCTTTAAATGGATAAACCATGTGCGATAGCCAAGCAGGAAAAATATATAACTTGCCGACTTCGGGTTTTACTTCAAAACTTTGTGGTGGTCTAAGTCGTTCCACATTCATTATTTCATTACGCCCATAATTAAAGCATAGATAGCCGTCACATACTCCTGAAGAGTTATATTTACTGTATAACGCATCCCCAGTAGTCGGTTGGTCGAGTATTTGTTGTGGCACTTTAGTCCAAGAAGTTGTCGATAGTCCCATTATGGTTTTAGTGCCATGGTCATGTATCGGGTTGTAATCGCCTGCGTAACTATGCACTGACCACGTTTCATCCACTGCAACTTGTCTATTCTTGCTTAAAGAAGACCCTGTGTTTTGCATAAAATGATTGATGTATTGTGCGCCCAGACTGGTTATAAACTTAGAATAAGACCTAACCTTTTCATGCTCTGGGTCCATGTTCAATTGCTCACCATGAGCAATCTGTCCCACTAGAGTCCCTGCCAATGATTCTTTGTCCTCGGATTCTCGTAGTTCATCAAGATATTCGTTTAAATCAGTGACCATTGCCTCGGGCATCTGGGTTTCCAATACGAAAACCGCAGGCATGTTCCAGATATTGACATTAATATCTGTCTCCTCGACAGGCTTTGCCTTCTTCTTATCGGAATTATCGTCCCAATAAACGAAATCTGGATCGGTTTTCGCTTTCTTCTTCTTTTTAGCCATTTCTAGCTAGAAGGTACTGCAAAGGCTTCGTCTGGTACAGGGGGTACTACAGGGCTAGTTATAACACTTTCCACTTGACTCGCAAAGACTGCATCCCACTGTGAAGTCGGACACATTGCGGTCAAAGCTGCCAGATTAAACGTGCCTTTAGCTGCTTTGGTGAAATCACCGTCTGCGGCTACAGCCATAGTAGAAAACGTGCTAGTGTAATAGGTTGCATCACCTTCACTGTCGTTCTCGTAGGTCATTTCCAAATGCCACTCTTCCACTTTACTGGATTTAACATAGGGAATGGACTTCGTTAGCTTTTTAGTTACTGCCATTTTTATTCTCCGTTATTGTCGCACTTATCATGTGCTTTTTGTTTTAATTGCTCGACTTCTGCCGAGAGTTCTTGGATTGCTTTAATGAGTGGATGTATAAACATTTCTTGAGAAACGCCTTGGATTCCAGTCTTTTCTTCTATATGCCAACCACCAAAATCTTCTATATTATGCTTGTTTAAAACTTCTTTAACCTCTTGAGCAATCAAACCATACATTTTTTTATCATAATGTGGTTCAAGTTTTGTTTCATCATAATCAGGCAAAGAAGAATCAATGTCTGCTTTAGCTTTCCATTTGAAAGTAACTGGTCGTAAGTCGTTTATAAAAGCTAGTCCGCAATCAGTATTATTCTGAATATTCTGTTTGTATCTTTCATCTGATGCTCTTGTCCAAGAAGCGTTAGTATCGAATTGGTTATAAACTCTATCGCTTCCGGTTGACAGCCCAAAAGTAAAATAACTATCGCCTGCTGATGAAACAGACGCACCAAGAACTATTTGACCTTCAGCACTAGAAGAGCTTACATCTGCACTTTTACCAATAACTGTGTTGTTTCCTCCCGTTGTTATAGCGTCTCCAGCATCTGTACCCACTGCAACATTAGTTGCGCCTGTGGTTACTGCACCTAATGCACTTTTTCCAACGGCAGTATTAGCAGTACCTGTTGTAATAGCATCTCCAGCACCCGCACCAACTGCGGTGCTGTTTGCTCCTGTGGTATTAGCCATCAAAGCACCTTGTCCCATTGCTACGTTATTCGCACCAGTTGTATTAGCCTTTAATGCTTCAACACCGACAGCCGTGTTATTTGCTGCTGTGGTGTTTCCTCCTAATGCGTCTAAACCAATCGCAACATTTTGTTCGCCTGTGGTGTTTGCTGTCAAAGAATTTTTACCTATGGCAACATTGTCTGCACCTGTGGTAGTTGCATCTAAAGAACGATAACCAATAGCAACATTACCAGAAGCTGTCGTTAATGCGGCACCTGCCTCACTACCGATAATTACTGAATCTGAAACTGTCGTACCAACTAAAGCAGCACCTTTCCCTATGATGACGTTCTGTGCGCCAGTATTGATTGCTGTACCTGCTTGATAACCAACTGCGGTATTTCCCGATGCTGTGGTATTAGCATCTAAAGACAGAGAACCAACAGCTACATTTTCTGCTCCTGTGGTGTTTGCTGTTAAAGCATTATAACCAACTGCTGTGTTGTTTGATGCTGTGGTGTTAGCATACAAAGCACTTGCTCCTACAGAAACATTATATGAACCTGTGGTGTTTGTATAACTCGCAGCATTACCTATAGCAGTATTATATCCATCTCCAGTAGACATTGAAGCTAGTGAATCCATGCCTATAGCTACATTTTTTATAGTTGTGGTTATTGATCCAGCCGCACTATACCCAACAGCCACATTTCTTTGTCCTGTTGTGCAAGCGTCTAATGCGGTTGCACCCATTGCCGTATTATAAGCGCCTGTGGTGTTGGCAATCATCGCATCTCTACCAACAGCCGTGTTATTAGAAGCCGTCGTGTTTGCTGCTAAAGCACTTACACCAACAGCAACATTACTAGCACCTGTTGAAGTAGCGCCTAATGATTCACTACCTACAGCAGTATTGTATGCACCAGTGGTTATAGCATCTCCAGAACCCGCACCAACTGCGGTGTTATCTGAAGCTGTGGTGTTTGCTGCTAAAGCACTTGAGCCTACTGCCGTGTTGTTTGAAGCAGTGGTATTTGCTGAAAGACTGAAATAACCTAGTGCAGTATTACTATCGCCTGTAGTAGCTGCATCTAGCGTATAAGCACCAACGGCTACATTACTTGCACCTGTGGTGTTTGCTGCTAAAGCACTTTTACCCACTGCTGTGTTGTTAGAGGCTGTGGTATTAGCTTCTAGTGCATTTTTACCCAACCCTGTATTTGAAGCGCCTGTCGTGTTTGCTGTTAGAGCATCACTACCCACTGCTGTATTACCAGCAGCCGTAGTGTTTGCGTCTAAAGCGCCTTGTCCTACTGCTGTGTTTTCTGAGCCTGTCGTGTTTGCTGTTAAAGCATCTTTACCAACTGCTGTGTTGTTTGAAGCTGTGGTATTGGCGTTTAAAGCATTATTACCAACAGCCGTATTTGAAGCACCTGTGGTGTTTGTGGCTAAAGAACTTCCACCCACTGCCGTGTTGTTTGAGGCTGTAGTGTTTGCTGTTAAAGCGTTTTTACCAATGCCTGTGTTTGAGTCTCCAGTGGTGTTTGCATCTAGTGATGCTTGTCCAACTGCTGTTAAAGAAGCACCTGTCGTGTTTGCTGTTAAAGCACTAGCACCCAACGCTGTGTTGTTTGCACCTACACTGTTTGTTAAGGCTAAATAGCCAACTGCTGTATTATTATCTACTGTAAGCGTTTCACTCAAAGTGCCTTTGCCAACTGCGGTATTAGAAGTTCCTGTAGTATTTTTTGCTAAAGCACTTCTTCCTACTGCTACGTTATCTGAAGCCGTTGTGTTGGCTGCTAAAGCGCTTCTACCCACTGCTGTATTCCTTGCTCCTGTTGTAGTAACACCTAAAGCGTTATAACCAACTGCGGTATTGTCGGCTGCTGTGGTGTTCGCTGATAAAGACAAATGACCAACTGCTGTGAGTTGTGATCCAGTAGTATTTGCATCTAGTGCCTCTCTACCAACAGCTACGTTTTCATCGCCTGTGGTGTTTACCAATAAAGCATTATAACCAACAGCCGTGTTACTAGAGGCTGTCGTATTTGCTCCAAGAGCATCCGAACCTATTGCTACGTTTGCACTGCCCGTTGTGTTTGCATCTAAGGCTTGTCTGCCTATACCTACATTATCGTTTCCTGTGGTAGTTGCTGCCATTGCGTTTTGCCCTATAGCAACGTGATTTGCACCTGTGGTATTAACTAACAGCGCTGAACTACCCACTGCGGTATTGTTACTCGCAGTCGTATTCGCTCCTAAAGCATTGTCACCGATAGCGGTGTTGTCTGTGCCATCAATGTTAGCGTCTAGGGCGTAAGCACCCATAGCTACGTTATCTGTGCCAGTGGTATTTGCAGCCATTGAAGAGTAACCAATCGCTACATTATCCTGTGCCGTTGTATTAGCCGTTAAAGCATTTCCACCAATAGCAACATTATAAGAACCCGTTGTATTAGCGTCTAAGGCATGATTACCTACAACTGCATTCATTGTTCCAGTGGTATTGACTAATAGAGCATTTTGACCAACTGCTGTATTAGAGGCACCTGTAGTTGTACCACTAGCAGCATTTACCCCTACGGCTGTGTTTCCATCTGCTGTTGTGTTCGCGTCTAAGGCTGCTGTACCAACGGCTGTATTTCCTGCACCTGTGGTGTTTACCAAGAAAGCGTTTGATCCAATCGCTACATTAGTGCCGCCCGTTGTCGTTGCCCCAGCAGCATTATCCCCTACTGCTGTATTGTCCGAACCACTGGTCACTGCATCAAGGGCAGCTTCACCTATGGCTACATTGTCTGTTCCTGTGGTTATGGCTGTGCCTAATGAGCCACTACCTAAACCGATATTACCTGTACCGCCTGTCATATCGAGTACGTCAGTTACGGCAGCGCCTGCTCCCGCGCCATCGGCGACCACCATCTTAATTCCGCCATTCGGAATAACGACATTGGCTCCTGTGCCTTGAGAAATAGTGACTTGATAACCCGCACTGTTTTGAATAATCCACGTTTTATTAACGGTATTCGGTGCGAGAGTTACGGTATTAGTTGCGGTGATTGATCCTGCTAAAGTTAAAGCGTAGGCTCTGGCAGCATCGGATGCGCCATCTGCCATGGTAATGGTATGGGAAGTCCCAGTGATTGTTTCAGAACCACTGCCCCATGCTTCTGCGATGAGCTCTAAATTTGTATTGGTGGTTGTGCCCCACGTTCCACTACCATCCCCGGTAGCCATTTCGTTTAGTCTTAAATCGTTTACATAAGTGCTTGCCATTTCATAAAACTCCTGTTTCTTAACATCTTAAATTATATCAGAAATCATGTCTATGCAACTTCTGACCAATCGGCTGTTTGTGATTCATCAATCGTTGAATAACTTGGTGATTGTGAATCATCCACATTGGACCAACTTGGCGTTTCTGACTCATCTATCTCACCCCATACTAGCACAACTCCTAATGATGTTGTAATTGAAACGCCTGCTGGATGCGCTTTAGCTTGTGCGGTTGTTGAAACTGAGCCTATAGAGGCTGTGAAACCGAAGCCTGTCACTTCAATCATTGAGTTGTGATAAACAGTAACTGATCCTAGAGCGCTTGTTGAAACAAGGGTTCCAAGTGTAATATTTGCTTCTGCATCAACGCTAGGAGAGCCTAAACCACTGGTGATTACCTGTGTTGGTAGTGTTATATTGGCTTCAGCATCGGTTGTGGCTGATCCTAAAGCAGAGGTTATGCCTAAACCAGTCAGTGTCAAATTCGCATCTGCTGTAATGCTTGGAGCGCCAAGACCAGATGTTATAACTTGTGTTGGAAGAGTTACATTGGCTTCAGCATCTGTGCTAACAGAGCCCAGCGATGCTGTAATGGCTTGACCAGTGAGCGTAACAATTGCGCCAGCAACAACAGTTGGAGCTCCCAGACCAGATGTAATTGCAATACCAGTAAGGTCTACACTAATGTTTGCTGGCTGTCCCCAAGGACCAGACCCCCAAGTGTTTCGACCCCAGCCTACAGCCATGACCTAAGACAAATCCGCTTTAATGCTTTCTAAAAGTGATTTAACATCGTTTAAGCTGCTTCTAACTGGGGTTGTAATAAACTTATATGACAACATATAGTTTACTTCTTCTAGTGCTTTTTCTACTTTTTCCAGTGTGCTCATAGTATTTCTCTCCGACCACCTATTAGTGGTTTATCAATGGATTTATTTTTATAATTTTGTATACTATCCTTCATGGAAGCAGAAGATACATTATATTTCTCTTGGGATGGCGACCCAGCAGTCTTTTCGCTTAATCGTGAAGCTGGTTTTGATGAAGTGTTCTTTATACGCGGTGATAGTAGGGACTGGGCTGAAGGTGATGGTCCTTTATACGCAGAAATTGCCATTAATGGCGATAGGCTCTCCAAACCAGATTTTGAGTCCACATTCGGAATTATTGGCGAAGATTTGCCAACATTGCCGACCACTTGACCGCCTAAAGCAAACTTTTCCACATACTCAAAGCCTTTTCTAGCATAATCTGGCGTGTGAACCTTGCCGCCCTTATAAGCCATATCGCCCAACCAGCTAGGATCTATGACCTCTTCAGCTTGTCTAAAAAAATAACGCATCGCGTTTTCTTGGTTAATAAGCTCCTTTCTCACCTCTGCTGGAACTTTTGTACCTGTGTATTTAGCCATGGTTTTTCTCCAAGGCTCATAAAATTTATGCGCTTTTTCAGAAGCTATGTGCATATCTGCTGGAGTAATGCCTATTTCAGCAATAATGGTTTGACCGCTTTGTGGGTCGGTGTATAAAATATTGAGCTTTCTGTCTCTCAAGCCCATGGTGTTGACTTGATTTCCAGAATCAATGGTTGGAAAGCGCTCTGAGATTTCTTTAGCAATTCGTTCAGCTTCCTCTGGGGTTTCAGCTAAAATTCTGGTTCTAATAGCGTCAGTAATTTGGTTGGTATCACCATCGTATTTTTGTATAGCCTTTTCTCTCATGCGACCAGTTTTTTTAACTGTGCCTGCAATATGACCTGTCTCTGGATCAATTTTTCCAACTTTCACGCCTTTAGCAATGTTAGTCTCACCGGGATTGCCAACTGTTTTAAGGTTTAAAGATCCAGCAAGCTCATCAATGCTTCTTTGAAAGCCTCTGTTTAATTGTTTTGAGACTTCGTGCATCTCGTCAATCGACTTAAAGCGATTGCCCATGGCGTTAAACTTTTTGGCAACGGCTTTTTCAAGTTTGGAGCCGCCAAGACTACGAACCAGTGTTTCCAGTGATGGAGAGCCGATTTCTGGTATCAACTTAAATGCGTTTGCTTCTCTGGCTGCATCTTTGGCAACTTTCCTTGCTTGTTCCTGCTGGTTGAACTCTGCTTTTGACGAAAACTTCTTAATCGGCACATTGTCCACGCCTTCATTTTTTAATATTCTTATGGTTGAATTGCCACTAAGCGCAGTGAAAGAGCCGTCTGGGTTTTCCAGCACCTCTATGGGTTGTCTTTTATCCGCTTTAACGCCTTTATAGGACACTTCATCAACATTTGACTGCATATTAGCTTTAGCGTCTGCGCCTCTGCCAGAACCAGTGGTGTCTTTGATTTTGATTTTATTAACAGGCACAATATCGGTGGCATCTGTAGTCCTAATGGACTTTGCCAAGCCTTTTAGGGCTGGTTTACCGCCAGCTTTGAGTAAATCACCCACCAAAGGGATGGCTCCAAGTGCTGAAAGTCCTGCAATTCCTGCATTAATGGCTCCAGAACTAAGGTTTCCTTGTTTTAAATCTCTAAAAGCATCTCTGCCATACTTGGTGGCTTCTGCAATATCTATGCCGATGCCCGGTGGGGTGAATCCCATTCCAATTTGAGCAAGAATTGGCACATTTTCTTCGTAAGCACCGACTGCACGATCAAGATAATCTCTATCATCTTCAACTGTAGGTACATTTTTATTGAAATCAGCGACAATACTATCAAGATAATCTCTATCATCTTCAAATATATCTATATTGTTTATGCGTGGATCAGCCATAACTCAGTATAACTGATTTTAACAGCTAATTGGCTTTCTTCAATCCTTGAACTTTTCTTCGGAGTATTTTTTCAACAATGTAGTATGGAAAATTGGGGAAATCTTCAAAGTTTTCTTCAATTTGTCTGGATATTCGCCTAGATCCTAGACCTCGCTTCTTGAGCTTCTTGATAAAGTCTATCACTTCTTGCTCTCTTGGAATTTCAACGAGTTTAATCCTACGCTTGACACGATTGCCATATTTAACCTTTTCTTCTTGCTTTCTGTAGCCAAAAGGAGCTCTACCGCCAATGGAATAGCCTTTTGCTGCCCAGACTAGCTTGCCTTCTTTAAGCCTATCGACTGTTGAGCCATGTTCTATTTCCGCGACAGCGCTGAGAACCATGACCATAATTTTGTTAGCCATCTCGTTCATGTCGAATTTACTGTGTAGGCTTTTAGATTTTTTCTTGCGTGGGTAAACAATGGGCATTTCACCAAATTGCTCACACAAATAAAAATAAACGCCTGTTTCTTCATAAATCGGTATGGTTTTTAATAAATCGGTTGTGGTTCTCGACAAACGATCCAAGCGTGTCGATACGATAATGTCAAACTCATCCATGGTATCGGTCAACTCTCTGGAAGCTGGTCGCTCAGTAATCGGTATGGTTCCAGAAACACCTGCATCAACAAAGAATTTGTCCACTTCACGATTAAACTTATCCATCACAAACTTACTGATTAAGTCTTTTTGTGTGTCCAGCGATACACCATTAATAGCTTGTTCTTCTGTGGATACTCGAACATAACCATAGATGTTATTAATTTGTTTGATGGGGCTATTCATTTTTTTCTCCTAATAGTCTTAATGCTTTCTTGTATTTCTTTATTAGCCTTTCTTTTTTGGCTGTGTCTGTTATCTCATCTGTTCTTGATAAGTTGTGAGTTGCGTCAGCAATCTTAACTTGGGTTGCTATCGGATTTTGCAGCACTCTGGCAATGTAGTCGAAGTAATCTTCTTTGTCGTCTTGCGTTATTGCATAGACAGCTTCGACAATTCTTTCATTAAAAATAGACTTGATCTGTTCTTCAATCTTGGGTCGTAGCTCTTCGTTAGCGTCTTCAATTGCATCATGCAAAAAGCCAGTAATAATATACTCATCTCCTAAATGAGAAACAGCCCTAGTGACTGCGTATATGTGATTGAGATAAGGTTTTCCAGATAGATCCTGTTTGTGACCATGCACCTGTTCAGCTATTCCTTTAGCCACAAATATTTCTAGTGTTGCCATTATGCAGCTCCTTTAATAATGTAGTGGACTGGCTGTATTATTCCAATCCAATTCAGATACATCAGTGTGGTTTTCCCAATCTCTGTAGGTCTTCTCAAAAGCCGTATTGAGACTATGGAAATTGGAATCTTCAAGAGCCTCTAGTGTTGCTCCAACAATCTTGTCGCAATTCCATCCCATGTATTTGCTCATAATCAAACCAAAGCACTCAGCATCGGAAGGGTTGGCACCTTCCACAAAAGATACTTCTTTGACTTCTTTTATGAGTGAATCAATGATCGTTTCAATTTTGTCTTCTAGTGTTTCGTGTGCTGCTAATTCTTCAAGAACATTTTTATACTCAGCCATTACGCACCCCCTTCTATTTCTTCAATAAACTCTGGCTCTGTGTCCCACAACTCATCAATGCGATCATGGTCAATCACAGCTTTTTTGAGCGTTATGTTTCTGCCATAACCATCAATGACATCATTGCCTTTCTCATTTAAAGTTTTAATGATTCCAGAATCTAGGAATGTAGAAACAAACCATCTTCCTGCTGATCCTTCCAGCTTTAAGAACAAGCCAGTGTTATAGTTGTCCAACGCGTTTTCATAAACATTCTTTTCTTCAGTCATTATGCACTCCCTAATGCTTCTAATAATTTTTTCTTTGCAATCTTTTCGTCATTCAAGAAAAAGTAACATCGGTATGTGCCGCCTTCGTTACGATAAGTATTGCCTCTCATAATTTTTAAAGTAATGTCGCCAATGCTGACACTTTTGGTAATGGACTTTTCCCAACCAGCTAAATATCTTTTTTTCTCGTAGACTCTTCTTCCATCGCCCCAAGTATCGTGAGTCTCTATAACATGCTCATCCCAGCCTTCTGCAACTTCAGTCTCCATGTCTTTGAGAATCTTGCCACCATCTGCAACATTGAGTAATGGTTTGCCGTGAACTGTATCAATCAATCCCTTTAAGAACTCGATGTGGGATTTTGCGCCTTCAATCTCTCTGTTTCTATCGTCAATCCATTTCTTGTTGGCTTCCTCAATAATCTCTTCTACTGTTTTTTCATCGTATTTGTAATCTTCAAAGGAATAGCCATGAAGATATTTGTAGCTGTTTATGACATTTTCGATCTCGTCAACTGGAATATACTCAATCTTATAATTGCTTTTGTATGAGTAATAACTTGAGGGACTTGCTGGTATTCTTTCTATTCTTTTGTCGTCACCATTAACGCGGAACCTACAGCTTACACCTTCGACACGAGTAAAGTTTGCAAGCTCGTTCTTAGTCTCAGCAATAAACTCTTTAAGTTTGCCAATAAACTTTTCGGTAAATGTCTTGTCGATCTCAAGTGGCGTGTGATCTGCTCCTTCACAAATGTTGTCAAAGTAGCCCCAATAAGTAGTGTATCCATGTTTGGCAACCAAGGTTTCGTTGGTGCTAACTGCGTGAATCGCGCCACAAGCTGGGCAGTGTCCTCTGTGAGTGTGTGTGTCTCTAGCCATTTTTGATTCCTTTGTTATTTAATTTAATATTTATCATATTTATAATATACACTTTTTTATAAAGAAGTACAACTATTTATACAACTATTATTCATCAAACTCAGCTTCCAGTCTTGCGACTTCATCAATATAGGCTTTAGCCTTTTTTTCTGTGTTGGTGATTTTAATTTGTGCTTCACTATCAATAAGCATTTTCCATTTTTTAATTCTTAACGCTGTTGCAATTCTTTTTATTTGTTTCTCTGTTAGCCCTTTAGGGTTTTTTGTTGATAGCAACAAGCTCTGATACTGTTGTTGACCAGTGGTGGGAAAAGCGAGTTTAGGTATCAGCTCTGCGACTCTCGCCAGATGTCTGGTGCTGTGTATATATGGATGCAGACGAATCATCTTTTGAACCATTTTGGCATTGATAATATAAACTGGGGCTGGGGTAGGTCTTAACGCTTTGTCCATCTTTTGGTTTACTTCTTCTGCGTCTTGACTCATTTCTGGCAGGACATCTTTGCTCTTGTACTTCGAATATCTGCCTGCTTTTTGCATCTTTTGTTTCTCATCCATTGCAATAATGACATCATTATCTTGATTTAAAGTTGTGGGCTCTGGAATCTCCGCGCTAACTCTTTTGCCAAACGCTGATGTATCGAACACTACTTTCTTATTCATTTGGCGCTCCTGTAATTTTGTAGTCTTTGCTGATAACGCCCACATCTTTGCTGCCTCTAAAGTGGGCTTTTCTAAATACTGGTTTACCTTTGTTCTTGCCCCTGCCAATTTTCATTATGTGTTTGCGAACACTGTGGAAGGCAGTTCCGCTAGATCGTTTTCCGCCATTACTAGGTCCTTCAGTGTCGTCATACATGTCCAACACCAGTGTTTTGTGTTCGTAGATTGGCAGTTGCCTCATCTCGCTTTTGGTAAATCGTTTAAGACTGCGATGACCGATTGTAGTATTGGGTCTGCCCTTGACATCTTTGTGCCTTGAAATTTGTGGGTACTGCAAATGAATATTAAGCTCTGCATACATGGCAATCATCTGATTAGCCCAGCTCCACATTTTGTTAGTGTCTACAAATTTTAAGTGTTCTGAAATTAATGCCTTCACACCAAACCCCGCGCCAGATACTTTTGATCCTTCCTTCACAAATTCTTCTGTTGGTTTTAGTGCGTTTGAAAAGTCTGTGTCTTTATCTCTGATAATGCTCCAAATATTCATGTCGTGTGACCAAATTTGCCATTTCTTATGATAAGTAAATCGAGTTGCCGCGATGCCATCATCTAACTCTCCATCGGGATCTTCTTGTGTGTCAATAACAAGAAGATGGTCTACAATTTCTGATTCTCTTGCGCCTTCAATTTGAACCAAGAAGCAATCATAGGGTGCGTACAACTTTATGTCTTCTATGATTTTCACTGATTCATCTACTGAGAGTTGGTTGGCATCATCTCTTTTGTCTATGTAAAACTTTGAAGCCTTTTGTAAATATGCGCTGTAATATTTAAAATATGCAGAGAGCTCTTTGGGTGGAATGTCAGCATATTCTGCTTTAAAGTGCATTGGGAATTGTACTTTTCCAGCAATGTCTGGATCTTGATACAGGTAAATCAGTTTTTGTAGTGCTTCGTTATTCATGTTTCTAATTCATAGCTTTGAGTTTTTCCAACAATGGCTTGTAGAACTTTAGGCTCTCTTTCACACTGTCAATGTGTTCATGTTTAGTACGGCTATTTTTTCTGATTGAACCATCTTTATTTTTGGTCACTGCGTTTTCTATGTTGTTTATAAAATAGATGCCATTTCTGACATAACTCTCAACATGATCTATTAGGTATTCCATTTCTGCTTTATTTAGTTTCATTTTTTACTCCCGATTATTGGTTTTTTAATTAAATTTGTCATATTCGTAATCTAACATCCTTTATATATATTTGCAAATTTTTATAAATATTAATATGTTCCATGTGGAACATTATTTCCACCCGAACCTTTTAAGACTTTCATAAGCCACCTTCCAATCTGGTGCCCAATTGTCTTTGTTTGTTTTTGGTGTCATCTTCGCCACTCTTCTGAGTGGGTCAACGCGATAAAAACTAACGCTGGTCCAATTCTTTGGTTTACCATTCATCACAATCTTTATTCCGTTTTTCTTACACAAGCGCCTAACGCGGTTGTAATACAATTTTTTCAATCGAGCTTTCTCACTCACACCTGTTGGTCTTGGCTTGGGCTCTGCTGGAACAAAGTCGTCAGTGTAAATCACTGGCACCAATTCTTTGATGTGCTTGAGTCGGTGAACATGATCGTTGGGAGATTCCCACTTCTTGCTGTGGTTATCAATGATAAGATCTTTCTCGTAATCGTAAACCATCATGTGACCGCTAATTCTGACAAAGTAGTATCTGCTTTTGTAATCGACTGCTGGGGTTGCCATCCACTTCTCATAGAATGCTTTGTAGCGAGAAGAGCCACTAGAAGATGCAAAGTAGCCATCATTCTTATGCTTTCTCCAAAGGCTGTCTTCTTTGATCCACCAATCACCAGAGCTCATTTTGTCTTCCATGTAATCTTTGGTGTTGTGCAACGCTGTGACCACCTTGTTGATGTTGCGAATGTTGTAAACGCCATCGTAGCCATGAACATTAATAATGTTTGTACTTCTTATTGAGGAAGCCCTGCCATTGACCGCATATCTATTCTTCAAATCAACGCCATACTTGTCGGCAACCAAGTGTGTCTCTGTGGTCTTAACGCCTTTGACCAATCCGCGTCTGGGAAGCGTGTCGTTGAACACTTTGTAAACCTCATCATAGTCTCGACCAGTCACTACAGCAGTAGCATAAGGCACACACCAGTTGTGATTTTCTCTTTCTGAGGCTCTGGGTATGTATTTATCTTTAATCATATTTGTTATCCTACTTAGGAAGTATAACATTTTTTATACAAATGTGTATGTTTTTTATAAAATAAAATAAATAGTTGTAAATTAGTGTCTGTTGATTTAGAATCTTTTTAATGGAAAATAAAGACGACATCATTAATGGCAAGAGAGTTTATGAATGGCTGCAAACTTTCAGTCAAGACTTTGATGAGCTCGATACGCTTAATGATTATTACTTAGAGAACAAAGACTCCATCGCTAAACTGAAAGCAATGAGTCCAACTTATTACCATAAACTCATTGACCACTTTAAAGCTGTAAAGAAAAAGATCGTTTCTGGATCTGATTATTTTATTGATGTCAAAGTCGTCTGGACACAAACCATTAATGCTACCTCTAAAGAAAAAGCAATAGAGAAGGTTCGTAAAAACTTCAAAGAGATTCACAGCATTGATTTAGAAGACAGCGACATTCATATCGTTGGAGAAAAAGAATAATGGATAAATACTTTAATACACTTAATCTTGTTTTTAAAATGCACTACAGGAATCTCGCATCAGACGCATTAAAAGAAAGAATGTATCTGGCGCTCGACACCAAACACGATGTCGGTGGCGAAGCGGATCACATTATAGGCATCTGGAAGGAAACCATTAGAGACACTGATTTTAATATTAGGGCACAAAATATATTTGATCGGTTGTAGACTACCTAAAGATTAGCTCGACTTGGCATTCTTTGGTACTGGGCGAGAATGAATCTTGAGATCACCATTTTCTAAAACGATCTTAACTTTTAGTTTTTGATCTTCCTTCAGCTTTGGCATTTGTTCATTAATATGTATTTTCATAGCCATTAAGAATTTTTCTTTTTGTTCTTTGTTCATTGTTTAGTCTCCCTTAAAATATTATTTCTTTTTGTTTATTGTTTTCACCTTTGTTAAAAATTTTGTCATCAACAAAATCAAACTTTTTCAACAAGTGTGTTTGCGTATCCAAAGGAACGCCAACTGGATATGTTTGGAAAAAGGCTAGTTTGCCATAATCAAAATCTTCAACCCAGTCGGTATCATTCATTCTTTCAGTCCACAGATCATTAAGCTCTGCACCATCCAACAACCAGTTGTAAACTTCCGCCTCTCTTTCGCTCAAAAGTCTTTTCTCACATTCAAGACTGTATGGTCTGTTGTCTAAGTACAGGAATATTTCAGTTTCATCGCTCACTGCTCACCTCCCAAGTCATCTTCGCAATGGCTTTAGCAAGTTCTTCGATTCCCATTTCATCTGGGATGTTGCTTTGCACTTCGACTTGCTCAATAAACTTCACCACAACATGGTTCAGTTCTTTTCTGGTTATCATCTTCTTGGCTTTGCTGTTGTGATACTTCCGACCAAGGTTCAGTCTTTGCTCATCGTTCAGTTCGATTGATATATTTGTTTTCATCACCTACTCCTTTATTTGTTTATAACTTATTATACATTTTTATACAGATGTCTGCAAAGCCTTATGTAGTAGGCGTTTCAGAGCTTACTGTTTTCAAAAAAATGACAAAAGTGCATAGAATCACTCACTTTTTGGTGTATTTTGTATACAAATGAGCACTCTTTTTAGAATCATTCTAATAAAAGCCCAGTAAAAATAGGCTTCTCAGGAATGTGCGCATCGCGATTCTTCGTGTTTTTGGCTTTTTGGCAAATATTATTAGAGCTGGTAAGATGGCTTTATATGAACAATCCCAAGCATGGCGTTACTGGTAACTTTTCCATAGAGGAAGATGAGATTAAATCGTTTATGGACCTTACCAAGCGAGTCAAACCAATCAAGGGACAGGTGTTTAAAGGCTCAAAGATGGTTGTGGACAACCAATATCGTGATGTCGATGTCTACCACATAGAGTCTGAGGAAGAATCCTTGTATGCTATTTTACAAAAGGTTGCACGAACAGTTAATGGTTACTTCAATTATGAGATCAACGGGATTGAGAAAGCTCAAGTGATGAAGTACACAGCTCCTTCCAATGGTTATGGTTGGCATATTGATATAGGAGCTGGTGGTATCGCGGCACAACGCAAGATAGCAGTATCAATATTATTAAACGATGACTACGAAGGCGGTGAAATGGTTTTTAGGACAGCAGAAGAGTCAGAGAAGGTAAAGCCCAAGGTTGGTGAGGTGGTCGCTTTTAGCTCATTCATCTCACATTGCATCAGACCTATAACCAAAGGAGATCGTTATGTGGTTGTTGCGTGGTTTACTGGACCACATTTCAAATAGCTCAACTGGTCAATGCTTTTATGGTAAATTGTGTCTATGGCAGAAACACGACAAGAGAGACAGGAACGCATAGCTTTATCTAACGCAGAGCGTAAAGCAAGAGAACAAGAAATTATAAAAGGCTTGCCGACTCTTGGCTGGATGGCTGGTCTAGGCTTGCCGGGGGCTGGTATAACCGACACCTTGGGTCTTTATCCAGCAGATACCTCTGGCAGTGGAGAGATGTTGCCCAGCTTTGGTCAAAACATTGCAGATAAAAATTACTTGGATGCACTCTATCAAGGCATGGGTTTATTCGGTGACGCTGCCTACGCGTCTATCCCAGTCACAGGACCCATGGGTGTTCTCGCTGGAACCACTTTAAAGGGCGCAAGTATTGCTGGGAAGGCTAGTCGTGTAAGCAAAGCTCAAAAACTTATTAACCAAGGTAAGGCTAGTGCTGGAACCGAAGGCGCAACCAAGAAAATGGTTGCTGAAACAAAGATTCCAGAAGGCAAGGTGGTTGATGTTAGAAAAAATTTAAACAGTAGCTTTGATGATCCAGAGATTGGAAACTTTAAAGCACAAACAATACATGATGTTAAAACGCTCAAAGACGGCTCTGTGAGTGGTTCTGAGTCTTCGATTGGCTCTGGTAAAGCCATAAGTTATGATCCAGCAGTTACTTTAAAGTCGAATGGCACTCCTATTGAGCTCAAAGTAAACCAAGTGGCTAGGGATCAGATTGCCAGTAAGACCAAACCTAAGTTTCCAATGGCTGCGGTTCGTGGCATCCACGATGATATTGATATATTTGAGCCCGATTTGGTCTTGGGCTTCAATCCTATGCGTCACAATGTCTTCGTTGATGAATCTGGCTATGGCGTTAAGAGCATTAAAAATGGTAAAGCCACCATAGTTGATAACGATGTGATGGTTAAACTGGACAATCCAGATGCTTTTCGTGTCGTTGAGGATGTTAATGGTGAACAAATTAAGCTCTATGACGATATTGAATACTATAGTGTCGATGATTTACCAGCAACCAACAACCCCAGTGAAGCCAAAGGCATCGCATCGCTACCAGAAAGCGAGGACTATATCACCGCTTATCATGGCAGTGCTGGGGATTTTGACGAGTTTGATATTAGAAAGATCGGCTCTGGCGAAGGTCTGCAAGCCTATGGTCGTGGTTTGTATTTTGCAGAAGAACCACTGGTGGGGAAAATGTATAGGGATGAATTGGGAACAATCATCAAATACGATGGCAAGACGATTTGGAGAGGACCACAACAGGTCGGCACAACAGGCGATCAGGTGCTCGATTCAGCAATTAGAAGACAATACCGAATAACAAAAGAAAAAGATCCAAATAAATGGGTAAAAGATTTAGAAGAACAAATAGAAACGAGCACACATTGGCAGCTTGATCCAACAGGAGAGCTCCTTGCGGAAGAAACAGAAAAGTTAAAACTGCTTAAACCAATAGCAAATAAAATTGAAATAAAAGACACAGGAAAGGTGTATGAAACCAAACTGAAAGTAACGCCAGATGAGTTGCTGGATCTGGATAAACCGCTTAACAAGCAAAGCAACGTTGTGCAGAAAAAGATTGATGAATTGTTGAAAAAACCATTGTCTGAGTTTGAGTTGATGTGGGGTGATATAGATGCTGGGCGTTCTGCATCTGAAACACTGGAAAGCAATTATTTAGAGCTGGTCAGAGAGGAGTTTCCAGAGGAGCTGTCCAGTGCTATCTCCAGAGGGTATCATGGTGACGAATTAAGAACCATGTTAGAAGAGTTGCTTGGGCGCAAGGGCGCGTCTGAAGCTCTGGAATCCGTTGGCATTAAAGGCAATAAGTACAAAGATGAATTTAGTCGCGGCAAGGAAGGTGGCACCAGTAACTTCGTCATCTTCGATGATAGGGTGATTGATATTTCCAAGAAGTATGGCATTACGATTCCAATGGCTGGTGCGATGTTGA